>ENA-UEQB01000596-UEQB01000596.1-human-gut-metagenome-genome-assembly--contig:-NODE-596-length-34275-cov-7.099187_pt1 | contig 34275 bp, 28 predicted proteins | sample MGYA00242901_ERZ507918 | MGnify/ENA primary metagenome ERZ507918 (study PRJEB26167, sample SAMN06115405) | human gut metagenome | host: Homo sapiens | place: China:Sichuan | collected 2016-04-06... | reverse complement strand
CCAACAAAGAAAGCTGTCCCGAACCAGTGACTACCATAGGAGTCAGCCCTTCACTCTTTACTTTCTGCAAAAGTTCCCATGCGCCGGGCATACGTTCTGCTTCCGGATAAGAATTGAACAGGATACTTTTTTCGTGATATATACTTTCTATTTCCTCTTGTGTGGCCTCTTTTCCTAATTCACGTTGAAATACGATATTGATAGTCGATGCCCCCGTGCGTCCTTCGTGCATATATGCTTCTTCCCGGCTCAGATCAAGGCCGTGAGTTGTCATGACTTGATGCCATGCGTCGGAGTGATAGGGCATGGAGTTAAAGAGCACGCCGTCCATATCGAACAGGACGGCTTTCAGTTTCTTTCTCATAATTGGGTTAGATGGAATCTGTTTGATATTTATTCTTTTTTCAGCATATCTTTCAGTTCCGGCACGGTGATCACTACATCATGCTGAGCTTCCGATTGTTTGCCGATATATCTGTAGACTATATTTCTGTCACAATTCACACAACTTTTGATAAACAGTTGGGTAGCAAGATCGGTCTGATTGCCTAATGTTTCGATAATACCTTGTTTCACCTCTGCGGCATTTGCTTTAATCTGGTTCATATCACACAGATCTTCGTCAACACGACAGATATAAATCACTGCTTCATCGCTGAGTTCGATTTTCTCGATCAGAACGTCCTCACTTGCCTGTATCGGGAACTGTAAGTTTGCCATCTGTACCTGCGTTTCCAGTTTAGCCAGGTCGCTTTCGGTGGTGTCGACATCCTTATTGAGAATTTCCTTAATTTCATCTGTTGTCAGTTCGCAGACTACCTGCTCTCCCGAATCTTTACCTATATATATCATTTGCAGGCCCGCTTTACATTTTACAACAAGGTCCAGCAATGACTTTACTTCTTTATTCGGATTCTGGAACATGATTTTCAGGGAAGTCTTCATGCTTTCCGGATTTTTCTGCAGAGTCTTGATGTTGGCAGCCTCTTCGTTCAGATAAAAGGTATACACTACGTTCTCTCCATCATAGACGATGCTGGTGATTTTTCCGGTCTCTCCCATGTCTATCGGACATTGTTTGTTGGCAGCCTCGATGCCTGCTTTGAGTTTGATTTCCTGACAACCGGTGGTTAACATCATCAGTAGTGACAAGCTGATAAACAATATCACTGCATTCGGTCTTCTTACTAATTTTTCCATTGTTCTTTTATTTAGAATTCATTTATTCTTGGGATAAAAAGAGATATACGAAGCAAAGATAGTCATAAAAAATGAGAGATATAACAGAATGGAGGAGATAGTTGCTGGTTGTGTTTTGGATGATAAATCGTATGATAATTTGTCGTTTAGAAGATAATATGTATTTTTGTAGCATGATAAAACGAGTCGATAGCATGAAAAAAAGAGTATTGTTTCTGCTGCCATTGTTTCTAGGTGCTTGTTCGGATAGCGGAGAAAGCCCTGTTATCACGATAGAAAAGCTATATGTGAAAGTAGATCAGGGCGATGGAGAAACCAGTCGCGAAGACTATGCGAACCGAATGAGCGAATTGCCTGCTTTGAAAGTAGGAGATAAGGTGGACGCATTTTTGTCTTTGGATGGGAACGGAGCTGAACTGAAAGCTTTCCAGCTTCAGAATGGTGAAGAGATGAAGACTGAGCTCCGTTATGAAAAAACGGAAGTTACTACCGAAGGAAATCTGACAGACGAAGAAAAAGGACAGTTACGCTTTAAAGATGGCGTGACAAAGACTAAGGTGCTGGTTCATGCCACTATTGAGCATGTAGATAAGAATGGTGACGTACAATTATCTTTTTATCTGTCTTCAAAAGCGGAGTGTGAAGGAGCGCAGGAAGTGATTGACTTGAAAACAGAAGTCGTTGAGAATGAATGAATCCTGAAAGGGAGTGAGTCACTTTAACGTAACGAAGGAAATATAATAAAAAGAAGCGGTCTCCTAAAGAGGCCGCTTCTTTTTATTGTCAGTTATTGGATATTACAGTTTAGCCTGAATAGCCTTTGATTCTTCTTCGTATCCCGGTTTGTTCAGCAAAGCAAACATGTTTTTCTTGTATGCTTCCACGCCCGGTTGGTTGAACGGATTCACGCCCAGCAGATAACCGCTGATACCGCATGCCTTTTCGAAGAAATACAGCAGGCCGCCGATATTATATTCGCTCAGTTCCGGAAGAACAATGCGTATATTGGGTACACCGCCGTCTACGTGAGCCAGTTGAGTTCCCAGTTCTGCCATCTTGTTCACTTCGTCTACCCGTTTGCCTGCCAGGAAGTTCAGGCCGTCGAGGTTAGCTTCGTCAGATGGAACTTCCAGTTTGTGGTTCACCTTATCTACAGAGATAACCGTTTCGAAGATAGAACGTTCACCTTCCTGAATCCACTGTCCCATAGAGTGAAGGTCAGTAGAGAAGTCTACGGCTGCGGGGAAGATACCTTTGTTATCTTTACCTTCAGATTCTCCGTACAGTTGCTTCCACCATTCGCTTACATAGTGCAGTTTCGGGCAGAAGTTGACAAGGATTTCGATTTTCTTGCCGTTTCTGTACAGTTCGTTACGGGTAGCAGCATAGATGGCAGCAGGGTTTTCGGCAAACGGAACGTCAGAGCCGCATGCTTTTTCCATATCTGCAGCACCGGCAACCAGTTTGTTGATATCGAATCCTGCCACTGCAATCGGCAGCAAACCAACCGGAGTCAATACAGAAAAACGTCCGCCTACGTTATCCGGAATGATAAAGGTTTTGTATCCTTCTTTGTCGGCAGTAACGCGTGCGGCACCTTTCTTAGCATCTGTGATGGCAACGATTACTTTTTTGGCAGTTTCTTTACCGCGCTGGTCTTCACATTGTTTTTTCAACAGGCGGAAAGCAAGCGCCGTTTCGGTGGTAGTTCCTGATTTGGAAATATTGATAACACCGAATTTCTTGTCTTTCAGATATTCAGTAAGTTCGTACAGATAGTCTTCGCTGATGTTGTGTCCTGCGTAGATCATAACAGGAGCAGTTTTCTTTTCCTGCAGCCAAGTGAAGCTGTTGGACAGCGCTTCGATTACAGCACGTGCGCCCAGATAGCTACCACCGATACCTGCAACGATCACTACTTCACAGTTGTCTCTCAATACTTTTGCAGTAGCGTTCAGGTCAGCCAGATGTTCGTTGCTGATAGAAGAGGGAAGGTGCAACCATCCTAAGAAGTCGTTTCCTTTTCCTGTTCCTTTTTCCAGCATTTCCTGTGCGGCTTTTACCTCGGCTTCATAAGCAGAAACCTTCTCTTTGGAAATGAATCCAAATGTTTTTTCAATGTTCAAGCTAATCATATCTATAATTTTTAAGTATTAAGTATCAGGTATTAGGTATTAAGTATTAGGTATTAAGTATTACACATTTTGATGTAGGATATAAGCAACTACGGTTAATACCTAATACTTAATACCTAATACTTATTCCCTTTTATCTAAAAGAATCAGTTAGCAATTTAATCTCAATCATTGGTGAGATGCGTTCGTATAAGATGTTGTACACGGCATCCAGTATCGGCATGTTGACGTGGTGATGCTTGTTGATTTCCTTGATACACTTCGTACCGTAGTAACCTTCCGCGATCATTTCCATTTCAATCTGCGCACTTTTTACAGAATACCCTTTGCCTATCATCGAACCGAAGGTGCGGTTACGGCTGAAGTTGGAGTATCCCGTCACTAATAAATCTCCTAAATAAACAGAATCATCCACATTTCTGTTCAGCGGGTGTACCGTATTCAGGAAACGGTTCATTTCCTGGATTGCATTTGAAATCAGTACAGCCTGGAAGTTGTCACCGTATTTCAATCCGCTGCAGATACCGGCAGCGATGGCATATACGTTTTTGAGTACCGAACTGTATTCGATACCGGCTACGTCGTCACTGACAGAGGTCTTGATGAAGCTGCTTCCCAGTCGGCGGGCGAAGATGCGCGCTTTGTCTTTGTCCGGGCAGGCGATGGTTAGATAAGAGAGGCGTTCCAGAGCTACTTCTTCTGCGTGGCAGGGACCTGCCAGTACAGCGATATTTTCGGGCGGTACACCATATTCTTTCGTGAAATATTCCGATACGATTACGTTGTCATCGGGTACGATTCCTTTGATAGCTGTGATAATGAACTTGTCCTTGATCTTCGTTTTCAGTTTCTTCAGATGAGCTTTCAGATAAGGAGAGGGGGTGACGAAAATCAGCGTATCCGATTCCTTCACAACATCATTGATGTTAGAACTGAAAGTGATACGCTTCGTGTCGAACTTCACCCCTGTCAGATAGGCGGGATTATGTCCAAGTCTCTTAAAATCGGCAATACGGTCATCTCGTCGCATATACCAATTGATAGAGTCTTCCTGAGCCAGACACATCTTTGCGATTGCTGTAGCCCAACTTCCTCCGCCCATTATCGCTATCTTACCGGGTAGTTTCATTTCTTTAATTAAAAATTAAGAATGAAGAATGAAGAATTATGAATGAAAAGCCGAAACGATTCTCCATTCTTAATTCTTCATTCTTAATTTATTTAAGTTTATTTATCCACTCGGTCACGTCGTTCACGCTTGGATTGTTCAGTTCTAATTTGTATTTTTTATTGATGCCGCAAATGTCTTGGTGTAGCTTTTGCGGATTGACATCTTTCATTTCTTCCACCGTATTGTATCCGGCTTTCTGGATTACCGGAACCCAGTCTTCTGCGATCCCCAGTTCCATGTATTTAGAAGCTGCGTCTTTTTTCACTACTTTTTCCGGGCGCATTTGCGGGAAGAACAATACTTCCTGAATAGTGGTCTGTCCGGTCATCAGCATTACCAGACGGTCGATTCCGATACCGATACCTGATGTAGGAGGCATACCGTATTGCAGGGCACGCAGGAAGTCTTGGTCGATAATCATAGCTTCATCATCTCCCTTGTCAGCCAGACGCATCTGTTCTTTGAAACGTTCTTCCTGGTCGAGCGGATCATTTAACTCAGAGTAGGCATTGGCCAGCTCTTTACCGTTTACCATCAACTCGAAACGTTCGGTCAGTCCCGGTTTAGAGCGGTGCATCTTAGTCAGCGGAGACATTTCAACCGGATAGTCGGTGATGAAAGTCGGTTGTATATAAGTGCCTTCGCAGAATTCTCCGAAGATTTCGTCGATCAGTTTGCCTTTGCCCATCGTGTCGTCGATTTCCTCCATTTTCAGTTCCTTGCAGATCTGGCGGATTTCTTCTTCACTCTTGTCATTGAGGTCGTATCCTGTTTTTTCTTTGATGGCGTCCAAGATAGGCAGACGGCGGTAGGGAGCCTTGAAGCTGATTGTTTTTCCGTCAACAACAGTTTCCGTGCTGCCGTTTACAGCGATGCAGATACGTTCCAATAACTTTTCGGTGAAGTTCATCATCCAGTTGTAGTCTTTGTATTGCACGTAAAGTTCCATGCAAGTAAACTCGGGATTGTGGGTTCTGTCCATTCCCTCATTACGGAAGTTCTTGCCTATTTCGTATACACCTTCAAAACCGCCTACGATGAGTCGTTTCAGGTAAAGTTCCGTTGCGATGCGCAGGTAGAGGTCTATATCCAGTGAGTTATGGTGAGTAATGAACGGACGTGCGCTTGCTCCGCCGGCAATAGACTGCAGGATGGGAGTTTCTACTTCCGTATAGCCTGCTTCGTCCAGTGCGTTGCGTAATGTTCTTACTACAGTGGCACGTTTCAGGAATGTTTCTTTGATACCGTCGTTTACTACCAAGTCTACATAACGTTGGCGATAACGGAGTTCGGGATCTTCAAAAGAGTCGTAGGCTACGCCGTCCTTATATTTAACGATCGGAAGCGGTTTGAGAGACTTTGCCAGTACAGTCAGTTTCTTTGCATGGATACTGATTTCACCCATTTGCGTGCGGAACACGAAACCTTCGATACCTACGAAGTCACCTAAGTCGAGCAGGCGTTTGAATACAGAGTTGTACAATTCTTTGTCTTCTCCCGGACAGATGTCGTCACGTGTAATGTATACTTGTATACGACCTTTAGAGTCCTGCAGTTCGATGAACGAAGCCTTGCCCATCACGCGGCGGCTCATAATACGGCCCGCTACAGAAACCTGACGCGGTTCGTCTTCATCTTTGAATTCAGCTTTTATATCTGTAGAGAAAGCATTGGTTACATACTCTGCTGCAGGGTAAGGATCGATACCCATTGCACGAAGTTCATTCAGACTGTTACGTCGGATGATTTCCTGTTCACTTAGTTCTAATATATTCATTTCGTTATGTATTAACTCAATTTTGGAGGCAAAAATACGAAACTTTTCTCATATATCCTGTAATCCGTCTGTTTTTTGTATCTTTGCGCCCTCAAAACAATAGGTATGACAGGACAAAAGACACCCACTGCGTTGGGTACGGAAAAGATTGGGAAGCTTTTAATGCAGTATGCCATTCCGGCAATTATCGCCATGACGGCGTCTTCTCTTTATAATATGGTAGACAGCATTTTCATCGGTCACGGTGTGGGAGCAATGGCCATCTCGGGGCTGGCACTCACTTTCCCGTTGATGAATCTGGCAGCTGCTTTCGGTTCATTGGTCGGTGTGGGGGCGGCTACTTTGGTATCGGTGAAACTGGGGCAGAAAGATTATGATACCGCACAACGGGTACTCGGCAATGTATTGGTATTAAATATAATCATCGGACTGGCTTTTACCGTCGTCACGCTCATTTTCCTTGACCCGATTCTTTACTTCTTCGGTGGCAGTGAAGAGACTGTCGGTTATGCACGCGACTATATGGTCGTTATTTTGTTGGGAAATGTGATAACGCATCTTTATCTGGGGCTGAATGCAGTACTCCGTTCGGCGGGGCATCCGCAGAAAGCGATGTACGCTACGATTGCTACCGTAATCATCAATACAATACTCGATCCTATTTTTATTTACGGCTTCGGTTGGGGGATACAGGGCGCGGCTATTGCGACCATCATGGCACAGGTCATAGCGCTGGCATGGCAGTTCAAGCTATTCTCTAACAAAGATGAGCTTTTACATTTCCATAAAGGGATATTCCGTCTGAGAAAGAAAATTGTATTTGATTCGCTGGCTATCGGTATGGCACCTTTTCTGATGAATCTGGCTGCCTGCTTTATCGTGATTCTCATCAACAAGGGATTGAAGCAATACGGAGGTGATCTGGCTATCGGAGCTTTCGGAATCGTAAACCGGCTGGTGTTCCTGTTTGTCATGATTGTGATGGGTTTGAATCAGGGTATGCAGCCTATTGCCGGATACAACTTTGGAGCCCGGCAATATCCGCGTGTCACACAAGTACTGAAAATTACGATTTATGCTGCGACTATTGTAACGACAGTCGGTTTCCTGATGGGGATGTTCATTCCCAAACTGGCAGTTTCTATCTTTACGACTCATGAAGAACTGGTACGTATTTCTGCCAGAGGATTGCGTATTGTTGTGATGTTTTTCCCGATTGTCGGTTTCCAGATGGTGACTTCCAACTTTTTCCAGAGCATCGGTATGGCGAGTAAAGCGATTTTCCTGTCCATCTCGCGGCAAGTGCTTATTCTGATTCCCTGTTTGCTCATTCTTCCTCAGTTTTACGGACAGCTGGGGGTATGGATCAGTATGCCTATTTCCGATTTGATTGCGAGTCTGATTGCGGGAATTATGCTTTGGTGGCAGTTCTGTCAATTCAGGAAGACACCTGCCTGATTGATCTGTTTCGATATGCTTTCGGAACTGTTTCGGATATATTCCGGGCATTCTCTTTAAGGAATATCCAGAATATTGGTGATAATCCGTACCTGACGGGGCGTGAAAGTGCGTGTGCGTGGATGATATCCTGTTTCTGTCTCTATGCAGTAGCGGGGTGCTTTAACCGCTACCGGACAACATCATGTATTGAGCCTCAAATAGATATAATTTCTATGAAAAAGAAACATTTTAAATAAAACACTTCTTTTTCATAAAAATTACACTATTTTTGCTGATACAAACGAAACGCATGAATAAAAGCAATTTTAAATATAAATATATCTTAGTCTTTATTCTTTCCTTACTTGTTTTTGTGGGTGGACTAAACTACAAACACTGGTATGTCACCAACCACTTGACGCCAAAGCGTATCTCCCTCATCTATTCCATGTCCAAAAGTGATATCGGTTATGGAAATTTCGAAAAATTACTGCGTCAGGAGTTCAGAAAACAAGGTATCGAAGTAACATTCGACAGGTTTTATCTTGATTGCAGCCATATTAACACGGCAGCCGAAATAGAACATATCAAAAAACGCCTCGATTTGCTTGAAGGTAAATCCATCGACCTGATTCTGCCTGTGGGCGATCAGGCAACTTATTCTTTGCTGTCCACTCATCATCGGTTGCTGTCTGCCATTCCTGTGGTGGCTTGCAATGTACATTTCCCCGATGAGAAACTTGTAGAAGAGTATGATTTGCAGAAAGTATATGTACTGCGTGATAGCCCCGATTTGAAACGGAACATCGAGTTTATAAAAACGCTGCATCCCCATAATTCTATGGATATTATCTATAATATCGACTTCACCATTTTGGGGCGTAGATCTTTTGATAAGCTGGCCCATATAGTAGATAGAAAAAATGTGAGAGTGTTGGGTTATCAGAAAGCGTATGCACAAGAATGTGACTATAAGAAACTGACGGAAATGATTGAATACTTCAATCTGATGCCCGGCATGGTAAATGACAGTATTGGAGAAAATGGAGTGACAATAACCCTGTGTCCTTTTCGTTATATCAAAGGAGCCTCCTTGCTGGTCATGCTGGAAGGCTCGAAAAGAAGACAAACCAATCAGGCGTTCTTATTGGATAAGTTCGATATGATGTCTATTCCGATGATTACCGCCTTAAATATTCCCTCCTATAGTTGTATTCGTGAAGGATTTGGAGAAAATGCGAAGGTGGTAGGTGGCTATATGGCAACAGAGGAAATTTCGACAGTAGCGGTAGCCGATCTTGGCACGCGACTTTTGAAGAAAGAAAAAGTAGGCATGCCCAAAATAAGAGATTTGCAAAAGGAGTATGTATTGGACTGGACTTACTTCTCTGAACATGCACGACACGTTCATAACGTGTCCAAGGATGTCCGTATTATCAACTATTCGTTTTATGCTCGTTATCAGAAAGAATTTTATGTGCTGGGCGCTTTGTTCGTTCTTGCCTTCATCGTGATTTCGATAGGTTTGCTACGTACGCACCGGCGTTCACTGATGGAACGTAAAAACCTCCAGATGCTTGAAGAAGCACACAGACGTCTGAGTCTTTCTATGGACGGAGGAAAAATCTCGCTTTGGAATATTCAGGATGGCGTTCTCGAATTTGACGAGAACTTTACGCATCTGGTAGGACTGGAGCAGCGGAGATTTACAAAAGACGATATACTGAACTATATACATCCCGACGACGTTCGGTTGCTTGGCTCATTTTACGAAGCACTGCATCAGTCTCCCGGTATGCAGATACAACGGATACGTTTTAATTTCAGAAAAGGCTATACGGATGTTTATCAATGGTATGAACTTCGATGCAGCAGTCTGAAAGATGCGAAAGGGGAGATTATGATGGCAGGTATCATGCAGAATGTCCAGACTTTAGTGGAGCGTGAACATCAGCTTATTCTGGCAAAGCAGATAGCAGAGAAAGCCGAACTGAAACAATCATTCCTGAATAACATGAGCCATGAAATCCGCACGCCGCTCAATGCTATTGTAGGTTTTACCAATCTGTTGGTAGGCGAAGGCTCTGACGAACTGTCTGAAGAAGAAAAAGAGACCATGCTCGAAATTGTCAACAGCAACAATGAACTGCTCCTTAAACTGGTGAATGATGTATTGGAAATATCCCATCTGGACACAGGAAATATGCCTTTCCACATGGAGGAATGTAATGTAACGGACGTCGTAAAGGATATTTATGAAACACACCGGGCACTGATTCATCCCTCGTTGCAATTTCTTCTTGAGTTGGACGAAACACTCCCTTTGCCTGTTCATATCGACCGCGTGCGTTTTACCCAGGTTATTTCAAACTTCCTGAGTAATGCCGGCAAGTTTACCCGTCAGGGAACTGTCACATTGGGGTGTGCGATAGACGATGTACATCGTGAAGTCTGTATTTACGTAAAAGATACAGGAAAAGGGATTGATGAAAAAGAACTGATGATGATTTTTGACCGTTTCTACAAGACGGATGAATTTGAGCAGGGGAGTGGTTTGGGCCTTTCCATCAGTAAAGTGATTATCGAACGACTTGCCGGACGCATAGAAGTACAATCGGAGCTGGGAAAGGGAAGTTGCTTCTCAGTGATTTTATCTTTGGCAAATGTCGCTTGATCCGGCGAAGACAAGTGTAGGATAAGCTAAAAAGAAAAACAAACAAAGAAAAGACAGCTAATGAGAAATAAATTAAAATCCTGGCAAAACTGGTTGATATTCGGAGTTTCGATGGCTTTTATTTTTGTGTCGGGAGTCCTTATTTCTTCCTTATTAGAGCACAGGACAGATGTAGCGAGTGTGGTGTATCATCCAAAGGTAGAGATAAGCGGAGTGGAAGCACGCAGCTCTGTTTTCGGGCAAAATTATCCGCGTGAGTATCAGACGTGGGTTGATACGGCTGCAACCGGATTGCCCGGTAATTATAATGGAAAGATTGCCGCAGACGTATTGGAACAACGTCCGGAAATGGTTGTTTTGTGGGCAGGATATGCCTTTGCCAAAGATTACCGTACTCCGCGCGGACACATGTATGCGGTGGAGGATGTGACCCGTTCTCTCCGCACCGGTGCGCCGATGAATGATATGGATGGTCCCCAGCCGGCTAGTTGCTGGTTGTGCAAAAGTCCCGATGTACCTCGTATGATGGAGGCTATCGGAGTCGATTCCTTCTATCATAATAAGTGGGCGGCATTGGGTGACGAGATAGTAAATCCTATCGGATGCGCCGATTGCCACGAACCGAAGAATATGGATTTGCATATCAGCCGTCCGTCGCTGCTTGAAGCATTTCAGCGTCAGGGTAAAGATATCAACAAGGCTACTCCGCAGGAAATGCGTTCGTTGGTATGTGCGCAGTGCCATGCAGAGTACTATTTCGAAGGAAAAAAGAAACGCCCCACTTATCCTTGGGACAAAGGCTTCACGGTGGAGGCTATAGAAGAGTATTACGATGAAACCGGCTTTACCGACTATACGCATAAATTGAGCCGTGCTCCTATATTGAAAGCTCAACATCCGGATTATGAACTTTTTCAGATGGGCATTCATGGCCAGCGTGGCGTGTCATGTGCCGATTGCCACATGCCTTACAATGATGAAGGGGGAATAAAATACAGTGATCATCATATTCAAAACCCGTTGGTGGTAGTTGAGCGTACTTGTCAGACTTGTCACCGTGACAGCAAAGAGACGCTCCGCAAAAATGTGTACGACCGTCAGCAAAAGGCAAACGAACTGCGTACTCTTTTAGAAAACGAACTGGCAAAGGCGCATATCGAAGCCAAGTTTGCTTGGGATAATGGAGCTGCTGACAATGAGATGAAGGAAGTGCTGTTGCTCATCCGGCAGGCACAATGGAGATGGGATTTTGCCGTAGCTTCTCATGGAGCTTCTTTTCACGCTCCGCAGGAAATAATGCGCATCTTAGGACATGGACTCAACAGGGCCTATCAGGCACGTATGGCTATCGGTAAGGTGTTGGTATCTCATGGATATACAGATGATGTCCCGTTGCCGGATATTTCGACAAAGGAGAAAGCACAGCAATATATCGGTCTCGATATGCCTGCTGAAAGGGAGGCTAAGGATAAATTTCTGAAAGAAGTTGTTCCGAAATGGTTGCAGGAGGCAAGGGCGAAGGGGCGGATTGGCATGTAGTAATCTGATTGGGTAAAAGGCTTGATACTATTTTGTCATTGTATTATATCAAATTAATTAGCCGAAGCTATCTCCGCCCGAATCCTGCTGAGAGACTGCGGTGTGATCCACAGATAAGATGCTATATGTTTTAGAGGTACATATTGCAATAATTCCGGTGTCTCTTTGATGAGATTCAGGTAGCGTTCCTTGGCCCGTGGACTTCCGGAGTTTATGAGCCAGTTCTCTTGTTGTAGGAATTGATGATCCATGAGTCGGAGTCCCAGGTTGGCAAGCCCGATAGATGAGGAAAACAACTGATTCAGGGCAGCGCGGGAGATACAGTAAGCCACGCTGTCACACATTGCCTGAATATTTACCAGCGAATAGGCGTTGTCCACATATCCCCAGACGGAGAAGGCAGCCTCTCCGTCCGAAGCGAACCAGATGGTTGTTTCTTCTCCGTCTTTGTGGTAATATGCCCGCCAGATTCCATTCCGTATAAAGTAAAGGTTACTATTCTTTGTCCCTTCTCGTACAATCAGTTCTCTTTTTTTGAAGTGTACTTCTTCCATGCAATCCAGTAAGGACTGCACATCGGCTTCCGATACTTTGTATCTGCTGCAAAGCTTTTTGATGAATGTTTCCATAGTGCAAAGATACTTATCGTCGGCGGACAATGAAGCGATCTTTGAAATAAATTCCGATAATATAGAGTGTCGTCAATAACTCTGCCAACGGAACAGCCAGCCAGATGCCCGGCACACCGAGAATGGGCGGAAGAACAAAGAAACCGATCAGCATAAATACGACACCTCGAAGAAGGGTAATGATAGTAGCTCTCTGTCCCCGTTCAATACTTTGGTAATAGCCGATTCCTATCATATTAATAGCAAAGAAGATGAAGCCGATGCCAAAATAGGGAATGCCGTTTACTGCAATGTCAAAGGCAGAATAACTGCGGTCTATAAACAGTGCGACTATGTTCCGGCAACATAGCGTTGTGAGTATGAAAAAGCAGATTCCGCAAATCAAAGCTGTACGCAGCGAAAGACGCAGTGCCTTCCGTACACGTTCCGGCTGTCCGGCTCCGAAGTTATAGCTGATAATCGGCTGGGCAGATTGTGCAATCGCATTATATACCATAAATATGATGGGGAAAAAGTAACAGACAATACTGAAGGCAGCTACCCCGTCTTCTCCCAGATTTCGGATAAAGACATAGTTGCCGAGGAACATCATACAGGCAATGGACGCTTCGCTGACAAAGGCCGAATTTCCTAATTTTACCATATATCCTATGTTACGGAAAGTCATTCGCAGACTTTTTCTGCTTAGTTTGATTCGGTATAAGCGAAGGTCATGAGAGTAGTGCATGAGATAGACGAGTGTCATCAATCCTCCTACTACGGTGCCCAGGCTGGTGGCGAAGGCAGCGCCCATCATTCCCCAGCCAAATTCGAAGATGAAGATATAATCTAACAGGATGTTGAGAATAGCTGCTGTGGCATTGCACATCATGGCATAGTTGGGCGAACCGTCCAAGCGGATATAGAACATGCCTATATTTAAAATTTCATAGAATACGAGGAAGGGTACATACCACGACATGTATTCTATTACATACGGCAACAATTTATCCGAACTGCCCAAGAAGCGTCCCAATGGCTCTACGAAATAGAAACACAAAGCAGACATGATGAGTATAAGAATCGCAGAAAAGACAAGTGCCTGAGTGATATTGATATTGGCTGTCTTACGTTTACCCTGCGATAGGTGAATGGAGGCGACAACCGATCCTCCGACTCCGAACATCAGTCCGATTCCGGCGGCAATCATAAAAAGAGGGGCTGTGATATTGACGGCGGCCAGTGCGTCGCTACCGATTCCTTTTCCTACGAATATTCCATCCGTAATAACGAATATCGCAGAGAAAACCATCCCGAGTACCGTCGGTACCAATAACTTACGGAATAGCGTGGATATGTCCATGCTGCCAAAATCAATGCTGTCTTTCATGACTTTCTACCTTTTATAATTAAAACGGGTGCAAAGGTAGAGGTATGAAAAGAGATAAAAATTACCAAATGGTAATTTTTATCTCTTCTTTCTGCTATTTATTGATCCATTCGTCAGAGAACCGGTATACAAAATCGATTCCTGCCGGGCTGGCTCCGCGTTGACTGTTATATTTGAAGTGAGACTTCTCCGTTGGAGTGCCACTTGAAATATCATATACATATATATCACTATTTACATAGGTGGACTGTCCTACCCAATATTCTTCCGTAGTAGGGTGAATACCCATAATACCATAAATCGTTATGCTGGATTTCAGGAAGTTTACGTCGAAGCTCTGTGTAGTATAGTTGTAGCGAGTGGCACTGGTTGCGTTGAATGCGTCTGTATCCACAAAGTATAAGTTGGGCTGGGTGAAGCTTGCACAGAAGCCGACAGAAGGTGACCAACTTGCGATTGGAAGTTCGATCTCATCCGGCATATCCGTTTCGGAGAGTACATTGCCATCATGGTCGAGCGCTACCATTTTAGGAGAAGAGGTGAATGTCGGGCTGTAAAGGCTTCCTGTGTAAGTTGCGGCGAGCGGGCAATAGATATTTCCGTCTGCGCCTTTGGCGATACCCTTAATCTGATGTCCTTCGAATGGGATTGATTTGATAATCTGATCAGTGGCAGGATCGATGATAATTACTTTCTGTCCGCATCCCGCATACACCTTGCCGCGAGAATAAACCATGCGGCCTTTAGTAGCACCTGCCACAGTAAATGCCCCGAAGCTTCCGTCGACTGTTGGCTCAACTTTTACAGCTCCATCGCTCAAAGTCAGTGCGGCGATACCTGAAGTGGCTTCCATACCCGATTCTGAATATTGAACGTATGCACGTGTCGGGCTGACTACTACTAGATGTTGAGGCCACGTAGATTTACCTTCCGGAGTCATGATAACCAAAGGATCAGCGTATTCCATTTTAAATGTATGGGCATCGCATACCACGAAACGTCCGGCTCCTCCCTGGCTACTACCATTTTGAGTAATTATATAAATCTTTTCATTTGCTATATACATGTCCTGAACTACATTTCCTATTTCCATACCATTATTGGCATTTTCGAAAACGTTGCTGTATTCAACTCCGTTTTTATCATAAAAATAGATTGTTCCATTGGCACTACTCATATTGCCTTCACAGACTACGAAAGTACCTTTTGTATCAGTAAAGTCAATAGAAGCACATACTTCGATGGAAGCAAACATCGTATTCCCATTCTCGTGGATACCTACAAGAGTTACAATACCTCCATTGTAGGATTGGTCGGTATAAGCAGGAGCTTTTACTGTTAGTGTTTTTGCATTTTTGTTGAGAGTGAATGTCCACCCTTCTGGTTTCTTCAAGAAATCTACGCTGATTATTTTGTCCATATTCAGTGAAAGAGTTTTCTTTTCGTTGAAGTTGAAAACGTAGTAAGGACGTCCGTCGGTCGGTTTCACGAAAGAGAAACTGTTTACCCCTTTGGTGGTAGGTATGCTGAAACTGGTTCCATTTGTCAGAGTAAAGACAACTTCCATTTCTGAAGGGATCACTGACTGAAAGAAGGACTCGTTGGCCTTTACGTCTTTTCCAGTCGTATCTTTGAGCCGTTCTCCATCTACTGTCCAGTATCCGTCAGTATCAACACTTAGTTGTGGTGCTGCTCCGGTTACGCGGAGTTTTTGTCCGTCTACAAGCAGAAATTGGGTTTCTCCGTTTGCGGTGATTGTCCAGTAATAGATTCCATCTTCTGCTTTCACTCCGATTACAGGGGCATCTGCTCCCTTTTCTCCGTGTTTGACGATAATCGTTTTATTGTCGCTGAAAGTAATCTTTATACCTTCGTCCGTTTCTTCATAGTTGGTGATGAACTTGGCATTCTCGTAAGCCGAAACGATTGTCTGAAGATTGCTGAGGTTTTCTTTTAACTGAGAGAGTTCGGTTTTTATCCCCTTCACTTCATCCCATAACTCATCGTCGTTGTAACATCCTGCAATTAGAATACTAAAAAGGGCGAGGGTCATCAGTCTGACTGCCCAGAAATGCATTTGCTTTCTCATAAATGTAAATTATTTGATATTAAACAAAAAATCCCCGTTTGTTTAGATAGCTATAATCTACACAAACGGGGACACTAATATCTATATCAAATAAAATATAAATGCTTATTTTCTATTTGACCGTAACCCGAAATCCCGCAGGTGTAAATCAGAGCATCAAGGCAGGTCTTCTGACTCATCTCTTCTGACAACACCTTCCCAGGTTTGTGAACCCAGTGGTTTCAAGTTGCAGTTTTGCTCTGACGGGCAGAGCCAAGATTTACAGCAGCAGGTTCTGTTGCCGGTTTGCACGGCATTCCCTTTTCATTCCTTAACAGTATGCAATTTGTTTTCGGAAACCTTAACGCTACAAAGGTATAAAGTTTTGTTCATATCTTGTTTGTTTTATCAAAAGAATTTTTGTTTGTTCTGATATTGAATCGTTTACAGGTCTTTTTGTATATCTCCGAATATTCCGCTGACTAACAGTAAGTATTCCGGCATCCTGTCTTTATCTCCCCATTTTAATTCAATACGTAGTAGTTCGGATGCTGTTTTACCTATATCGAACCCACAGGCTTCCAGTGACGGACGTACCCGTTCGGGATATAGGCAAGGTTTTCCTTCTGTGCGTGTACATGTGGGGCAGAGCAGGCAAGAGCCGGGAAAGAATGCACGTCCTTTATACGTTTTTTCCATTTCCAGCAGTAATTCATCTGTCCGTTTCCGTTCTGTCTCCATCATTTCTTTACCGAAAGAGATAACATCCGTAATTCTTTCCGGATGTAGAGGAGTTATTTTCGTCCCGATAATCAAAGCAGTTTGGTATTGGGAAAGGTAATGATCTACATTGAATGAGAATGGAGGACATGCCCAATAAGTGTTATAGCGGGTGCATTGCCGGCAGAATCCGATAAATTTTTCGGCATCCCGATAGTCTGCCATGTATTCGGAAACGGGAATGGTAGCGGTAAAGTCTTCAGCAATATAGTCTTCTCTTGTTTTCATATCACAAAGATATAGTTTATTTTTGTACTGCGATTATTAATCATTCAGAGGAAAATCAGATGGAAAAAGGATACATTCATATTTATACGGGTGATGGAAAAGGAAAGACGACGGCAGCATTCGGCCTGGCAGTCCGTGCCCTTTGTGCAGGTAAAAGCGTATTCATCGGGCAGTTTGTCAAAAGCATGAAATACAATGAAACCCGTATGGTTGAAAAGTTCGACCGGATTTCGATAGAACAGTTCGGCAACGGATGTATGCTGACCCGTGAAGCTACGGAAGAAGATATCCGTGCGGCACACGAAGGGTTGACAAAATGCAGGGATGTACTGCTTTCCGGAGAATATGCAGTCGTTATATTGGATGAATTGACCATTGCCCTCTTTTTAGGTTTATTGGAACTGGATGATGCGTTACAATTGTTGCGTAGCAAGCGTCCGGAAACGGAGGTCGTTATTACCGGACGCTATGCACCACAGGAGTTGATTGATATAGCCGATCTTGTCACCGAAATGCGGGAAGTAAAGCATTATTATAAACAAGGCGTATTGTCGCGTGACGGAATAGATCGCTAACCCCAGACTTCTTCTGCAATTTCACGTACCAAAGCCACTTTCTTCCACTGTTCTTCTTCTGTCAGGATATTGCCTTCTTCGGTGGAAGCAAAGCCGCATTGCGGACTTAGATAAAGGCGTTCGAGGGGAACATACTGAGTTGCTTCTTTGATTCGTTGTTTAATGTATTCTTTGTCTTCCAGCTGCGGTTGCTTGGAGGTAATGAGTCCCAGTACAACTTTCTTGTCTTCTGAAATAAATCGGAGAGGTTCGAAACCTCCGGCACGTTCCGTATCGAATTCGAGAAAATAAACATCTACGTTTTCCTTGGCGAACAATGCTTCGGCTACTGGTTCGTAACTACCCGAACCTGCCCAGGTAGAATGGTAATTGCCACGGCATACATGAGTACCGATCACCAGGTCGTCCGGTAGATTTTCGATAGCGGCATTATTTAGTTTCAGGAATAGTTGCTTGAGGGAATTGATTTTTTCTTCATCGGCATTTACGCCTTTGGCAGTCATATATTCCTTGCTGCAAAGCATTCCCCAGGTACAATCATCCAGTTGTATATCCCGGCAGCCCAGCTCGTAGAATTTCAGAATTGTTTTGCGATAAGCATCCGCGATATCTGCGTAGAGTTCTTCTTCGTTTGCATAGAAGTCAGAAATCTGATGCTTGTTTTCCGGCCAGCTCAATGCCAGATAGAGTTGTGAAGGCGAGGGGATTGTTTGCTTGGTTATTACGTCGTCGCCTGCTGCTTGTCTGGCAAAAGCAAAGTGATCGAAGAAAGGATGCTCCGGATTAAAACATATTTTACCGGAAATAGAAGCAGATTCGGCACGGGTTTCTTCATCATGGAAGACATATCCGCGCTCTGCCCGTTGGTATTCCACCCCTTCCAGTCCCCAGAAAAAGTCCAGATGCCACCAGCTCCGGCGAAACTCACCGTCTGTGACGCACTTCAATCCCGCTGCTTTTTCTTTTCGGATCAGATCGATGATACATTTATCTTCAACAGTTTTCAGTTCTTTAGCTGTGATTTTTTTCGCCTGATAGTCGGCACGGGCTTTTTTCAATTCTTCCGGACGCAGGAAACTACCTACGATATCTGCCTTGAACGGAGCGTTACTTTTACTTCCCATAATTCTTCTTTTTATGTGTTTAAAAAATCATTTTACTGCACAAAGGTATGGTCTGTAGAAATAAAATCCAATGGCTGGATGAAGTTTAGAAAATATTTCTATCTTTGCGCTTTCCTGTCCGTGTAGAGAGGAAAATATTCTATGGAAAAGGAAATTGAAAGAGAAATATTCTATGGAGAAATTAGATGCTATTGATATTCAGATTTTGAGAGAGTTGCAGGTGAATGGCAAACTGACTACCAAAGAATTGGCTGCAATCGTAAACTTGTCGGCTACTCCTGTGTTCGAACGTCAGAAACGGTTGGAGCGTGAAGGCTATATTAAGCGGTATACGGTGGTATTGGATGCGGAAAAGCTGGGAAGTGGTTTTGTTGTATTCTGTAATATCCGTTTAAAACAGCATAGCCGGGAATACGGGCGTCAGTTTATGGAAGCTATTGCTTCCATAAAAGAAATCACCGAATGTTACAATACATCCGGTGATTATGACTTTATGATGAAAATTTATGTAAGAGATATGAAGCACTATCAGGACTTCATTCTGAATACTTTAGGTGTGATTGATTCTATCGGTAGCTTACATAGCATTTTCGCTATCGGAGAAGTCAAGCCTTTTAGTGGCTTTCCTCTACCGGAAGGTTGAGATAGCAAAGCTATCCCAACGATAGAATCAATAGTTGTGCCGTCAGCACCCGCAGAAACATGGTAAGCGGATAGACTGTAGCATAACCTACGGCTGGTGCATCGCAGGAAGTGAGGTCATTGGAGTATGCCAGTGCCGGCGGATTAGTGGTAGAGCCTGCCAGAACACCGATTAGCGTGAAGTAATTCAGCTTGCAGTAATAACGTCCTACTAATCCCGTAATCAGAAGAGGCAGAATGGTGATGATAACTCCGTAACCCACCCATATATATCCTCCGCCATGAATGATGGTATCTACGAATCCTTCTCCTGCTCCCAGACCTACACAAGCGAGGAAGATGGAAATACCGATTTCACGGAGCATCAGGTTGGCGCTCATGGTAGTGTAAGTAATCAACTTATATTTCGGTCCGAAACGGCTGATCAGAATAGAGACGATGAGCGGACCACCTGCCAGTCCCAGTTTCACCGGTTGGGGAATACCCGGGAAGGCAAAAGGAATACTACCCAGAATACAACCCAATGCGATACCTATAAAAATAGGAATCAGATTAGGGTGATTCAGGCGCTTCATTGAGTTACCCAGTACTTTCTCGGCATGAGCAACGGCAAGCTCGGTACCAACGATGGTGACACGGTCGCCCATTTGCAACTGCAGCTGCGGACCGGCAACCAAGTCCACTCCCGAACGGTTGATGCGGGTAATGCTTGCTCCGAAGTTATTTCGTATTTTCAGTTGTGAGAGAGTCTTGCCGTTGAGTTCCGGTTTGGTTATCAGGATGCGGCGTGAGATGAGCTGTTTGTTCAGCTGTTCCCATTCCATTTTAATTTCCTTGCCGAAGAAGACAGTGATTGCTTCCACATCAATCGGTGTAGAGATGACTAGAATAATGTCTCCTACATGTATGACCGTTTCAGAGTTGACCAATTCTGTTTCTCCTCCTTCACGATGTTTGATACGTGAAATGACGAACTTACGATTCAATAACGGACGAAGTTCTTTAATCTTGATACCGTCTACCGATTCGTTTCTTACCTCGATGGAGACAGGACGTACGGTAAGTTCCTGCAAATGTCCCAAGCCTACTTCCGCTTCTTTTTCTTCCTGTGCGGTATTGATGCGCAGAAGATATTTCAAGGCGAGCAATGACAGGATGATGCCTACGACACCCAGCGGATAGCTGACAGCATATCCCAATGCTATATCGGGGGCGTCTATACCGTTCAGGTCACTGTTGGCTTGCTGCGCAGCTCCCAGTCCGGGGGTGTTGGTGACGGCTCCGGACAAGATACCTACCATGGTGGTAATCGGAGTTCCGGTAGTAAAGTGGAGAATAACGGTGATTCCTACTCCCAATGCCACTACCAGCACAGCCAGCATATTCAGCGTGAAACCTCCTTTCTTGAAGGCCGAGAAAAATCCCGGTCCTACTTGCAGACCGATAGAGTAGACAAACAGAATCAATCCGAACTCTTTCAGGAAGTGGAGCAGGTGCTCGTCCAGATTCATGTTGAAATGACCGAATACGATTCCGACAAAGAGTATCCAGGTGACTCCCAGAGATACTCCCCGCACTTTAATTTTTGCCAGGATGATTCCGAACGCTATGGTCAGCGACAGAATCAGCACGGAGTGTGCCACTCCTCCACCCCAAAGGTTGGGGTAACCTTCGAATAAATTTCTTAGAACTTCCATTTTGATTTTTATATTATATCATGATATTTTGTAGTGTTAAAAGTATCCCCGGAGAAATCACTTCTGCGGGGATACGGACACATTGAGTATGACGGCCTTATGCCGTCCCTTTGGTATTTTTAGCTAGAGAGAATTTATCCTCCTGTAGTAACTTCCAGTGTGATGAGTACCTGATTATTTTCTACAGTATCATTTTCATTCACCAGAATTTTACTAACTGTGCAGTCTGAGCTTACTTTGTAGTTATTTTGCATTTTCATGGCTTCTATTACTATTACCGTATCGCCTGCGGCGAGGCTGTCCCCTTCCTTTACGGGTATTTTTACCACCTTTCCGGGCATGGGGGCAACAATTTGGTTATTTTGTTCTTCAGTTTCGTTCTTTTTACTTTTCAGGTATTTAGCCTGATTGTCTATGACTTTTACGTCGTAGGAATGATGCAGCAGGTTGACGTTATAGCTTTTCCCGTCTTTGTGCCGGATCAGTTTGGTCATGAAGGAATGTCCTTCGTGCAGAATAGAAAAACTTCCATTCTCTCCTTTGACAATATTCACGTCAAAGGTTTGCCCGTCGATATTGAGCCGTACATAGTCTCCATCCTTGCCGATTATATGAATATCAGCAATGCGGTTTCCAATTTGCATTTCCATAAGCGGTCAAATTTTCAGTCTGTTGTTTCCCTATCCCACGAGTAAAAACAACTAATAGGTATGAATGGCAGGTCTTCTGACTGACTCCCTTCCTGATGCCTTCCCGACCTTGTTATCATAACCGGTCAGTGGCAAAAGTGATTATCAAGAAGTTGAATGGAGCTTCACAGCAGCGGGACTGTCCGGGATTTACACCCGATTCCCTTTTAATTCAGACAGTTGATATATCCATCTGAAACCAATTCGAGGGCAAAGATAACGAAATTATGTAGAAACCAAATGAACGGGGCATATTTATTTTATATACATCTTTTCTTATTTGATGCGTACTCTCATTTCTTGTGCATCGAATGTTACCGATTCGTTTCGGAATAACCTTTCTATATGTCCGCTGGCTACCATTTCCGGAGTAGGCAGGGTGTACATGTGTGGATTGTCTATCAATATGATAGAGTCGCAAAGTGATAGGGCGATATCGAGGTCGTGTGTGGAGAACAGGATGCATTTGCCTTCTTCCTGTGCCAGTCTTTTCAGGAGTAGGCAGAGTTCGTAGCGGTTGGGCAGGTCCAGAAAAGCGGTTGGTTCGTCAAGCAGGATGACGGGGGTATCCTGTGCGAGGGCACGCGCTATCATGATTCGTTGGCACTCGCCGTCGGACATTTTATCCATTGTCTTTTCTGCGTAGTCGGTCATGCCGACCAGTCGCATGGCATTGTCCACCCGGCTTTGGTCTTCCGGTTGTAACTGTCCGATCCAGTTGGTGTAGGGGGCACGGCCCAATGCTACTACGTCTTTGCAACGCAGATTGGCGATGCGTACTTTATCGGTGGTTACAAAGCTGATGTTTCGTGCCAGCTTTTCCGGTTTCAAGGAGGTTATATTCTTTCCTTGCAGGATGATTTCTCCCGATTGAGGCTTTTCCAGTCCCATCATGGCACGGAGCAGGGTACTCTTTCCTGTTCCGTTGCGTCCCAGCAGTGCAACAAGTTGTCCGCCTGTGATCCGGGCGTTTACCGTTTTCAACAGCGTACGCTGTCCGTATCCTAGTGTCAGCTCTTTAAGCTCGATCATTTGATTATACGCAAGTTTTTAGCTATTACCCATAAAATAACCGGAACACCCAGTAGGGCAGTGATACAGTTGACCGGAAGCAGAAACTTCTTGGCGATGATGTCGCAGAGAAGCATGCTGATGAATCCGGTCAGCATGGTGCCGGGGACGAGTATTCGGTGGTCGGCATTGTTAAACAGTAACCGGGTGACGTGCGGAACAGCCAGTCCGATGAAACCGACAGGGCCACAGAAGGCGGTGACCGTTCCTGTGAGCAGTGCGGTGGATATGAAAATAAAGGTACGCGAGCGCTTGATATTCATTCCCATGGTCCGCGCATAGTTCTCGCCGAGTAACAGCAGATTTAGTGGTTTGATGCAGGCTACGGAAATCAGCAGCCCCAGACACAGCATCGGAATCATAATTCCTAGTTGAGTGGCTGTAATGTGGCTTAATGATCCCATTGACCAGAGCGTGAACATTTTCAGTTGTTCGGCAGAACTCAGGTATTGCAGTATCTGGATGATGGCACCTGCCACGTATCCGATCATGACCCCCATAATCAGTACACCGAGAATATTTTTTACTTTCCGGCTGACAATGGCTACTCCCAATAAAATGACAGCTGTTCCTACCCAGCCCGAGCCGACGATACCCAGCGATTGAAGGACCGGAAACTCCGTCCATCCGAGCAACGGAGCTCCTAGTATAAAGAGTGCTACTCCCAATCCTGCACCGGAGCTAACTCCCAGCAGATAAGGGTCCGCCAATGGATTCTGGAATACCGTTTGCATCTGCAGACCGCTTACGGAGAGCGCCACGCCTATCAGTGCCGCTACCACTACCCGTATAAACCGGATGGAAAGGAGAATGTTGCGTGTCATTTCGTCGCATTCGCCTCCGGTGAGTACAGCCCATACTTTAGAGATGGGGATATACGTATCTCCGGTTGCCATATCTATCAGTAATAATAGTACGGCAACCATACTTAACGCAATGAATAAGAGGGCGGTACGTTTGTGTGGCTGTTTCATTCCAGATGCCTGTAGTAATAGAGTGAGTCGGATACAAGTTCAGGGTGGAAAATATGAATCAGATCGCGCAGTACTATGTCGGGACGTACTACTGCCGATTCCCAGTAGTCGTTACCACCGGTAGCGGTCAGTCGCAGATTGTTGTTGTATGCAGTCTTTTCGCGAACGGATTTCGCATCAGTGAATTTTGGATTGACGGCTTTCAGTTCATCCAGTGTAGAAGCCATGCCGACATTAATCCAGTAGTCAGCTTTTTGTATCAGTCCGTAGGCAGTTTCCAGTCCGATGGGGGCGGAGCTGTTGGAAGTGTTCTCCTTATATATATAGTCTGCTCCTGCGTCGTTTACCAGTTGTGCCATATAACTTTTGGTGGAAGGCATTATCCAGCTATCGTTCCAGGGGGTATTGAACATTACGGTAGGGCGCTGCTCTACCGATGCTGTAAGGTCTTTCAATGTCTGATAGCGTTTCGGAATTTCGCTGAATATTTCGATTCCTTTTTCACGGCTGTCCGTCAGTTCGGACAGGGCAACCATCCATTCGGCTTTGCCGAGCGGTGATTCTTCCAGATATTCGCCTACATACATATAAGGTATAGAGAGTTCTTTCAGTTTGTCCGTTACAGCGGTTTGTGCGTCTCCGATGCCGTATAGCAATACAACGTCGGGTTTCAGGCCCAGCAATAGTTCATAATTCATTTCCGGACCCATGTCTTTAATGGAGTCTTTGTGCGCAATGATATACGGATTGGATACGTAGTCGATACCCGATACGGCTACAATTCGGTCTACCTGTCCCAGCGCATCGAGCATGGCGATGTAGGAAGAAGACATACATACAATCTGTTTTGCTCCGGCAGGAATGGTGGGACCTGTGAATCCGGCGGGTGCCTGTTCGCCATTTCGTGATATGAAGTAAGACATTTCTACATCTTTGGCTCCCTGCCACGGGTTGAATACTTGTATCAGGGTGCTTTGAACGTTGTCTGCACCCAATATTTTAAATCCGGAAGCATATTCCGGTGTATATATATCCTGATTGAATGCTTCGAGAGAAGTCTTCTTGTTTGATACGCAACTTGCCAGTAATAGCAAGGAAGCCAGTATGAAAGTGGAGATGGATTGTTTTATCATTTTGTTTACATTTAGTTGTAACTGTCTTGTGAACATGCGATGCAAATATATTAATTGTTTTCTAATATGTCATTATTAAGTCTCTATTAAATTAGTTTTAGCTCTCACAGTGAATTTAGTATGCATTTTGCTCCCATGCTCTCACTTTCTGCCTGTATCGCTTTATCCATCGTGGTTATAGCTATGGTAGCAACTGTGGTAGCAGAGTGGGAGCAGGCGTTTGCTCTCACTCTATATCGTCGCGTCTTATAACACGTTTTTAATGTTATCTTTTGATTGATAAGGCGTTAACTCCTGTTGTGTCAACTATTAATGATTGACATGTCAGTTGTTAATAATTGAAAAATCAGGCGTTAATAGCTGATGACTCATGTATTCTTGACTGAAAAATGATTTAGTACTTCCTGAAAGAACAGGTTAAGCGAAATTGTAGCTATGGTCAAGTTAATCAAATGGATAGGTGTTTCAAAAAGTTTCAAGCGCTTGAAACACTTTGTTTCACCGTATGAAACACTTTGTTTCATTACTTGGAACACATTGTTTCAAGGCATGAAACAAAGTGTTTCAACGGTTGAAACTGATCTTGGAACTATTTGAAAATGAAGAATGAAATAAGAGAAGGGAAATAAGAACGGACTTACAAAGATTCTGAAATAATATACCTTATTATTTATAGTAGAATCTATGTAAGTCCGTATCGTTTCCGGTACCTTCAAAAGTACCTTATCGGGATGTTATAAAGGTATGTTACCGTGCTTTTTGGGCGGATTGGTCTGCATTTTGTTTTCCGTCATCTCCAAAGCCTGTATCAGGCGTTTGCGAGTCTGTCTCGGATAGATGATTTCATCAATGAATCCCAGTTCGGCAGCCTGATACGGGGTGGCAAACTTTTCTTTATATGCCTCCAGTTCTTTAGCTTTCGTTTCTGCATCTGCCTTGCGGAACAGGATATTGATTGCGCCGTCGGCACCCATCACTGCAATTTCCGCACTTGGATAAGCAAAGTTTACGTCGGCACCTGTCTGCTTGGAGTTCATTACGATGTAAGCGCCGCCATAGGCTTTGCGGGTAATGACTGTCAGTTTGGGTACGGTAGCTTCGGCAAATGCATATACGATTTTAGCACCGTGGCGGATGATTCCGTTGTTTTCCTGTGTATATCCCGGCAGGAATCCCGGAACATCTTCAAAGGTGATCAAAGGTATGTTGAAGCAGTCGCAGAAGCGGATGAAACGGCTTGCCTTATCACTGGCATCGATATCGAGCACTCCGGCAAGATAGGCCGGCTGATTGGCAACGATACCTACCGAACGGCCTGCAAGGCGTGCAAAACCAATGATGATATTCTTTGCAAAGTTGGGCATTACTTCGAAGAAATAGCTGTCGTCTACCACTCGTTCGATAATGTCCTTCATGTCATACGGCACATTCGGATCGGCAGGTACTATCGTATCTAAAGTGGCGTCTTCACGGTTCACTTCGTCCGTACAGTTCTGCTTTTTCGTTTCATCCATATTATTCTGAGGCAGGAATGAAAGAAGTTCGCGGATGCTCATCAGCAATTCTTCTTCTGTGTTGCACATAAAGTGCGATACACCACTCTTGCTGCTGTGAGTCATCGCACCGCCCAGTTCTTCTTTGCTTACCTCTTCGTGAATAACCGTTTTTACTACGTCCGGACCTGTAACGAACATATGGCTCTTTTCCTTTACCATAAAGATGAAGTCGGTAAGGGCAGGAGAGTAGCAGGCACCTCCGGCGCAGGGACCGAGAATGGCGGAAATCTGCGGAATCACTCCGCTTGCCATTGTGTTCTGATAGAAAATATCGGCATATCCCGAAAGACTTTCGATACCTTCCTGAATACGCGCGCCACCCGAATCGTTCAGCGCAATAATCGGAGCACCGTTCTTCAACGCCAGCTGCTGCACTTTTACGATTTTCTTGGCATTGGAAGCCGACAGTGAACCGCCATATACCGTAAAATCATACGCATAAACAAATACCTGGCGACCGTCAATCTTTCCGTAACCCGATACGATACCGTCTCCCGGAATCTTATTTTTATCCATACCGTAGTTGGTACAGCGGTGAACCATCAGTTTGTCCAGTTCTACAAAAGTACCTTTATCGAGCAACATCTCGATACGTTCGCGGGCAGTCATCTTGCCGCTTTCGTGTTGCTTCTCTATCTTTTCCACACCTCCGCCGAGAGAGGCGATGCGGTCACGTTCTTCAAACGTGGCATATGCTTTATTCTTTTCTTCCATAATGCAATCCGTTCTAAATATTATGCAATCGGTTCTAATGTTATTAATGTCTGCTCACCGGTGATGTTATCACCTTCCTGAACCAGAATTTCTTTGATGCGGCAGTCTGAAGATACTTTATAGTTGCTTTGCATCTTCATGGCCTCAATCACGATGGCGGTGTCTCCGGCTTTCATTTCCTGACCGACCGTTACGGGAATTTTCACCACCTTGCCCGGCATCGGAGAGGTGATGCAGTCGTTTTGTTCCTCTTCGCCTTTCTTGCGCATGCGCAGGTATTTCGCCTGGCTGTCCACTATCTCTACATTGAAACTGCTATAGTGGGTATTTACCTTGTAGTTTTTACCATTCTCACGGCGAATCAGTTGCGCGTTCGAACTGCGGCCATCCATCAGAATGTTGCAAGTACCGTTTTCGGCCATTACGACATCTGCTTCAAATGTCTTTCCGTCGATGGTAAGCACCACTTTATTATCTTCCTTGCTGACCAGTTCCACTTCGGCCACACGGTTTCCTATATGAATTTCCATAATTGAATATTCTTTGTTAACGTTAGATTCTTAACACACCTTTGTGTAATCCGAACTCTTTCCACTTGCTGATGGGGCGGTTGTCGGTTGCCATGCCGCTGTTATTCTCTTCAAGATTCATCAGATAGTCCATATATGCGGCAATCAGAGCTACGTTTTCGGAGCGTTCGCTGGTGCGCATGATGCACTGTTGCAGGTATTCGCCGTTCTTGGCGATGAATCCGGTATCGTAATGACCTTCTACAAAGTCGGGAGTATCCATGATGGCACGCAGGTAGCTGATGTTGTTTTTCACTCCGGTGAGTTTATATTCGTGGAGCACGCGGCGCATCCGTTCGATGGCATATTCGCGGTTGGTGGCCCATACTATCAGTTTGCCGATCATCGGGTCGTAGTAAATAGGTATCTCATAACCCTCATATACATAGCTGTCGATGCGTACACCGATACCGTTCGGTTCTGTAATCTGCTTGATGATTCCCGGGCTTGGCATGAAGTTCATTTCTGTATCTTCGGCACAAATACGACATTCGATAGCGTGTCCGCGTTGCTGAATATCTTTCTGTTTCAACTGTAGTACTTGTCCGTCGGCTACCTTGATCTGCTCTTTTACTAAGTCGACGCCCACTACCTGTTCTGTTATCGGATGTTCCACCTGCAAGCGGGTATTCATTTCAAGGAAGTAGTAGTTACGGTGTTTGTCTACCAGGAACTCGATTGTTCCCGCACCGATATAGTTAACAGCTTTTGCTGCAGCTACCGCTTTCTCTCCCATATCTTTGCGCAATTCCGGAGTGACAAAAACCGAAGGAGTCTCTTCTACAATCTTCTGATTGCGGCGTTGAACGGAACATTCACGTTCGTAAAGGTGAATGACATTTCCGTGCTTGTCACCCAATACCTGAAACTCGATATGGTGAGGCTCTTCGACGAATTTCTCCAGATAAACCGTGTCGTCACCGAAAGAAGACAAGGATTCGCTCTTGGCAGTCGTATATGCTTCTTCTACTTCTTCGGCACTGTGGATGAGGCGCATACCTTTTCCACCACCACCCATAGAAGCTTTCAGCATCACCGGATAGCCGATCTTGTTGCAAAGTTCTACAGCTTCTTCTACGCTCTTCAGATTCTCTTGTGTACCGGGAACTACAGGGACTCCTGCTTCTATCATTTTTATGCGGGCGGAAATTTTATCTCCCATCGCTTCCATTGTTTCCGGATTGGGGCCGATAAAGATGATGCCTTCTTCCTGGCATCGACGGGCGAAAGTGGCGTTTTCGGAAAGGAAGCCGTAACCCGGATGGATAGCGTCGGCGTGACTCGCTTTGGCCACTTCGATGATTTTGTCTATATTCAGATAACTCTCTTTGGATGCTGCCGGTCCTACACAATATGCTTCGTCTGCGTAGAGCACGTGCTTCGCGGTCCGGTCTGCTTCGGAGAAGATAGCAATGCTCGTTATCTCCATTTCCCTGCAGGAACGCATCACCCTTACGGCGATTTCACCGCGATTGGCTACTAAGATTTTTTTTATCATACTTCTTTCATTTAAGTACATACTTATTTAATGTCTTCCCATCTGACGGACATACTCCACCTGATGAAAACACAGTATTTTCTTGATTTGGGGCTTAACAAATGATGTTCTTTACTCCTAACCCACGAGGTGCAAGAACGCTCTACGCGAAGTGGCAGGTCTTCTGACTGACTCTTGTCTTATTTGCCTTCCCGAATTAACATCAGTGGCGTAAAATTAGTTCACTTATAAGACATTTAATAGAGCTTCACAGCAGCGGGACTGTCCGGGATTTACACCCGATTCCCTTTTAATCATCGTCCGTTGGATACGGATTCCGAACCATTTCGGGGGGCAAAGATAAATAAATATTGAATAGAATATCTTTTTTTTGCACGAAAGTTTCATTTTTGTGCAATGATTTCCTTCGGTGTACATAGGTTATCCGGTTGGATAGGGAGAGCTGACCGGTAAATACAAACAGATTTAACCGGGCTCTTTTAACTCCTTTTTTAGTTTTCCAATAGAACTAAATCTCTGTGTATTAATGTTTATCTCCTAAACCTTCCTTCTTTCATGTTGTTGAGACTTCCAATCATTAATTAAAGAAGGAGAATCAATCATGAAAGAAAAGAAAATAGCCCGTGAGGCAAGAAACAAGGAGAAACTAGCCGGTGACGACTGGGTAATGGCAGAATTTTATGCAACGTGGTGCCCTCATTGCAAACGCATGGAACCTTTGGTAAAGGAGTTCAAAAGAGAGATGGAAGGTATAGTTGAAGTGGTGCAGGTCGACGTAGATGAAGAAAGCGAACTGGCTAATTTCTATACGATAGAATCTACTCCTACATTTATCCTTCTCAGAAAAGGGGAACAGTTGTGGAGGCAATCCGGCGAACTGTCTTTGGAAAGACTGGGAAGAGCCGTGAGGGAGTTTAAATCTTGAAAAAGTATTAATAAGAGGGAGTATTTCCCTCTGAAAGTTTTAAATCATGTTATGAAACATGCTTTTTTATTTGGATAATTTGCGGATATGCTAAAAGTCCGTATCTTTGCACTGTGTTTTTCATAGTATTAGATTTAAGGTTAACAAAAGGTTGGAGCAAGGCGTTGCTCCTTTTTTTATGCTTATACGTTTGCAGGGCTTTGACACTCTTTTGTTAAGTAAGTCCGAAAATCCGGGTAATCATTGATTTCCGGTCAGTCTCAATTCATATAGACAGGCTTGTACTTCCTCAGGGCTACCGGTATGCTTTCCGGCATCATCCGAGAGTTTGATACACTCTCTCCATTCTTGGTTGACATTCATCTTGCATTGTGTCAGTTTCATGACGATATTGGAAGGAGTGAATCCGGTATCATTGGTGAGATTGGTGCCGATTCCGAAAGAACAACGGATCTTGCCTTTGCAGTAATCTTGTATGTCGAGCGCTTTAGTGAAGTCGAGCGCATTGCTGAAGACTATTGTCTTGGTGGTTGAATCAATGCCCAACTCTTTGTAACGGGCTACCAGCTTATCGGTAAAATCAAATTCATTTCCCGAATCGCACCGGACACCATCAAAAAGTTTAGCCTGCTTACGACTGAGGTTACTAAGAAATATACCGGAAGTGTATGTATCCGAAAGCGCAATGCCTAAATCGCCGTCATAGACATTTACCCAGTTTTCGAGTGCCATATAGTTGGCATGTTTGTATCCGAATTGAGCCCCGTGAAACATGAACCATTCATGCGGATGTGTTCCCATCATTTTCATGCCGTACTTCATCGCGAAATAACAGTTGGAAGTTCCCGTACAATACCGGGCCGTTTCATTCAGTCTTTTGATGACTGTTTCCTGTACGTCGATGGAAAATCGTCTGCGTGTGCCGAATTCCGAGAAACGCAGTTGGTGCTGATTGGATAATTCAACCTTTTCTGATAGTTTGCAGAGTATCTCGCCCATATCGGCTACATTACCGGTGAACCGATTCTTAATCTCGGATACAATGGCGAGCAGAGGGACTTCGTATAGCGTGACTTTATACAGGAAATCACTTACTTCAATGTGTAGATGACCGGCTTCGTCCAGATGGATATCGATCTTTTCCGGGTCGAAGCGGAAAGATGAAAGCCATTCCCAATAAACTCGTGGAAGGAACCGGCAGTTGCGTGTCATATAGTTCAGCTCATCTTCCGTAAGCCTCAACCGGCTCAGTTTATGAAATTCGCCTTTGAGGGTTTCCAGGAACTCTTCCGTATATTCGGTTTCATTTCTATCATTGAAACTGAAAGTACCCATTGCATAGGGAAACAGTTTAATATAAGCATACGAGGTGGTAAACTTATAGAGGTCTGTATCTAGTAATGTTTTAACAATCATGCTATTCGTTCTTTATATTTAAAAACGTTGTAAAGTTAGTATTTGTTGAACAAAACGACTGCTTAATTGCCAATAATTACTTCTTAGGCTTTTCCTAATACGTCAAACCTATCATCGTGGGAAAAATATATTTTTTATTCGTTAATTGGGTAAATACGTTTTTTGAGGGCGGGTGATCGTCTGATAGAAATGCAGACAAAAGACGGTACATTGCCGTGAGAAGCAGAATGTACCGTCTTGATGTTTTCTGTCAGAGAGACTTTATGATAGTTCGACTGTAGGATTATGAATGGTCAGTCCACCGTCTACCACAATCGTTTGTCCGGTGATGTATCGTGCATCGTTGGAGGCCAGAAATGCAATGGTGGCTGCAACGTCTTCCGGTTCTCCCAGATAAGGAGTGGCACATTGACCTAAAAAGATATTGCGGACGTCTTCATTGAGATTGTTCACTGCAGCGGGAGTGAGCACCAGACCGGGGGCTACGGCATTGCAACGGATATTTTTCTTTCCCATTTGGGTAGCGATATATTTGGTCAGGTTGATAACACCGGCTTTGCTGGCTCCGTAGAGTGTTCCGTTTGCATCGGCTGTTATTCCGCTGATAGAAGCTACGTTCACGATATTTCCGCCGCCATGGGCTGTCATGATGGGAATGACTTGTTGCGAGAGATACATGGTACAACAAAGATTCAGGTGAAAGGCTTCATCAAAATAATCGATGTCCAGTTTCTCAATGTTCAAATCACGTTTGGGGTCGGTTCCGCCTACATTATTAATTAGCACGTCCACCTGCCCGTATTCTTTCATTGCGAAGTCAATCAATTCTTTACAGCTCTGGAGCTCTGTAGCAGAGAAATATACAGAACGTACGTCGGCTCCTGATTGGGTGAGTTCGGCAGCAAGCTCATCGGCTCTCTCTTTCGAATAATCGGCAATGACTACTTTGCCTCCCTCGGAGACGATACGACGTGTCGTTGCTTCGCCAATACCGCCGGCAGCACCGGTGATGACGACTACTTTATTTTCAAATCTGTTCATATAATGGAAATTAGATGGTTATCTTCGGTTAAATAACAGATAATAAATGAATTTGTTATGCACTGTAAACCATCTTTAATAGTAATCGATAGCAGATTCGAAAACTTTTGCATCTAACTTAGTTTTGTTGACTAAATATTTAAGAAGACTGTTAAATGTTAATGCCTGACTGCTTATTTGTTAATGCGCTTCTTATTCTATTAAACCATGTTATAAGATATCCTGTTTGGGCTTTAAAATTTGGAGATATGCAGAAAGTCCGTATCTTTGTACTGTGTTTTTCATAGTATTAGATTTAAGGTTAACAAAAGATTGGCTGTCTGGGATAGATAGCCTTTTTTTATGCCTTAAACTCAAGGGTGAAAGAGGTAAGTTTTAGAACAATGAGTATTGTCCGTTCCTCAGACTTTTCATATCCCGTTCTTTCACTACGTCGTCTTCTGACAAATTTCCGATAAGTAGGGGAGAGTGTTTATCATGTTTCTTCATATTGTATTCCACACTATTATAGTTACCTTTGATGGCATAGCAGTAAATGCATCCGTTGAGACAACTTTCATAAGTGCCTATATCGATACTTTCAATGCAGTTGCAGATGTTGCGCTGATTCTTATCCTTTTTAGCAAGAATCGGATAACCGGTAATTCTTTCAATCAGTTCTTTGTCGACACATAGCCCCGCAGGAATGTTCAGATGTCGCAAGTCAACTTTAGAAGTACAGGTATCCAATTGGAGGGTTGGGTATGCATCCATCGTTTGCCTGAAAGAAACGGCTATCTCTTCTATTTCTTCTTTTGCCAGCGGCTTGATGTTGAACTGTCCTACAGCGGTACGGATGTGCTGATAGTGATCGATAAACCCCAGCATACATTTTTCAGTATGATCTTTGAGTCCGTCGGCAATACGGGCAAACGCTTCTTTGTGGAAGGAGACGTTGAATTCTTCGTTCGTCAATATCGGGTCATAACGCCAGATAACTTTCTCCCTCCCTATTTTATCGGAGAGACGTTTAAAGATGTCTATTCGTTTAGCAACAGAAGGCAGGTTGTTTTCTAATTTTTCTCCATATGGATTTAAAGTGAACTGGAAGTAGTATTTGTAGTCTTCCAGTTTATCCAGCTTCTCAATCATCGGAGCCGGATTTTTTGTCCAGAATACAATACAGTCTATTACGGCAGGATTTAAACTGACCTTGCTGATCATCTTGGAATTGAAAGGATTGGGTACTAACACATATCCTTCCTTTATCCGGTTGAAGAACCATGGAGAATAAAATGCCGGAATATCTGTCCGGCGACTGGCACTGATTATCATATATCAAAGTTACGGTAAAACAACCGTATCCCAATATTTTTCGGGTGAAAAAATGATAAATGGAATGGAGGTTGAATAAAGATGCTTATATTATATGTTGAAATGTCACTTTGAGGAAGATTGTGAATGAATATGTTAAATGTTAACATGTGAAGTCTGAAATGTTAATAGGCTTTCGAGACTATTAAACCGTGTTATAATATCGTCTGTTTTGGCTCTGAAATTTGCTATTTACCTGAAAGTTGGTACTTTTGTACAGTGTTTTTTTCATAAGTATTAGATTTAAGGTTAACAAAAGATTGGTTGCTCGTGATGAGTAGCCATTTT
>ENA-UEQB01000589-UEQB01000589.1-human-gut-metagenome-genome-assembly--contig:-NODE-589-length-34402-cov-26.529090_pt1 | contig 34402 bp, 32 predicted proteins | sample MGYA00242901_ERZ507918 | MGnify/ENA primary metagenome ERZ507918 (study PRJEB26167, sample SAMN06115405) | human gut metagenome | host: Homo sapiens | place: China:Sichuan | collected 2016-04-06... | reverse complement strand
TGCCGCAAGATAAAATATATGTTCCCGAAAGCCCATGCGGTGGCCTACCTGATGTCGGCCATCCGCCTCATGTGGTTTAAGCTCTACCACCCGCAGGCGTTCTATGCGGTGTACTTCACCGTCCGCGGCGATGACATCGACTATGAAGCCGCTGTGGGCGGCGCGGCGGTGGCCCGCGCCCACATGAACGAGGTGAAGCGCCGTCTCAAGGAAGAGAAGAACGCCAAGGATGAAGATGTGCTCGTCTCGCTCCAGCTGGTCAACGAGATGCTGGTGCGCGGCTACGAGTTTCTGCCCATCGAGCTGGGCAAGAGCCGGGGCTCCAAGTATGTGGTGGAGGACGGCAAGGTACGCCTGCCCTTCTGCTCCTTGAAGGGTCTGGGCGGTGCCGCCGCCGATGCGCTGGAAAATGTGACCATCCACGGCGAAGAGTATCTCTCCATCGAGGAACTGCAGCAGGCCTCTGGCGTTGGCAGCAGCATCATCGACCGCCTGCGTCAGGTGGGCGCTCTGGGTGAGCTGCCGGAAAGCAGTCAGGTGAGCTTCTTCTAAAATTGCAGCAAAAAACGACCTCTGCAGCCGGATGGACCGGAAGCAGAGGTCGTTTTGTTATACGATTGAGTTTCTGAACAGGGGAGAGGCTTACTCCACGCTGATCATATAGTAGTAGACCGGCTGACCGCCGCGGATGTGGCTGACCTCAACATGGTTGGGGCATTTTGCCTTGACGATCTCGGTCACCTTCTCGGCATCCTCGTCGGAGACGTCGCAGCCGGAGATGATAGTGACGAAGCTGGAATCCTTCTTGCACATACCGCGGGCCAGACGATAGGTGGCCTTGGTGATGTCGTTGGAGGTGGAGACGATCTTGCCGTTCTCCAGGGCCATGATCTCGCCCTTTCTGATGCGCTTGCCGTCGTACTCGCTGTCGCGGGCGGCGTAGGTGATGAGGCCGGTGGAGACCTTATCGGCAGCAGACATCATGTTGATGGTGTTGGCCTCCACGGTGGCAGAGGGGTCGAAGTTCAGCAGAGCGGTGATGCCCATGGGGACGGTACGGGTGGGCAGGACGACCACCTGACGGTCAGCCAGCTTCTGGGCCTGCTCAGCAGCCATGATGATGTTCTTGTTGTTGGGCAGGACAAAGACGGTCTTGGCCGGGACGCTCTGGATGGCGGCAAGGATGTCCTCGGTGGCGGGGTTCATGGTCTGACCGCCGGAGACGACAGCGTCAGCGGCCAGGTCGGTGAAGACAGCCTTCAGGCCCTCACCGGCGGCGACAGCAACGAAGCCATAGTCGCGGCTGGGGTCAACGGCAGCGTAGATGAACTCGCTGGCGGGGTCGGGCTTCTTCTCAGCGGAAGCCTGCTTCTCGAGGCTCTTGCCCTGCTTCTGGCGGGCCAGGAACTGCTCGTGCATATTCTCAATTTTGAAGTTGGTCAGGTAGCCGTACTTGATGGCCTCGCTCAGGATCTTGCCGGGGTCGGCGGTGTGGACATGGAGGTTGATGACGTCATCGTCCTCAATGCAGACGACGCTGTCGCCGTTGGACTCGGCGAAGGCGCGCATCTTTGCGGCGCTTGCGCCCTCGTTCTTATTGATGAGGAACTGGGTGCAGTAGCCGTTCTTGATGTCCTCGACCTTCATCAGGTCATCGGTGAAGACGCCCTTGCCGGCGTTCGCGGTGGAGAGCTTGGCCTTGTTGGGGACAGCCTCGCCGCCGGCCACGATGTCCTCGCCGTGGAAGACCTTGCCCATGCCCTCAAAGATGATCATGATGCCCTGGCCGCCGGCGTCCACGACGCCAGCCTTCTTCAGGACGGGCAGCAGGTTGGGGGTGTCCTCTAGAGCCTTCTGACCGGCGGTCATCACCACGTCCCACAGCTCGGCCACGTCCTCTTTGCCACAGGCAGCAGCTTCCTCGGAAGCGATGCGGGCAACGGTCAGGATGGTACCTTCGGTGGGCTTCATGACAGCCTTGTAAGCGCCCTCGACGCCCTTCTTCAGCGCAGCCACGATGTCGGAAGCGTCAGCCTCCTTTTTGCCCTCCAGAGCCTTGGAAAAGCCGCGGAACAGCAGGCTGGTGATGACGCCGGAGTTGCCGCGGGCGCCGCGCAGCATGGCGGAGGCAGCGGTCTTTGCAGCCTCGCCCACGGTGCAGCTGTCGTCCATGGCCTGCAGCTCACGGACGGCTGCGCCGACGGTCATGCCCATGTTGGTGCCGGTGTCGCCGTCGGGGACGGGGAACACGTTCAGCTCGTCCACGCGGGAGCGCTGGTTGTTGATGTTGTTTGCGCCGGAAATAATGGCGTCGCGCAGGATCTTACCAGAAATCATTGCTTTTTACTCCTTATATCTTCCCGGTACCCCCGGGCGGGCTTTGTCTCATCAGGCAACCACGTCATCGACCGATACGACCACGCGGGCGACTTTCAGGCCGGTGGCCTGCTCAACCTCGTCCTTCACGCGGTGCGAGATGGATCGCGCGGCGGTGGAGATGTTCAGCCCGTAGCTGACGGCAATGTGCAGCTCGATCACGAGACGGCCCTCTTCCTGTGTGACACGGACGCCCTTGGCAGAATCGTCCACGCCGCGCACGGCGCTGCGGACACGGTCGGTCAGATCACGGGGGGCCATTGCGGCCACACCGTAGCATTGTTTGGTTGCTTCGCCCACGAGCGTGGAAAAATACTCGGCTGAGAAGCTGACATCTCCCAGCGGGAAACGGGAAGTGATCATAGTCGCTCTGCTCCTTTTATTTATTATGATACCCCGGTCCGCACGGCGGCGGGGCGGTGCGCGGGCCTAAGAAGGCGGCGTACCACTCTTATTATACAACTTTATGAGGAAGCTGTACAGCACATAATTGCTGACAGAAAAAAGTCAGGCACGGCTTACCCGTCTCGGTCTGTTTCGACACCGCAAAGCCGGTATACTGAAAGACAGACAGAGCCGCAAAGGGCCGCGTTCCTGTTGTTAGTATAGCACAAAATCCTTCGCAGTGCATCTATTTCGTGAATATTTATCCGACAAAACAAAAAGTGATTGTGAATAAAATATAAAAGATGACGCGGGCGTCTTTATCTTACTATGAAAAAGTGCTAAAATCTAAGATGGCAAGAGTAAGACTGTATCCGGCGCAGGATGCAGGGGCATTCGACTGCCAAGGTGCTGAAGACAGGAATTTGCTGCGGCTGCACAGGAGCTGCGGCCCAGCGGCGGAAAAGTTCACAATAGGAGTTGTTTTCATGAATATTCTGTTTTTCCTTTCCCCCAAGCAGGACCTGATGTATGTGTACGATGACTTCACCCTTCGCCAGACGCTGGAAAAATGGGAGAACAACCGCTACGCATCCATCCCGGTGCTCAACCGCAAGGGAGAGTATGTGGGGACCCTGACGGAAGGGGACATCCTCTGGGGGCTGAAAAAGTTCCACGGCCTCGACCTTGAGGCGGCAGAGGATGTCCCGATCCGGGACTTTGCCCACAAGCGGGACTACAAGGCCGTCACGGTCACCACGAGCATGGACCAGCTCATCGAGGCGGCCATGAACCAGAACTTCGTCCCCGTCGTGGATGACCGGGGAATGTTCATCGGCATCGTCCGCCGTCAGGCCATCATCCGCTACTGTTACGACCGCTCCCGCGCTGCCGCCGCAGAGCAGCGCAGAAAGCCCGAAAAGCAGGAAAAACGAGTCCCGGTCTCTGCCGGGGTGCAGTAAAACAGGAAAAGGCCCCGCCGCTCTGCATGAAATGTGCAGGGCAGCGGGGCCTTTCTATGCCTGTGGGAAGGGGAGCGTAGAGCTTCAGCCCACGGTGAGGCTGGAATCGGTGAGCCGGTGGGTCAGGACAGCCTCGGCGTCCTCGCCGCCCATGGCCAGCAGCTCGTCCACCGAGAGGGTGGTGGAGCAGAGGATGGTCTGGAAGGTGATGGTCTCGATGCCCTCAGCCCGCAGCTGACGCAGCGCGGACAGCGAAGCACGGAGAGAGGCTGTGAACCGTCCGACGCAGACGGTGAGGGTATTGCCGCTCTGGGTGCTGGTGTAGGAGATGACCGCGCCGCTCTTGTCGGTGACAGTCAGGCCGGGGAGGGGAGAGGCGGGTGTGGACGGGGTGGCAGAGCCGCCGTCAGAAGAGGAAGAAGACTCCTCGGGGATAACAGGCTCTTCCGGCTCCACAGGACGGGGGATGGAGACCTGATTGACCTTGCCGTCGGCATCGGTGACGGTGACTTTTGCGCCCGGGCCTAGCTTGTCCTTGATGGTGTCGAGGTCGAGCTCATGGCCGGCCTGCAAGAGGGCCTTGCCGTTGGGACTGCCGGCCTTGGCGGTCAGCTCGAGGCTGCCCGACAGATCGATGACGCTGCTGTAGATGCCGCTGCCGCCGCCGGTGCTGCCGTTACCGCCAGCGGCTTCGACCGTACCGCCGGAGATGGCGACACGGTCGAAGCTGCAGATGCCGTAGCCGCCGACTTTGCCGCCGTAGCCGCCAGCGGCGTTGACCGTATTGCCGGAGATGGTGACGACGCCGCCGCTGCGGATGCCGTCGCCGCCGTAGCCGTCTTTGCTGTCGCCGTTACCGCCCTTGGCGGTGACCGTACCGTCGGAGACGGTGAGGCCGCCGCCGCTGCGGATGCCGTCGCCGCTCACATTGCCGCCGTTGCCGCCGTTAGCAGTGACCGTACTACCGCCGGAGATGGTGAGGCTGCCGTTGCTGCAGATGCCGTCGCCGCCGGAGCCTCCGCCGCCGCTTTTGCCGCCAGTGGCGTTGACCGTACCGCCGGAGATGGCGAGGCTGCCGTTGCTGGAGATGCCGCTGCCGCCGTCGCTGTAATTGCCGTCACCGCCGTTACCGCCCTTGGCGTTGACCGTACCGTCGTAGATGGTGAGGCTGTGGCTGCTGATGCGGATGCCGCTGCCGCCGTCGCTGTAATTGCCGTCACCGCAGTTGCCGCCATTGGCGTTGACCGTACCACCGTAGATGGTGAGGCTGCCGCTGTGGATGCCGTCGCCGCCGGAGCCGTCTGCGCCGCTGCCGCCTTTGGCCGTCAGGCTGTCATTTTCGCCGCCGTAGATGGTGAGGCTGCCGATGCTGTCGATGCCGCTGCTGCCGTTACCACCGGTGAGGTGGTTGTCGCCATCCAGCTTAATCGTGGTATTGCCGCTGCCGGTCACACTCATGGCGGCTTCCTTCCGGCTGCTGGCGTCGATGTTCAGGTCGTCGAAAGTGACGTCCACGTTGCCCTTAGAAGTATCGATGGTGACTGTGTTCTCATTCGACGTGCCGGTGATGATGGTGTTGGTGTCCTCCACATCCTTCTTATTCCCCTGTGAGACCGTGTTTTTCCCTTCGGTCCCACTTGCCTTCACGGTGATGTCACCATTCTCGATGTACCATGTCTCGGCAAAAGCCGGGGCGGCAAGGGCGGTGAGCATTGCGACGGTCAGGACAAGCGCCGCTGCCCGCTGAGAGGCCGGACGGGGTGAATCAATCCCCCCCGTATGGAGAGGGCGACCCAGAACACGCATCGCAAGCTTACGATAAGACAGCATACAAAAACCTCCTTTGAACGGTGAAAAGAAATGGTGAGACCGTAGAATATCAGGTTGCTTTGAATATACCACATCTGCGGGGAAAAAATCAACAAAACCTGCGCGAATCGCCCTGTTTCCTGCGTGAATGGAGAAGTTCGGACAGATTTTGGCTCTCCCCTTGGGGGAGCTTGCGCGGAGCACCTGAGAGGGCAAGGACGCTGACAGAGAGCTTTTTTGCGCCTTTTTGCTCAAAAAACTGCCTGAAGATACATTTTATTGGACTTTTATTCTGCTATACTCCTGTCAGAACAAAAAGACACAGGAGGGAAGAGGAATGAAAGACGTTGAACTGCGGTATGTGGGCGGTCATGTGGAGGTGTATACGGGGGCGGGCGCGTTCCTGTTCTCAGCAGACACCCTGCGGGAGGCGATGGAAGAGCTGGATGCCGCCTGATGCATTCCCGGGAATGCCGGGAAACGTCGGAGCAGAGGTTAGAAAATACTAATGTAAAATGAATGTAAAATTCAAGAAAAGAACCGTCTAAGAAGGCCCGGAAATCTTAAAATTCCGGTCAAAAAAGTGATTTTCCTGTAAAATAATGCTTGTTGAGCCGGGGGGTTCGATGCTATAATAAAAAGGACGGCGTTTTGCGTATGGAGAGCGAAGCACGGCCGTCTTGTGCAATGGAGCAATAGGAAGATTTTAGGAGCATTGTTTTATGGACATTACACACATCACCTCTCTGCTGGGCGGTATTGCGCTGTTCCTGTATGGTATGTCGATCATGGGTGCCGGCCTCGAAAAGCTGGCCGGCGGCAAGATGCAGGGCGTATTGCAGAAACTGACTTCGTCCACCATCAAGGGCGTCATTTTCGGCACCCTCATCACCGGCGTCATCCAGTCGTCGGCCGGCACGGTCGTCATTTGCGTCGGCCTCGTCAACTCCGGCATCATGACCCTTACGCAGTCGGTAGGCGTTATCATGGGTGCAAACATTGGTACTACGGTCACCGGTCAGCTCATCCGCATGGCGGATATTTCAGGCGACAGCCTCATCCTGACCCTCATCCAGCCCAAGACGTTTGCGCCGGTGGTGGCGTTTATCGGCTGCATTTTTTATGTGTTCATCCGCAACGCGAAGAAAAAGAACATCGGCCAGATCATGCTGGGCTTCGGCATCCTGTTCACGGGCATGAGCCTGATGGACACCGGCGTGTCTCCCCTGCGTGAGAGCGCAGCGTTCCAGGAGCTGTTCATCACCATGACCAACCCCATCCTCGGCGTTCTCGTGGGCGTGGTGGTCACGGTCATCATCCAGTCCTCTTCGGCCTCTGTGGGCATCCTGCAGGCGCTTTCCAGCACCGGCCTCGTCACCTTCAGCTCGGCCATCCCCATCGTGCTGGGTGCCCACATCGGCACGGCCTTCACCCCGCTTCTGACCATCGGCGGCTCCTCCAAGGACGGCAAGCGCGCCGCCCTCATCCACCTGTACTTCAACATTATCGGCAGCGTCATCCTGCTGGCGCTGGTCTATGCAGTCCAGTTCACCATCGGCATCCCCATGTGGGGCGATGTGATGAACAAGAGCAGCATTGCAAACATCCACACCATGACCAGCGTCATTGCGATGCTGCTCTTCCTGCCCTGCAGCGGTGTGCTGTCCAAGCTGGCCATGATGACCGTGCCGAACAGCGATGAGGAGGCGCAGGAGCTGAGTATGCCTGTGCTGGATGAGCGTCTGTTCAAGAGCCCGGCTGTGGCTCTGCAGCAGGCTAAGAACGCGGTGGTCAAGATGTCCCGCCGCGCAGCCCGCAACGTCGGCCTCGCCACCCCGCTGCTGCTCAAGATGGACGAGGATGTCGTGAGTGCCATCGATGTCCGCGAGAACCTCATCGACCGGATGGAGGTGGACATCTCCAACTACCTCATCAAGCTGGCAGACCAGGAGCTGGGTGACGCGGAGAGCCATGAGGTGACCGAGCTGCTCAACTTTGTCACCGAGTGCGAGCGCATCGGCGACTATGCAGTCAACATCAAAGAAAAAGCGCAGGAGCTGACCGACAAGGAAGTCACCTTCAGCGAGAAGGCACAGCAGGAGCTGAAGCTTCTCGACAATGCGCTGGAAAAGATACTGACCCTCACCACGGACGCCTTCGAGTTCGACGACGCCCGGACCGCCAGCCAGGTGGAGCCGCTGGAACAGGTCATCGACATCCTCGTGGAGCGGCTTCGTGCGCAGCACATCAAGCGTCTGAAGGACGGTGCCTGCTCCATTGATACCGGTGTCGTCTATCTCGATGTGCTGAACAATGTAGAGCGTATCTCGGACCACTGCTCCAACATCGCCGCCCGTCTGGTGGGCATGGAGGCAGGCGAGGACTATGACTCCCATACCCTTAAGAATATGATGCACCACAACCCCACCAAGGAATATATGCTCAACTACGAGCAGTGCCGCAAGGACTACCTCGTCCCGCTGGAACAGCTCGAAGCCTGATTTTGATAAAGTATAAAAACAGTGCAGACCTCCCCGGGGATGTCTGCACTGTTTTTGTTTATTCACCCAGGTCTTCCAGAAGCGCCCGGAGCGCCGTTTCGCCGGTGACGTAGAGGCCCTGCTTGAGCCGGAGGGCATCGGCCTCAGGGAGGAGATTGACATAGATGCCGGTGCGCAGGAGCCGCTTGTCGGGCAGTCCGTTGTCGGAGCAGGTGTAGACGACCACCCGCCCACCCTCGTCGCAGAGGTAGAAGTCGGTGCCGCTCTGCCCGGCGGAGCCCTGCGCGGCCAGACCCGGCTCGGTGGCCGGCGTCTCTTCGCCGGAGTCGGCAGGGAAGGGGAGACTGGGCAGGGCCATCCAGAACAGACTGAACACGATGGTAAAAATGCACAGCGCATAAAAAATGCAGAGCCAGACCTTGCGCATGGCAGTGGACTCCTTTCGGCTGAAATGGTGTTTCAGACGGTAGTATGTGCAAAAGAAAACTGCCTCAGACAGGGATGCAGAATTTTCACACCCGGATGCTGTACTTTGGCGGGGCAGATGTGCTATACTAGCATCGTATCCGGTCGATTCCCCCTTGCGGAAGCGGGCGGCGCGGACTATAATGTATTATTATGGCTGTGGGCAGTCTGGCCGCAGCAGGAACAGCAAACGGCATCGTCAGAGGATGCTTTGAGATGCAGAACAGTGAAAATTGCGATAGGAGGCGATCCTTATCTCAAACAATGAAAGACGGAGACTCCACAGTGATGGTGCGCTCCGGGAGCAGAACCGGCGGGTCCGTGAGCCCCGCGAACCGCAGGAGCAGGGAGAAAAGCACGGCCATCCCGTTCTCGGATTCCTGGGCCGGACCATCGTCACCCTCGTCTGTCTGGGCATTATGGCGGGCAGTCTGGTGGCAGTGGGCGCTGTGTACTATGTGGTGCAGGCTACGGCCAGTGACGGCGACCTGCTGGACCTCGACAACATCGAACTGAGCCAGTCGAGCCTTGTGGTGGCCACCGACCCCGACACCGGCGCACAGGTGGAGTACGCCACCCTGCGCTCTTCTAACAGCCACCGCGTCTGGGCGGACCTCGAGCAGATCCCCACCAACCTACAGTATGCATTCATCTGCACCGAGGACAAAGACTTTTACAGCGAGCCGGGCGTCAACTTCAAGCGCACCATCGGCGCGATGATCAATGAATACCTGCTGCCTATCTACAGCTCCAAGCAGGGCGCCTCCACGCTGGAACAGCAGCTCATCAAGAATTTGACCAGCGACAAGAGCGCCAGCGGCATCGAGGGCGCACTGCGCAAGCTGCGCGAGATCTACCGCGCCCTCATCCTGAGCCGCAGCTACTCCAAGGAGACCATTCTGGAAGCCTACCTGAACACCATCAGCTTTACCGGTACGATCCAGGGCGTCCAGACGGCGGCAAACGAGTACTTCGACAAGGATGTCAGCGAGCTGACCCTCTGGGAGTGCGCGTCCATCGCGTCCATCACCAAGAATCCCACCAACTATAACCCCTACACCAACCCCGAGAACCTCATCAACCGCCGGAACTTCCTGCTCTACAATATGTGGCAGCAGGGTGTCATCTCGGAGGAGGATTACCGTAGCGCCGCTGCCCAGCCGCTGGTGCTGGCAGAGACGGACAACACGAAGAAGAGCAGCTCCACCACCTCTTACTTCACCGATGCCCTCTTCAACGAGGTGGTGAAGGACATCATGGCCAAGGAGGGCGTGGACGAGTCCACCGCCCAGAGTATGCTCTACACCGGCGGCTATACCATCGAGGCAACGGTCAACCCCAAGATCCAGACCGCGATGGAGAACCTGATGCTCAACACCGACGATGCCTACTTCCCGGCCGGCTGGCATGAGGAAGAGGTGACCAGCATCTCCGACGACGATGTGCAGGTCTACAACGAGGACGGCACCCCCAAGACCCGCACTGGCGATGACGGTACGGTCTATTATTACCGCAATGTCCGCACCCAGGCGGCGATGGTCACGCTGGACTATGACGGCAATGTTATCGCCATGGTGGGCGGTCTGGGCGAAAAGACCAAGAGCCTTTCCCTGAACCGCGCCTACGGCGTCACCCGTCAGACCGGTTCTACCATCAAGCCCATCGGCGCCTATGCGCTGGGCATCGAGTATGGTCTGGTCAACTGGTCCACCATGCTCAACAACTCGCCCCTCTACCTCAAACAGGACATGGTCATCCGTGACGAGGACTACTGCCGCCGGAACGGCCTCATGGGTCTGACGGACAAGCAGCTGAAAGCCTACCCCAACGCATGGCGCAGCTGGCCCCGCAACTACGGCGGCAACTACGGCGACGGCTCCGACCTGCCGCTTTGGAACGGCCTCGCACGCTCCCTGAACACCATCGCCATCCGCGTTGGCGACCTCGTGGGCGCGAACAACATCTTCAACTTCGTCTACAATACCCTGCAGCTCAGCACGCTGGACCCCGTCAACGATGTGGGCCTTGCACAGATGGTCATGGGCAGCCAGACCCACGGCGTCACCCCGATGGCGCTGGCGGCGGCGTTCCAGATCTTCTACGATGGCGAGTACACCACGCCTCACCTCTACACCCGTGTGCTCGACCGTGACGGCAACATCTATATGGAGAGCAACGACACCAGCTATCAGGCTCTGACGCCCCAGACGGCCTACGTCATGAACCGTCTGCTGAAGAACGTCCTGTTCTCCAGCGTTGGTACGGCCAGCGGCCGCTACCCCAACTCCAACGGCATGGAGGCCTTCGGTAAGACCGGTACGGCCAGCGATGAGAAGGACCTGTGGTTCGTGGGCGGCACGCCCTATTACGTCACCGCTGTGTGGTGGGGCTATGACGCGCCCTTCGATATGACCAAGACCCTCGGCAAGCAGCAGGCCAAGACCCGCACCTGTGTCATGGCCTGGAAGGCCCTGATGGAGCAGATCCAGGCAGACCTGCCCTATAAGGCATTCCCGGCGGCTGACGGCGTCGTGGAGCGCAGCTACTGCACCCAGAGCGGCCTGCTGGCCAGCGGCTCCTGCCCGAGCACGGCAGTGGGCTACTACCGTGCCGACGACCTGCCCGACGTCTGCAATTATTCCCACGGTCAGGCAGCTGTCGCCAGCGAACCCCTCGCGCCTGAGCCGGACACCACTGGCCTCGACACCGACTGAGCGGAAAACTCATACTTTTGCGGCATCGGGTGGCAATTCCGGTGCGCTGAGAGGGCACTTCACGGCACAAAACTGGATAATCTGACAAAATAGCATCCGACCTCTTGCAATGCAGGGAGTCGGATGCTATTATATTTTCTGCAAGAACACTTGTGTTTGAGAGGTGAACAAGTTGGAACGCCGTTTTTATCTGGTGGATGCACAGGTCCTGCCGGAAGTTTTTCTCAAGGTCGTCCGGGCCAAGGAACTTCTGGCCAGCGGAGAGGCACGCAGCATTTCGGCTGCGACCCGCAGCGTAGACCTGTCGCGCAGTGCATTTTATAAATATAAGGACTGCATTTTCGACTCGGAGAATGGCCGCGAGGTCATCACCGTCATGGCGACCCTGCGGGACGAGACGGGTGCATTACAGAGCCTTCTGGCCGGCATCAGTGCCGCCGGCGCCAGCATCGTGACCATCAATCAGTCTACTCCGGAGAACGGAGCCGCGCTGGTGGCTGTCACCATCCGCACCGACACCATGCAGATGACCCCCGAGGAGCTGACGGAAAAGCTTTCGCGCCAGCGGATGGTCGTGGGCGTACACTGCGGATACAATCTGTGACAGTACATTCATAGAAAAAGGAACGAGGGCAGTATCATGGCAAAAATCGCGATTCTGGGCTTTGGCACGGTGGGCAGCGGCGTGTACGAGGTGCTCTGCCGCAACGCCGCAGGCGTCTCCCGCCGTGCAGGCGAACCGGTAGAGGTCAAGTACATCCTTGACCCCAAAGACTTCTCGGATCATCCGGCCGCAAAGCTGTTTATAAAGAATTTTGACGCCATTCTGGAAGACCCCGAAGTAAAGGTCGTCGTCGAGACCATCGGCGGCACCCGCTTCGCTTACCCTTATGTCAAGGCCTGCCTCGAGAGCGGCCGGAGCGTCTGCACCTCCAACAAGGAGATGGTGGCCACCTACGGCGCAGAGCTGCTGGCTCTGGCCAAGGCACACAACTGCGCCTTCCTGTTCGAGGCGTCCGTGGGCGGCGGTACGCCCATCATCACCCCGATGCACCAGTGCCTCGCGGCCAACGTCATCACCGAGGTGGAAGGCATCGTCAACGGCACCACCAACTTCATGCTCACCAAGATGGTGCGGGAGAATCTGGGCTTTGACGAGGCTCTGAAGATCGCTCAGGAGCTGGGCTACGCCGAGACGAAGGATCCCGGCGACGATGTAGACGGCCGCGACGCCTGCCGCAAGATCGCCATCCTGTCCTCGCTGGTCTGCGGCCACCAGATCTACCCCCAGAACATCCCCACCCGCGGCATCCGCGACATCACGGTGGATGATGTGGCTGCGGCAGAGAAGCTGGGCTGCGTCATCAAGCTCATCGCCTGGATGAAGCGGGGCGAGGACGGCAGCGTTGCTGCCGGTGTCGAGCCCTGCCTCGTGCCGAAGGCAAACCAGCTGGCCGGTGTCGATGACGTCTTCAATGCCGTCCTCGTCAAGGGCGATATGCTGGGCGACGTGGTCTTCTACGGCAAGGGTGCGGGCAAGCTGCCCACCGCCAGTGCTGTCGTGGCCGACGTGGTGGACGCCCTCAAGAACGGCGTCAAGGTCCACGACAGCCTGTTCTGGCAGCCCGCCGATCCGGTAGAAGGAATGCTCACCGACCCTGCTCCCGCCGCATACTATGTGCGTGTGGAAGGTATCGCTCCGGCGGTGGCCGAGGCCATCTACGGCAAGGGCCATGTGGTGGAAGAGCACTTCGACGGCTGTTCCTACTTTGTGGACAGCGCCGACGACAAGGCTCTGGCCGAAGCAGCCCGCAAGGTAGAGGCCATGGGCGGCAGCGTGAAGCTGGTGCTCCGCCGCCTGCCTGAGGACGCCTGAGCGTGAGAAAAGAGGGAACTGCGATGAAGATAAAAGTTTCCGTCCCGGCCACCAGTGCCAACATCGGCTCCGGCTTCGATGCGCTGGGTCTGGCTGTGACCTTGTATAATACCGTGACCTTCGAAGAGAGCGACCATCTGGACATCTCGGCGGCGGACGGCACCCGCATCCCCCGCGGCGAGACCAATCTGGTCTACCGCTCGGCCAAGGGGCTGTTCGATAAGGTCGGCAAGACCATGCCGCCCCTCAAGCTCGTCCAGACCAACGCCATCCCGATGGCCCGGGGCCTCGGCTCGTCCTCGGCCTGCATCATCGCGGGCCTGCTGGGTGCGAACCGGATGCTGGGCGATGTGCTCAACACCCAGGAGCTGCTGACGCTGGCTACCTCCATCGAGGGCCACCCGGACAACGTGGCACCGGCCCTTCTGGGCGGTCTGACCAGCAGCGTCTTCGAGGACGGCGTCGTCTACTCCGTCAAGCGGGACGTAGACGAGAGCCTCTGCTTCGCGGCCATCGTGCCGGACTACAAGCTGCTGACCGAAGCCGCCCGTGCGGCCCTGCCCAAAGAGGTCACCCACAAGGATGCGGTGTATAACCTGTCCCGTGCGGCCCTCATCCCGGCGGCGTTCTGCGAGGGCCGCCACGACCTGCTGGCCATTGCCACCGAGGATAAGCTCCACCAGCCCTACCGGATGCCCCTGATGCCCGGCTCGAAGGAAGTCTTCGATATGGCGCGGCTCTGCGGTGCCAAGGCGGTGTACGTCTCGGGCGCCGGCAGCACCGTAATGGCTGTGGCCGAAAAGGCCAACGCCGAGAAATTCTACTCCAAACTGGAAAAGGGCCTCGAGCTGCTGGAAGGCTTGGACGGATGTGAAGCATTTACACTGCTGCGGCTGGATGCCGACAACACCGGTGCGACAGTGGAATGATAAACAGGACCGGAAGTGCAAGACCGCTTCCGCCCGGTGTACCCCTCACACACTGAGGGAGCAAAAAGAGGAGAGTGACAAGATATGGCGTTGATCGTACAGAAGTTCGGCGGTTCTTCGGTGAAGGACCGGGACCGTATCTTCAACGTGGCCCGCATCGTGGCCAACACCCACAACGCGGGAAATGACGTGGTCGTGGTAGTGTCCGCACAGGGCGACACCACCGACGACCTTATCACAAAGGCAGCAGAGATCACCCACAACCCTTCTGCCCGTGAGATGGATATGCTGCTGGCAGCAGGCGAGGAGATCAGTATCGCCCTGCTGGCTATGGCTCTGAACGAGCTGGGCTGCCATGCCACCAGTCTGACCGGCTGGCAGGCAGGCTTCCGCACCGACCGTGCCTACACCAAGGCCCGCATCACCAAGCTGGAGACCGAGCGCATCTCTTCGGAGCTGGAGCGCAACCGCGTCGTCGTCGTGGCAGGCTTCCAGGGCCTGAACAAGCTGGACGACATCACCACGCTGGGCCGCGGCGGTTCCGACACCAGCGCTGTCGCCATCGCAGCAGCGCTCCATGCCGACCGCTGCCAGATCTTTACCGATGTGGAGGGCGTCTACACCGCCGACCCGCGCAAGGTGCGCAACACCCGCAAGCTGGACGAGATCACCTTCGACGAGATGCTGGAACTGGCATCCCTCGGCGCACAGGTGCTCAACAACCGCAGCGTGGAGCTGGCTAAAAAGTATAATGTGGAGCTGGAGGTCCTCTCCAGCCTGAACCCCGTGCCCGGCACGGTCGTCAAGGAGGTTGTAAAAGACGTGGAAGGTATGCTGATCAAGGGTGTCGCAAAGGACACCGACGTTGCTGTTATCACTATCCTGAATGTTCCCGATGAGCCGGGTACCAGCTTCAAGATCTTCGGCCTGCTGGCCCAGAAGAATATCAACGTGGACATCATCCTGCAGTCCACCGGCCGCGACGGCAAGAAGGACATCAGCTTCACCTGCGCTGAGAGCGAAGCTGAGACTGCTATGCGCGTCCTGCGCGAGAGCGCAAAGTTCGACCAGGTCACCTGCGACGAGACCTGCGCCAAGGTGTCCATCGTGGGCGCCGGTATGCAGAGCCACAGCGGCGTGGCCTCCAAGATGTTCGAGGCTCTGTCCAACAACAACATCAACATCAAGATGATCTCCACCAGTGAGATCAAGATCTCCTGCATCATCGACCGTGAGGACGCTGATAAGGCTGTCAGCGCCATCCACGAGATGCTGTTCGAGTAAGACGTGGCTTCAAAGCCGCCGTGCCGTGCGTCCTGCGCCGGTGCGGCGGCTTTTTGCGTACACAATTTTTTTACAGCCCCTGCCGTTTACACCCAGATAAAAGGGGTGTATAATATTATTATGTGCCTGTATCCAGGGCAAACGTCAAAAACAGGAAGGAAGCTGCATCATGGAGCAAAATCGACCCGCACCCCGCCGCGCTCTGTCGCCGAAAGAACGCCGCCGGAGACACCGTATCCGCCTCGTGCGCAACTGGACGGTCTTTCTGCTCAGCTGCGGCGCGGTCATGGCTGTGATGACCGGCGGCATCCTCTGGCTGCTGCCCAGGGCCTATGCCCTCATCGCACCGCCGACGGCCTTCGAGGCCCGGGAGTATGAGGGCGGCGCGGAGACGGACCTTTCGGATAAGCGCCTCATGCTGGTGAATGCAAACCTTCCCTTGACGGAAGAGCCGACGCCGGAGCTGGCCGTGGCCGATGATGCCACCGGCATTTCGCTGGAAGCCGAGGCTGCCGCAGCCTACCGCGAAATGGCCGAGGCCGCAAAGCAGGATGAAGTAGAGCTGGTGCTGACGGCAGGGTATCAGGATGCCGCCGCCCGCCAGAGCGCCTATGAGGCTGCTGTCCAGAGCTACCGGGAGTCTGGCTGCTCGGAGGAAGAGGCCGCTGCCAGGGCTGCGACCGTCCAGCCTGCGCCGGAGGCCAGCGAATATGCCACCGGCTACGGTGCCGACATCCTCGCGGCAGACAGCATGGAGAAGGACACCGGCTTCGCCGATACCCGCGCCTATGAGTGGCTGGAAGCCTATGCCGCAGAGCACGGCTTCATCCTGCGCTGGCCGCAGGAGCGTCAGGCCGCCACCGGTATGGTGTTTGAGCCGTGGCACTGGCGGTATGTGGGCAGGGACAACGCCCTCGCTATCCGCGCCTCCGGCCTCTCGCTGGAAGAGTATCTGGCGCTGGAACAAACCAAATAATACAAAAGGACGATAGAACATTGAGACGATCCCAAATCGCGCCCGGCGTCCACCTCTCGTATGACGCCGCGCAGAAATTCAACCGCTGCCGCATCAGCATCCACTTCGCGTTCCCGGCCCGCCGCGAGACGGCCACGGCCCACGCGCTGCTGCCGCTGGTGATGGAGAGGGGCTATGCCGACTGCCCCGACATGACCCAGATGACCAAAAAGCTGGCCCGCCTCTACGGCGCCGACCTGACCGTGGACGCCCGCCCCATGGGCTGCAGCCATAACCTCTGCGTCAGCATCACCGGCATCAAAGACCAGTTCGCACTGGAAGGGGAGAAGCTGACGCAGGAGTACGCCGCACTGGCCCTCGGCACGGCGTTCCACCCCTATTTTGTGGGCAGCACCTTCGACCCCGAGGCCGTGGGCATCGAAAAGCAGATGCTGAAGAAGGCGCTGGAAGACGAAGTGAACGACAAGCGCCTTTACTGCCAGCGGCAGGCCAACCGGGAATTCTTCGGCGACAGCCCCGCCGGTGTCCGGCAGGAGGGCTACTTAGAAGAAGTGGACGGCCTGACGCCCGAAGCGCTGACCGAGGCATACTACGAGATGCTGCGGACGGCGAACATCGAGCTCATCGTACTGGGCTGCGACGAGGCCAGCACCACTGCCGTGAAGGACGCCCTTCTGGCGGAGCTTTCGGCCATCGACCGCGCCCCGCTGCCCCGGGCCGAGAATATCGCCATGCCCCGGCGGGAGCCGGTGCGGAAGGTGGAGCATTTCGACACCACGCAGGCTAAGCTCTGTATGCTGTTCACGCTGGGCCGGCCCATGCAGCCTGAACAGCTGGCCGCTGTCCGGCTGGCAATGGCCCTCTACGGCGGCAGTGTGACCAGCCGCCTTTTCCTGAACGTCCGGGAGCGCGACCATCTGTGCTACTACTGCTCGTCGTCCTTCCAGAGTTTCACGGGCAGCATGGCCGTCAACAGCGGCGTCGAGCACGCCGACGCGGCCCGCGCTGAGCAGGCGGTGCTCAAAGAGCTGGCGGATCTCTGCGACGGCCCTATCACCGACGAAGAGCTGGAAGACTGCCGCCGGGGCCTGCTGGCCGGGATGAACGGCCTGGAGGATACGCTGGGCGGCATCGAGACATGGTACTATATGGAAGTGCTGCGGGGCGGCCCGGTGCAGACGCCGGACGACGCCCGCCGCGCCCTGCTGGCTGTGACCAGGGAGGATGTGCGGGATATTCTGAAGCAGTTTACCCTGTCGGTGAGCTGTCTGCTGACGCGGGAGGAGGGGAACGAAAATGGCTGAGAACACCCAGAGCGTGCTGGAACGCACCGCCGCTGACCAGTGGAAAGTTCTGCCCTCGGGGCTGACCGTACTCGTCCGCCCCATGCCGGGCTACTCCGGCACCCATGTCATTTACGCCACCCGCTTCGGCTCCATCGACCGGGATTTCCGGCTGGGGGAGCGGGAAGTGCATCTGCCCGCCGGTGTGGCCCATTTCCTCGAGCACAAGATGTTCGAGGATGAGGACGGCGACGCCTTTGCAAAGTTCGCCAAGACTGGCGCGAATGCCAATGCTTTCACGGCCTTCGACCGCACCTGCTACCTCTTTACGGCCACGGAACAGCTGGACGAGAGCCTTGACGTGCTGCTGGGCATGGTGGGACGCCCCTACTTTACCGAGCAGACCATCGCCAAAGAGCAGGGCATCATCGGGCAGGAGATAAAGATGTACGACGACAGCCCCGACTGGCGGCTCATCACCGGCCTGTGCGAGTGTCTGTATCACAGCCACCCCATCCGCAGCGATATTGCGGGAACGGTGGATAGCATCGCGGAGATAACGCCGGAAATGCTCTACGACTGCTGCAGGGCGTTCTATGCGCCGGGCAATATGGTGCTGGCCGCAGCAGGCAACACCAGCATGGAGCAGATCTTGGCTGCCTGCGCCCGCCACGGCCTGATGGACGAGCGCCCGGCGGAAAAGGTCGAGCGCCTGCTCCGCCCGGAGCCGATGACGCTGGCGGCGGCCGAAAAGACCATCGCCATGCCCATCGCCAAGTCCTGCTTCGGTCTGGGCTTCAAAGAAGAGCCGCTGCCTTTCGGTGACCTGCGCAGCGAGATGCTGTACGAGCTCATCCTCTGCTGCATCTGCGGCGGGATGTCGCCGCTCTACCGCCGCCTCTACGACGAGGGCCTGACCAACCCGGGCTTCGGCGGTGAGGTGCTGCGGGTGGACGGATGCTGCTGCATCCTCTTCACCGGCGAGAGCGACCAGCCCGACACCGTCCGGCAGCTTCTGCTGGACGAGATCGAGCGGGTGCGCAAAGAGGGCGTGGACCGGGAGATCTTCACCCTCTGCAAGAACGAAAAATACGGCCAGCTCATCGAAAATCTGGAAAACGTCGAGGATTCGGCCAGCCAGATGGCAGATTTCGCGCTGGCAGGCCAGACTGTGGCCCAGCAGATCACCATGCTGGCGGGCCTGACGGCAGAGGACGCCGACGCGGCATTGCAGCACATCCTGCGGCCTGAGCGGATGGCCGTGATGTACATTGAGCCGGACGGCACTGCCGTTGAGGACGAGGAAGAAGAGGAGACGGAAGAATGACGAATCTGGTACAGTTCCCGGGCCTCGGCCTCAGCTTTGAGCTGAGCCGGGTAGCCTTCAGCATTGGCGACATGGATATTTATTGGTACGGCGTCTGCATCGCCTTTGGCCTCTGCCTCGCATTGGTCTTTGCGTTCCGCCGCTGCACGGAGTTCGGCATCGACGCCGATTCGATGGTGGATGTCATCCTCATCGGCGTGGTGCTGGGCATCGCCAGCGCCCGCCTGTATTATGTGGCGATGGCACCCTATAATTACGATACCATCTGGGATGTGCTGGCCGTCCGCGACGGCGGTCTGGCCATCTACGGCGGCATCATCGGCGCCTTTGTGTTCGGCGGCCTGGCCTGCAAATGGCGGGGCGTGCCGGTGCTGCCCATGTTCGACCTGGCCGGCATGGGCTTCCTCATCGGACAGGGCTGCGGCCGCTGGGGCAACTTCTTCAATCAGGAGGCTTTCGGCTGTAACACCACCCTGCCCTGGGGCATGTTCAGCGAAGCAACGGAAGATTACCTGATGGGCAGCACCGTCACGGTGCCGAAGGGCGTCACCATCGACCCCGCCATGCCCGTCCACCCCACCTTCCTCTACGAGAGCATCTGGTGCTTCGTGGGTCTGGCCCTGCTGGCGGCGTACATCAGAAAGCGGAAGTTCAACGGCGACATTGCCCTGCGCTACCTTGTCTGGTACGGCGCAGGCCGCTTCTGGATCGAATCTCTCCGCACCGACAGCCTGCTGCTGGTGCCGTCGCTCGGCCTGCGCGCTTCCCAGCTGGTGGCGGCTGCGGCCGTCGTGGGCGGTGTGGCACTGGAAATTTTCCTGACCCGGAAATATAAGTCCAAGCCTCTCATGGTGACGCTGGCCCTGACGGCAGAGAACCGCAGTCTGCTGGCGAAGGTGCGCAAGGCAGAGCCGGAATTTACGGTGGAGAGGGAAGAGCTGGTGGCTTCCAGCCCCCGCAAGCTCTTCCTCGAGCGCACGAATGCCTATAACGAGCGGGTGAAGCAGCAGCTCAAAGAGAAACTGGCAGAGAAAAAAGACGCCTGATCAGAATATTTCGAAAGAGCCGCAGCGCAGAGAACCTTGCGCTGTGGCTCTTTTTGGTGTATAATATAGCCACAGAACATAAAGGGGGCATTACGATGCAGATCATTCCGATGAGAGAACTGAAGAATACCGTGGAGATCGAGCGCCGGTGCGCCGAGGAGAACGGCCCGGTCTTTGTGACGAAGAACGGCTATGGCCGCCTCGTGGTGATGGATATTGAATACTATGAGCGCACCATGCAGGAGATGGAAGAGCTGAAGCTGGTAATGGAGGGCCTGAAGGACGTAGAGGAAGGCCGCGTGGTGGATGGGCCGACGGCGATGGCAGAAATCAGGAGGGAATATGGACTGTGAGTACCATTTCGCCCTGACTCAGCGTGCGAAACAGGATGTCAGACAGAATGTCGGATATATCCGAAATGAGCTGGGAAATGAAAAAGCCGCAGGGATGCTGATGAATGAGCTGGATAAGTGCATAGAGCGTCTGTGTGTTTTTCCAGAGAGCGGGAAGCTGGTATTTGATGAATATCTGCCGGGCATCCATGTGCGCAGGAAGATAGTGGGAAAGTATATCCTGTTCTATCAGGTGTTGAAAGAGGAAAAAGTCATCCGGATCCTCCGCATCGTCTATGGCCGCAGGGATATGGATGAGGTGCTGAAGCACGTGAACAGCTGAAAGAGGAGAAAAAACTGAAAATATTTCCGCAAAAGCGGGATTTTCCTCTTGAAATCCGCACATTTTTTTGCTATACTATTCTAGCCGCTTGGTGTGGGCGCCTCAAATGGCCCCTGTGAGGGCCTGCCTTTACGACCAGCGAGTACAACGAAAAGGAATGAACAAAATGTACGCAATCATTGTTACCGGCGGTAAGCAGTACCGCGTGGAGCAGGGCGACATCGTCTACATCGAAAAGCTGGACGTTGAGGCCGACTCCGAAGTGAAGTTTGATCAGGTTCTCGCTATTGGCGAGGAGGGTTCGGTCAAGGTTGGCGCTCCCGTTGTGGAAGGCGCTACCGTTTCTGCCAAGGTCATCAAGAATGGCAAGGGCAAGAAGCTGAACATCATCACCTATCGCGCAAAGAAGCACAGTGCTCGCCGTATGGGCCATCGTCAGCCCTTCACCAAGGTTGAGATCACTGCGATCAACGGCTAAGTAGGAGGTATATTACAATGGCACATAAAAAGGGCGTAGGCAGCACCAAGAACGGCCGTGATTCTGCGGCTCAGCGTCTGGGCACCAAGCGTGCAGATGGTCAGTTCGTTCTGGCCGGCAACATCCTCGTTCGTCAGCGCGGCACTCACATCCAGCCGGGTGAGAATGTCGGCAAGGGCAGCGATGATACCCTGTTTGCTCTGGTCGATGGCACCGTTCGTTTCGAGCGCGTGGGCAAGAGCGGCAAGAAGTGCAGCGTCAAGCAGTAACTTCTTTCTAAAATCTGCAACACAGAGAGCCGGACCCTCGTGGCCCGGCTCTTTTTGATGAAAAAACAGGAGGGCCTGTATGGCAGCACAAACCAATTTTATCGACATCGCCACCATCTGGCTCCATGCCGGTAAGGGCGGCGACGGCGCAGTGAGCTTCCATCGTGAGAAGTTCGTGGCCGCTGGCGGCCCAGACGGCGGCGACGGCGGCCGGGGCGGCGACATCATCTTCGTCGTGGACGACCACCTCACCACTCTGATGGACTTCCGTTATAAGCGCAAGTACACCGCCGACGAGGGCGGCAAGGGCGGCGCAAGCCTCTGCCACGGCAAGAATGCCGAGAATCTCGTTATCAAGGTGCCTCTGGGGACGGTCATCAAGGACGCCGAGAGCGGCCTTGTCATCGCCGACCTGTCCGACCACACCCCCGTCACCATCGCCAAGGGAGGACGCGGCGGCTACGGCAATGCACACTTTGCCACCCCCACCCGCCAGATCCCCAAATTCGCAAAGCCCGGTATGCCCGGCGAGGACATTCAGGTGACCCTCGAGCTGAAGCTCATCGCGGATGTGGGCCTCATCGGCTTCCCCAACGTGGGCAAGTCCACCCTCATCTCTACCATCAGCGCCGCAAAGCCGAAAATTGCAAACTACCACTTTACCACGCTGGTGCCGACGCTGGGCGTCGTGTCGGTGGGTGAGGGCGCAAGCTTCGTCTGCGCCGACATCCCCGGCCTCATCGAGGGCGCCAGCGAGGGCGTCGGCCTGGGCCACGACTTCCTCCGCCATGTGGAGCGCTGCCGTCTGCTGCTGCACGTCGTGGACGTCTCCGGCAGCGAGTGCCGCGACCCCATCGAGGACTTCGAGCAGATCAACGAGGAGCTGGCAAAGTTCAGCCCGGCTCTGGCCGAGCGTCCCCAGATCGTGGTGGGCAACAAGTGTGACCTTGCCACCGAGGAGCAGATCGACACCTTCCGCAAGTATGTGGAAGAGAAGGGCCTGACTTTCGTCCCCATCTCTGCCGCCACCATGCAGGGTGTCAGGGAGCTTCCGGGTCTGGTCTACAACCGCCTGAAGGACATTCCGGCCATCCCCGTGTTTGCCCCCGAGTACAAGAAGCCCGAGGCAAAGGCCGGTGGCCGCGAGTTCACCATCAAGCGGATGGAGGCTCATGTCTGGAGCGTGGATGCACCCTGGCTGGAGTATATCCTGGCCGGCAGCAACGTGGACGACTACGAGAGCCTGCAGTATTTCCAGCGCCAGCTGGGCGAGAGCGGCATTCTGGACGCTCTGGTGCAGAAGGGCGTGCAGGAGAACGATACCATCCTCATCGGCGAGTATCAGTTCGATTATATCTTCTAAGAGGTCAACGGGCTTGCCCTCTCAGCCTCACGCGGTTCGGCAGCTCTCCCAAAGGGAGAGCCGGAACGCAGCGGTCAGGCTTCTGCCTCTCCCTTTGGGAGAGGTGGCATTGCGCAGCAATGACGGAGAGGGCAAGGACGCTGATGAAAGGAAAAACCGTTCTATGAACGAACCCGAAAAGATCGACCCCCGGGAGCTGAGCCCGCTGGCACTGGCCTTCGTGGGCGACAGTGTGCTGGAACTTCTGGTGCGGCAGCGGCTGGTGGAGCACCACCGTCTGTCGGCGGGAAAGCTCAACGCCGAAAAGGTCAAATACGTCTCGGCCCGGGCGCAGTTCCGGGAAGAGCAGCTGTTGGAGCCGCTTTTCACCGAGGACGAGCTGGCTGTCTTCAAGCGGGGCCGCAACGCCAGCAAGGCCAGTGTGGCCAAACACGCCTCCCCGGAGGAGTACCGCGCGTCCACCGGCTTCGAGTGCCTGCTGGGCTGGCTGTATCTGAACGGCCAGCTGAGCCGGGTGCATGAGCTGTTCGAGACGCTGTGGCAGTCGTTCGACCCCAACGAAAAATAACCGGAACACGCGAAAGCCCACTGCTTTCCGCACTGGGAAACAGTGCAAAGAGAGCAGTGGGCTTTTTGTTGTCCCGCCAGATGGTCCGTTCGGGCGGGGCGGCGCTCAGCGCAGAGGCTTAGCGGCTGTTGCGGGCGGAGTTGTGAGCCGAGTTCTTGCCGCCCTCGTCGTCGGCACCCTTGGTGTACTGGTTGGGGTGCTTGTGATCGTTGGCAGCAGAGTTCTGGCTGGAATTGGTGGTGCGGTTGGTGCTCTGATTGCTGGTGCGGTTCTGAGTCTGGTTCTTGCAGTTGGTGCTGCGGTTCTCGCTGCGATTTTCCATCGTATCGTCGCTCCTTTCGATTTCGGGAGACGCTCTGCGCTCCCTGCCCATAGTTTGACCGGCTGCGGCGGCTTTATGCACCGCAGCCCGAAGGAGGTCTCATAAAAATGTCTGCCGAATATTTTGAAGCCCGGGAACGCGCCCTTCTGGGGGAGCGATACGATACGCTCTACGCTGCCCCGCAGGAGACAGCGGCCCGCGGCGTGACCGTCTCTGCCCTCCGCACTACGCCGGAAGAATTTGCGGCCCGGGCAGACTTCCCGCTGCGGCCCTCGCCCTTCTGCAAGGCGGCGTTCGTGGTGGAACAGCCCGACTTCAAGCCGGGCCGCCATCCCTACCATCACGCAGGCGTCTTCTACTCGCAGGAGCCATCGGCCTCGTCGGCAGCTCCACTGCTGGGCGTCAAGCCCGGGATGCGGGTGATGGATCTATGTGCTGCCCCCGGCGGTAAGAGCAGCCAGCTCGCCGCCGCTCTGCAGGGGCAGGGCCTGCTGGTGAGCAACGAATATGTCGCAGCCCGTGCAGAGATTTTGAAGAGCAACCTCGAGCGGATGGGCGTGTCCAACGCCGTCGTGCTAAACGAGACGCCCACCCGCATCGCGGCGGCACTGCCGGAGTTCTTCGACCGCGTTCTGGTGGATGCGCCCTGCTCCGGTGAGGGGATGTTCCGCAAAGAGCCTGCCGCGCTGGCCCAGCACTGCGAAGCGCTGGTGAAGCAGTGCGCAGAGCTGGGCGCGGACATCCTCGACAGCGCCGCTGCGGCCCTCGCGCCGGGCGGCGAACTGGTCTACTCCACCTGCACCTTCGCGCCGGAAGAGGACGAGGGACAGGTGGCCGCATTTCTGCAGCGCCACCCGGAGTTCATGCTGGCCGATGTGATGGGCAATGTGGATTATCCCTTCGGCAGTGAGGGTGAGGCCAACCGCACCGGTGGTCTGCCGCTGGATGTGAGCAAGGTGCGCCGCATCTGGCCCTGTCAGGGCGGTGAGGGCCACTTTATGGCCCGGCTCGTCAAAGCCGGTACGCCCCGGACTCTGCCGGCTCCCGGCGAGTACACCCCCGAAGAGCAGCTCTGGCTGGCCGCTGCCGCCGAGGCAGGCAAAAAGGCCAAGGGCAGCAAACCACAGAAGACTGCAAAGCCTGCGGATGCCCGCAGCGCCCGGCGGGAGAACAGCCGGGCTTGCCGAGAGGCTGTGCAGGGCCGCAGTTCCCGCAGCCGGGACGCTGGGGCAGGGGATGCATCGCCCGCCCAGAGCCTCGCTGCATGGCGGGAATTTGCGGAGGAATATTTCCCGGAGCTGGCAAAGCGCCCTGCCGTGGTGCATGGCGGCGGCGTTCTGCTGCCGGCGGCTTTCCCGCAGACGAATCTTCACGTTTTGCGTGCAGGCGTCTTCGTGGGCAGTGTGCAAAAGGGGCGCTTCGTGCCGGAACATCATCTGTTCACGGCTTTCGGCGCGCTCTGCCAGAACCGTGAGGAACTGACCCTCGCCGACTCCCGAACCGTGGAATATCTCTCTGGCCGGGAAATAGAAGCTCATACCGCTGCCGATGGATGGTGCTGTGTGACGGTGGACGGCTGGCCGCTGGGAGGCGGCAAGGTATCCGGCGGCAGGGTTAAAAACCATTATCCCAAGGCACTTCGTCTGCTGTAAAACGTAGTTTTTGGCAGAATAAACCGGAAAACCATCGGTACAAGGCTTGAACGCCGGTGACTGTTGTGATAAAATAATAGAGTTAGATTTTGTGTGCTGCCACAATGCGGGCGACCACAGCCCGTCTGCCCGCAGGCGGAGATCACTGATAAAATACAGGAGGCTCTTTCCCATGTCTGGACATAGCAAATGGAACAATATCAAGCGCAAGAAGGAGAAGACTGACGGCGCAAAGGCAAAGGTCTTTACCAAGATCGGCCGCGAGATCAGCGTTGCGGTCCGTACCGGCGGCCCCAATCCCGCTTCCAACAGCAAGCTGGCTGACCTGATCGCCAAGGCAAAGCGTATGAGCGTGCCGAACGATAACATCCAGCGTATCATCAAGAAGGCCGAGGGCGGCGATAAGACCGAGTACGAGGCAATCACCTACGAGGGTTACGGCCCCGGCGGCGTTGCGGTCATGGTCGAGACTCTGACCGACAACCGCAACCGTACCGCTGCTGACCTGCGCCACTACTTCGATAAGAACGGCGGCAATCTGGGCGCTATGGGCTGCGTGGGCTTCCTGTTCAGCCAGAAGGGCGTCATCGACATTTCTCTGGAAGACAAGGATGCCGACGAGGCTATGATGGACGCCCTGGATGCCGGTGCTGAGGATTTCGATGCAGGCGAAGATGCTGCTGAGATCACAACCGACCCCGAGAACTACTCCGCTGTCGTCAAGGCAATGGAGGAGAAGGGCTACGAGATCCTCTCCGACGATCTGGCCATGGTCCCCATGACCACCACCCGTCTGACCGACCCCGATCAGCTCAAGCTGATGGGCAAGCTGCTGGATGCTCTCGAGGATAACGATGACGTCCAGAATGTCTGGCACTCTCTCGAGAACGAAGAGGACCTGCCGGAATAATGCTCTACAAGTCTGAATAAGGACGTAACAAAGCCGCTTTTTGTGCTGCGAGGCACAGAAAGCGGCTTTGTTGTTGGATGGCGGCTTGCGATAAAAAAGAAAGATACTCCAGAACAAAGCAAAGAGGGTGACAAATCGGCGGCTATAGAAAGGGTATATGCTTAAGAGGAAAACTATTGAAGTAATGGTAAAATTATGATAAAATTGGTCGAGGAATAAATCATAATATGGAAATAGGCAGGGGTTGTGGCTCTGAAAGAAAAAAGCTCAGAAAAACGATAAAAACAGAATAAAATCTCAAAGTAAAAGGGTTTGACTTTTGCAGAGTGCGTGCAGGAGTCTATTGAAGTTGTGCGAAACTGAAAGATGAAAAAAGAAATCGCGATTTCAAAAGTGTTGATGGAATGACACATTGAATCTGAAATGCCTCTGGTCAAAATACCGGAGAAAAGGTACTTCAGATGTGTCCATAAAAGCTCTGGTGGTCGTCATGCTCGAAAAGCTCCGTTTATGCGGTAGTCGAGCGATTTTGGCAGGCTGAGATGAGCGGTGAGGCAGAGCAAAAACATCGAATCGTAAGTGAGGTATGCGGAATGTCAGCAAGTGTGGTTGGAATTGAGAAGCCGGTCGTCATCGACCGAAAGCAGAATCTGCGGGAACATCGGTTATATTGGGTCGGACGCCGGACGCAGGATGTGGTCTTATCGGCACTGGCGCTGGTGGTGTTGTCGCCGGTGATGCTGGCAACAGCTATCGCTATCGTGGTAGATGACCCTTCTGCCGGGCCTATTTTTTCGCAGGAACGCATTGGACGAGATGGCAAACCGTTCAGGTTCTACAAGTTTCGTTCCATGTGTCCGAATGCGGAAGCAAAACTGGACGACCTTCTGGGCCAGAATGAAATGGACGGCCCGGTGTTCAAAATCAAGGAAGACCCGCGAATTACCCGCGTGGGCAAGTTTATCCGCAAGACGAGTCTGGATGAGCTTCCGCAGCTGTGGAACATCCTGAAGGGTGATATGAGCATTGTTGGCCCGCGGCCTGCCCTGCCCCGCGAGGTGGAGCAGTATGGGGATTATGAGAAGCAGCGTTTGTATGTGACGCCGGGCCTGAGCTGCTATTGGCAGATCGCGCCGCACCGCAATGACCTTTCTTTTGAAGAGTGGATGGATCTGGATGTGAAATATGTCAAGGAGCGCAGCTTCTGGGTGGATTGGAAAATCATTTTCAAGACATTCAAGGTGTGCCTGCTGGGGCATGGAGAATAAAAAGACAGGCCTGCGTATGGATTGTGGCTGCAATCTGTATACAGGCTTGTTGTCGTATGGCTTATTATGAGCTTTACATACATTGTTGATGTAAAGGTTTCAGGAGGATATGGGATTATGAAAAAAGACTATAAAGTTGCAGTCGCCGGTACCGGGGCTAGAGATATAATACGCGGCTGTCATAATAGGGACAAGGGTACGGCAGAGAATGAAAGGCTCCGCGACTCGAAGTTCATATTTTCTTACCCGAAGAATGAACGACTGATCTTTTTGGATGGCAGAAATGGTGTGCAGGAAGAAATCTCGACCATGAGGGTGGGGTGACAGCCAGCGGACAGGCGTGAGCCTATCCGCTATTTGTGCTGTCTGGAAATATATTGGTTTGATGTGAAAATAGATGAGAAAAACGTTTTAACGAATAGATTTTAAAAGCGTAGGAGGAGAAAAAGGTGGAAAATTATAAGATTGCTGTTGCGGGTACAGGGGCTAGAGATATAATAGGGTCAACCAAGAAAAACTACGATAACTAAAGGGTTTTGACGGCTTGAGTTGTCCTTCAAAAGTTTTATTTGTTGAAAAGACTGCAAGAAGCGGGAAATCCTGGGGTTATATGTAGGAGGCTTTTTGGAAAGCTCTGTTTTGACCCACAAAAGGAGCAGCAAATAAAGATTGCAGGAGAGTTCAAGCCTACGGTGGATTGCCTTTGTGCGACCCGCCGTAGGCTTATTGCTGTTTTATAAAGAGAAAAATGAGGAGAATGAAAATATGAAAAATTATAAAATTGCCGTAGCAGGCACTGGATACGTCGGTCTTTCCCTTAGCGTTCTGTTAGCACAGCATAATCAAGTGATGGCTGTTGACATTGTGCAAGCGAAAGTGGATATGATTAACAATCATAAATCTCCAATTCAAGATGATTATATTGAGAAGTATCTTGCAGAGAAAGAACTGAACTTGACCGCAACGCTGGATGCAAAGGCTGCATACTCGGATGCGGACTTTGTTGTAATAGCTGCTCCCACGAACTACGATAGCCACACCCAGCACTTTGACACATCTGCAGTTGAAGCTGTGATCAAGCTGGTCATGGAATATAACCCGAACGCCATCATGGTCATTAAGTCCACCATTCCGGTGGGCTACACCGCATCCGTGCGTGAGAAGTTCAACAGCAAGAACATCATCTTCAGCCCGGAATTCCTGCGTGAATCTAAGGCTCTGTATGACAATCTGTATCCGAGCCGCATCATCGTCGGCACGGATCTGAACGATGAGCGCTTGGTGGAGGCTGCTCATGAGTTCGCTGGTCTTCTGCAGGAAGGTGCGATTAAGGAAAACATCGACACACTGTTTATGGGCTTCACCGAGGCGGAAGCAGTTAAACTGTTTGCTAATACATATCTGGCATTGCGCGTGGCTTACTTCAACGAACTGGATACCTATGCAGAGAGCAAAGGACTGAATACCCAGCAAATTATTAACGGTGTTTGCCTTGATCCTCGTATTGGTAGTCACTACAACAATCCTAGCTTTGGATATGGCGGGTATTGCCTCCCTAAGGACACTAAACAGCTGCTGGCAAATTATGCCGATGTACCGGAGAATTTGATTGAAGCTATTGTGGAGAGCAACCGTACTCGTAAAGATTTCATTGCAAATCGTGTTCTGAAACTGGCTGGATATTACGGCTATGATGATGACAATGAGTACGATGAGAAGCATGAAAAGTCTGTTACTATCGGTGTGTACCGTCTGACCATGAAGAGCAACAGCGATAACTTCCGTCAGAGCTCTATCCAGGGTGTCATGAAGCGCATCAAGGCAAAGGGTGCCACGGTTGTGATTTACGAGCCGACTCTGAAAGACGGTGAGACTTTCTTCGGTTCTGTAGTGGTCAACGATCTGGCGAAGTTCAAGGAAATGAGCCACGCCATTATCGCAAACCGCTACGATAAGTGCCTGGATGATGTGAAAGAGAAAGTTTACACGAGAGATCTGTTTGGTAGGGACTAAAGAGTTGCGGGGAAAGAAATGAAAGCGAAGACAGAAATTCAGCATATATACCTAGTGGGTGCAAAATCATTGGGAGCATATGGCGGCTATGAGACCTTTGTGTATAAGCTCACGGAGCATCACCAGAACAAGGAGAACATTAAATATCACGTTGCCTGCAAAGCCAATGGTGACGGCTGCATGGATGAAACTAAATTTGATGGTGTGACTAAAATCAACGACCATGAATTTGAACTTCACAATGCGCACTGCTTTAAGATTGACGTTCCGCAGATTGGCCCTGCTCAAGCGATTTACTATGATGTGGCTGCACTGAAGGCTTGCTGTGATCATATCAAGAAGAATCACATCCCACATCCAATTGTTTACATAATGGCTTGCCGCATTGGACCGTTTGCAGGTCATTTCTATCAGGAAATCCATAAACTTGGTGGCACGGTTTACTTGAATCCAGATGGTCATGAATGGATGAGAGCCAAGTGGTCGGCTCCGATTCGTAAATACTGGAAGATTTCTGAGCAGATGATGGTCAAATATTGTGATCTTGCTATCTGCGATTCTGTGAATATCGAAAAGTATATCCACGAGTGTTATGACGGGAAAGGAATCAAGGGCAGAAATCCCAAAACCACATTCATTGCTTATGGTGCCGATTTGACACTCAGCAAGCTGGCTGATGATGACGAAAAGCTGGTGAATTGGTATAAGGAAAAAGGTCTGACAAAAAAAGATTATTACCTTGTTGTTGGCCGTTTTGTGCCGGAGAACTCGTTTGAGGTTATGATTCGTGAGTTCATGAAGAGTGGAAGCAAAAAAGATTTTGCACTTATTACGAATGTGAACGATAAATTCCTGAACGAGTTGGAAGAGAAACTTCATTTCAAGAGTGACAAGAGAATCAAATTTGTTGGCACAGTATATGATCAGGAACTCTTGAAAAAGATTCGGGAAAATGCCTATGCGTATTTCCATGGACACACGGTTGGAGGTACGAATCCTTCACTGATTGAGGCTCTTGGTAGCACGGATCTGAACTTACTGGTTGACGTTGGCTTTAATAAAGAGGTTGCAGAGGATTGCGCATTGTACTGGAGCCGCAAACCGGGTAGCCTCGCAAGGTTAATTGATCGTGCAGACAAAATGAGTACCGAAGAAATCGTGGAAATGGGGCAGAGAGCCAAGAAGCGTGTTGCTGAAGAGTATACATGGGATAAAATCTGTGGACAGTATGAAGAAGTATTTGTGGGAAAACAACTATGAATGAAGTAAAGAAATATCGGAATATTGATGCACTCAGAACATTTGGATGTTTGGCAATTATTGCGTGGCATGTTGAGGCTAACATGAATTTTAATGGGGGGGGGGTACTGCAAAAGATAATACCTTCTTTTGACTACTTGGTATATCTCTTTATGATAATTAGCGGATTTGGAATGTGCAATGGATATTATCACAAACTCAAAAGCGGAACGTATGATTTGAACACGTTTTATGTGAATAGATATAAACGTACAGTCCCTTTTTTTGCGATATTAATATTCCTGGATTGTGTGATTGAATTCAGCCCAGAAGCATTATATGAAGGGCTAATGGAAGTAACGATGTTGTTTGGCTTTTTACCCAATAACTCGTTAAACGTAATTGGAGTCGCATGGACGCTTGGAGCTATTTTTGCATTTTATATTATTTTTCCGTTTACTGTGTTTTTACTCTATAGTAGAAGAAGAGCGATAATGTCCTTCGCGGTGTCTATACTGATTATGTTTATGTGTCAAAACTATTTTATGACAAAGAAATTTGTTTCGGATAGCTTTGTTATGAGACATTCATTCTTATATTGTTTGCCTTTTTTCCTTATGGGAGAATTGATATTTTTATATAAAAATGAAATTTCATCAGTGGTAAATAAATTCAAATGGATATGTCTTTTCGTCTTACTAGCTCTAACCTTGGGCTATTATATTACGCCGAACATATGGGCATCAGTAGATATCGTTGTAATAAAAACTTTAATGCTTTATTCTGGATGGCTATGTATTGCGCTAGGCGATGAAAATATACTATTAAGTAATAGAGTCACAAAACATATAAGTAATATAAGCATGGAAATGTATTTGTCTCATATGGTTGTGTTTAGAATTATTGAGAAGACTGGCGTAGCAGATAAAATTTCCAATTCGTTTTTGAGGTATTCGATAGTATATATAGCACTTGTGATTTTACTAGTAACAGTATTAACAGTTTATAAAAAAATAACAAGTGGGTTGTTTAAATTGAGGTAAGAACATGGATGAACATTTGTCGATTGAGAAAACAGATATAGAGGGTTTGTATATTATAAATCCACCGACATATAAACAAAGCGATGATTTTGTTTTTGAGGTGTATAATCGCCGAGAAATGCTTAGAAATGGCCTGAACATGACTTTTGTTCAAGAAAATCAATCGATGAGTGTTAATGGTGTTCTTAGAGGCTTGCACGTTCAAAAGAACTTTCCACAAGGAAAACTGGTTAGAGTCATAAAGGGAACGATATACGACGTTGCTGTTGATACGCGAATTAATTCCTCTACATATGGAAGTTGGTATGGTGTAGAGCTTTCAGCAGAAAATAGAAAACAGTTTTATATACCAGAGGGATTTGCTCATGGATTTTATGTGATCTCTGATGTGGCAGAGGTATGCTTTAAGGTATCAAATTACTGGCATCCCAATGATGAAATAGGAATTCTGTGGAACGACCCGGATTTAAAGATAGATTGGCCTATAGAGAAATTCGGAAATCCAACGATTGCTGAAAAAGATTTGCATTATGATCCGTTTTCGCTGCTAAAAGACAAACTAATCCAAAGAGGAGAATAATGACATGAAAATTTTATTAATACATAAATTCCACTATATGTTAGGTGGCACAGAAACATTTCACTATAATTTGGCAGAGGCATTAACGGCAGCGGGTCATGAAGTTGTTTTTTTCTCTATGTATGATGAAAGAAATATACCGTGCGCTCAAGATAAGTATTTCGTTTCAAATGTAAATTATAATGATCCCGATTTAAGCGTATTTAAAAAGGTTAAAATGGGAATCAAGTTGATTTATTCTTTTGAATCGAAGCATAATATTGAAAAATTGATTCAAGATGAAAAACCTGATATTGCCCATATCGGATTATTGCATCGCCAAATTACATTTTCGGTGGTTGATGTGTTAAAAAAATACAATATTCCTATTGTCATGCATCTGCATGAATTGACAGCAGTGTGCCCTTGTTATACAATGCTGCGACAGGATGGAACCATATGTAGTGACTGTGCAACAAAAGGCTATTGGAATTGTGTGAAAAATAAGTGTATGAAGGGATCACTTTCTAAGAGTCTCTTAGCGTATGCAGAAGCGCAATTCCTCAAACATGGGCACTATTATGATAAGATTGATTTGTACATTGCTGAGTGTAATTTCTACAAAAATTTGGTAGAAAAGGCGCATTTTACAAACTCGCCTATAGTAAAAATGAATAATTTCTTGCCAATAAATCAAGAATACAACGCTTATTATGAACATGATAATTATATCCTGTATTTTGGAAGATATGCGAGAGAGAAAGGTGTTCTCACGATTTTAAAGGCTTATGCAGAGATGAACTGCGCTGAAAAACTGGTGTTAGTTGGAAAAGGGTCGGAAGAAGAGAAAATAAAAGAATATGTAACAGAACATAACCTGCAAGATAGAGTTCAGGTCAATGGGGCAATCTTTGGCACGGAGATGGATCGAATAATTGAACGCGCAAAGGTAGTTCTTGTTCCGTCGGAGTGGTACGAAAATGGAGCATTTGTTGCATTACAAGCATTAGCAAAGGGGAAAATTGTTGTTGCAAGTAATATTGCGGGATTGGCAGAAATAATTCAAGATGGGGATACAGGCTTTTTGGCAGAAGCAGGAAATCCAGATAGTTTTGCAGCAGCAATTCAGAAGGTGCTGGATATGCCGGATGAACAATACAAAAAAATGAGCGAGCATATCGTTGAATATGCAAAGATGAGATGTGATGCCAAGAAGTATGTGGACAAACTGATTTCAATGTACTCGGAATTGATTTCATTGAAGAAAGGATACAAATAAGTGCTATGAAGAAAATAATTGCGAAGCTGGGCTGCTTCTTTATACATAATGGATTTAATAAAGCTAAGTTTCTTAAGAAAGCTAGTATATTCGGGAGCTTCGGAGAAAACTGTTTTTGGCATCCTAGAATTCTCCCCAGTGAAGCGGAAAAAGTTTTTATTGGAAATAATGTTGCAGTGGCGACAGATGTGTACTTTTGTACACACGACATTAACCATATTGTACTTAATAATTGTGATTTCCTTAAAAAGAGCGGGGGGGGGTACAAGTGGAAAACAGGAGACATTATTATCAAAGATAACGTCTTTATTGGCGCTCATGCACAAATTAAATATGGCGTGACAATTGGGCCAAATGCGATAGTGGCGATGGGAAGTGTGGTTGTAAAGGATGTTCCAGAAGGAACAATTGTTGGAGGAAATCCGGCTAGAGTAATCGGTAGCTTTGAAGATTATGCCAATAAAGTTTAAAATTGTGGGAGAAAGTAAATGGATGAATTGATTAGTGTCATTGTACCAATATATAATGTAGAAAAATATCTTGATAACTGCGTGAGCTCAATTTGCAAGCAAACGTATTCAAATTTAGAAATTATTCTTGTCGATGATGGATCATCAGATAGATGCCCCGAAATGTGTGATGCATATGAGAGAAAAGATTCAAGAATTCGTGTAATTCACAAAGATAATGGCGGCTTGTCAGATGCAAGAAACTGCGGAATTAGAGAAGCAAAAGGAACATTAATTACTTGCATCGATAGCGATGATTATATAGCTGATGATTTTATTGAGTATCTGTACAATCTGCTGACAAACGCGAAGGCGGACATATC
>ENA-UEQB01000582-UEQB01000582.1-human-gut-metagenome-genome-assembly--contig:-NODE-582-length-34546-cov-13.909687_pt1 | contig 34546 bp, 25 predicted proteins | sample MGYA00242901_ERZ507918 | MGnify/ENA primary metagenome ERZ507918 (study PRJEB26167, sample SAMN06115405) | human gut metagenome | host: Homo sapiens | place: China:Sichuan | collected 2016-04-06... | reverse complement strand
AGGAGAAAGAAGATGAAACTATCAATTTTACTGGCGGGGAGCATTTTAACCTCGGCGATTGTCGGCAACGCTTATGCCCAGACTTGCGGCGCTCAGCCATCGTGCTCCTCTCTCGGGTATAACCTGTCTTCAACGTCGGGCTGTTTGGGAACGGCCGTCAAATGCCCGTTTGAAAACAAATATAACTGCATAACCCAGTCCAATCTTTCCGAATATTCCAAAAACAGCAGTAACTGGTGGTACAAAGACAAAGGTACCGGTCTGATCTTTCAGGGCGGGAAAGTAAACGTTACGACAAATAGTGATATGACGGTGTATTTCAATAAATCTTTCTCTTCTGTCCCGGCAACTGTGATTCTTACACCTTATGAACAGCCGACTAACCATTCTAATGATACGAACTATGTTGCTATGGCTGTCGGAATATCAACTTCTTCCTTTAAAATTCGCTATGTGGATTCTAATGATACAGGTCGTCGTCAAGGTTATGTCAGCTGGTTTGCCGTCGGTTATTGATTGTCATTAAACAACAAACCCCCGGATTGTGCCGGGGGTTTGCTTTTATCTGCAGACGGAACCGTTATTCAACGGCCAGAGCCTTGACTTCTTCGCCGTAGGCGTCTTTAACCGTCGTCTTAATCCGCATAAGCTGAATCCACTTGCGGAAAGCGCCGGCCAAAACGACAATCATCAGGAACATGACGATGCAGCCTAAGATAGCCAACAGATTCTGGTCTTTCGGCAGATATTGTTCAAATACCTGCAAATATCCGGCCCAGAAAGTTACAACCACCATGAAAATACCCGGAATGGCAACGGCCAGCGTGTATTTGCCGCGATTCAGGCGGAGCAGCATGGTGGTGCAGACAATCAAAGCACAGGCTGCCAGCAGCTGATTGCTTAAGCCGAACAGCGGCCAGATGGTGCTGATGTTTCCGGTGTAAACCAGATATCCCCACAGAAAAGTGAAAACGGCACTGGTAATGACAATGCCCGGCATCCATTCCTTATCGTTGAATTTCGGCATAGCCTTGCCCAGCATTTCCTGCAGGAAAAAGCGGCCGACGCGGGTTCCGGCGTCAACGGCGGTCAAAATAAACACGGCTTCAAACATCACTGCAAAGTTATACCAATAGGCAACCAAATGGTCCATATACGGCAGATTGCGGAAGATGTGAGCCATGCCGACAGCCAGAGAAACGGCACCGCCGGTGCGTCCGTGCAGGTCAAGGCCGATATGCTCTTCATAATAGGGCAGATCGGTTACTGCAAAATTCGGGTGCGCAGCCAGCAAAGCCTGATAAGCGTCATGGGAGGCGTTAATCGCAAAATAGTCGCCCGGCATCATGGTGCAGGCGGCAATCAAAGCCATAATCGCCACAAAGCCTTCGGTCAGCATTGCACCGTAACCGACAAACAGAATTTCTCTTTCGTTGCCGATCATTTTCGGTGTCGTTCCGGTGCCGATAATTGCATGGAAACCGGAGATTGCGCCGCAGGCAATGGTAATGAAAATAAACGGCAGAACCGGACCGTTGATAACCGGGCCGCCGCCTTGGTCAAACGGGGTAAACATGTGCATCATGATGTCCGGCTGAACGAAAATAATGCCCAGAGCCAGCATCAGAATTGTACCGATTTTAAGGTAGGTGGACAGATAATCCCGCGGAACCAGAAGCAGCCAGACCGGCAGAACCGAAGCAATAAAGCCGTACAGAGGAATGGCGATTGAAACGGTGTCTTTGTCCCAGTTGAACATCCAGCCCAAAACATCTTCCTGCATCAGGCCATGCCCCGAGATAATACCGATAACCAGCAGGGTGATGCCGATGATGCTGGCCAGCATAACGCCGTTTTCTTTATAGCGCATAATCAGACCCATCAGAATGGCAATCGGCATGGTAATCGCAACAATGAACAGCGACCACGGCGCATTATGCATGGCGCTGACGCAGGCCAGAGACAAACCGGCCAGTGTCAGAATAAGAATAAACAAAACCGCAAACCCGGCGATTGTTCCGGTAAACGGGTCAATTTCTCTTTCGGCAATGGTTGCCAGACTCTCGCCTTTGTGGCGGACGGAGGCGAAAATAACCACCATATCGTGAACGGCGCCGCCTAAAACGCAGCCGATGAGAATCCACAAGGCTCCGGGCATAAAACCGAACTGAGCGGCCAAAACCGGTCCGACCAGCGGTCCGGCGGCTGCAATTGCGGCAAAGTGATGTCCGAATAAAACGTTTTTGTTGGTTTTGACATAGTCATGCCCGTCGGCATATTTTACCGCCGGTGTGGTGCGGTTGGCATCCAGGCGTAAGACTTTATTTGCAATAAATACTCCGTAAAAGCGATAAGCAATCGCAAAAATACACAAGCTTGCAAAAACCACGGTCAGGGCATTCATCCCTTCAAAATGACTCCAGAAGCCGGTAGTCGCAGGCGCCGCAGGAGTCCCCGCTGCTGCCATTGCCGAATTAATCGCTAAGACAGAGAATAGCATACTGAAAAACAATTTCTTCATAGTATCATCCTCTCCTGATTAATAACGAAATTATTATATCCGAAAAGGTTTTATAAGTCATTAATCAAAAACGTCGGATCCATAATTTTATTTGGAGCAAATCATCTTTTCTGAAGCCAGACTTTAGGTGAGGCAACATTGAAACAGGGAGGTTACCATTCAATGATGCCGTCAAAGCGGTGTGTCTGCCGCCAGCGCAGCAAATCTTCCGGGGTTTGCACGCCGTCCTGAATAACCGCTTTGTAATATTCAATGCCGCTTATTTTAAGTTCGTCCGGCGTTTCAAATTTCAAGCGCAGGATTGTTTTGCGCTGTTCTTCGGTCATGGCGGCGATTATTTTTTCGGCCGTTTTTTCAAAATAGCCGTCATAGAAAGAGCCTTTTTTTATTTGAATCAGGTCAATCTGCCAGGTTTGCGCTTCATCGTCTTCATAATAAAGATGCCACTCAAAACAGCATTCGTCGGTTTCCGCCAAATTGGCAAAAGTGCATTTCTTTATGCCTTTGTGACGGCAAAGCTCGGCTATAATCGCAAAGCTCCGGCCAATGTCCAAACTGTCGGTGTAAATATGAAAATCAATGTCGCGGTGCTTGGCCAAAACACCGATTCTGAAAGAACCGACCGGATTGATCGTAGCTCCGGCTTTCTCCCAAATCTCAATAAGGTTCAGTGAGGAAATGACCATCCGGGCTTTTTCCGTCTGCTTTTGCGAAAGTTGAATATATTTGTCGTCCATCATAAACCTCAATCAGTTGTTTTGTTCCGAACATAAAATAAAACCGGCGGCCGATCAAGTTTTTTGCAGCCGAGTAAATGTGAAATTTTAGAAAAATTGTGAAAATTTTGTCGACATTCTGTTTCGTTTATGTTATTGTGTATTCAATAAAATTTAGTATTAAGATATTTTTTTGTTTCACCTAAACTTTATTTAATTATGAAAAAAATCTTTTGGGTCGGATGCGTTCTGGCTGGTGTGGCACTTTTTGCAAGCTGCCGTGGAGAGAGTGGAAAGACTGTTGAGGGAACTCCGATCGGTCAAGGTTTAATCATTAAAAAAACAGAAGCCGGAAAGCTTCAGCTGTGTGACAGTCTCGGGTCTTCTCTGGCAATTGAAGACTATGATGAAATTGACGGAAACGCCTTCTTTATCATAGCCCGAACCGGAGACAACATCGCGCTTTACCGCAACAACGGCCAGTCTTTGACGCGTTGTGATTCTTTTGCCATCCACCGCTACTATCCGGTAACGGCTGATGAGAAAGAACGGCGCTATCTGGAGACAATCGTTGACGGTGCTCACCGCGCATTTGATTTGGACAGCCTGACAATTCGCTCGGCTACCGAAGGAGTCAAAGACGGAATTTGGCCTATGGCCTGCGGATACAGCATTACCAAACAGAATAAGCTGTATCAGCTGGATGAAACCGGCAAAGACGAACCGATTATGTCGGGATGTCAGGAAATGCATATTATCAACCATAAGGGGAAGATAATTCTGCTGGTCAAAACGGATGATTTTTCCGGTTATTGCTCGGTTGACGGGCAGGGAATCAAACGGCTGAGCCGTGCAGGGTTTGTCTCTGCCAAAAAAGCCGGAACGGTTCTGTGGTCGGCGGAAGACGGAAAAATTTCCGCTATTGTCAAAGAAAAAATTTAAATATGTGAAAAACAGGCCTTGCACTCTGAAGTGCAAAGCCTGTTTTTTTGTGGATGAAAATAACCCCGGTATTTTCCGGGGTTTGTAATATTATCTGCCGCCGCGGCTCCGGGAGGAAGGCCTTTTTTGAGCGGTCGTTTTCGGACGAGGTGTCGGCCGGGCCCGCTTAACATAAGTCTTTTGAGCCAGTTCTCGGTCAATTGCGACTTTCAGAGAATCTGTCGGACAATGATAGCGCGATTCTTCGCTGAAACGTTCCATAATTGTTTCCGGATCTCCGCGGCAGCCGTACAAACTGCCAAGCGTGGCATTTTTCAAATTAACGATATTCTCGTCGATATTGGTTTGCTCATCAACCGTAATCTGCACTTCCCCGTGCAGAAAAGTCAGTTCATTCTTGCGCCGTTCCTGCAGCACTTTGTTGACGGAACCTTTTACATGGCAGTAATTCATAAACGCCTTGTCAAATTCTTTGCTGATGCTGTCGCCGCGTGTCGTAAAATATTCGGATGCCGTCAGGGCAAATTGTTTGGGATTGCCTTTCCTGTCGTGCAAAATACCGGTGCCGCAATTGTAGAACAAACTTCCCATAATGGCGATTTCGGCTTGTGTCATCTGGTCCAGCGGCAGGTATTTGACCATATCTTCCGACATCTTGTTGTCAATGTGGGCGCTTACATATTCCAAAGCCTGCTCTTCCGTACGGATGCAATCGCCCGGTCTCACCGGCTTGCCGTCAGGTCGAATGGTATTGCCGAGATTAATTGTCCAGATTTTGGCGGCCTTGTCATAATAGGCCCGGCTTTTCATTCCTTCAAAATGGGCAATAACATAAAGCATAAGCTTCTCGGAAGCTTTTAAATTGGCATGCTTCTTTTCCAAAATGATGCTGTCTTGAAACGCTTTGCGCTCTTGTTCAATCCTCACCTGAACACTATCCGGAATTTCCGCAATGCTTTCCGGTTGAATGCTGTCCGGATTTTCCTGAACGGAATGAAATTCGGTAAAGGTTTTTGCCGCTTTGTCGGCAGCCGGTTTGGCAATCAGCTCGGAACGTTTGACGCTGTCCGGTTTTTCCGGCTCGCCGCTGTTTTGCGCTGCGGATGTTCCGAACCATGAAGACATAACACTTAACGCAATCGCTGCTTTTGTTTTCAAACTCATCGCCAATCTCCAACCTTACCTGCTTGAATATATATAATAAAAATAACAAATTTTCATCAAAGACGCAATATTTTTAGAGTCTTTTTGTCAATTTTTTTATAGATTTGAAATATTCCCTCTGTATCATAATGCTGTTTCGATGACAGACTGTGCAATGCAGACATATCAGTTTCTTTGTTGAAATATTTGCTGTTCGGCCTGGCTGTATTGGCACTTCTGTCCGCCATAATTTCTTTAATCGTCGCTTATACTAAAGCTAAAAAACAAAGAAAAGGTCAATCTGAAACGAATTTATTTTCCTGATAACGTCTCCTATTTGTTTTCTAAGATTCTGTTCTTCTTAGAATTTTTATAAATTCTGCCGCAGTCCATTTAATATTCAAGGAAAACAATATGATGTTAATGATCCTGAGCAAAACATAGAACTAGGTGTAAGGGTTCTTAAATCAATATATGATGCTGTTCCTGATAAAGATATTGCCAAAATCGCTACTTTATGGAATGGTATAGGATTAAAAGAAGTAAATGATTATGGTGCCCGGGCAAAAGAATATTATAAAAATAAATCTTGGAATAACCCATTGGAAATGCCAAAAATTAAATCAAAAAAAGGAAAATAATGAAAATTTTATTTTATGTCATTCTGAAACTAATATTTATTATCGCCGCTTGGTTTTGGGGAGATTTATTTTTTATCTCAATGCTCAAACCTGGAGAAACATGCCTAACAGCAAATTATGGAATAAATATTGGTGACTATCTGGAATTAGGCTGGAATAACTATTTTCAATGGTTTTCAAATATAGAACAAATGCCATGCCGTATAACTTTTGCGGCATGGTGCTTATATTTTTTAAGTTGTTTTCCTGCATATGCTTTGTTAAAGGTGTATGGAATGTTCAAGCTTTCAATAACACTTAAATATAAATTTGTTATTTCAGAATATATATTTTACATTGCTTTATTTATGATATGGTTATTTTTGCAGCCAGGTCTAGTGTTAACAAGTTATAGTTTCATAAATGCTTTAATCGGGGTATTGCTACTATTTGTTCCTTTTATTCTGTGTTCTGTATTTATAATATATGGGTGTAACATGCATATAATGAAATTAAAAAGCAAATAAAAAGAGAAAACAATGAAAATAGCAAAATACATTATACTAGAGCTACTGATTATTGTTTTGTCTCTATTATGGGGAACAATGATGACGAATGACCATCAAAGTGGCGAAATCTGTATTACTCCTGCTTGGGGGGCTCAAATTCAAAACTATTTGGAATTTGGTTGGAATAACTATTTTCATTGGTTTAGAAAAGATGAACAAGCCCCATGTCGTTATGAAACATTTACAATCATCTGTTTTTATATTTTAGCCGTTCCTCTCTACACAGGGCTGAAAATTTATGGAAAAAATTATTTATACCAAGCCTTATCTTGGCAAGTAATAATTCCTGAATGGTTATTATATATATTTGTTTATTTGTATTTTTTGTTTAAACAAAAAAATATTATCTTAACACTTGGCAGTCTAGGAAATGCCATTCTTGGAGCAATACTCTTTTTTTTACCATTAATTATTTATGGTAGCTTAATTATCGTTGCCTTTAAGAAAAGAGAAAGTATCAGATGAAGAAATTCAATTTTTAGCTAGTATGATTTTGAGTCATCTGCTGTGTCACCTTGCTGTATCATTTAGCAGATCACTAGTAAAAAATCAAAAAAAATAGCTCGTTATTTCAACGAGCTATTCATATGCTTGGCTGCCCAAACTTTATGACCTTAGGAAAAAATATGAGCAAGAATTAGCTGAAATATATCTGATTATTGAGAGTATGGACGATGATTTATTAAAGAAGATAACAGAAGTAAAAGATTAAATTTCACTATTTTTATTTATATAATTAATAGCTAAAGGAAATAATAAAAATGATTAAGGACTTTTATATTTGCCTAGACGATAAGGCATTAAATTACGCTCTAAAGCATTTCAGCAATTCTTTTACAAAGATACTGCGTTGTTATACTGGGCTGGAAGTTGAAATGATTGTCAAAACAATGGAATCTAATAAAAGCAAGAACTTTTATACGCTTCGAGCCACGCAAAATAAAATCTTAAAAGCAACCATTAAAAACCTTGAAGTCTTAGGCACTATTTTTGAACGAGCAGATAAAGACGAATAAGAATTTTGAATTCTTTATTTTGTCAATTATCGCTAAATTCAATAGTTTCTTCAGCAACATTATAGATATCAATCCTATTATCAACATTAATTCTATTAACAAGCCATCCTCTTAAAGAGCATTGCTGAATAAAATCTTCTATTCTATTAATCCCATTGATTTCTTTTAAGGTAACAATTATACCAAATTTTATACCGATACCATACTTCTCTTCTAATCGTTCTTTTGTTTTTATACTAATTCCCCAGAGACCATTATAAACTTTTTTGGGTTTATTTTTTTTAATAATTTCGCGAATGTGTTTTACATTATCCCATTTTCGATAAAATTTTCGAGCAGTTTCTTCGTATAACCAATGAAAATCATTGGTACTTTGATAATTATTATTAATAGATTTTATGCTAGTTTTAAGTTTACCCTTATGGTTTAAGGTGGTAATTCTTCCGAAATAAATATCTAATTCAGTATTTGTGTAGTCAACACCTTGATTTCTTGAGCAACACGGAAAATAACACATTGTCGCTCGAGCAATAAAGGGATGAGTATTTTTATATATAGGAACAGGCAAATTATAATTATATGTATCATATTTTTCAGATACTCCCGACAATATAAATCGAATTTCATCATTAGGTGATTTTATAATATCATTTATATTTTTGGGCACTACACCATAACCAATAAGAGACGATGGCATAGTTTGTGAAGACCAACCAGTTGCAGAGTCTATTATTAATGCTTTTGCTACTTCTCGGCTTAAGCCAATAATGTTTATTAAATATGCCATTTTACGAGCAATCCACGGAGCTGCAAAGGAAGTCCCCGCAACCATTGCTTCTCCAGTTGGGCTACAAACTCTCATGAGTTTTGATTTATCTCCGCCATAATAACAAACATCGGGCTTTATAAAAAATGATAAGACAGGTCCTTCTCTTGAATAAGAAGCTGGGTTGTTGGCAAAATCTACGGAGTTTATTACCAATGAGTTTATAGAATCTGCAGGAGCTCCAATAAACATTTTTTCTTTTGTGTTCTTATTTGTTCCTGCTACTATAAAAATGACATCGTTTTCATATTGGATTTTGTCCAAAACAGCAGCTTCAGGAGATATAAAATTAGGATTTATCTCCATAGAAGAACCCAAAGATAAGTTCCAAACTTTAATATCTCTGTTTCGTGAGATTATTTCACGTATTGCTCTTAGAATGGAGAATGAGCTAAAAGATTTTCCTGTTGCGACACCAAAATGCCTAACACGGAAACGACCGCATCCATCATCTAGTTCTGGATTAAAACTAGGGCCATCTACGATAATTGAAGAAACCGCTGTTCCATGATTATAATCTGAGGCTGTTAGTTCAATATTGGGATCAACCATGTTTGTAAATTCGACCCAATCTGCAAAGTAAACATTGGTGTCAAACATTGTATCAATAACACCAATTATTGGTTCATTGGTTGGCTTAGGTATCGTTAAGCTTTTATAATTGTCCAATTGAAAATCTAATTTTGTAAAATGTGATAAATCACTTACAGCCATTGAAATTAAAAAAGGAGCTTTCTGCATCAAAATAGATAGCTGGTCAGGAGTTAAAAGCATAGTTGTTTCATCTACAATTCTTCCTGGAAGAAGAGAAATACCTATTTTCTCCATTAACTCGCATGTATCTACATCTGTTTTATAAATTGTGATAATTGAATCTTCACTAAATTTTTTATCAATCGAGGGAATTCTAAACTTTTCAACATAATATGAATCAACAATTATTTTAGCAAATATTGTCTTCGATAAATACGGATAATTAAATTCTTGCAAATTATTATTAAGTCTTTGGATATCGTCAGCAGTAATGAGCCCATTATATGATTTTTCTAAAATACAAATGGCATAATTATAGCGATTAATAGATTCATCTAAAGTGTCAATTGATACATAGTGAGTAATAACGTGTTTTAATTTGTTGTCATTAGAAAATTTAGCGCCTACTATAGAGCTATTAGATGTTTCATTTCCTTTCGCTAAGGTTGCTGATATTCTTCGGCTTTTAGCAATAACATCTATATAAAACACACTAATAAGAGCACCATTAATTAATTTGCTTTTTTGCCAATATTCCTTTAATTGTTCCAGGTCTCTCTTCAATTGCCTAACATGCTCAATTTTAACAGTAGCTTGAGCAGGAAGCTCCGGAGCTCCAGGTCTAGAAGAATTAGATTTTTGTTCAAACGTTCCTTTTAGCTGTAAGACATCGTTCATTTTACTATTCCTTTAACTCTCTTGATACTTGACTTTTTGATATGCCAGTTAAGATTTCTATTTCTCTTACAGTAAAACCTAAGCTTTGTAATGTTTTTAAATCCATTATATTATCAGTTTTTACTTTATTAAATAATATTTTTAAATAATCATATTCATTTTTAGGATCGCTAAACGCTAGAGATGATTTTATTAAATTTTTCAATTCTCCAGGATATGGAATTACCTTCATAAGATTAATTATTTTGTTAAAAAGCTTCATATTTCGTCCAGCAAATTTGAACTTAATCAATAAATCATTCAAAATAGCATCAGCCACATCAACCAAGTCATTTCTTTCATATCTATTAAAATTAATAATCGCATCAAACCTTCTGATAAGAGCCTTATCGAAAGCAGAAAATAAATTTGTTGTTGCAATTAATATTAGATTTTCATCTAGTTCATCTAGTCCTTTTAATATAGCTGATGTCGCTCTTCCCATTTCTCGCAAATCATTAGAATTAATTCTATCAATGGCAATAGCGTCAATTTCATCAAATAAAATTATTATTTTTTGCGGATTTAAGAGAGTTTTCATTTCTTGGAACAATGCAGAAATATTTTTTGATGTTTGACCTAATTTACTATCAACAATCGCATTAAATTCGACAATAAACAATTCTCTTTCTAGTATTCGTGCAATTTGCTTGGCCGTTTCCGTTTTCCCTGTTCCTGGAGCTCCTTCAAATAAAAATTTGTTGACACCTGCATGGTGACCAATTGCATTAATTATACCAATAATATCGTTTTTAATCACTTCAGGCAAAGGTAACGAAGAAGAATCGTATTCTATTCGTTTAAAAAAACTTAAATTATTTTCTCTTATTTGTGGAACAAAAGTATTAGTATTCGACATCAATGCCATTATATATTCAGCTAATTGCATATCACCAATTTCATCAAAATATTTAGCAATTTCATATGCTTCAGCTCTAAATGCTGCATCATTATTTTCTACGTAATACTTTATCAAATTTAATACATTCTTTTTCTTCATGATAACCCTCTGCAATAACCATAATATGCTTGGGACAAAAAGTCAAGTATTGGGACGAATTAATATTTCTTGTGCATAAATATTAAATGCAAAATAAGAATGTTTTTAACATTACTTAAACCATCTCAATAATTTTCTTTTGTGCATCGGTGTTGTATTCAATATAGCGTTGAGTCGTAGCAAGGGTGAAATGTCCGGCCAGCATACGAATATCATTTAAGGTTCCGCTAGCCAAGCTGATATTTTTTGCAGAGGTGGTGATAAAGGTTCTACGTCCACTATGTGAGGAGCAACCTTCAAATCTGATTTTTTATTAAAGATAATATTGAAATGTATACTGAAATTAACGGCATCATATTGGATCGCATAAAAATAAATATGACTAATATAAGAAAAATCTTCATACGTATAAAAAATTTTTTTTCTTTATTATTTTAATTTTAAAACTATAATCGTTTTAGAAAGGTATCATAATAGGTATAAGAGGTTGAATTGAAAGAAGCAATTTTTAAAAATGGTAAAATAATTCAAGGAGATTGTCTTCAGTATATGAAAAATATGAAAGACGAAAGCGTAGACTTAATTGTTACTAGTCCACCATATAATATTGGCAAGGAATATGAAAAAATAATGCCACTTCAGGAGTATGTACAATGGTGTGAAACATGGTTAAATGAATTGTTCAGAGTTTCAAAACCTAATGGCATACTCTGGTTAAATTTAGGTTATGTTTCTGTAGATAATAAAGGTAAGGCTATACCTTTACCTTATATTTTATGGGATAAAATACCATTTTATATCATGCAGGAAATAGTATGGCATTATGGAGCAGGAGTAGCGTGTAAAAACAGCTTTTCTCCAAGAAATGAGAAATGGTTGTTTTGTGTAAAAAATAAAAATAAATATACCTTTCATTTAGATAAGGTTAGAGTACCTACAAAATACCCAAATCAAAAGAAAAATGGAAAGCTTAAATGCAATCCTAATGGAAAAAATCCTTCTGATGTTTGGGATATTCCTAAAGTTACTTCAGGTAAAAATAGATCCTCAAAAGAAAGAGAAAAACATCCTGCACAGTTTCCAGAGGCAATCATCAATAGAATACTTAAATGCTGCAGCAATGAAAATGATGTTGTTTTTGATCCCTTTTTAGGTAGCGGTACGACATGTGCAGTTGCTAACAAACTCAATAGAAATTTTATAGGTATTGAGTTAAGAGATAGCTACTTTGATATAGCCAAAGAAAGACTTAATTCGGATTCTTAGCTTTTCAAGTAGCCGACCAAAGAGTTATAAGTTTATTTTGTTCAACTTCAGGAGGTAAGGTTGCTTGCTGTCCAGTAGAAGCAGATTGGCTTTTCCAGTCTTCATAATCAATCCAACCAAATCTTATTTTGTATATTATGGGAGATTTTGTGTTTTTTGTAATTTTCTCATAATTTACAGCAATATAATAACCTCTCTTAGTTTTTACATCATCTTTAAATTGTTTTTGACCATAGCTTCTATTTCCAAAAATTTTATTTTTGTTTGTTGAAGTTTTTATTTCAATAGAATATACATCATCAGGAATGTAAACTAGATCTTTTTCATTTTTTCCTTCATCTCTTCGCCAATCCTTGCCAACCCCTTCTACTATCATTAATGGTATTAGCTCGTGGAATAAACTACCAATAACTTGAGGAGAGGGAAATATGTCTCTTCCAATTTTATATCCACATAAATCTCCATTTATTATGGCATTCCAAGCTCTTTTTACTGCAGCAACAATTTCTTCAGGTTTTAAAGGGTGTTGAGCGATTAATTTTTCTGTTGTTTTTTTCCATTCTTCAATCTTTTGGCCGTCATAAGGTGAATGTAATAAATTTATCTTCATTATTTATCTCCTGTCATTTTTGCAAAGTATATTCTTTACAAAATTTACAGTCAATATATAAGAAAAATTCGCTACATAAGCTTTAGATTTTATACGATTGTTGACATTGAAAAAAACATCAAAATATCCTATTAAAACATAAATAAAAGTTTTATAGATGATGAAAAGTTCAAAAGAGTATACTTTTGAGCAAAGTTAAAAATATTTATTTGGGTATAGTTTTTGAAAAAGCAGACGATAAAACTTTTACACCATCTCAATAATTTTCTTTTGCGCATCAGTATTGTATTCAATATAGCGTTGAGTCGTGGCAAGGGTGGAATGTCCGGCAAGCATACGGATGTCGTTTAAGGTTCCGCCGGCAAGGCTGATATTTTTTGCTGCGGTGGTGATAAAGGTTCTACGTCCACTATGTGAGGAGCAACCTTCGAAGCCGATTTCTTTATATAAATTATAAAAGAAGTTGACGATTGCTTGTGGGCTGGTCTTGTTGGTACGTTCTGTGGTGATAATGATCCTGTAACACCGGAAATAACAATTTCCGAAAACATTCTGGCGAATGGAATGAGTTTTTCCAAAGCCGGAGGTACAAACACACTCTCTGTGAAATCGAATGTGACGTTGGAAGTTACCAGTAACCAGGATTGGTGCGTAGTGACTCCGGCAGTTTCAGCTTCTGCTACGGTCTTTAAATATACGATAGATGTAAAATCCAATTCAACTACCGATAATCGTACATCTGTTATTACTGTGAAAGGTGGTAACCTGACAGAGACATTCAATGTCATTCAAACAGCTACCGAAGGACTGGATCTGGAGACTGTCTTGTTTGAAGACATATCGGCAGCGGGTGGTACTATCACTGTGAAAGTGATGACTAACGGTGAACCAACTATAACTATTAATGATAGCTGGATTACCGAGAAAACAGAAACGCGCGCTATGGTGGATAAAACGAAGACTTTTATCATCGCTGCCAATACCGGAAAAGAACGTACCGGTACCATTACTTTTATTTTGGGTGACTTGCCGGCAACAACTGTGACCGTGAAGCAGTTGGCGGGAGGTGAGATAAGCTCGAATGAAATAGCAGGTGAAGATCCCTGGACTGTAGCTAAAAGTCTGGGATTGGGTTGGAATCTGGGTAATCAGTTGGATGCGCATAATAGTGGTGTGGCCAATGAAACGGCCTGGGGGAATCAAAAGACGACACAGGCTTTATTTGATAAATTGGCTGCTGCGGGTATTACTACCGTACGTATTCCTGTTACATGGATGGGACATATTGGAGACGCCCCCGGTTATGAAATAGAGAAAGCCTGGATGGATCGTGTTGCCGAGGTAGTAGGATATGCAGAAAATGCCGGACTGAATGCTATTGTCAATATTCATCATGATGGAGCTGATAGTGAATACTGGCTTAGCATTAAAGATGCTGCTCAGGATGAAACTAAAAATACCGCAATTAAAACAGAATTGAAAGCTGTATGGACACAGATAGCCGAACGTTTTAAGGATAAGGGCAACTTCCTGGCATTCGAGTCGATGAATGAAATTCATGATGGCGGTTGGGGCTGGGGCGACAACCGTAATGATGGTGGAAAACAATATTCAATATTGAACGACTGGAATCAGGTGTTTGTAGATGCGGTACGTGCTGTAGGTGGTGGTAATAGCAATCGTTTCCTGGGTGTGCCGGGGTATTGTACCAATGTGGCACTTACGGTGAGCAACTTCAAACTGCCGACTGATAAAGTTCAGAATCGTCTGATGGTATCTGTTCATTTCTATGATCCGAATGAATATACACTGGATGCAAAGTATTCGGAGTGGGGGCATACCGGCGCTGCCGATAAGAAAGCTAACTGGGGAGACGAAGACAATGTGAAAGATGTATTCAATAGTTTGAAGACAACGTATATAGATAAGGGCATTCCGGTATATATTGGTGAAATGGGATGTGTAAGCCGGACGACTGACCGTGCGGAATCTTTCCGCAAGTACTATCTGGAATATATATGTAAAGCAGCGAAAGAATACGGATTGGCTCCTGTTTATTGGGATAATGGCGGTACAGGTAGTGGAAAGGAAGAATCAGGCTTGTTTAATCATGCTACCGGTGATTATCTGAATAATGCAGCGGAAATAGTAGAAGTAATGAAAAAGGCCATCTTTACAGAAGATGCATCTTATACATTGCAATCCGTCTATGACAATGCACCGCAATAGGTTTTCATAAATACCCCTCGTGTATACAGGGATTGTTGTTAATACAGGTTTTTTTTTGATTGGTTTTGGGAAGTAGCTTCTGTGAGGGAAGTTACTTCCTTCTTTTCTGTCCGGGAAACAAATGATGGGGTATGAAATGATAAAAAAACACATTGAAAACCTTGTTTTTACGATTCCTTTTTGTTTCATTTGCAATATGTTAACGATATTCCTATATCTACTACTATGAAGAGATTGATTTTACTTATCGTTTCAGTCGTTGTGGCATGTTTTTCTGCCTTTTCACACGACTTTATGTTCAAACATCTGGAGGTTAAGGACGGAATGCCCAGCAACCAAATCAATGCCATTTATAAAGATTCAAGAGGTTTTATGTGGTTTGGCACCGCTGCCGGACTGGCACGTTATGACGGATATCGTTTCAAGATATTCCGGAGCACTGACAATGGTTCTGCGTCTTTACCTGACAACTATATTGAGAAGATAGTGGAAGACAGTGAAGGACGTTTATGGATACGGACGGGAGAAAACGGATATGTCATTTATAACTGGGATACGGAGAGCTTTGTCTGTGATGTTCGTTCCCGGATGTGGGATATAGGGATAGACGGAACACCCCGCTATGTATTTGTCGACAAGCAAAAGAATACCTGGTTTGCCATAGATGGGAAAGGGTGCTACTGCTATCGTCCCGGTGAAAAGAATGCTGTATCCCTGCCTTTCGGTGAGAAAGGAATACCCGAAGGTGTCATTATAGACATGGCTGAATGTAAGGATGGCATTCTGTTGGTATATGATAACGGGCGCGTAATCTGTATCGACCGTGAGACGGTACGTGTAAAATGGGTTTTGACAGATATTGCAGAGCACATGGGAACGCGTACTGATATCTTCTTCCTGTATGTGGATAAGGATGAAGATTTATGGATATATGGTGCCCCGGGTGTATGGGCTTACGATTTGTCTGACAGGAAGTGGCATTCACAATGGAATTTCAGCGATAGAGGTCAGGCTCATATCGTAGCAGTAGCTCAGGATAAGCAGGGACGTATTTGGTTTGGAAAGGACCAGGATGGCATCGATATCTGGAATAAGGCGACTGGTGAAACTGTCTCGCTTACGTATGATGTGGATGACGAACGAGGTTTGCCCAATAATACCATCAATGTGCTTTATGAAGATGAAGGCGGTGTGATGTGGATAGGTACTTATAAGAAAAGTGTGGCTTATTATGATGAGGGCATTTTTAAGTTCGGCATCAACCACTTGGGGGATATTAACTGTCTGGAAGAAAGTAATGACGGTTCGTTGTGGTTGGGTACCAATGACGCCGGGTTGATACGTTGGAATCCGAAGACGGATGAAAAGAAACTGTATGCATACTCACCGGGAGGAAACTCTATTGCTTCGAATGTCATTGTAAGTTTGTTGCAAGCTAAGGACGGCAAACTCTGGATAGGGACATTTTGGGAAGGATTGGATTGTTTCGACGGCAATCGCTTCGTGCATTACCGGAACAGACCGGGAGATGATAATTCGCTGGCTAATAACAATGTCTGGTCATTGGCAGAAGATAAGAACGGAAATATCTGGATTGGAACCTTGGGAGGCGGTTTACAATGTCTGAATCCGGGGACAGGTGAGTTCACCACTTATAAGATAAGTAACTCCGGAATTATTTCCAATCATATAGCCTCTTTATGTATGAGTCGTGACAATCGTCTGATAATCGGTACTTCTTCTACGGGGGTATCCATAATGGATCTGACTACCCGGAAAATAACGAATCTGGTAGGCAACGAGTCGGGAAGTATCCGCTTTTCCAATCAGAGCATTAACCAGGTCTATGAGGATAGCCGGGGATTGATATGGGTGGGAACACGTGAAGGACTGAATCTCTATAATCCGAAGAACGACCATTTACAGGTAGTTCCTCTTTCGCAGAACGATTCTAGGGTATTTATTACCGGTATCGTAGAAGATGATAATAAAAATATGTGGGTGACTACGGCCAATGGTGTAGTGAATGTAATTCCTTCTATCGATACAAAAAACGGAGATTATACTTTCAACTATTATAGGTATGATGATAAGGACGGTTTGCAGGGCTGTGAGTTCAATCAACGTTCCATTAAACGTCTTTCCTCGGGTGAGATTGCAATGGGAGGTATGTATGGATTGAATACTTTCAGACCGGAGAATATCAAATATAACCGGACGTTGCCCAAGGTGATGTTTACCGGCTTCCAGCTTTTCAATGAAGAAGTGGAGGTTGGAAAGGAGTATGGTGGACGTGTTTTGCTGCGTGAGTCGCTGAATAAAGCCAGAGAGGTGAAACTTGATTATAAACAGAATGTCTTTACTGTATTGTTTGCATCGGATAATTACGTCTTGCCTGAGAAAACCCAGTATCTGTATAAACTGGAGGGCTTTAATGAGGATTGGATGACAGGTGCGGCTGATATGCACCGCGTTACTTATACGAATCTGGCACCCGGTACTTATACGCTGAAAGTAAAGGCCATCAATAGTGATGGATTTGCCGGAACAGAAGAGTCAAGTCTTAAAATAGTAATCCTGCCACCTTTCTGGATGACGCCTTGGGCGTATGTTCTGTATGCTATGCTATTGATAGGCACATTGCTTCTCGCCCGCAATGCTGTGCTGCGCCGTGAACGCAATAAGTTCAGGATACAACAGATGGAACGTGAAGCGGAGCGGAATGAAGAAGTCAATCAGATGAAATTCCGTTTCTTTACCAATGTGAGCCATGAACTGCGTACACCGCTGACGTTGATCATTTCTCCGTTGGAAGGAATGATGAAAGAAACACATGACGAACGGAAGCTGGATCAACTGAAGTTGATGCATCGTAATGCATTGCGGTTGCTGAATCTTGTGAACCAATTACTTGATTTCCGTAAAAATGAGGTGGCAGGGTTGCATTTGAATCTTTCGGAGGGGGAGGTTGTGTCGTATGTTCACTCTATATGCAACTCATTCCTGATGCTTTCGGAAAAGAAAAACGTGCATCTCACTTTTTTCTCGGCAATCGAATCGCTGAATATGTCGTTCGATGAGGATAAGATAGGTAAGGTAGTGATGAATCTGCTCTCTAATGCGTTTAAGTTTACTCCGGATGGAGGGCGGGTGGATGTTTCTCTTGAACTGATAAAAGGAACTACGGAAACATTGGAAATCAAAGTATCCGATACGGGGGTAGGTATCAGTGACCTTGATAAAGAACGCATATTCGAACGTTTCTATCAATCGGAGCGTAAAGGTGATAGTAACCCCAGTACGGGGAGTGGTATCGGTTTGAGCCTGGTACGTGATTACGTTACGCTGCATGGCGGTGTGGTGCGCGTGTTCGACAATGTGGGTACGGGCAGTGTATTTGTGGTAGATATTCCGGTGAAACATTCGGTGGTGAACGTAGCGACTCCACTCTCGGAAGAAGCTGCGGAAGAGGATGCGGTGGCACTTGCTTCGGTGGAAGATTTGAATGAAGAAGAACGGAAGAAGCCACTTGCACTGATTGTGGATGATAATGAAGATTTTGTTTCTTTCATGCGCTATACATTAAGTCTGTATTTCCGCATAGAATCTGCCGGAAACGGAAAGATAGCCTGGCAGATGATACCGGAACTGATGCCGGATATCATCGTTTGTGATGTGATGATGCCTGAAATGGACGGGAACGAACTGTGCCGTTGGGTGAAGGCTGACAAGCGTACAAGTAATATTCCGTTTGTGTTGCTTACGGCCAAGCAATCCGTAGAGAATAAGGTGGAAGGCCTGACGATTGGTGCGGATGACTATGTGACGAAACCTTTCAATATGGAGGTACTGATTTTGCGCATGCGCAAACTGATAGATTTGAGTAGCAAAAATAAACTTCGCACCCGTATTGATCCCGAACCGAGTGAAATCGTTATCACTTCAATGGACGAGAAGCTGATTGAGAATGCGATAAGGTATGTGGAGACGCATATTGCCCGTCCCGATTTATCTGTGGAAGAATTGAGTCATGAACTGGGCATGAGCCGGGTGCATCTCTATAAAAAGCTGTTGCAGATTACCGGTAAAACTCCGATAGAATTTATTCGTATTATCCGACTGAAACGTGCGGCACAACTTCTGCGCGAGAGCCAGCAGAATGTGTCGGAGGTTGCCTATCAGGTGGGCTTCAATAACCCCAAATATTTCAGTAAGTATTTCAAGGATGAATTCGGCGTTTTACCCTCTGTATATCAGGAAAAGGAGGGTAAATAACAAAAAGTACCCATTGTTGAAACATCTGATATTTCTATAAATCAAATAAGCCCTTTCCTTTCAACATCGGGAGGGCTTGTTTACTGTATGATTTCCTACTTTTACACTCGGAGAAAATAACTTTAAAAACAAAGATATGAAATTGAAAAACACTTCAGTTTGTTTGCTCGCAGGATGGATGCTGATGGCATGCTCCGGAGGCGGGTATGAGAAGACGAGTAACGGCATTATTGTAAATGTCGAACAACAGCAACCGATGGATGTGCGAAAGGTGAAGGTTGAAGTAATGGGAGAGAAGTTGATTCATGTGTCGGCCACTCCCGAAAAAAACTTTTCAAAGGCGGAAAGCCTGATTATAGTTCCCCAAAAAGATAAGACGGACTTCAGCGTGGAAGAAAGTGAAGATGCCGTTTCGGTAAAAACCTCAGAGGTGTGCGCCATTGTATCCAAAGCTACGGGTGAAGTACGTTTTACCGATGCTTCCGGTAACCTGATTTTGGCGGAAGATGAGAAAGGCAGGAGTTTCCAGCCTATCGAAGTGCAGGGAACAAAGGCGTATACGGTACGTCAGGTATTCCAGTCACCCGATGATGAGGCGTTCTACGGACTGGGACAACACCAGGCTGATGAATTCAACTATAAAGGTAAGAACGAGGAACTTTTCCAGTATAATACAAAGGTTTCCGTACCTTTTATCGTTTCCAATAAGAATTACGGTATTCTGTGGGATAGTTATTCGCTTTGCCGTTTCGGCGATCCGCGTGATTATGCACAGTTAAGCACGGTTTTCAAACTCTATGATAAGGAGGGTAAGGAAGGCGCTTTGACAGGAACATACGTACCCTCTCAGAAATCAACAGCGGAGACACTGGTACGCCGGGAAGATTCTGTTTATTTTGAGCATCTGAAATCGGAAGATTTGTCGAAAGTCGTGAACTTACCAGAAGGATTTCCTTTCATGGGTTCACAGGTGACGTATGAAGGCGAAATTGAGCCGATGGAGAGCGGTCGGTTCCGTTTTATCCTTTATTATGCAGGATATACGAAGGTATATATTGACGGTGAACTGGTGGTTCCCGAACGTTGGCGTACGGCTTGGAACCCGAACAGTTATAAGTTTGCCGTAGATTTGAAAGCCGGTAAACGTGTTCCATTGAAAATTGAATGGATTCCTGATGGATATGTATCCTATTGCGGTTTGCGTGCATTGTCTCCTGTATCTGCTGAAGAACAGAACAAACAGTCGTGGTGGGGAGAAATGCAGAATGAAATCGATTATTATTTTGTTTATGGCGAGGATATGGACGAGGTAATCAGTGGATACCGTGCTCTGACCGGAAAATCACAAATCATGCCGAAGTGGGCGATGGGATACTGGCAGAGCCGCGAACGTTATAAGACGCAGGAAGAAATACTGGATGCTTTGAAGGAATTCCGTAAACGTCAGATTCCCATTGATAATATTGTGCTCGACTGGAGCTACTGGCCGGAAAATGCCTGGGGCAGTCATGAGTTCGACAAAGCTCGTTTCCCTGATCCGAAAGGAATGGTAGATTCTATTCATGCCCTGAATGCCAAGATGATGATTTCCGTTTGGCCAAAATTCTATATGACTACGGAACATTATAAAGAGTTTGATGAAAAAGGCTGGATGTATCAGCAGGCCGTTAAAGACAGCATCCGTGACTGGATTGGCCCCGGCTACGTCGGTTCTTTCTATGATGCTTATGCTGAGGGTGCACGGAAGCTGTTCTGGAAACAGATGGAAGATCATCTTTATCCCCTCGGAATTGATGCCTGGTGGATGGATGCCAGTGAACCGAATGTACGCGACTGTACGGATTTGGCTTACCGGAAAGCTTTGTGTGGTCCGACTGCTCTCGGCCCGTCCGATCAATATTTCAATGCGTATGCGTTGATGAATGCTGAGGCTATTTATGACGGGCAACGTGCCGTGGACAATGACAAGCGTGTATTCTTGCTGACTCGTTCAGGATTTGCCGGATTGCAACGTTATTCTACCGCAACATGGAGTGGCGATATCGCTACCCGTTGGGAAGATATGAAGGCACAGATTTCTGCTGGACTGAATTTTGCAGTCAGCGGTATTCCTTACTGGACAATGGACATTGGCGGATTCTGCGTAGAAAAACGCTATGAAGACGGACAAAAGGAATTCAACAGGACCGGAAAAGAGAATGCGGACTATAAGGAATGGCGTGAGTTGAATACGCGTTGGTATCAGTTTGGCGCATTCTGTCCGTTGTTCCGTGCACATGGACAATATCCGTTCCGTGAGGTGTGGAATATAGCTCCCGAAGGACATCCGGCTTATAGTTCTATAGTGTATTATACGAAGTTGCGCTATACGATGATGCCTTATATTTATTCATTGGCCGGGATGACTTATTTTGATGATTATACGATTATGCGTCCGCTGGTAATGGACTTTACGGCAGATACAAAGGTGAATAATATCAGTGACCAGTTTATGTTCGGTCCGGCGTTGATGGCGGCTCCGGTGTATGAGTATGGTGCACGCAATCGGGAGGTCTATTTCCCGGCAACTTGCGGTTGGTATGATTTCTATACCGGTAAGTACATGGCTGGTGGGCAACAGTTGAAGGTGGACGCTCCCTATGAACGCATGCCGCTCTATGTACGCGAAGGGGCTATTGTGCCTTACGGACCGGAAATGCAGTATAGTGATGAGAAGCCTGCGGAAGAAATTACACTGTATGTATATGCGGGTAAAGATGGTGAGTTCACTTTGTACGAGGATGAAGGTGTGAATTACAACTACGAAAAAGGACAGTATGCCACTATCCCGTTTACTTACAATGATGCGGAAGGCACTCTGACTATTGGTGACCGTGCAGGAGAATTTCCCGGTATGCTGAAAGAACGTATATTCAACGTTGTAAAGGTAAGTAAGGATAAGCCGCAACCTTTTGACGCGAAGGCTAAGGGTACGGTGGTGAAGTATGATGGGAAGGAACAGAAGGTGAAGCTGTATTAAGTTACGAGTTATGAGCTGCCAGTAACGAGTTGCTGCGCATAAGGGCGAATAATTATTCGTCCGGCTATCACGCCGAAAGGCACTTGTCACCTGTAGCTCGTAGCTTGTCACTTAATTTAGCGGTGAAGCCGCTAAATTATCATTTATAGAATAAATGACATGAAAAGATTATTGCTAATACAAATATCCTGTTTTCTTCTTTTTCTGACGGTGGGAAGCTGCACTTCCGCTGAGAAGATGACGAATGACCGTCGACAGGACTTCACCGCTGGCTGGACTTTCCATTTGGGAGATGACTCTGCGGCATCCCGTCCCGATTATGACGACACGGCATGGCGGATCCTCAATCTTCCACATGACTGGGCCATTGAGGGAGAGTTCAGCAGGGATAATCCTTCCGGAACAGGAGGCGGGGCATTACCCGGTGGTATCGGTTGGTATCGCAAAACGTTTACTGTTGACAAAGCGGATGAAGGCAAGCGCCTGTATATTGATTTTGACGGTGTATATATGAATTCGGAAGTTTTCATCAATGGTCATTCCCTCGGTGTGCGTCCTTATGGATATGTCTCGTTCAGTTACGATCTGACTCCCTATATCAAGTGGGGCGGAAAGAATGTAGTTGCCGTACGTGTGGACAATGGGGAACAACCTAATTCCCGCTGGTATTCGGGATGTGGCATCTACCGTAATGTATGGCTTACGAAACTTAACCCCGTGCATATAGCGCAATGGGGTACTTTTATCACGGCGGAAGATGTGTCGAAGAACAGTGCCCGGCTAAACATACGTACTAAAATACAGTATGATGCGGCCGCTCAACTGCAAGATTCCGTGAAGCAGGCGGATGGCACGTATGTTGTTTTTGACTCGGAAATTGTTCCCCTGGCAGATGTCGTGTTGCAGTCACGGCTGATGGATGCGGAAGGGAATGTTGTAGATGAGGTTGCATCGGAACTGCAAGTGATACCTACCTGTCTGAACGAGGTAGAACAGGAAATTGTAGTGAAGAACCCTAATCTCTGGAGCGTGAACACTCCTTATATATATAAGGTGAACAGTATCCTTATTGATAAGATAACCGGTAAGGTACTGGATAATTACTGTACGAATACCGGTATCCGTACCTTCCGTTTTGATGCACAGAAAGGATTTATTCTGAATGGAGAACGGCTGAAGATTAATGGTGTATGTATGCATCACGATCTGGGGTGTCTTGGGGCGGCAGTCAATATCCGCGCTATCGAGCGTCAGCTGGAGATACTGCAAGAAATGGGTTGTAACGGTATTCGCTGTTCTCATAATCCTCCCTCACCGGAACTACTCGATCTTTGTGACCGTATGGGATTTATCGTAATGGATGAGACGTTCGATATGTGGCGCAAAAGAAAAACGGCTCATGACTATTCCCGCTACTTCAACGAGTGGCACGAACGCGATCTGACGGATTTGATACTTCGCGACCGTAACCATCCTTCTGTTTTCATTTGGAGCATCGGTAACGAAGTGCTGGAACAATGGTCGGATGCAAAAGCGGATACGCTGACCTTGGAACAAGCGAACCTGATTCTGAATTTTGGTCATGATCAGAGTATGCTGGCGAAAGAAGGTGAGATGAGCGTGAACTCTTTACTGACGAAGAAACTGGCAGATATGGTAAAAGCCCTCGATTCTACCCGTCCCGTTACGGCTGGCTGTAATGAACCGAACCCGAATAATCACTTGTTCCGTTCGGAAGCATTAGATCTCATCGGCTTCAATTACCATGATGATTGGTTTGCCGGTGTGCCCGAGAAATTTCCCGGTAAACCCTTCATTGTGGCGGAAAGTGTATCAGCACTGATGACACGTGGCTACTACCGGATGCCGAGTGACGAAACTGTTATTTGCCCTGAACGTTGGGATAAACCTTATTTTGATGATAGTTTCTCCTGTTCTTCGTATGATAACTGTCATGTACCTTGGGGGAACAGCCATGAGGGCACGATGCGCCACGTGAAAAATAATGATTTTATCAGCGGACAGTATGTCTGGACCGGGTTTGACTATTTGGGTGAACCGACTCCTTACGGTTGGCCTGCCCGTAGCTCTTATTTCGGCATTGTCGATCTGGCCGGTTTCCCGAAAGATGTGTATTATCTCTATCAGTCGGAATGGCATCCGGAGAAAAAGGTATTGCACCTTTTTCCGCATTGGAACTGGACACCGGGACAGGATATAGATATGTGGGCTTATTATAATAATGCGGATGAGGTGGAGCTTTTTGTAAATGGCGAGTCACAGGGCGTGCGTACAAAAGGTAAGGATGATTTTCATGTCGTATGGCGTGTGAAGTATGAATCGGGTGTGGTAAAAGTCGTTTCCCGCAAGGATGGAAAAACGGTATTGGAAAAGGAAATACATACAGCCGGAGAACCTGCACAGATACGCTTGACGGCTGATCGGAATGAAATCAAATCAGATGGCAGAGATCTTAGTTTTGTAACAGTGGAGGTGCTGGATAAAGATGGTAATTATTTCAACGTAGATGCTTATGTCAAAAATGCAGTTGACATAGATGGCCGCAATTCGGACGGTGTATTTTGTCCTTACAAAATTACTCGTTCGGGTGAGTATAGTATCATTGCCAAAGGTCTTTACTGTGAGAAACTACGAAATGAACACGGAAGATCAGCGAATGCTATTGTTCCTATATCTTATCGGATTGACGGAAAGAAGATGACGCTTCTGTTTCAGTTGGGTAATAGTGTTTATCGTGAAGTTTACCAAAAGGTGCCGGAATTGGGCAAATGAGTAAAAGGTTCAAAACTTAACTTTATAAACTGAAATAGTATTTATTTCATAGTGTCTTTTTCCATGCGGAGGTACTCAAGTATCTCCGTTTCTTGTTCCGGATGGAACCAGCGTATTTCTTCATCCCTTTTGAACCACGTCATCTGTTTGCGTGAATAAATGCGTGAATTTTGCTTTATCTTTTCGATAGCAAAAGGAAGCTCCCATTCCCCATCCAGATATTTGAACAGTTCTTTATACCCTACCGTATTGAGAGAGTTTAAATGCCGGTAAGGAAGTACGGAACGTACTTCGTCCAGTAATCCTTCTTCCATCATCTGGTCTACACGGCGGTTAATGCGATCATAGAGTTCCTCCCGGTCACGGGTCAGTCCGACCTTAAGGATACGGAAGGGACGCTGTTTTTTCTGTTGGGTACGGAAAGATGTATATGTCTTTCCAGTCATATAGCAAATCTCCAGTGCATGAATCACACGCTTGGGGTTTTTCAAGTCTACTATACGATAATATTCCGGATCTAATAAGCGTAGTTCTGAGCAAAGCTGTTCCAGTCCTTCTTCCTCATACTTTTGTAGCATTACCTGACGCGTCTCCGCATCAACGGTGGGAATGTCATCAATACCCTTGCAAATGGCATCTACATACATCATTGAACCACCGGTAAGTATCACTACCTCATGTTCTGCGAATAATTGTTGGAGGATCTCCATAGCTTCCAGCTCATATTGAGCGGCGCTGTAATAATCGGTAAGATGAAGAGTACCTACGAGATAGTGAGGTACACGTTTTAATTGATCCGGGGTAGGAGCCGCCGTTCCTATTTTTAATTCAGCATAAAGTTGTCTCGAATCAGCGGAGACAATGCTGGTGTGAAAGTTCTCCGCCAGTCGCAGGCTTAATTCTGTTTTTCCTACTCCTGTAGGTCCGATTAAAACAATGAGAGTGGGCATGGATTTTAAGTATTAAGTATTAGGTGCTAAGTATTAAAGTGTCAGGGGAAAAAATATTAGGTATTAACTGCTTGTCACTGCATAGCAATTAATACCTAATACTTGATACTTAATACTTAAAACTTCTCTTCTTCATAGGAGCCACCTGCGTTACCACCTATGTCGAATCCTTCCTGATCAAAATCTTCCATATCGAAATCCTGATCACCATAGAAGTTTTCGTCCAGATCGAGCGAGCCACTTGCGGCAGCCATTTCTTCAAAGTCTATCGTTTGTTTCGGAGCATCACCCGATTTTTTGGTACATTTGGCACCGGTCATTTCTTTTCCGGTGATGATTTCAGACAATTCGATGAAGAAACAACGCTCTGTCATGTAGTCGAATACATAGAGCAGTTTTTGTTTTTCGTCTTCAATCAGTTCGTTGAGGCGGGTTTCTTTCATTATCCAGCTGTCCATTTCCGGATTATTGTCCATTTCCTCCAGAGTAATTTCTTTCTCTTTTTCCCAATCGTCATCGCAGATAAAGAAAGAAGTCATCTGGTCATTCGTGTAACCCGCTGCTTTCAAGATAGCTTCGTGAAAATCGAAGAAAGTAGCTTCCGGGTCAATCTGTATCTCTCTGACGAAATCGTCAACCTCATCAGATATAATGGTAAATCTGTATATCATAGTTGTTACTGTTTTATTGATGGCGTAAAAGTAATAAAAAACCGAAAGATTGCAAATAAGATGGCTGGGTTTATTCCACAAAAAAGGAGGATGCTTTCCGGGCATCCTCCTTTTTCTTATTGATTTCTATTTATTTACCTGATGATTCCCCGGTCCGAGTTACGAATAAAATCAACGATATATTCTATTTCGGGACTGGCGGGTATTTCTGATTCAACCTTTGCAAGGGCGTCCGATGTGTTGAGTCCGCTTTGGTAAATGATGCGGTATGCATTATGAATATTCTCAATAACTTCATTTGAAAAACCACGACGACGGAGTCCGATGATGTTGATTCCACTATAAGCGATGGGTTCGCGACCGGCTATGATGTATGGGGGAATATCTTTGCTGAAACGACAACCTCCCTGGATCATCACGTATCCGCCTACCCGGCAAAACTGGTGCATCAATACATTTGCACTGATGATGGCATTATCGTCAATAACGATTTCACCGGCCATTTTGGTAGAATTACCAATGATACAGCCGTTACCGATCAATGCGTCGTGAGCTACATGGACACCTTCCATCAGCAGGTTATTATTGCCTACAATGGTTCTGCCTTTGGCAGCTGTACCCCGGTTAATGGTCACATTTTCACGAATCAGGTTATTATCACCTATTTCGGCTGTGCTCTCTTCACCCTTGAATTTCAAATCCTGGGGGATTGCTCCGATAACGGCTCCCGGGAAGATTGTATTTCCGTTTCCGATACGTGAACCGTACAGGATGTTGGCATTAGCCATAATTTTATTGTTATCTCCGATGACTACATTTCTATCAATGTAAACAAACGGAGCAATCTCTACGTTTTCCCCGATTTTTGCTTCGGGATGAATATACGCTAAGGGACTTATCATGCTTATAAATTATTTGTTTTTTACTATTTGTGCCATGAATTCGCATTCACAGACTACTTTTTCGCCAACGAAAGCATAGCCTTTCATCGTCGAGATTCCTCGGCGGATAGGAGCCAACAACTCTACGCGGAAGATCAGGGTGTCACCCGGTACTACTTTCTGACGGAACTTCACTCCATCGATTTTCATGAAATAAGTAGAATAACGCTCCGGTTCGTCTACTGAGTTTAAAACGAGTAGTCCGCCGATTTGGGCCATTGCTTCTATTTGCAATACACCGGGCATTACAGGTTCCTGAGGAAAATGTCCCTGAAAGAAGGGCTCGTTGGAGGTTACGTTTTTAACACCTACGATGTAGTTGGCACCAATTTCGATCACCTTATCCACCAACTGGAACGGATAGCGATGAGGAAGTAGCTCACGGATACGGTTTACGTCCATACTCGGAGCTCGGTTACAGTCATAGGTCGGTGCCTGTATCTCATGCAGGCGGATTTCTTTACGCATCTGACGTGCGAATTTGTTATTGATGGTATGTCCCGGGCGTGTAGCGATGATTCTTCCTTTAATCGGTTTACCAATCAAAGCAAGGTCTCCGATTACGTCCAGTAACTTATGGCGGGCACACTCGTTGGGCCATACCAACGGTTTATGGTTGATATACCCCAATAGTTTGGCATCCATATGGGGAACACCCATAATATCGGCTAACTTATCATAGTTCTCTTGCGACATTTCGCGTTCGTAAATAACGATGGCATTGTCCAGATCGCCTCCTTTGATAAGTCCGGCTGATAACAGAGGTTCGATTTCACGTACAAATACAAAGGTACGGCTGGGGGCGATCTCTTCTTTGAATTTCTTCATATCCTCCAGTGTTGCAAACTGGTTCGGGATGATGGTCGAATCGTAAGAAACCAGTACGTTCAGGCTGAAATTCTCATCGGGTAATACAATGATGGATGAACCTGTCTCCTCGTCACGAAACTCTATTTTTGATTTAATGATATAGAAATCCTTAACAGCATTTTGCTCCTCGGTTCCTACTCTCTCTATTTCTTGTACATAATATTGTGCACTTCCGTCCAGAATCGGAAATTCCGGTCCGTTAACCTGGATCAGGCAGTTGTCGATGCCCAAAGCATAGAGGGCTGCCATTCCATGTTCAACTGTGCTTACTTTTACTCCATTTTTTGACAGCACGGTTCCTCTTGTCGTTTCAACTACATTATCAGCTACGGCATCGATAATGGGTTGCCCTTCCAGATCCGTGCGCTGTATTTTGTAGCCATGGTTATCCGGGGCAGGGTTAAACGTAACAGTCAGGTCAAGTCCAGTGTGAAGACCTTTTCCTCTCAGTGAAAAGCTATCTTTCAGAGTTTTTTGTTTCAGCATTGGTTACTTATTTAATTGTTGTTTTAATTCTTCTATTTCTTTGCGGAGATTGCGTAATTCGATCTGCATCTCCGGAAGGCTTTTTTGTGCGATGGATGCTTTGAAGTATTGTTTTAGCTCCATAGGAGGAGTTCCGATAAGTTGGCTACCGGATTTTATATTCCCCGGTACACCCGATTGAGCTCCCAGATTTACTTGGTTGCCTATTTTGAGATGTCCGGCAATACCTACTTGTCCGCCGAACATACACCATTCGCCTACCTTGGTAGAACCTGCGATACCCACTTGGGCAGCCATTACGGTATGCGAACCTATTTCGTCGTTGTGAGCTATCTGGATCAGATTATCTAATTTCACTCCGCTATGAATCACGGTCGCTCCCATGGTTGCGCGGTCTATGCAGGTATTGGCTCCGACTTCTACATTATCTTCAAGAATGACGATACCGATTTGAGGAATTTTTTCGTATCCTTGCGGGGTAGGAGCGAAACCGAAGCCGTCTGCTCCGATCACACATCCTGCGTGCAGGATACAGTTGTTTCCTACCCGGCAATCATGATATACTGTTGCATTGGCATATAGGATACAATTACTGCCTATTTTGGCACCACCGCCTACAGTGGCATGCGGATGAATAACCGTATTATCTCCTACTTCCGCATGGTCGCCTATGCAGGCGAAAGGAGCTATATATACGTCTTTTCCTATTTTAGCGGTTTCCGCTACATAGGCACGTGGGTCGATACCGGTTCTTTTGGGTTTGCTCATCTCATATAGATTGAGCAGTTTGGCAAGGCTCTCGTAAGCATTGTCTACTTTGATTAATGTTGCTTTTACTTCTTGTTCGGGAGTAAAATCTTTGTTCACCAATACAATGCTAGCTTCAGTCTCATATATATAAGGTGTATATTTCGGATTAGAAAGGAAAGAGATAGCGCCGGGTATTCCTTCTTCTATATTTGCGAATGTATGTACAGTAGCGTTTTCGTCACCTATAATTTCCCCTTGGATAAATGCTGCAATTTGCTTAGCCGAGAACTCCATAATCTTACTTTAAAATTTAATTAGTACGCAAATAACGGACTTTTTTTTTATATATCCTTACTCTTTGAGGAATATTTTGTACTGATCTATCCCAACGCAAGTAGCAGATATAGTATTTCTTTACCTTTTTAGAAAGCAATGAAATGTTTAGCATGTCCGATGCTTCTGCAATATTTTTTATTGTTCCGTCTTTGTAAATAATATCAATGCTGTCATCTGCCGAATCGTACATGTTCTTTTCGATACTGGGGGTAGAGACAAAATAGTCTGCTTCGGAAAGAGTGATGCCTAATTGTTGGCTGATCTGCAAAGTCAATTCTTTTTTTCGCTCTTCACTGATAGGTTCAGCGCATATCTCAACCTTGAATATGTTACGATTAATCATACCCAGGCTTAATGTTGATAAAACCTTATCCGTATGGGTGCTCCATACTTTAAGAGCCGTCCAGATATCATTATCGTCCAACTGAATGAAGTTTTCCAGACAGTCAGGGTTATTGTAAAATACTTCCGGGTCGATGTGGTTGTACAGGAAGAATTTCAGCGCCGGCGAGGCAAACAGTTCCACTCCTTGCGAAGCCAGTTCCTTGGCACGTAACAGGGCACTGATCAGCATCCGTTCATAGGCCACTGACGTTTTGTGCAGGTAAACCTGCCAGTACATCAGTCGCCGTGCTGTAAGGAAGTTTTCTATGGAATAGATTCCTTTGGACTCCACTACCAGATGGTCGTCTGCTACGTCGAGCATTTTGATGATGCGTGCAGAACCTATATTGCCTTCCGAAACTCCGGTATAGAAACTGTCACGGCGCAAGTAATCCAGACGGTCCATATCCAGTTGGCCGCTGACTAATTGGTGCAAGAAGCGTTTGGGATATTCGTCTTTGAATATCTGAATGGCTAAACTAAGTTGTCCGTTCAGCTCCTTGTTCATCCGTTCCATCAGCATCAGGGAGATTTCTTCATGGGATACTCCTTTGACAATGGTGTCTTCAAGAACATGCGAAAAAGGCCCGTGTCCGATGTCGTGCAGAAGGATGGCTGCCTGTACGGCTTCGGCTTCACTGTCGAATATGAAGTTCCCTTTGGAGGCCAGTTGCGTGATAGCTTCGCTCATCAGGTGGAAAGCTCCCAGAGAGTGCTGGAACCGGGTGTGCTGTGCACCGGGATAGACTACGGATGAAAGCCCTACTTGCTTGATGCGGTTTAAACGCTGCAAAAGGGGATGCCGTACGATGTCGTACAGCAACCCCTTTGGTATGTTGATGAACCCGAATACCGGATCGTTGATTATCTTCCGTTCGTGAGGCATTATAAGATAGCTTTCAGCTGTTCTGCCATTTGCTCTTGCACTTCTTTGGCAGCGGCACGGGCGGCAGCGGCAAAATTTTCGGTCTTATCTACATAAATAATTCCGCGGGAGGAATTCACAATGAGTCCACAGGTACTGTTCATGCCATATTTGCATACTTCTTCAAGAGAACCTCCCTGAGCGCCGATACCCGGAACCAGAAGGAAGTGATTGGGGACAATCTTACGGATGTCTTCGAAAGCGCGTCCCTGAGTAGCGCCCACAACATACATCATCTGTTCATCATTGGCCCATTTCTGTGATTTTTTTAATACTTTCTCGAAAAGGCGTTCGCCGTTGGCATCTTCCGTCAGTTGGAAGTCGTGTGAGCCTTTGTTTGAAGTCAGAGCCAGCAGAATTACCCATTTCCCTTCGTAAGATAAGAACGGAGTAACGCTGTCCTCTCCCATATAAGGAGCTACAGTGACAGAGTCGATGTCGAGTTCTTCGAAGAAGGTGCGGGCGTACATTGCTGATGTATTTCCGATATCACCGCGTTTGGCGTCAGCAATGATAAACTGGTCGGGATAATTTTCTTTGATGTAATTTACAGTTTTTTCGAGAGCAAGCCATCTTTTTACGAACATGCTCTAATAGAAAGCCAGATTAGGTTTATAAGCGATGCAATAGTCTGCTGTTGCATCAACGATTGCTTTATTGAAAGCGAAGATGGGATCCGGATCATCCAACAGATGATCGGGTATCTTTTTAATATCTGTGTCGAGTCCTACGCAAAGAAATGATTTTTTGCGTTTGATGTTTTCAAATAATTGTTGCTTGTTCATCTTTCTTTATTTACAAATTTACGATTTACGATTGAAGTTGCCTTCTCGTTACAATTCACTCTCTTTCAGACGTTCAGCATTTTCGGCCACAGTCAACTTATCGATGCATTCCTGAATATCTCCGTCCATGAAGGCGGCCAGGTTATAGATGGTATAATTGATGCGATGGTCGGTTATACGTCCTTGGGGATAGTTATAAGTACGGATTTTGGCCGAACGGTCGCCCGTCGAAACCATTGTCTTACGTTTGGATGCGATGTCGTCGATATACTTCTGATGTTCCTTGTCGTAGATAAACGTACGAAGGCGCGCCAAAGCACGTTCTTTATTTTTAGGTTGGTCGCGGGTTTCAGTACATTCGATCAGGATTTCCTCTGCTACTCCCGTATTGGGATTCTTCCAGATGTAACGTAAGCGGACGCCCGATTCAACCTTGTTTACGTTTTGTCCGCCGGCACCTCCCGAACGGAAAGTATCCCATTTGATTTCACCTTCGTTGATCACTACATCAAACTCTTCCGCTTCGGGAAGTACAGCTACCGAGGCTGCCGAGGTATGTACGCGTCCCTGGGTTTCTGTTGCCGGCACGCGTTGAACACGGTGTACACCCGATTCGTATTTTAATGTGCCATATACATTATCGCCGGTAACACTGCAAATGATTTCCTTATATCCGCCGGCAGCACCTTCATTGGCGCTGGATACTTCCATCTTCCAACCTTTTGTTTCACAAAATTTGGCGTACATCCGGAAAAGGTCGCCTGCAAAGATGGCGGCTTCGTCTCCACCTGTACCTCCGCGAATTTCAAGAATGGCATTTTTACCGTCCTGAGGATCGGCCGGTACCAGCAACAGCTTGATTTCCTCTTCCAATACCGGAAGGCGTTCCTGGCTGTTGTCCATTTCCTCTTTGGCCATTTCTCTCATATCGGTATCCGACTCGTTTGAGAGAATGTCTTTAGCTTCTTCAATGTTGGCCAGCAGTTGCATGTACTCTTTACGGGCTTTCATCAAATCGTCCAGATCCTTGTATTCTTTGGTTAATTTTACGTATCGTTTCTGGTCGGCAATCACTGCCGGGTCGGTAATAAGGGTAGACACCTCTTCGAAACGGGCAACAAGACCGTCGAGTTTTTCTAATATACTATTGTTGTCTGCCATAAATTTAGGAGTTAAATGAGCTGCGAATTTTATCCGTCACGGAAGATACAGAGGTTTTCGTAAGTGCGTGTAGTGCCTCTGCAAGCTCTCTGTGTCCTCTGTGATGGATCTTGTTCGTTTTTTAATAAGTGAATTCTCCGAACTCACTCTTGATAATCAGTTCTTTCTTATCGCTTTCTTCGATGCGTCCCACGATTTGTGCAGGGATACCGAAAGATTCGCTGATCTTGATAACTTCGGCCGCGTGTTCGGGTGAAAGGTATACTTCAAGGCGATGGCCCATGTTGAATACCTTATACATTTCTGCCCAATCGGTTCCGCTTTGTTCCTGAATGGTTCTGAACAATGGGGGCACGGGGAAGAGGTTGTCTTTTACCACGCGTACATCGCCTACGAAATGCAGCACTTTGGTTTGTGCACCACCCGAGCAGTGCACCATTCCGTGAATTTCAGGACGTAGCGCATCGAGCAACTTTTTCACTACCGGTGCGTAAGTGCGGGTGGGAGAGAGGACGAGTTTTCCCGCGTCGATCGGAGAACCTTCTACTGCGTCTGTCAGCTTCAGTCCGCCCGAATAAACCAGTTCTTCGGGCACTGCTGCATCATAGCTTTCGGGATATTTCTCTGCCAGATATTTGGCAAAAACGTCATGGCGGGCAGAAGTCAGCCCATTGCTGCCCATACCACCATTGTATTCTTTTTCATAAGTGGCTTGTCCGTGTGAGGCAAGGCCTACAATAACGTCTCCTGGGCGGATGTTGGCATTGTTGATAACGTCTGCCCGTTTCATACGGCAGGTTACCGTGCTGTCTACGATAATGGTACGGACGAGATCACCCACATCGGCTGTTTCACCACCGGTGGCATACACACCTACTCCCATTTCACGGAGTTCGGCCAACAGTTCGTCTGTTCCGTTGATGATGGCGGAAATTACTTCTCCGGGAATAAGAAGTTTATTGCGTCCGATGGTTGAAGATACCAGAATATTGTCGACTGCGCCCACACAAAGCAAGTCGTCTATGTTCATGATCAGTGCATCCTGGGCAATCCCTTTCCACACGGAGAGATCCCCTGTTTCTTTCCAGTACATATAGGCCAGGCTCGATTTGGTTCCTGCACCATCAGCATGCATAATATTGCAATACTCCGGATCTCCACCCAGAATATCAGGGATTATTTTACAGAATGCTTGTGGAAAAATTCCTTTGTCGATGTTCTTGATGGCATTGTGCACATCTTCTTTTGATGCGCTGACGCCTCGCATCATGT
>ENA-UEQB01000575-UEQB01000575.1-human-gut-metagenome-genome-assembly--contig:-NODE-575-length-34824-cov-9.930641_pt1 | contig 34824 bp, 30 predicted proteins | sample MGYA00242901_ERZ507918 | MGnify/ENA primary metagenome ERZ507918 (study PRJEB26167, sample SAMN06115405) | human gut metagenome | host: Homo sapiens | place: China:Sichuan | collected 2016-04-06... | reverse complement strand
GCGGATTACGCGGATTACACGGATTCTTTTCCTGTAATATAGTGTGATAGCGCAGCCATTAATCCGTGTAATCCGCGCCTAAATTACTATCAGCATTTAGTTCATTTCCATACTTTTCAGAACGCTTCCGTCATATTGAAATAGAACAACGTCTGATTGTTGACCGTATTTTTACCCAGGTCGAGTCGTACGTTCATACGTGGTTGCACTTCGATGCGCAATCCTACGCCATAATTAGGCAGCACACCTTCTATTTTGCCGGGGGTGGGTCCCATGAATCCGCAGCCTGTCCAGGCCACGAAGCCGACGTGATTGAGCATGCGTTTCAGCCAGGTGCTTTTATCGGTATTTATCATCTGACGGTATTCGGCCATGACTACGTGGGACGATTTATCGCGATACTGCCCCATGTAATATCCCCGCAGGTCAAAAGGAGTTCCTGTCAGGATATATTGTGTCAGGGGTACATCGCCGAATACGTTTTTGCTTTGAGCAGTCCAGGCAATGACTTTGCGCTTACCGACAGTCTTATATTGTCGATAGTCTATTTCCAGACGATAGAAATTGTCATCACTTCCAAGAAATTTAGTATACATCATTCCCCGGAAATCCAGGTACGTGCCGCGATAGGCATTGGCGGGAATGTCTCTGCTGTCATAGGTCAGCAGGAAGCCGACACCGGAATTGAAATTCTTGTATCCTTTGTCCGTTCCTCCGGCTGCTTTGTACGACGGTTCGTCCACCAGATATTTGGCTGGTTTCGTGATGTCGTCGTAATTTATATCTATCTGCGGTCCGGCGAATATGTTGCTGTTGCCCAGGCGGAACAGGAACCAGGGGTTGAACTGGATGCCGCTGTAGCGATACTGACTGGTAGTGTCGCTCCGGACATAATTCTTGTTCGTGCTGTAGCCCAAACCATAGAAGTTATCTTCCGTATTCTTGTAGGCAAACTTTCCGAAGATGCGGAAACGGTCACCTTTAAAAAAGAGTTGGGGTTTGGAGAAAAGGTTGATACCGCCATTGAAGAGGAAAGCGATGGCTACGGGAACCACGGAGCGCAGTTGTGTGGTGTCACTTGGGTTCATGCGGAAGGTCATCAGGGCGCTTCCACCGAGTACGGCACCAAAGTCGGGGGTGTAACTCGGACCACCCAAAATGTTGTAGTGCAAATTTCGTTGCGCTACCTTCTGTTTTCGTAGTTCACGTTTAGTCAATGCCGGTGTAGTGTCACTGATGCTAACCAAATTTGTAGCTTCCTGAGCGGAAAGGCTTGTTACTGAAAGCAGTAACGTCATAATACCTATTATATATTTCTTCATATCGTGCGAATGAGGGTGCAAAGAAAACTAATTTATTTGGATAAGTTTTCAAATTGATAGACAATAAATCTAAAGATTTCACTAAAAGTTTCAAAAAAACGGCTATTTTTGCATGTAATCTGAAGCTTGGCTGTGAGAAATTCTAAATAAGTTTTTTCGACATATCGGATAATTAGACCAATATTCAGAACCCTTCCGTACCCGGTCCGTGTCTGGCCCGTACCTGGTCCGTACCAAGTCCAAAGTCTTGGATACGGAGCAAACACGGATTTGGTACGGTTCGGGTAACAGGAAGCAAGAGAAACAGACCAATTACTATAAAAACCATATAATTTATGAATAAACGAATTTTATCCGTTTTTGTTTTCAGCGCCGCATTACTTTCCATACAGGCGCAAGATAGGAAAGGCGGTATCAGCGATGCGATGCTGAACCAGATCAAACAGAGTTACGAGGGAACCAGTGCCGACAAAGCTCTGCGTAATGCCATTGGCAACAATGACATCCGCAAACTTGCCCTCAACCAGGAGAATCTGACCGGAATGGATACTCATTTCTCCGTAAAAGTAAATTCGAAAGGCATCACCGACCAGAAATCATCCGGTCGTTGCTGGCTTTTCACAGGACTGAATGTGATGCGTGCCAAAGCCATCGGTAAATACGGTTTCCAGTCTTTTGAATTCTCGGAAATTTATCCTTTTTTCTGGGACCAGCTGGAGAAGGCAAACCTCTTTTTGCAAGGCATCATTGATACCCGTGACAAACCCTTGAACAATAAAACCGTAGAATGGCTTTTCCAACATCCGCTAAGCGATGGAGGAACTTTTACGGGCGTTGCAGACATTGTAGGTAAATATGGTTTGGTTCCTAAAGAAGCCATGCCGGAAACGAACAGCAGCGACAATACGTCGCGTATGGCAAATCTGATTTCTTTGAAGTTAAAGGAATACGGTCTGCAACTGCGTGATCTGGCTTCTAACGGAGCAAAACCTGCGGCGCTGGATAAAGAAAAGACTGCGATGCTCGGTACCATTTATCGCATGCTGGTGCTGAATCTTGGCGTTCCTCCTACGGAATTTGACTATGTGCGTAAAGATGCCCAGGGCAATCCTGCCGAAACGGAACACCACACTCCGATGTCATTCCTCAAGAAGTATGGCGACGAGAATCTGTTGACCAATTATGTGATGGTTATGAACGATCCCTCGCGCGAGTACTACAAGTGCTATGAAATAGATTACGACCGTCATCGCTACGATGGGAAGAACTGGACGTACGTCAATCTGCCTGTGGAAGATATCAAAGAGATGGCTATCGCTTCTCTGAAGGACAGCACCATGATGTATTTCTCTTGCGACGTAGGCAAGTTCCTGAATTCCGAGCGTGGCTTGCTCGATGTGAAAAACTATGATTATGAATCGCTCATGGGCACCACCTTCAATATGGATAAGAAACAACGCATCCAAACCTTCTCCAGCGGCTCGTCTCATGCCATGACCCTTATGGCTGTGGATCTGAATAAAGACGGAAAACCCGTGAAATGGATGGTTGAAAATAGTTGGGGACCTGCCAGCGGTTATCAGGGACATCTGATCATGACCGATGAATGGTTCGACGAATATATGTTCCGTCTGGTGCTGGAGACTAAATACGTTCCTGCCAAAGTAATGGATATATTCAAGCAGAAACCCATTCGTTTGCCCGCTTGGGATCCGATGTTTGCAGAAGAATATTAAACACAATAACTCATCTTGTTGTCATCGTGTTCGTTAACGAAAGGAATTACGGAAATTTATCCGTAATTCCTTTCTTTTTTGCTCTTTATTCACGTTCTTTTTTGCTATTTTTGCGGCAAATTAATGAAACCATTATTTTATATAAACGCATGGCAAATGTAATTAAGTTACGTAAAGGCCTTGACATCAACCTGAAAGGCAAAGCTGCCGAAGAGTTTATGTCTGTGAAAGAGCCGGGATTCTACTCGTTGGTTCCCGATGATTTTACGGGTATCACTCCGAAAGTGGTGGTGAAGGAACAGGAGTATGTGATGGCCGGGGGACCCTTGTTTATCGACAAGAATCATCCTGAATTGAAATTTGTTTCGCCCGTAAGCGGCGTAGTGACGAGCGTGGAACGCGGTGCACGTCGTAAGGTGCTGAACATCGTGGTAGAGGCTGCCGCTGAGCAGGACTACGAGGAGTTCGGCAAGATGAACCCGTCCAAGATGAGCGCACAGGAAGTGAAGGACGCATTGCTGCAAGCCGGTATGTTCGCCTTTATCCGCCAACGTCCGTACGACGTAATCGCCGACCCGACGGTGACGCCGAAAGCAATCTTTATCTCCGCTTTCGACAGCAACCCGCTGGCTCCCGACTTCGAGTTCGTCCTGAAGGGCGAGGAAGCAAACTTCCAGACAGGACTTGACGCTTTGTCCCGCATGGCAAAAACCTATCTGAGTATCAGTGTAAAACAAAAAGCAGCCGCACTTGTGCAGGCAAAGAACGTTACCCTTACCGCATTCGACGGGCCTAATCCGGCAGGTAACGTAGGTGTACAAATCAACCACATCTCTCCCATAGTGAAAGGCGAGACGGTATGGACCATCGGCGCGGAAGCCGTAATCTTTATCGGCCGTTTGATGAACACCGGTCGCGTAGACCTCACCCGCACCGTAGCCGTAACAGGCAGTGAAGTGCTGAAACCCGCATACTGCAAGTTGCGTGTAGGCGCATTGCTCACCAACGTTTTCAAAGGCAATGTAACCACCGACAAAGACCTGCGCTACATCAGCGGTAATGTGCTGACGGGTAAGAAAGTTGCCCCCAACGGTTTCCTCGGCGCTTTCGACAGCCAGCTCTCCGTAATCCCCGAAGGAGATGAAATCCATGAAATGCTGGGTTGGATTATGCCGCGTTTCAATCAGTTCAGTGTCAACCGCTCTTATTTCAGTTGGCTGATGGGTAAGAAAGAATATGTAATCGACGCCCGTATCAAGGGTGGCGAACGCCATATGATTATGTCCAACGAATACGACCGCGTGTTCCCCATGGACATCTACCCCGAATATCTGCTGAAGGCCATCATCGCGGGAGACATCGACCGCATGGAAGCTCTGGGCATCTACGAAGTAGCTCCCGAAGACTTTGCGCTCTGCGAATTCGTATGCTCTTCCAAAGTGGAAGTCCAGCGTATTGTTCGTGCCGGTCTCGACATGCTCCGTGCCGAAATGGCTTAGGAAATTAAGAATTAAGAATTAAAAATTAAAAAATGACGGTTGAAACATTGCGATATAACCTGCTAAGTGTATACGGCGCAGCCTATTTCTCAATTTTCAATTCTCAATTATCAATTTAATAAATGAAAGCGTTAAGAAATTATCTCGACAAGATAAAGCCGAACTTTGAAGAGGGCGGCAAATTCCACGCATTTCGTTCGGTGTTCGACGGCTTCGAGACATTCCTGTTTGTGCCCAACACCACTGCGAAATCGGGAACGCATATTCACGACTCTATCGACAGCAAACGCATCATGTCGATGGTGGTTATTGCGTTGATGCCGGCGCTGCTGTTCGGTATGTATAACGTAGGTTACCAGCATTTCCACGCCACCGGTGCTGCCGGCGGTTTCTGGGAAATGTTCGCTTACGGTTTCCTGGCTGTATTGCCTAAAATCATTGTATCTTATGTAGTGGGTCTGGGCATCGAGTTTGTTGTGGCCCAGTGGAAGAAGGAAGAAATTCAGGAAGGTTTCCTGGTTTCGGGTATCTTGATTCCGATGATTGTGCCGGTAGACTGTCCGTTGTGGATTCTGGCGGTGGCCACTGCATTCTCCGTAATCTTTGCCAAGGAAGTATTCGGCGGTACGGGTATGAACGTGTTCAACGTTGCCCTGATTACGCGTGCCTTCCTGTTCTTCGCCTATCCTACAAAGATGTCCGGTGATGCCGTTTGGGTATCGGGCGACAGCATCTTCGGTTTGGGACAGACGGTAGACGGGCTCACCGTTGCCACTCCGCTGGGAGCAGCCGCTACTGCGGGCGCTTATCCGGAGTTCTCGTGGGACATGGTGACCGGCCTTATTCCGGGCTCCATCGGTGAAACCAGCGTCATAGCCATTGCCCTCGGCGCCATTCTGCTGCTGTGGACGGGCATCGCAAGCTGGAAAACGATGTTCTCCGTGTTCGTGGGCGGTGCATTCATGGGCTGGGTGTTCAACACCATCGGTCCGGACACTGCAATGGCCAACATGCCGTGGTACGAACATCTCGTGCTGGGCGGTTTCTGCTTCGGCGCCGTATTTATGGCTACCGACCCCGTAACTTCTGCCCGTACGGAAACAGGTAAGTACATCTTCGGATTCCTTATCGGCGCAATGGCTATCATCATCCGCGTGTTGAACCCCGGTTATCCCGAAGGCATGATGCTTGCCATCCTGCTGATGAATATCTTCGCTCCGCTGATTGACTACTGTGTGGTACAGGGCAACATCAGCCGCCGCGAGAAACGTGCAACCGCTAAGTCTAACAATTAAAATACCGGAAAAAGAAATGAATACCAATAGTAACAGTTATACTATCATTTATGCTTCGGTAATGGTTGTTATCGTTGCATTCCTGCTGGCATTCGTAAGTTCTTCTCTGCGTGCCATTCAGAACAAGAACGTGGAGCTGGATACGAAGAAGCAGATTCTTGCCGCCCTCAACATCAAGAATGTAGAGGATGCCGATGCAGAATATAATAAGTACATCAAGGGCGATATGCTGATGAACGAGGACGGTACGCTGACCGAGAACACCGGCGCATTTGCCACCGCTTACGAGAAAGAAGCAAAGGAAAATCACCGTCTGCACGTGTTTGTGGCCGAAGTGGACGGAGAGACGAAATATGTATTCCCCGTTTACGGTGCAGGTCTTTGGGGCGCTATCTGGGGGTATGTGGCCCTGAACAGCGACAAGGATACCGTTTACGGCGTTTACTTCTCTCATGCCAGCGAAACCCCGGGTCTGGGTGCGGAAATCGCAACCCCTCAGTTCCAGGGAGAATTTCCGGGCAAGAAGACACTGGAGAACGGTGAAATTGCCCTCGGCGTTGTGAAGAACGGAAAAGTAGAAAAACCGGACTATCAGGTAGACGGCATCTCAGGCGGTACTATCACCTCTGTGGGTGTGGATGCCATGCTGAAAACCTGTCTGAACAGCTACAAGAACTTTTTAACCAATAATAATGAGGAGAAATAAGAATATGGGAGCATTGTTTTCAAAAAAGAATAAAGAAGTATTCTCTACTCCGCTTGGACTGAACAACCCCGTTACCGTACAGGTGCTGGGTATCTGTTCTGCCTTGGCCGTTACCGCCAAGCTGGAACCGGCTATCGTGATGGGGCTTTCCGTAACGGTGATTACGGCATTCTCCAATGTAGTGATTTCATTGTTGCGCAAGACCATCCCCAACCGTATCCGTATCATCGTCCAGTTGGTGGTAGTTGCCGCATTGGTAACGATTGTAAGTGAGATTCTGAAAGCTTTTGCTTACGATGTAAGCGTGCAGCTTTCCGTATATGTAGGTCTGATTATCACAAACTGTATCCTTATGGGACGTCTGGAAGCATTTGCCATGCAGAACGGTCCGTGGGAGTCTTTCCTCGACGGTGTGGGCAACGGTTTGGGATATGCCAAGATTCTGGTTATCGTGGCTTTCTTCCGCGAGTTGCTGGGTTCGGGTACATTGCTCGGTTTCAACATCCTGAACTACGAACCTTTGCAGAAGATCGGTTATGTAAACAACGGCTTGATGCTGATGCCGCCCATGGCACTGATTCTCTGTGCCTGCATTATCTGGTATCAACGCGCACGCCATAAAGAATTGCAGGAAAAGTAATATAAATGAAGAATGAGGAATGAGGAATGAAGATTGTGCCGTCACTGTATGGAGATTCTTGATTCTTAATTCTTAGTTCTTAATTAAAAGAATTATGGAACATTTATTAAGTTTATTCGTCCGCTCCATTTTTGTGGACAATATGATATTTGCATTCTTCCTCGGTATGTGCTCTTATCTGGCCGTATCAAAGAATGTAAAGACTGCCGTAGGACTGGGTATCGCCGTAACTTTCGTGTTGGTGGTGACGCTGCCGGTCAACTACTTGTTGCAAACGAAAGTGCTGGGTCCCGATGCCATCATTGAAGGCGTCGACCTCAGCTTCCTGAGCTTTATTCTTTTCATTGCCGTGATTGCCGCTATCGTGCAGTTGGTGGAGATGATTGTGGAACGTTTCAGCCCTTCGCTCTACGCTTCACTGGGTATCTTCCTGCCGCTGATTGCCGTGAACTGTGCCATTATGGGTGCGTCACTCTTCATGCAGCAGCGCATCAACGTGGGCGAGAGCGATCCTAAATTTATCGGTGGCGTTGCCGATGCCGTTTCCTATGCACTGGGTTCGGGTATCGGCTGGTTGCTGGCTATCGTGGGTCTGGCTGCCATCCGCGAGAAGATGGCTTACTCTGATGTACCTGCTCCGCTGAAAGGTCTGGGCATTACCTTCATCACGGTAGGTCTGATGGCAATGGCATTCATGTGTTTCTCTGGTTTGAACATCTAAAAGAAAGGAATAAGACAATGGATATGAATTTGATATTAGCAAGCATTGGAGTATTCCTCGTGGTTGTTCTGCTGCTTGTGGTTATTCTGTTGGTAGCCAAGAATTTCTTGGTTCCATCCGGTAATGTGAAATTGACTATCAACGGCGAAAAGGAACTGGAAGTCGCTTCTGGTTCGACGCTGCTGAATACGCTGTCTGTCAACGGCATCTTCCTTTCCTCTGCTTGCGGTGGCAAGGGCTCTTGCGGACAGTGCAAATGCCAGGTTGTAGAGGGCGGTGGCGAGATTCTGCCTTCCGAAATACCTCACTTCAGCCGTAAGCAGGTTCAGGACCACTGGCGTCTGGGCTGCCAGGTGAAGGTGAAGGGCGACATGGGCATCAAAATCGACGAGTCCGTACTCGGCGTCAAAGAGTGGGAGTGCGAGGTTATCTCCAACAAGAACGTGGCTACGTTTATCAAAGAGTTTATCGTGGCATTGCCCAAGGGCGAGCACATGGACTTCATCCCCGGCTCTTATGCGCAGATTAAGATTCCTAAATTCTCCATGGATTACGACAAGGACATCGACAAGTCCCTTATCGGCGAGGAGTATCTGCCTGCATGGGAGAAATTCGGTCTGCTCGGCCTGAAATGCCGTAACGATGAAGAAACCATCCGTGCCTACTCCATGGCTAACTATCCTGCAGAGGGCGACCGCATCATGCTGACGGTACGTATCGCCACTCCGCCTTTCAAGCCGAAAGACCAGGGCCCGGGCTTCATGGATGTGATGCCGGGTATCGCTTCCTCTTACATCTTCACCTTGAAACCGGGTGACAAGGTAACGATGAGCGGCCCTTACGGAGATTTCCATCCGATTTTCGACTCCAAGAAGGAGATGATGTGGATTGGCGGTGGTGCAGGTATGGCTCCGTTGCGTGCGCAGATTATGCACCTCACGAAGACGCTGCACACAACCGACCGTGTGATGAACTACTTCTACGGCGCGCGTGCCCTCAACGAGGTGTTCTACCTGGAAGATTTCCTGCAGATAGAAAAGGATTTTCCCAACTTCAAGTTCCACCTTGCACTGGACCGTCCCGACCCGGCAGCCGATGCAGCGGGCGTGAAGTATACTCCGGGATTCGTACACAACGTAATCTACGAGACTTACCTGAAAGACCACGAAGCTCCCGAAGATATCGAATACTACATGTGCGGTCCCGGCCCGATGTCCAAAGCCGTTGAGAAGATGCTCGACGACCTCGGCGTTCCGGCTCAGAACCTGATGTTTGACAACTTCGGCGGATAAGGAAACGGTGTTGTCAAAGACACATAATAGTAAAATAGTGAAGAAACTCCGGCAGGGCTGCGGCTCTTGCCGGAGTTTTTGTGTGGGCATAGGATAGAGGCGGTTCGAAAGAAATGAGTATCTTTGCTTTATCGTAATCTAAAAACAGTGGACGGTATGAGCAATAAAATATATCCTATCGGAATACAGAATTTCGAGAGCCTTCGCAAAGACGGATATTTCTATATTGATAAAACCGCTTGGGTTTATCAGTTGGCCAAGACCGGCAGTTACTACTAAGTACGTTTATGTAATGGAATTCAAACTGAACGGCACTGCGGAAGAGGCTTTGCAGCAGATTAACGACAAGCAGTACGCACTGCCTTTTGCAGCAGACAGCCGCGAGGTATTCAAGATAGGGGTGAATTTCAGTAATACTACGCGCAATATCGAGCGTTGGGTGGTAGAGGAACTTTAAGTCAGCCATATTGCTGCCATTGTTTTTTCTTCGCCTGTACCGGCTCTTTTTCTACACATGTGTTTTTTTCTTCAGTACATACTGATTGTTTTTCCAGTGGGTACCCTTTGTTTATCCCTGTTAAACTCAAAGTTTATCCTCAATAAACTTGAAGTTTAACCGGGATAAATCGGGAGTTTGACCGGGATAAATTGTAATATACTTCATGCAGAACGAAGTGATATATAAACCATCACCTCGTTTTCCGCCAATCTTTTCGTATCTTTGCTCCATTAAACCAAAGTACTTTATGGAACAATCTGACATACTTCGTAACTTACGGATAGAGCAACTCACCCCGATGCAGGAAGCAGCGCGGGATGCCTATCAATCGGATAAGGACCTCGTCCTGTTGTCGCCCACGGGGTCGGGCAAGACACTGGCATTCCTGCTGCCGCTGGTGCAATCGCTCAAAGCCGATGTGCAGGGCGTACAGGCGGTGGTGCTCGTACCGTCGCGCGAGCTTGCCTTGCAGATAGAAAACGTATTCAAGTCGATGAACGTCCCTTTCAAGGCGATGAGCTGCTACGGCGGACGTCCGGCAATGGACGAACACCGTACGATGAGGGGCATCAACCCTGCCGTTATCATCGGCACTCCCGGCCGTATGAACGACCATTTGCGGAAGCAGAACTTCGATACCCGCTTTGTAACCACATTGGTGATAGATGAGTTCGACAAATGCCTTGAATTCGGCTTTCACGACGAGATGGCGGAAGTTATCGGACAGTTGCCTGCCTTGAAGAAACGGGTATTGCTGTCGGCAACGGATGCCGAGGAAATCCCGCAGTTCACCGGAGTGGGCGGGGCGGAATCGTCACCGCAGGTTGTCAAGCTGAGTTTTCTTTCGGGCGAAACCGTATCCGGACGATTGGACTTGCAGAAGGTAATCTCTCCCGAAAAAGACAAGCTGGAGACATTGTACCGGCTGCTTTGTACGCTGGGCGACCGTTCTACACTGGTATTCGTGAACTATCGCGAGAGCGTGGAGCGTACGGTAGCCTATCTGAAGTCGAAGAAATTCCCTTGCGATGCTTTTCACGGCGGTATGGAACAGGACGACCGCGAGCGGGCGCTCTATAAGTTCCGCAACGGCAGTTGCCCCGTCCTGGTATCGACCGACCTTGCCGCACGCGGATTGGATATTCCGGGCATCGACAACGTGGTGCACTATCACATGCCCGTCAACGAAGAAGCCTTTACGCACCGTAACGGACGCACGGCACGCTGGGAAGCGCGCGGCTCGTCTTTCCTGCTTCTGCATGCCGAAGAGCGTCTGCCCGATTATCTTCCGGAGGAGCTCTCCGTATTCGAATTGCCGGAGCAGACGCCGAAGCCTGCCAAACCCCGCTGGACTACCTTATATATAGGCAAAGGCAAGAAAGACAAACTGAACAAGGTGGACATTGTGGGCTTCCTGTATAAGAAAGGCGGACTGGTGCGCGAAGATGTAGGACAGGTGGATGTGAAGGAGCACTATGCTTTCGTGGCAGTCCGCCGCAGCAAAGTAAAACAATTGCTTACACTGCTGCGCGGGGAAAAAATCAAGGGGATGAAGACTTTGATAGAAGAAGCTCGTTGACAGTATGTTATGAAGCATATCCGGTGATGTTATTAAGCATGGGAAAATAGTTTGTTTTTGATAATCATGCACTTTTTTTTCAGTTTTTATTCCCGGTAGAAAGTTTTTTCAGCTTCTATCTTTCAGTTTACTTTTTAATACTTTTTGTGTTAAGTATACATAACAGTTTGGCGTATATTTCTTGTATATACCAATAAAAAGTAAGGCAAATACGCGATAAAGAAGAAAATTTATAAGGAAAGATTTGCAATGCAGAAATAATTCCGTAATTTCGCCATGTCGAAAGACATAAACGAACGAAATTGTATAACCAAAACAAACTTCAAATGAAAAAGCATAATTTCAACGCAGGACCTTCCATTCTTCCGCGTGAGGTGATAGAGGATACAGCGAAGGCTATTTTAGATTTCAATGGATCCGGTCTGTCTCTTATGGAGATTAGCCACCGCGCCAAGGACTTCCAGCCCGTAGTGGACGAAGCCGTAGCACTGTTCAAAGAACTACTTAACATTCCCGAAGGCTATTCGGTGCTGTTCCTGGGGGGTGGTGCAAGTCTGGAATTCTGCATGATACCTTTCAACTTCCTCGAAAAGAAGGCCGCTTACCTCAATACGGGTGTGTGGGCAAAGAAAGCCATGAAGGAAGCCAAGGGATTTGGCGAGGTTGTAGAGGTTGCCTCTTCTGCTGAAGCCACTTATACTTACATTCCGAAAGATTATACGGTACCGGCCGATGTGGACTATTTCCATATCACCACCAACAATACTATCTATGGCACGGAATTGAAGGAAGACCTGAACGTAAACGTTCCTATGATTGCCGATATGTCGTCCGATATTTTCTCCCGTCCTATTGATGTGTCCAAATACATCTGTATCTATGGCGGTGCACAGAAGAATCTGGCTCCTGCGGGCGTAACATTCGTCATCGTGAAGAATGATGCGGTAGGCAAGGTGTCCCGTTACATCCCGACCATGCTGAACTATCAGACTCACATCGACGGCGGTTCAATGTTCAATACTCCTCCCGTTGTTCCTATCTATGCGGCATTGCAGACATTGCGCTGGATAAAGGCTCAGGGCGGTGTGAAGGAAATGGAACGTCGCGCCATCGAAAAGGCGGATATGCTGTATGCCGAGATAGACCGCAACAAGATGTTCGTGGGTACTGCCGCCAAAGAAGACCGTTCACGCATGAACATCTGCTTCGTGATGGCTCCCGAATACAAGGAACTGGAAGCCGACTTCCTGAAATTCGCTACCGAAAAGGGTATGGTAGGTATCAAGGGACACCGTTCCGTAGGCGGTTTCCGTGCATCTTGCTACAATGCCATGCCGAAGGAAAGCGTACAGGCTTTGATAGACTGCATGCAGGAATTTGAGAAACTTCATTAATAATATTTGTTCACCACAGAGGGCACAGAGTCCCACAGAGATGAAATGAAAAGGAAAACTCTGTGAAACTTCGTGCGGTTCTGTGGTGAATCTTTTTTTAATACCATTGAATCATGAAAGTATTAGTTGCAACAGACAAACCGTTTGCAAAAGTTGCAGTAGACGGTATTCGCAAAGAAATTGAAGCAGCAGGCTATGAACTTGCCTTGCTGGAAAAATATGGCGATAAGGCAAAATTGCTGGAAGCCGTGAAAGATGCCAATGCCATTATTATCCGTAGCGACATTATTGATGCCGAGGTTTTGGATGCCGCCAAAGAGTTGAAAATCGTAGTGCGTGCCGGTGCGGGGTATGACAATGTGGACTTGGATGCCGCAACCGCCCACAATGTATGTGTGATGAACACTCCGGGGCAGAACTCCAACGCTGTGGCCGAACTGGCTTTCGGGCTTATGGTAATGGCTGTCCGCAATCTGTACAACGGTACTTCCGGTACGGAGCTGAAAGGCAAGAAGCTGGGTATTCATGCTTACGGTAACGTAGGCCGCAATGTAGCCCGCATAGCCAAAGGTTTCGGCATGGACATTTACGCATTCGACGCTTTCTGCCCAAAAGAGGTTATTGAGAAAGACGGTGTAAAGGCTGTGGCTTCGGCCGAGGAGCTTTATTCTGCCTGCGACATCGTTTCGCTGCACATTCCCGCAACGGCGGAAACCAAGAACTCCATCAACTATGCTTTGGTGGGCAGGATGCCGAAAGGCGGTCTGCTGGTGAACACCGCCCGCAAGGAAGTTATCAATGAAGCCGAGCTGATACAACTGATGGAAGAACGTGCCGACTTGAAGTACATGACCGACATTATGCCCGCAGCCAATGATACATTTGCCGCCAAGTTTGCCGGCCGTTACTTCTCCACACCGAAGAAGATGGGCGCGCAGACGGCCGAAGCCAATATCAATGCCGGCATTGCCGCTGCCAGACAGATTGTGGGCTTCCTGAAAGACGGCTGCGAGAAGTTCCGCGTAAATAAGTAATGGATTTATACTCTGACAACCATGGCAACAATAAAACCTTTTAAAGGGATTCGTCCCCCTCAGGATTTGGTAGAGCAGGTGGCATCCCGTCCGTACGACGTCCTGAATTCCGCCGAAGCGCGTGAAGAAGCGGCAGGAAACGAAAAATCCCTGTATCACATTATCAAGCCCGAAATAGATTTTCCGGTCGGTACGGACGAGCACGATGAACGTGTGTACCGGAAAGCGGCCGAGAACTTCCAAATGTTCCAGGACAAAGGCTGGCTGGTGCAGGACGATAAGGAGAACTATTACATATATGCCCAGACCATGAACGGTAAGACGCAATATGGTTTGGTGGTGGGCGCATACGTGCCCGATTACATGAACGGCGTTATCAAGAAGCATGAGCTTACCCGCCGCGACAAGGAAGAAGACCGCATGAAGCATGTCCGTGTGAACAATGCCAACATCGAGCCCGTATTCTTCGCTTATCCCGACAATGCAGTGCTGGATGCGGTCATTGCCCGTTACACGGCACAGAAGCCTGTTTACGACTTTGTGGCTCCGGACGACGGTTTCGGCCATACATTCTGGATTATCGACCGGCAGGAAGATATTGAGGTCATAACCAAAGAATTCGCCAAGATGCCTGCACTTTACATTGCCGACGGGCACCACCGCAGTGCAGCCGCAGCCCTGGTGGGTGCGGAGAAAGCCGGACAGAATCCCAATCATCGCGGAGACGAGGAGTACAACTACTTCATGGCAGTCTGTTTCCCCGCCAACCAGTTGACTATCATCGACTACAACCGCGTGGTGAAGGACCTGAACGGGTTGACTCCCGGAGAATTCCTGGCTGCTGTAGGCAAGAACTTCACGGTAGAAGAGAAAGGAACGGAAATCTACAAGCCGGCAGGCCTGCATAACTTCTCCCTTTACCTGGACGGCAAGTGGTACAGCCTTACGGCAAAGCCGGGCACTTACAACGACAACGACCCTATCGGCGTGCTGGATGTTACCATTTCGTCCAACCTGATACTGGATGAAATCCTCGGTATCAAAGACCTCCGTTCCGACAAGCGTATCGACTTTGTCGGCGGTATCCGCGGGCTGGGCGAATTGAAGAAGCGGGTGGACAGCGGTGAGATGAAAGTGGCTTTGGCGCTTTATCCTGTGTCCATGAAACAGTTGATGGACATTGCCGATACCGGCAATATCATGCCGCCCAAGACCACTTGGTTCGAACCGAAGCTACGTTCGGGACTGGTAATTCATAAACTGGACTGATTCAGATATCATTTTAAAGAACGGATACGAAGAAGGTGCATGGAAACTTGGCAGGTTTTGATGCACCTTCGCTATTTTATATTGCCATTCCCTTTTCCGGTATACGGAAAATGCCGACCTTTGCCGTCAAAATAAGATACCGCTATTCGGCATTAGTTATTAAAACCAAAAGAACGATATGGGCAAAAAGGAAGAATACAAACTGAAGAACGAACAGTTCCTGCAAAATCTGCGTACCGAAGAAGGCGTAAAGGAGTTGGCTGCCGGCGTGCTTTACCGTATTCTGGAAAGCGGGCAGGGCAGCAGCGCTACTCCTCGCCCGAACAGTATTGTGTCGGTGCATTACAAGGGAACGCTCATTAACGGCAGGGAGTTTGACAATTCCTGGAAGCGCAACTGTCCGGAAGCTTTCCGGCTGAACGAAGTAATCGACGGCTGGCAGATAGCCTTGCAGCAGATGCGCGTGGGCGACCACTGGATGGTCTACATCCCGTACACCGTGGGATACGGCACACGCACCAGCGGGCCTATTCCGGCTTTCTCCACACTGATATTCGAAGTGAAGTTGTTGGGCATTGCCTGAGAGAGGGTGTGAACAATCATGTTACGGAACGGAGACCTTACCCGGGGTGGCATAACGGGTACGTTGTTGCGTTTCACCCTGCCTATGATGGCGGGTTCGTTGCTGCAACAGTGCTATAACATAGCCGATACGCTGATTGTAGGGCAGTGCATCGGTGCAGATGCACTGGCGGCGGTAGGCTCGGCATATACGCTGATGGTCTTCCTTATCTCCATCCTTCTCGGTTTGTCTATCGGCAGCGGCACGGTATTCTCGCTGCATTACGGTGCGGGAAACCATTCAGCCCTGCGCCGCAGCATTTTCGTGTCGTTCGTACTGATAGGGGCGGTTACATGCGTGCTGAATGTGGTGGTATTCGTATGGCTGGACCCCATTCTCCGTTTGCTGCAAGTGCCGCAGGACATTTACGGCATGATGCGCGGTTACCTGTGGATAATCTTTTGCGGCATTGTCTTTACGTTTATCTATAATTTCTATGCGGCGATGCTGCGGGCGGTGGGAGATTCGGTAACTCCTCTCTGGTTTCTGGCACTCTCTGTGGCGCTGAATATCGTTCTCGACCTGTTTTTCATCCTGCAACTGGACTGGGGCATCGAGGGGGCTGCGATAGCCACGGTCATGGCACAGGGAGTCGCTTCTGCGGGAATAATGCTCTATACCTGGAGGAAGCGTCCGGAACTGCGGCTGCATATCGGGGACATGCGCTTCGACCGTGGCAGTCTGAAAGAGATAGTCTCTTTCTCCACACTGACCTGTGTGCAGCAGTCGGTCATGAATTTCGGCATCCTGATGATACAGGGGCTGGTCAACAGCTTCGGTACGGCAGTCATGGCCGCCTTTGCCGCTGCCGTCAAGATAGACTCCTTTGCATACATGCCCGTGCAGGAGTTCGGGAACGCCTTTTCCACTTTCATCGCGCAGAACTTCGGGGCGAAACGTTACGGGCGTATCCGCCGGGGTGTCCGCAGCGCCTTGCTTACTACGGTTATCTTTTCGATTATCGTCTCCGTGCTCGTGTTCGTCTTTGCAGAACCGCTGATGCTGATTTTCGTTCATCCGGGCGAAACGGAAATCCTTGCTACCGGAGTGGAGTACCTGCGCATAGAGGGTGCGTTTTACTGCGGCATCGGCATTCTGTTCCTGCTTTACGGCTATTACCGGGCTGTCCGGAAGCCGGGGATGTCGGTAGTGCTCACGGTGATTTCGCTGGGCACTCGCGTGGCGCTTTCCTACCTACTGGCGGCTATTCCTTCTGTCGGGGTAACGGGCATCTGGTGGTCTATTCCCATCGGTTGGCTGCTGGCGGACGCGGTGGGTATGCTGTATTATAAAATGAAGAACGGGGCATGAACAATTCCCTTGCGGCATGCTTGCATTGTGCAGGATTCTTTTTAGTTCTTCATTGAGCTAAGTATCAATAAAAGCGGTATCTTTGCGCCCGATTTTTCAGAAAGAGATACTGTCATGACCAATAATCGTCTTAAAGGATTTACTTACGGAGCCGTTGCCGCTGCCAGTTACGGCATGAACCCGTTGTTTGCATTGCCCTTGTACGGGGCGGGAATGAGTGTGGACTCCGTCCTCTTTTACCGTTACTTTTTCGCCGTTGTGATGTTGGGCATCCTGATGAAAGTGAAGAAACAGTCCTTTGCGCTGAAGAAGACGGATATACTTCCGCTGGCGGTAATGGGGCTGCTGTTCTCTTTTTCCTCGTTCTTTCTTTTCGAGAGCTATAACTACATGGATGCGGGCATTGCGTCCATCATCCTGTTTGTCTATCCGGTGCTGGTTGCCATCATCATGGCGGTGTTTTTCCACGAGAAGGTCTCCTTCATCACGATGTTCTCCATAGCGCTGGCGTTTACGGGCATCTCCCTGCTGTACGAGGGTGGGGACGGGAAGACGTTGAGCATGCTGGGCGTACTGTTCGTTATTCTCTCCTCGCTGACCTACGCCATATACATCGTCGGTGTGAACCGCTCTTCACTCAAGGAGCTGCCTACGGCGAAACTCACTTTCTATGCTTTGCTCTTCGGCATCAGCATCTATGTGGTGCGTCTGGACTTTTGCACGGCTTTGCAGCCCGTCCCTTCGCCGGTGCTGTGGGCAAATGTCCTTTCGCTGGCTTTGTTTCCCACTATCATTTCGTTGGTGCTGATGACGCTCTCCATCCACCTCATCGGCTCCACGCCGGCTGCCATATTGGGGGCGCTGGAACCGGTGACGGCGCTGTTCTTCGGCGTAGTGGTGTTTGGCGAGCAGCTCACTCCGCGCATCATGCTCGGCGTACTGATGATACTTACTGCCGTAACACTGATAATTGCGGCAAAGCCGTTGCTGCAACTGGTGAGGAGGCGCATCGGCTGAAAAGCGGCTCTTTCTTCTGCCGCGATAAAGTTTTTTTTGCCGGCTATCAAAAGGCGGATAGCAAAAAGTGTAGTATCTTTGCGGCATGAGCGAAGATACGTATAAAACCATAGCCGTCCCGTCCGAGGGAATTTATACCGAGAAGCGCAGCAAGTTTATCGCTATTGCCTTGCCGGTGCGTACGGTTGAAGAAGTAAAGGCGCATCTGGAAACTTATCAGAAGAAATACTACGATGCCCGCCACGTGTGTTATGCCTATATGCTGGGGCACGAGCGCAAGGATTTCCGTGCCAATGACAACGGCGAACCGTCCGGTACGGCGGGAAAGCCCATCCTGGGGCAGATAAACTCGAACGGGCTGACGGATATCCTGATTGTCGTAGTCCGTTATTTCGGCGGCATAAAGCTGGGAACCAGCGGACTGATAGTGGCTTATAAGGCTGCCGCTGCCGAGGCTATCGCTGCCGCCACCGTCATTGAAAAGACGGTGGACGAAACGGTGACCGTCCTTTTCGAGTATCCTTTCATGAACGATGTGATGCGCATTGTCAAGGAAGAGGAGCCGGAGATGCTGGAGCAGTCGTACGACATGGACTGCCGCATGACGCTCCGCATCCGCAAGTCGGCAATGCCCAAGTTGAGGGCGCGTCTGGAGAAGGTGGAGACTTTACGTTTTGAGGAAGCGTAAAGTCTCCGGGTTTTCCACATCTTTTGTACGGATTTACTTATCTTTGCACACTTATTTAATCAAAATCGAGTTGATATGGCATTTGAAGCAACCAAGCGCGAGCTGGGCGAACTGTATACCTTCTTCCGTCTGCTGGCGGACGGAAAGGTCTTTCCGGGAACGCCGGACGCGCAGAGAGATGATAGGAAGTATTGGCCTGTGGCGCTGATACAGAGAGAGGAACATGACGGCACGCGCCGCTATTATATCGGGGAAGAGGATGTGCGCATTGTCAGCGGTACGGTGGAGAAGGACGGTACGTTTACCGCATCGGCAGGAAAAGAGCCGCTTTCGTTTCCCCGTGCGGACTTTGGCGATGCGGCGGAAATCATACTCCATCTGCTCAGAAATGAGCAAGGCGAGGAGGTGGAAGTTTCCGAAGGGCTGGAAGCCTTTCTGGATGCTGTGAACATCTACGACTTGGAGTCCAGAACCGATGACCGTACCGACTTCTCCGTAGCTTTCTGGAGTGCGGACGCTCCGCTCACGGGCTTCACCGTCCGTTGTCGTCTCAGCCGCATGAATCCTTTGCTGGACGGCGGGCGCACGGCCAATCTGAAGCTGGAGCAGAGCGGCGTGAAGTTTGCCGTGCCCACGGTAAACAAGGTGAACGCTTTGCCCGAATCGCCTATGGAAGTTGCCGAACGCATGATGATGATTGAGCGTCTGGGCGGCGTGTTGAAGTATTCCGACGTTGCCGACCGTGTGTTCCGCTGCAACCTGCTGATGATAGACCTCCACTTCCCCCGTATGCTGGCCGAGATGGTGCGTATCATGCACCTGGACGGCATTACCCGTGTTGCCGAACTGACGGAACGCATTAAGGAGATGAATCCCCTGAAAATCAAGGACGAACTGATAAACAAGCACCGCTTCTACGAGTTCAAAATGAAACAGTTCCTGCTGGCGCTTGCAACGGGCATGCGTCCGGCAAAGATTTACAACGGTACGGACTCTGCCGTGGAAGGCATGCTGCTGACCAATGGAGACGGCGGGGTGCTCTGCTACCATAAGTCCGACCGGCAGACCTTTGCCGACTTCCTTTACCGGAACACCCGTTTCGAGAAGGGGTCGGTAGATAAGGACAAATACGGCTTCCTGGAGCGGGAGAACGGTGTGTATTACTTTAAACTGAACGTAAAGATAGGATTGGTAAAGCGCTGACCGTCTGTTTAGCGCCGGTATGGGCGGAACGGCAGACTGAAACTTGACGCATTTACTCTCCTTACATAAAAAAACATATATCCTGACAATGAGCAACGAAGTATTGGAAAATATCAAGTCGCGCCGCAGCGTGCGTACTTACACGGAACAGCAGGTTTCCGCCGGAGATTTGAACCTTATACTGGAAGCGGCAGCGTATGCCCCCAGCGGCATGAACTTCCAGACGTGGCATTTCACCGCCATCCAGGATGCCGCCGTGCTGACCGAACTGAATGAAAAGATAAAAGGCGCTTTTGCCAAGAGCGACGACCCTCATTTGCAGGAGCGCGGACATAGCGAAACCTATTGTTGCTATTACCATGCTCCGACGCTGGTCATCGTCTCCAACGAGCCTACCCGCTGGTGGGCGTCTATGGACTGCGCATGCGCCTTGCAGAATATTTTCCTTGCCGCCAAGTCTTTGGGCATCGGCTCTTGCTGGATTAACCAATTGGGGCAGACCTGCGACGACCCCGACGTGCGTGCTTTCCTCACCCGCCTCGGCATCCCCGAAAATCACCGTGTGTACGGCTGTGCCGCCTTGGGCTATGCCCCTGCGGACGCTCCCGTGAAAGAGAAGAAGCTGGCAGCAGGCACGGTAACCGTAATCCGCTGACGGTGCATGTATCATGTATAGGCGGAGAGCCTGTTTATATCCCCGCCAGGATGTACCATACGGCAACAAGGTGGCAGCCCGACCCCGCCAGTACGAAGAAATGAAAAGCCGAGTGCATATAGCGCACGCTGCGTATGGAATACAACGCCGCACCGCCTATATAGCATACTTCAGGCACGGATTACACAGATTTCGCAGAAACAGAAAAAATCAAGTAAATCCGTGAATTCCGTGTAATCCGTGCCTAAAAAAATCATCGGGTATATTTTCACTACCCTATTCGAAGCACCCGTAGCACGTAGGCAGCAGTTTGCGGTCGCCCAACGTATTGTCCACCCGTGCCACGTTCACCCAGAACTTGTTGTCGCGTACGCTTTCTATCGGATAGGCGGCTTTCTGCCGGGTATAGCTGTGCTCCCATGTATCGGCCACCACTTCGTATTCGGGATGCGGGGCATTTACCAGCACATTGTCGTTCTTGTCCGCTTCGCCGTTCTTCACTTCCTGAATCTCCTGCCAGATGGCGAGCATTACGTGTACGAAGTTATCCAGTTCGGCAAGGCTTTCGCTTTCCGTGGGTTCTATCATCAGCGTGCCGTGAACGGGGAAGGAGAGGGTAGGCGCATGATAGCCGTAGTCCATCAGTCGCTTGGCGATGTCGTTTTCGCTGATGCCCGTTTCCTCGTGCACCTTGCGGCACTCCAGTATCATTTCGTGGCCGACAAAGCCGTTTGCCCCGCGATAAACGATGCCGTAGGTATCCTTGAAGCATGCAGCCAGGTAGTTGGCGTTCAGGATGGCCGTTTGGGTGGCGCGTGCCAGCCCTTCCGCACCCATCATGCGGATGTAGCCGTAGGTGATGGGCAGGATGCCCGCACTGCCGAAGGGTGCTGCCGCTACTTCATTGGCGGCATTGCCGAACAGTCCGTGCCCCGGCAGGAACGGAACCAGATGCTCTGCCACGCAGATAGGGCCTACGCCCGGTCCGCCGCCGCCGTGAGGAGACGCGAATGTCTTGTGCAGGTTCAGGTGGCATACATCGGCGCCGATAAATCCGGGGTTGGTCAGCCCCACCTGGGCATTCATGTTGGCGCCGTCCATATACACCTGCGCGCCGCAGGCATGGATAATCTGGCAGATTTCCACGATTTCCGTTTCAAAGATGCCGTGGGTGGAGGGGTAGGTAATCATCAGCGCGGCAAGGCTGTCCTTGTTCTCTTCGGCTTTGGCGCGGAGGTCGGCCATGTCAACGTTGCCCTGTTCGTCGCAGGCGCAGGTAACGGTGGTGAAACCGGCCTGGACGGCGGAAGCCGGATTGGTGCCGTGCGCCGAAGCGGGTATCAGCACCTTGTTGCGGTGTCCCTGCCCGATGCTCTCCTGATAGGCGCGGATTACGCGCAGCCCCGCATACTCTCCGGCAGCGCCGGAATTGGGTTGCAGGCTTACGCCGGCAAATCCGGTTATCACTTTCAGTTCCTCGCTGAGGTTGTGTATAAGCTCGCGGTAGCCTTCCGCCTGGTCTTCGGGAACGAGCGGGTGCATGCCCATGAATTCCGGACGGCTGAGGGGCAGCATCTCCGCGGCGGCGTTCAGCTTCATGGTGCACGAGCCGAGCGAAATCATGGAGTGCGCCAGTGAGATGTCCTTGCGGTCCAGCCGCTTGATGTAGCGCATCATCTCCGTTTCCGTGTGGTATTTGTTGAACACCTCGTGCGTCAGGTACGCGCTCTGACGGCGGAACGCTTCCGCAATGGTGCAGCTTTCGGGGATGTCGGCGGCTTTGGTATAGTCCTTTCCGGCGGCGATGCCGAAAATGGAGAGCAGTACGTTTACTGCGGCGAGGTCGGTGGTTTCGTCAATGCTCATGCCCACATCGCCGTTCTTGAAGTAGCGCAGGTTCACTTCCTTGCTCAGGGCAACGGTTCGCACTTGCTGTGCCGATACATTGTCGGGCAGGGCGAAGCGGAGCGTGTCGAAGTATTGGGCGTTCATCTGCCTGTATCCTAATTTATTGATTTCCTGTTCCAGGAATGCGGCGATGCTGTGGATGCGTCCGGCGATGGTGCGGATGCCTTCCGGCCCGTGGTATACGGCATAGAAGCCTGCCATCGTGGCCAGCAATGCCTGTGCGGTACAGATGTTGGAAGTGGCCTTCTCGCGTTTGATGTGCTGTTCGCGGGTTTGCAGCGCCATGCGGTAGCACAGCTTTCCGTATTTGTCTTTGGACCAGCCGATGATGCGTCCCGGCATGTTGCGCTTGTACTCGTTGCGTGTGGCGAAATAAGCTGCCGACGGGCCGCCGTAGAACATCGGCGTACCCAGCCGCTGGGTGGTTCCGAATACGATGTCCGCTCCCCATTCTCCCGGCGGGGTGAGCAGGGCGAGGCTCAGTATATCGGCGGCAACCGCCACTTTGCAGCCTGCGGCGTGCGCTTTCTCCACGAATGCGCGGTAGTCTTCTATGTTTCCGCCGGCATTCGGATACTGCACTATGCAGGCAAAGGTGTCGGGCGTGAGTTCCGTTTCGTCGTACTTGCCCGTGCGTATTTGGATGCCCTGCGGGATGGCGCGGGTGGTGACAACGGCAAGTGTCTGCGGAAATACGCTTTCGTCCACAAACACCACGTTGGCTCCCGACTTCTGCATATCGCGCGGGCGCAGGGCGTACATCATCGTCACGGCTTCGGCGGCGGCGGTTGCCTCGTCCAGCAGGGAGCAGTTGGCAAGGGGCATGCCGGTGAGGTCGCATACGGCGGTCTGGAAGTTCAGCAGGGCTTCCAGGCGTCCTTGCGACACTTCGGTCTGGTAGGGCGTATAGGAGGTGTACCAAACGGGGTTCTCGAACACGTTGCGCTGGATTACGGCAGGCGTCACGGTGTTGTACCACCCCATGCCGATGTAAGTGGTGTAGAGTTTGTTTTTGGCTGCCAGCGCTGCGATGTGCTGTCCGAACTCGTATTCGGTCATGGCTTCGGGCAGTGCCAGCGGTTCTTTGAGACGGATATTCGCGGGGATGGTTTTATCAATCAGCTCGTCCAGGCTGCTCACTCCGATTTTGCGGAGCATCTGCTCTTCGTCCTTTTTGCTGATGCCGATGTGGCGGTTAGCCAATAGGTCGTTTTTCATAACGGTAATGATTTAGAAGTTTATTGTTTTCGCCGCAGGGGGCGGACCGGTACTTGCGTTTGCTGCGGGCGGACCGGTGTCCTGCGCTTTCTGCGGCGGGCTTTTTTATCCGGAGAACGGGGGGAGGCTTACCTGAAGAACGGGTTCTCCGCCTTTTCGGTGCCGATGGTTGTGGGGGCTCCGTGCCCCGGATAGACAACCGTTTCGCTGGGCAGTATGAACAGGCGGCTGCATATATGTTCTATCAGTTCGTCGAAATTGCCGCCGGCAAGGTCGGCACGGCCGATGCTGCCCTGGAACAGTACGTCGCCGGAGAACATGCAGTGCTCTGCCGCGCAGTAGTACACCAGGCTGCCCGGCGAGTGTCCCGGCACGTGGATGGCTTCCAGCTCCGTATGGCCGAAGGTGATGATGTCTCCGTCGTGCAGGTAAGTACCCAGCGGTACGGGCGGTTCCGGCAACTGGAAACCGAACATGCGGCTTTGCTTGGGTGCTTCGTCAATCCAGAACTCATCCGCCTGGTTGGCTTCCGCTTTCAGTCCGAATTCTTTCAGCATGAAGGGGTTGCCGAAGATGTGGTCCAGGTGCAGGTGCGTGTTCAGCAGGTGCTTCACTTGCAGCCCGTTGCTGATGATAAAGTTCTTTAAAGCCTGTTTCTCTTCTTCGTAGAAACAGCCGGGATCGATAACTACGGCTTCCAGGGTTTCGTCCCACAGCACGTAGCAGTTTTCCGGGAACATGTTAAATTCAAATCTCTTTATCTTCATGGCGTATATATAGGCGTTTAATTCGATATGTTGTTTGTTACGGTTTCTAAAGTGCTACATTAATTTTCTAAAGTGCTACATTAGCTTTCCAGAGTGCCACTTCAGCTTTCCAGAGTGCTACATTATCTTTCCGGAGTGCTCGTTCAGTTTGCCACGTACACCACCTTTTTGGTCTCGAAGAACTCTTCTCCGAAGAATTCCTTGAGGTTCCACATCGTGGTTTTGTTCTTCACGGGCATCGTCTCTCTCTCCAGCTCTCCGCCTTTGAGGCAGATGAGTCCGTTGGGCAGTGCGTTCTGCTGTTTGGGCGAGATGTTCTTGCGGATTATTTTCAGCAAGTCGGTAAGGGGCATTACGGCACGGCTCACCACGAAGTCGAACAGTTGCTTTTCCTCTTCGGCGCGTGCGTGGCGGGTGGTTACGTTTTTCAGTCCGATGCTGCCGGCTATCTCGGTGGCCACGCGCACTTTCTTGCCGATGCTGTCCACCAGGTGAAACTGCACTTCGGGAAAGAGTATCGCCAGCGGGATGCCCGGAAAGCCGCCCCCCGTGCCTAAGTCCATGACTTTCGTACCCGGCTTGAAGCGGATTACCTTGGCTATGCCCAGGGAGTGGAGCACGTGGTGCTCGTACAGGTTTTCAATGTCTTTACGCGAGATGACGTTTATTTTGGAGTTCCAGTCCGTATAGAGGTCGTAGAGGGCGGCGAACTGCCTTTTCTGCTCCTCTGTCAGGTCGGGAAAGTATTTCAGGATAAGTTCCATTGTTGTGTTATGAGTTATAAAAGTTATGGGTTATGGGTTGCGCACGTCGTTCAGCGCCATTGTTTCGTCGCTCAGCAGGTGCTGCATCATTTCGTACGGTAGTGTTATCTTTACGGGGCCCATTACATAGGGGGCGATGTCGTAGACATTGTAATAGAATGTGATGCCGTCCTTGCCCAGGTAGAAGTTCTCGGTAGGCGTGAGGTCGCCGGTGGTGACGTATCCCATATCTTCCAGTTCCTGGCGGGTGGCTACTTTGTTGTCCGCCATAAGCTGGTTCCAAAGGAGGTCGGTGAGCTGCTCCTTGTAGTCGCCGGCAAACAGGTCGTCCAGGCGGATGGGAGCGAGTGTGCGCAGGTCGAGGTTGAGGAAGGTGGACATATAGATGCCGTGTGCGCCGCCGGTGTATTCGTTGTAGTCGATGCGGTAAACGAGCAGATGCCCGGTGTACAGTTGCACATGGCTTTCGATGCCTTTATAGTAGGAGTACCATGCCCCTATCTCTCCGGCATTCTCCTTGTCCTGCTCGTCTTTGCGGTACATCGGTTCCAGGTCTTTGCGGTAGTCGCCCACGTACTTTTCGGTGTACTTCTTTACGGCTTCTTCGGGAGTCATGCCCATGTACTTCTCGCCGAAGCAGGCGGAGAGGAAATAGGTGTTCAGACTGTCCTTCATCTTCTCGTCCGAGGATTGGGAAGCGTACGCAAGGTTGATGATGAGGTTGCATGCCGGCTTGGCGGTATCACCGAAGAGATGGGCGGTTTCGTTCACTTGTATGCTGTCGAACTCCAGCGCTCCGGCGTTTTTGTTCATGGTGTTACCACAGGAAAAGAAAAAGCCGCTTGCCGCAAGCAGAAGGACAAGTAGGCTGACAGTTTGTTTTTTCATATTGGATTTCGTTTATAAAACAACATTTCATTCAGGAAACTTTATCGACAAATATAGAACTTATTAGTGAACTCCACGCATAAAAAGGAAAAAAATAATCCCGGCAGGCGGTTAAAACTTCCTATCTCCGGCAATCCCCGCCCGTGCGCCTCACAAGACGGATATTCCCGTTCCGCAATGCGCGCCACAGCTTGCGTGCAGGCAGGACGGGAAGGGGGAATTGAACAAACGCTCCGTTCCGGTTGTTTACTAAGTTCAGAGTAACAACCCCCTAAAGTTTATATAGAATGAACAATATATTGAAGAACGTATGTTCTGCGCAGAAACTGCACGGCGCGGAACATGCCGGTAGTATGGAACACCGTGAGATGGAAGAGCGGAACAGCCGGTACCGCTGCCTGAAGATGAAAGCCGCCGCCGCGTGGGCGCTTGCCGTATTGCTGTCGCTGCTTTCCGTCTTCGGCGGTGAGGTGCCCTATGTCAACGAAATACAGATGTCGCTGGCTGCCCTTGTGCTGCTGTTTCCGGGAAACGCTTTCTATGCGGCCGCCCGGAAGCAGCTTTGTGCGGGGCGCATCGGGCTGGATACGCTGATTGCCTTCGGCGCTTCCGTTGCTTTCCTTTTCAGTCTGTTCAACACGTTCTTTCCGGACTATTGGCTCAGGGTGGGGCTTCACCCGTATGTCTACTACGAAGTGGCGGTGCTGGTTGTAGCGGTGGGGCTCACCGGCAAGGTGTTCCGCTTCCTGCCCGAAGAGCGGCACGGTGCAGACCGCATAGCCCGGATTTTCTTTCCCGTCCTGGCGGGAACGGCGGTTGCCGTGTTTTTTATCTGGATATTCTGGGGCGGTATGACCGCTGTGCCGCATGCGTTCTATGCGGTCGTTTCCGTTTTTATCGTCGCCTGCCCGTGTGCGCTGGGGCTGGTCGCTCCGCTTGCCCTGACGCGCGGCATAGGCAGGGCTGCCGATATGCACATCCGGATAAAGGACTCCCTGGCGCTGGAGCGGCTGGACAAGGCCGATGTAGTGGTCTTTGACAAGACCGGCACGCTGACCGAGGGGCAGCCTACGGTCACCGCCTGGCTGTGGGCGCAGTATCAGGAAGAGGATTTCAAGCGGATATTGCTGGCTACGGAAATGAACTCGCCCGACCCGCTGGCAGCAGCCATTACCGCCGCCCTGCGCGAAGAACGCATAACTCCCGCACCGCTGGACGGCTGCGGGGTGCTGAAAGGCAAGGGGGTGAAGTCCCTCTGCAACGGTACGGAATATTGGGTGGGCAGCCATAAGCTGCTGAAAGACTATCGGGCTTATCTTTCCGATGTGCTGGGAGATATGCTGGTGGAGTATGAATCGGAGGGAAACAGCATCGTTTACTTCGGGCGTGAGGATGAGCTGCTTGCCATAATAGCCGTCAAGGACAGGCTGAAAGCGACCGCTTCCGGTGTAGTCAAAGAGCTGAGGGGGCAGGGGCTGGACATCTGTATGCTGACGGGCGACGGTGAGCGTACCGCTTCGGCCATAGCGGGGAAGCTGGGCATCATCCGTTACATGTCCGACGCCCAGCCGGAGGATAAGGAGGCCTTTATCCGCGAACTCCGCTTGCAGGGGAAGAAGGTGGTTATGGTGGGCGACGGCGTCAACGACGCACAGGCGCTGGCTGCCGCCGATGTAAGTATTGCTGCGGGTGCAAGTGCCGGGGATGGGCTGGCGGACAAGGCTATGATAGTGATGAAATCCGCCGATTTGCAGTCGCTCCCCCGGCTCTTCGGCCTGTCCCGCCATACGCTCCGGCTGATGCGCCGTAACTTTTTCCGGACAATGGCCTTTCATCTGGCAGGCGTGCTGGTAGCTGCGGGCATTCTCTATCCGGTGTACGGAATACTGTTGACGCCCATGCTGGCTGTAACGGTCATAGCGCTCTCCTGCATCATGCCGGTGAAGGGGTAGGGGGTTAGCTGTTTCTGTATTCCAGCGGGCTCATTCCCAAGTGCCGCTTGAAATACTTGCCGAAGAACGAGGCGCTGGGGAAGTTCAGCGAATAGGCTATCTCCTGGATGGTCATATCCGTGGATTTCAGTTTGGCTTTTATGTCGATGATAACGACATGCGCTATGAGGTCCAGCACATTCTTCCCCGTCACCTGCTTGATGGTGGTGCTGAGGTGTTGCAGCGATATGCCCAGTTTCGCGGCATAGAACTGCGCGTGGCGTTCGGTGGTGTAGTTCTCGATGACCAGTTGTATGAACTCACGGCAGATTTCCTCTTTCCGGCTTTTAATCCTGTTTTGGGAGTCGGGACGGCTGCTGTATAGCTCGTTGACACCATAAAGCAGGGTGTCCAGCACGTTCTGCGCCATTCGCGTCTTGGGCATGTACGGCCCGGTCGATATGCGGGCAAGCAATGCGAAGTAATCCCGGAAATAGGAAGCGACGGTTTCGTTGAGCGGTATCACGGGAGCTTCTATAATCTTGGAGTACGAGCTCATGGTGGACTGGATGATGTTGACTCCGTTGAGGCAATGTTCGGAAAATCCGGCAAAGCAGATGCGCACCTTCTCCTTCTGCCCGTGAAACTGGATGATGGTGCCCGGAAGCAGTATGATGAAGTCGCCTTGCTTGATTTCGGTATCCATAAGATTGATGGATACCGTGATAGAGCCTTCGGTGCACAAGGCGAAGATACATGCTTTCAGCCGGCACGATTGCTTGTAGATGTTCAGGATGTCTTCCGTGACATCTGTCCATGCAATCAGGTCTACGGGGAGGTCGACGTGTGGGAATTCCATAAGCGTTGTCGTTTTTGGTCTGTGCAAAGTTACACTTTTATTTTTCAATCTCCGCCTTTTTGAAACAACAAAGTCCCGGCGCAATGTTTCATGGTGGTCAGGATTTGCTCTACCGTGCATCGGATGCGGGCAGTGGCCCACTCCTGCCGCATGGCTTGTTCAAGGCTCACCGGAGTGTTTATGATGGAATATATGCCGATAAATCCCATCTCTTTAAGCTCCCGGCACATCGCTACAGACCCGCCTATGGCGATGACGGGGATGCCTTTCCGTGCGGCATGCCTCAGGACTCCTGCGGCTGTCTTTCCCGCTGCTGTCTGGGCGTCTATCCGTCCCTCGCCCGTGATGACGAGGTCTGCTCCTTCGAGAAGCGAGTCGAATGCAATGGCGTCGAGTACCATTTCAATCCCTGCGGTCAGCCTGGCATTTAAAAAGGCTTTGAAGGCGCCGCCTAATCCGCCGGCTGCACCGGCTCCGCTCAGGGGGACTATGTCGGTCTGGAACTGTCCGGCTATCACCCCGGCAAAGGAACGCATGCCGCGGTCCAGGGCTTCCGCGGTTTGAGGGTCTGCTCCTTTTTGGGGAGCAAAGACACGGGCAGCTCCGTCCGGTCCGCAAAAAGGGGTGTTGACATCGCAAGCCACGATAAATTCGGACTCCCGTGCTGCGGGCATCAGAGACGACATGTCTATCCGGGCAATGGATTCCAAATCCCTGCCGCAGCCTTTCAGCCTTTGTCCGCGGCTGTCGAGAAATCTCACTCCCAATGCGGAGAGCATGCCTGTGCCTGCATCATTGGTGGCGCTGCCGCCTATTCCGACCAGGAATTTGCGGCATCCCCTGTTCAGCGCATCAGAAATCATCTCACCGGTTCCGTACGTAGAAGTAATCCACGGGTTCAGTTCGTCGGGAAGCAGGAGCGGCAGTCCGCTGGCGGCAGACATTTCCATAACGGCGGTTTTCACGCCGCCTGACCTTACAATGCCGTAGGCTGCCTTTACCGGTCTGCCCAAGGGGTCTGTAACGGAGGCTGCGTACATATCTCCTCCCACCGCTTTGACAATGGCCTCTACGGTTCCCTCGCCCCCGTCCGCCACACCGGCTTTGACGACATTACACTGCGGGAAAACATCCTTGATTCCTCTTTCCACGGCATCGGCCACTTCGGCCGAAGTCAGGGAGCCTTTGAACGAGTCCGGTGCTACAACGATTTTCTTCATGCTCTTCAATGTATATTATATATAATGTGGTACAAAATTATAAAATACGGGGAGGTAATGCATGCTTTCGTCCGAAAAATAATCTCCGTGCCTTGACGATTGTCAGATTATGAAAAAAGCCTGCGTCCGGGATGCTTGTATAATTCCGGGATTTCGTATCTTTGCATAGACCGGATGAAGCTCCGGGCATGTGCTCCAATCATACCACGTGCGGTTGGGCGGTAAAATAGTATGTTTGTCTTATGAAACTGGAAATATCTGATTGGAAAACCGTTCCCTACGCCGAGGCGTGGGACAGGCAGACGGCGTGTTTCGATGCGCTTGTGCATGCCAAGCAGGCAGGAGAGGAGTATGTGAACCGTATCGTACTCTGCGAGCATCCGCATGTATATACATTGGGACGCAGCGGTAAGGAAACCAATATGCTGCTGGGCGAAGAGCAGTTGCGTGCCATAGGTGCTTCGCTCTATCACATAGACCGGGGCGGCGACATCACTTATCACGGGCCGGGGCAGCTTGTGTGCTATCCTATCCTCAACCTGGAGGAGTTCTCTCTGGGTTTGAAAGAATATGTGCATCTGCTGGAAGAAGCCGTAATCCGCGTATGCGCTTCCTACGGGATAACCGCCGGACGTGTGGAGAAAGCCACCGGCGTATGGTTGGACGGAGATTCGCCGCGTGCCCGCAAAATCTGCGCTATCGGTGTGCGCAGCAGCCACTATGTTACGATGCATGGCCTGGCGCTCAATGTCAATACGGATTTACGCTATTTCAGCTATATCCACCCTTGCGGGTTCATAGACAAAGGGGTGACTTCGCTTCAAAAGGAGCTGGGACGGGAAGTGCCGGCAGATGAAGTGAAACAGCGGCTTTGCCTTGAACTGAAAGGCATGCTTGAAGGCAGGCGGTAAACCGAAGAATTTCCACCAAATGTTTTGCCAATACAAAAAACTGCCATATCTTTGCATCCATTAATCGGGAATGTCCGGAAATGTATCTGTTTCATCCGTTTGCGGCTTCCCGAAGGCTTATTGATCACATAACTGTTTCAACGTTCTCTTTCTGTGATAGTGGGGAGCTTTGGGATAATATGGATGCAGACTAAACTATTGACTATAATTGCATTACATGAATTGACCGGAAAGAGTGCTCTTGAACCGGTGTCCCCAAAGAACGTCCTTTTCACAAGGTGGTATTTTCCTCAAACTCTTACAATCCGTATTTTGTAATGCTCGGTCCGTCAGACAATAATCAAGCAGAATTGCAGCACGCCCCTGTGTGTCAGTCCCACAAGGATTGCCAGTTGCACTGGTATGCCGTCCGCGTAACATACAGCCGCGAATTGTCCTTGAAGGACTATCTCGACAAGGAAAATATAGAGAATTTCATCCCCATGCGCTACGAGTATGTCATAAGGAACGAACGCCGCGTCCGCAAGCTCGTTCCCGCCATACATAACCTGGTATTTCTCCGTTCCACCCGCTCCCGTATCGATGAAATAAAAAACAATCCGGTTCTGAACATACCGGTACGCTATATCATGAACCGTGAGACCCATCAGCCGGTTATTATTCCGGATGCGCAGATGCGCAGCTTCATACTGGTTGCAGGCACGTACGACGAGGCCGTCATCTACGTGGAGCCGGAAGAACTGAAACTGGTGAAAGGAACCAAAGTACGCATCACGGGCGGAGTTTTCGAAGGAGCCGTGGGCGAGTTTGTCCGTCTGCGCCACGACCGTCGTGTGGTGGTAAACATAGAAGGCGTCATGGCAGTAGCCACTACATTTATTCACTCTTCGCTTATAGAACCGATAGGTGTAATCTGAAACACTTGTAATTCAATAATTTATTTATCAGTATAAAAATGAACGAACACGTTTCATCTTTGTACGTCCGTGCCCATGAACTCTTGAATCTGGGCATGGACGGCAGTCCCATTTACAGCGATCACTTTGCCCGTCTGAATCGCGAAGTTTACGAGCAAGCGCTTGATTTGTACAACACCTTGGAAGGCAACACGCCGGAAGAGGAAGCCGAACTTTGCCTTTCCATTCTCGTAGCCCTGAATGCCACATTCTACGACAATGGCCGCAAGCAGCAGTATATCCAGCGCCTGCTCGACCGTTGCCTGAATGTTCTCGACAAGCTTCCGGATTCGCTTCTGAAAGTGCGTCTTCTAACCTGCTGCTACGGCGAGGTATACGAAGAAAAGCTTGCCGCTGAGGCCCATTCCATTATCAATACCTGGGATATGGCTTCTTTGACGCCGGAACAGAAGGAAATCATCGGCGAGTTGAAGAATATGGAAGAGAATCAATACCCTTTCGAGATTATAGATTGATTCTGCCTGACAATTTTCCTCTCTCTCTCTGTCAGTAAGCGTTTATGTTTTTCAGCTATCAACCGCTAATTACTAAACAACAGTTATTGTCGTGAACTTCATTTTTATTATTCTTACCTTTCTGATATCGGCTGTTATTGCCCGTATCCTGATACCGCGTATCCTATTGATATCCCTGCGCAAAAAACTTTTTGACATACCGGATGACCGTAAGATACATAAGAGAGCTATTCCGCGGTTGGGGGGCGTATCATTTTTCCCCACCACCTTGTTTGCTTTCTGCCTTGTCTATGCTTTCCGCCTGTTGGACGGCGACAGCATTTCCACGCTCTATGCCAGCTATCTGCTTCCGGAGCTTTTGCTGTTTGCCTGCGGCATGACGCTGCTCTACCTGACGGGCATTGCCGACGACCTTGTCGGCGTGCGCTACCGCCAGAAGTTTGCCATCCAAATCTTCTGTGCCTGCCTTTTCCCCTTGTCGGGACTTTGGATAAACGATTTGTACGGCCTGTTCGGCATACACGAGCTTTCGGCTTATGTCGGCATGCCTTTTACTGTGCTTACGGTAGTCTTCATCACCAACGCCATCAACCTGATAGACGGCATCGACGGTCTTGCCTCAGGCTTGAGCAGTGTGGCATTGCTGGTTTTCACCTTCCTGTTCATCAGCAAGGGTCTGTGGAGTTATGCCATGCTTTCGGCCGGTACTTTCGGCGTGCTTGTGCCGTTCTTCTATTACAACGTGTTCGGCAGTGTGGAGCGTGCCCGCAAGATTTTCATGGGCGATACGGGAAGCCTTACCTTGGGTTATACCCTCAGTTTCCTTGCCATAAAGTACAGCCAGCACAACACGGATATCATGCCTTACACCGAAGGCGCCTTTCTCATAGCTTTCAGCACTATGATTATTCCGGCGTTCGATGTAGTGCGTGTCGTCCTGGTCCGCATCCGCGAGGGACACAGCCCTTTCGAGCCGGACAAGAACCATATCCATCATAAACTGCTGGCGATAGGGCTGTCGCCGAGAAGGGCGATGCTGAGCCTGCTCTCCATGTCCTGCGCTTTCAGTGCGGCCAATATCCTGCTGGTTCCTTACATAAACAATACGGTGCTGCTGATTGCCGATATTGTGATTTGGGTAGGATTGAATTTGTGGTGGGATTATTTGAGAGATAGGAAACGATAGATGATTGCAAATACAGTGAAGAAAATAAGTGAGTAAACCTTAGGTATTTCCGATATTTAGGTTTATTTTTGAAGGAAATTAAGGAGCGATGAACGAAGCCAAGTTGTATAAGAATCAAGAGCCGGAGCCTCAATCAGCCAATGAGGCTGCTATGGCATACGAATCGTCCTGCCGCAATGTGGATGATTTCATAGCTTCTTTACCTAAGGAGATGATGCGTAATTTAGTGGATTTTGCCATAGAAGAACAACGTGCAGGGCATTGTATTCCCAATTCACAGGTAGATGAGATGATTAACCTGCGAATGGGATGGAAATAGTATGGTTGGCTTCTGCCATAGAAGATTTCGTTTCTTTGCTGGAGAAGGTAGATTCTTTATTTGGAAAGGCAGTTGCAACAAAAGTAAAATACAAGATTTCATCTCACATAAATCTGTTGGCTTCTTTCCCTTGTATGGGAATGCGCGATTTCTATTTTTCAGATGATAAATACGATGTCCGTTATTTGATAAATACTCCTAATGTTATTTATTATGCCATATCCCGAAACGAGATTTTGATTATTTCTATTTTGGATACACGGCAATCTCCGGAGATGATTCGTCATACCATAGCAGAAATATTAAAACAGTCAAGATAGTTGGCATTGTTTGGAAGCCGGTTCTGATGCTTCCCCAAACATAAATATGCAAATCTTAGTTTGTCCATAAACTTTTAAAATTAAGTCTTTATTTTGAGTTATTGAGTAAGCCCTCTGTTTAGGCTTCTCCTTTAAAAGCGATACTTTTGCTACAAACTAAAATGTTATGTATAACAGTGAAGGACTAAAAGATTTTATTTCAAGTACCAAACTTGGGTTCTATCAGAATTTAGTTTGAATGATGGGCAGCAGAAGTTTTCTATTCAATGCAATAATTCACTTCATTATGCCAGTGATGTTGAAGTTGAGATAACGGTAATTTATCACTTTCCAAAGGTATTTAATAGTTGTCATGACTTTGTTAACACGACAGCTGATAAAATCTTTAGCTACAAGCTAATATCAAAATCAAAACGTATTAATTAGTAAAAAACGATTGGAGTGCTTTACAAGTGTTCCCGAAGGCGTATGCAATTAATAGAGTGCTTACTTCCTTTTTCACGATATGTTCAAATTTAGTGCTAACATAATAACTAACTTATATAAAATTTATGAATAAGAAAGTTTATATTGGTATGACCGCTGACATTATGCATCCCGGTCTGATCCATATCATTAA
>ENA-UEQB01000573-UEQB01000573.1-human-gut-metagenome-genome-assembly--contig:-NODE-573-length-34897-cov-6.098535_pt1 | contig 34897 bp, 26 predicted proteins | sample MGYA00242901_ERZ507918 | MGnify/ENA primary metagenome ERZ507918 (study PRJEB26167, sample SAMN06115405) | human gut metagenome | host: Homo sapiens | place: China:Sichuan | collected 2016-04-06... | reverse complement strand
TGGTTAAGAGGAATAAAAAAAAATAGGAGACCGATGGGGCGATCTCTTATTTAATTACTAACTACTAACCTAAACATACAAACTTATGAAAAAAAACTGTGTCTTCTATCTGTTTTCTACTTTGCAAAGATAGGGGTATGGTAGAGAAAGAGGGATAGCCATTCTTCCTGTTGTGTTTACAATTTTTCCTTTCCTGATATTTTCTAATCAATTTCTAATCTGAAATGAGAGCCTTATAATCGCTTTTATCCGGCTCTCCCGTTGCAGAATTGTACTTTTGTCGCGAAACAAAATTAAGGTAACAAAGAGATTGTGATGAACAGAGCATTTTTAATTTTACTCTTTCTTCTTTTGTCAGGGAGGATGTGTGCGCAACAAGTGGCAGGCACATTGACACTGAAAGAAGCAGAGCAACGTTTTTTAGAACGCAATTTATCGCTGATAGCCGAGCGGTATAATATCGACATGGCACAGGCGCAGGTATTACAAGCCAAATTGTTTGATAATCCGGTCATTTCGTTGGAACAGAATGTCTATAACCGATTGAACGGAAAGTATTTTGACTTTGGCAAAGAAGGGGAAGCTGTTGTCGAAATAGAACAAGTGATTCATCTTGCCGGACAACGGAACAAGCAGGTCAGGCTGGAAAAAATCAATAAAGAAATAGCCGAATACCAGTTTGAGGAAGTAATGCGTACGCTCCGTCAGGAACTCAATGAAAAGTTTGTAGAAGTCTATTTTCTCTCCAAATCCATTGGCATTTATGAAAGGGAAGTAAACTCCCTGCAAACCCTTCTGGCCGGAATGAAAATTCAGCAGGAAAAGGGTAACATCTCCTTGATGGAGATTTCCCGTTTGGAATCCATGCTCTTCTCCTTAAAGAAAGAGAAGAATGAGCAGGAGAATGATTTACTGACTACCAGGGGCGAACTGAATTTGCTGCTGAACCTTCCGGGGGATATACAGGTTCAACTCTCGTTGGATGAAGAAGTACTACAACAGCTGGATCTGTCTCAATTGTCATTTGCAGACCTGAAAGCCATAATCAATGAACGTCCTGACCAGAAGATAGCCCGCAGCACCGTAAATGCCTCCCGGGCAAATCTGAAACTGCAAAAGTCAATGGCTTTTCCGGAGTTCTCAGTGAAAGGAAATTATGATCGTGTCGGAAACTTTATCAATGACTATTTCGCAATAGGGGTCAGTCTGTCCGTACCTATCTTCAACCGTAATCAGGGAAATATCAAAGCTGCACGTTTCAGTATCCAACAGGCGGGAGTAGAGCAGGAACACGCTGCTAATCGTGCCGATATGGAACTTTTTACTGCTTATACCTCACTGGAAAAAGCCATTCAGCTCTATCAGTCCACTAATATGGACTTGGAACGTAACTTCGAGAAGCTGATAACAGGAGTCAATGAGAATTTTACTAAAAAGAATATCAGCCTGCTTGAATTTATAGACTATTATGACAGCTATAAAGAAACTTGTATCCAACTGTATGAGATAAGGAAAAACGTATTTCTTGCTATGGAAAACCTGAATACAGTTGTCGGACAAAATATATTAAACTACTAATAGACGATTAAAGATTATAATCCATAAATTATCAAAGACTATGAACTGGAATAAATTCCTTCCTTGCATATTGCTTAGCACTCTCCTGGGAGCATGCTCCGGAAAAGGAGAACAACCGAATGTAGAACCGATCACACTCTGCCTGACGGATAGTTTACTGAGAATCGTATCCGTCGACACCGTACATGTGCGGGATGTGATTGATGAACTGACATTGAATGGACGGGTTACTTTTAATCAGGATCAGGTGGCAAATGTGTATCCGATGTTTGGAGGAACCGTGACGGAGTTGCATGCTGAAATAGGAGACTTTGTGCACAAAGGAGAAGTATTAGCGGTCATCCGTAGCGGGGAAGTGGCAGATTATGAGAAACAGTTGAAAGAAGCGGAACAGCAGCTTTTGCTGGCCCGCAGAAATATGAATGCTACACAGGATATGTACACGTCCGGCATGGCATCAGATAAAGATGTGCTTCAGGCGAAACAGGAACTGACGAGTGCCGAAGCGGAAGAGAGGCGAATCAAGGAAATATTCTCCATTTATCACTTCTCCGGAGATGCTTTTTATCAGCTTAAGTCTCCCGTGTCGGGCTTTATTGTTGAGAAGCAGATCAGCAGGGATATGCAGTTGCGCCCCGATCAAGGCGACGCGTTGTTTACGATTTCCGGTCTGTCGGATGTATGGGTTATGGCGGATGTGTATGAGAGTGATATCAGTAAAGTGTCCGAAGGAGCTTCAGTGCGTATCTCTACACTGGCTTATCCTGAAAAGACCTTTACGGGTAGCATTGATAAAGTTTATCACCTGCTGGACAGTGAAAGCAAAACGATGGGGGTACGTATCAAACTAAAAAATGAAGGTTATTTGCTGAAGCCGGGTATGTTTACAAATGTAACAGTAAAATGTAAAGCGGAAGATACTTCCATGCCGCGCATTGACTCTCATGCACTGGTGTTTGAGGGAGGAAAGAACTATGTAGTGGTGGTAGAACCGGACCAGCATCTGCAAATAAAAGAAGTAGATGTCTATAAGCAACTCAGTAAGGAATGTTATATCCGCTCCGGTCTTTCCGAAGGCGACAAGGTGTTGAATAAGAATGTATTGTTGGTATATAATGCCTTGAATGTAGATTAAAACAAGAGAAAAGTATGCATAAATTCATCGATAATATAGTAGCTTTCTCGCTGAAGAATAAGTTTTTTATTTTCTTCTGTACAGTAATAGCCGTGATAGCCGGAGCTGTCTCTTTCAAACATACTCCGATAGACGCTTTTCCGGACGTGACAAATACGAAAGTCACAATTATTACTCAATGGGCGGGACGCAGCGCGGAAGAAGTGGAGAAGTTTATCACAATTCCCATCGAGATCGCCATGAATCCCGTACAGAAGAAAACGGATATTCGTTCGACCACCCTTTTCGGGCTTTCTGTAATCAATGTGATGTTCGAAGACCGTGTGGACGACTTTACTGCCCGTCAGCAAGTCTATAACTTACTGAACGATGCTGATCTGCCCGAAGGAGTAACTCCGGAAGTGCAACCTTTGTACGGGCCTACGGGAGAAATTTACCGTTATACATTGCGCAGCGATAAACGCAGTGTCCGTGAATTAAAAACGATTCAGGACTGGGTGATTGAAAGGAATCTCCGTTCGGTATCGGGTGTTGCCGATATTGTGAGCTTCGGTGGCGAGGTGAAGACCTTTGAGGTAAGTGTAAATCCTCACCAGTTGATTAATTATGGAATTACTTCCCTTGAACTGTATGATGCGATAGCAAAAAGTAATATTAATGTTGGCGGAGATGTGATCACGAAAAGCTCGCAAGCCTATGTGGTTCGTGGCATCGGTCTGATTAATGACTTGGATGAGCTGAGAAATATCGTGGTTAAGAATATCAATGGAACTCCGATTCTGGTAAAGAACCTGGCGGAAGTTCATGAATCCTGCCTGCCCCGTCTCGGACAAGTGGGGCGAATGGATGAGAATGATGTCGTTCAAGGCATTGTGGTGATGAGAAAGGGAGAGAATCCGGGAGAAGTGATTGCGAATCTGAAAGATAAGATAGCGGATTTGAATCAGAACGTACTGCCGAAAGATGTACAGATCGTACCGTTTTACGATCGTGAGGACTTGGTAAACCTGGCTGTGAAAACAGTAACACATAACTTGATTGAAGGTATATTACTGGTTACGTTTATTGTTTTAATTTTCATGGCAGATTGGCGGACGACCGTGATTGTTGCGGTGATTATCCCATTAGCCCTGTTATTCGCGTTTATCTGCTTGCGTGTAATGGGAATGTCCGCCAATCTGCTTTCTATGGGTGCCATTGACTTTGGTATAATCATTGACGGGGCAGTAGTGATGGTAGAAGGGGTATTTGTCGCCTTGGACAAGAAAGCCCGACAAGTAGGAATGCCGGCTTTTAACGTAATGTCCAAAATGGGATTGATTCGGCATACCGCCAAAGATAAGGCAAAAGCGGTATTCTTCTCCAAACTGATTATTATTACCGCCTTGATTCCTATTTTTTCTTTTCAGAAAGTAGAAGGAAAAATGTTTTCACCTTTGGCATATACGTTGGGTTTTGCTTTGCTGGGAGCGCTTATTTTCACGTTGACATTGGTACCGGTCATGTCCTCCATGTTGCTGAAGAAGAATGTACGGGAAAAAAACAATCGTTTTGTCCATTTTATCAATACCAGGTGTACAGCCCTTTTCGACACTTTTTATGCTCATCGGAAACTAACAATCGGGCTGGCAACTGTCATAGCAGGGGTAGGTCTGTGGCTTTTTTCCTTTCTTGGAACGGAGTTCCTGCCGCAGTTGAACGAAGGTTCTATTTATATCCGTGCCACTCTTCCGCAGAGCATATCACTGGATGAATCTGTCACTCTTGCGAATAAGATGAGACATAAATTACTGACTTTTCCCGAAGTCAGACAGGTATTGTCGCAAACCGGACGCCCGAATGATGGTACGGATGCAACCGGATTCTATAATATAGAATTCCACGTCGATATTTATCCCGAAAAAGACTGGGAGAGCAAACTCACCAAGTTGGAACTGATTGATAAAATGCAGGATGATTTATCCATTTATCCGGGAATTGACTTTAACTTCTCACAGCCGATTACAGATAATGTGGAAGAAGCGGCCTCCGGTGTGAAAGGTTCTATTGCGGTGAAAGTGTTTGGTAAAGATCTTTACGAATCGGAGAAGCTCGCTGTTCAGATTGATAAGATTCTGGCTACGGTTCAGGGAATAGAAGATCTCGGAGTGATCCGGAATATCGGTCAGCCGGAACTTCGTATTGAGTTGAATGAACGACAGTTGGCACGTTATGGAGTCGCTAAGGAAGATGTTCAGTCCATCATTGAAATGGCTATTGGCGGAAAGTCAGCTTCGCTGTTGTATGAAGATGAACGGAAATTTAATATCATGGTAAGATATAGTGAAGAGTTTCGTCAGAATGAAGAGGAAATCGGTAAAATACTGGTTCCTGCGATGGACGGAACGATGGTGCCTATCAAAGAGCTGGCAGATATCACGACGATTACAGGACCGTTGTTGATTTTCCGTGATAATCATGCCCGTTTCTGTGCCGTCAAGTTCTCGGTGAGAGGACGTGACATGGGTACGGCGGTTGCCGAAGCGCAGAAAAAAGTAAATGCCTCCGTACATTTGCCGGCAGGATATTCGTTGAAATGGACGGGTGACTTTGAGAATCAGCAGCGTGCAACGAAACGTTTGGCACAAGTAGTCCCTATCAGTATCGCCATTATTTTTATTATCCTGTTTATCCTCTTCTCTAATGCGAGGGATGCGGGACTGGTATTGCTCAATGTGCCGTTTGCTGCTGTGGGAGGTATCGTAGCCCTTCTGATAACAGGGTTCAATTTTTCTATATCGGCAGGTATCGGTTTTATTGCCCTGTTCGGTATCTGTATACAGAATGGAGTTATCATGATTTCCGATATCAAGGCAAATCTGAAATTAGGTTCCCCCTTGCCCGATGCTACCAAAGAAGGAGTCCGTTCACGCATCCGTCCCGTGATTATGACGGCGGCTATGGCAGCTATCGGCCTGATGCCGGCGGCTATGAGCCATGGCATCGGTTCGGAATCACAGCGTCCGCTGGCGATTGTCATTATCGGAGGATTGATAGGAGCGACCTTCTTCGCCTTGTTTATCTTTCCGCTGATTGTGGAAGTGGTATACGAACGAATGCTGTATGATAAGAATGGAAAATTATTGCAAAGACGTATCTAATTCATTTTCTATTCTTTCTATGAGAAAAACGGTCATAAATTAAATTTTAATTTTGTTTTCAGTAGGTAGAAGTGAGGAAGGGACAAAAGTAGGTTGAATCAGAAGATCACCCGTACTTTTGTTCCTTTTTCTATTTCCGAAGATATTTCCAGCCTGGCATTGTAAGCTGATATTATTTTCTGAGTCAGACTAAGGCCGATGCCCTGACCTGCGTAGTCATGGGTATTGCTGCCCCGATAGAAAGACTGGAATATATGTTCTATTTCTTCCGGGGGAATGCCGATACCCTGATCTTTTACTTCAAGAACGAGGTGCCGGTCTTCCTGTCGGAGAGTGATGTCTACTTCTTTTTCAGAATATTTGCAGGCGTTATCAATGATATTTTTCAAAGCTATCTTTAGCAGATAGGGATTTGCTTTTACAGTGGCAGCTTTATTCATTTCTCCGTCATGGAGCCGGATTCTTTCGTTAGTTCCTGTCAGGTCTTTCAACATATCCGGCAGAGACAGTTCTTCTATATTGCTTTTTAGAAGTTCCTCGTCCTGACGTGAAAGGAAAAGAAGGTGGCGGATCAAGTTGGAGAGCCGCTTGCTTTCTGACGAAATTCGTTGCAGAGCTTCCATATATTCTCCGGTACTTCTTTCTTTCAGCAGGCTGATTTCGCATTCTCCCTGTATGGCGGTTATCGGATTGTTCAGTTCATGGGAGGCATGGCTGACAAAGGACTTCTCGGCTTTGAAAGCGCTATCCAGACGGTCGAGCATGCTATTCAGGGTTTTTATCATGTCTTCCAGTTCATCGTTATTACCGGTTGTTCTTAACCGGCGGTTCAGGCTGTTGGCTCGTATTCTCTTCAATTCTTTCAGTATATGCTGCAAGGGAACAAGGATACGCCCGGAATAGATTTTTCCGACTAGATAAATCAAGATGGAACTGAATAAGACCAGAAAGATGGAAAGGAGCAGCAAGTGTTCTTTAATTTCCGCTCCGTATACATTTCGAGACATAACGAGAACGATGAAATTTCCCTCATTATCGGGATAATAAAGGGCAGCTCCCAACTGATCTTTGTATTTAAAAGAAAAAGGTATGCTGTCTTCACCGGCTATGAGGAGTGCCTGCTGATGTTGAGTAAGATATTTATTCAGCGTGTCCCGCACTTCGGAGAGGCTGTCCATGTTTGGGCTTCGGGCAGGAGTTCGTCATATTTGCGCTGGATAATCTGATAGCTCTGTTCGTCTACTTCATCTTTTTCCCAATGCTTTTGTGCAGTCAGATATGCTTTCTCGCGGAGATAGGAGGCGTAGAGCTTATTGATAAACTGCGTACTGAAAAGATAGAATACGGCAATAATGATGATAGTCGTCAGTACACTGAGCAACGTATAGAAGAGAGCTATTTTAGAACCTATTTTCATGTCCGGATTGATAGAGTGGATAATGTTCAGGCGTTCATGATATATCCTAATCCTACTACTGTATGAATCAGCTTTTTATCGAAGTCGCGATCTATCTTCACCCGTAGATAATTGACGTATACGTCTACGATGTTGGTATTCGTATCAAAGTTCTTGTCCCATACGTCTTTGAGCAGTGTAATGCGTGATAGTGCTACTCCCTGATGCGTCATGAAATATTCGAGCAGGCGGTATTCTTTTACAGTGAGATCGATATCCACGTCTCCTCTTTTTGCCCGCCTAATGTTACAGTCCAATACTAGATTGTCGCAAGTCAGCTGATTGGCTACCGTCTCTTTATTTCGTCGCAACAAAGCCTTGATACGTGCCTCCAGCTCTTGAAAGCTGAAAGGCTTGACGAGATAATCATCTGCTCCTGCATCCAGTCCCTTTACAATATCTTCCGTCGTTCCCAAAGCTGTCAGCATAATGACCGGTGTCTGATAACCGAACCTTTGGCGGTAAAGATGGCAAAGTTCGAGTCCGTTTATTTTTGGCATGATAATATCCAGAATAACGAGATCGAAAGGTTCTTCCTGAAGGACTTTCCATCCCGTATTTCCATTGTGACAGACAGTTACCGAATGTCCGAATTCTTTTAGTCCCCGTTCGATAAAGGAGGCGATATTGACTTCATCTTCTGCTAATAGTATCTTTGCCATAAATCTACATTGTTTAGATGCAAAGATACTTTTTCTTTGCATCTGAAGAAAGAAAAACGGCATACATTTAAGTGTTTCTTCTTTCTGAACTGTATTATCTATACCGATGGCGAAAAGGCTGTTTCGTTTATACCGCTTTAGAGAAAACGAGGTGAAGATTGTTGAAGGATAGCAGGTTGAAAATAAAGTTGGTTAGGTTAGAAAGAGAAAACGGTGGACAGAGCTTTGGGCCTGTTCACCGTTTTTGATTCTTGTTGTATGTTCAAATGTAATTTGTCTTGTTCAAAGGAGATGTTATCCTTTCGCTTCCTGATACATAAAGCGTTTGATTGATTTCTTCGCAGTCTTTTCAAATTCTTCGAAGTGGATTTTTACTTTGCTTATCTGAGAGTAATTGGGCAGCTGCTGATTCAGTTCAATACGGTTGGCTTCCATTACTTTTACGATATCAGTCTGTTGCAGGCCATGAGCAAAAGCGTCGTCAAAGTCCGGATAAATCAGCGCTACCAGTTTATCATGCTGTAAAACGATCAGTGACTCCGCTACATAAGGCATATTGTTCAGTTTACTTTCTATCTCTTCCGGATAAATATTCTGTCCACTGGAAGTCAGGAGCAGATTTTTGCTGCGGCCCCGGACAGTCACATAGCCTTCGTCGTCGATTGTTCCTAAATCGCCTGTGTGAAGCCATCCGTTTGCATCGATAATCTGTGATGTAGCTTCCGGGTTTTTATAATATCCCAGCATCATATTCGTTCCTCTGCATACGATTTCTCCGGCGTGTGTTTTAGGGTCCGGTGAGTCGATGCGGACTTCCATCCGGGTAGTCGCTTTTCCACAAGAAGCCAGTTTCAGTGTCTCCCAACGGCTGGAACAAATAATCGGACCACATTCAGTCATACCATAAGCGATGGTGTAGGGGAAACCTATCTTTTTGAGGAAGGCTTCTACCTCGGCATTAAAAGGAGCACCGCCAATGATGATTTCATCGAAGTTCCCACCGAAAATTTCCATAGCAGCCTGTCGGGCCAACGATTTGATTTTATCGTTTACAATGGGTACTTTGAGCAATAGTTTTCCGATTTTGCTGTCTACCTTCGGAAGAATATCCTTTTTGATAATCTTTTCTACAATCAGGGGTACACAGGAGATTACTTTGGGTCTTATTTCCGAAAAAGATTGCGCAATGATCTTCGGAGACGGCATGCGCGTCAGGAAATAGATGTGTGCACCGGCAGAGAAACCATATAAAAAGTCGTATACCATGCCGAAAACATGCCCCATCGGAAGCATGGAGACGATGTGATCTCCCGGTTTCACAGGGAGCATTTCGAAACAGTATGCTACGTTTGACCAAATGCTGCGATAGGGGAGCATGACGCCTTTAGAATATCCGGTAGTGCCGGAAGTATAATTGATGATAGCCAGTTCCTCCGGACGGTCTTTCCGATAACAGATATGTTCGGGACGGAAATTCTTTGGATAGCGCTGGCCGTAAATAGCGTTTCGGTGTTCGAAGGCATAAGTCAGCTTTTCGTTGCGTGATACCAATGCGGAGAAATCGGTGAGGGAAGCGATCCCTTCCAGCAACGGCATTGCGTCTTCATTCAGATTTTCCCATGCCTGGTCGCCGACAAAGAGTAGCTTAGCCTCGGAGTGATTGACGATATTATGAATATTATCCGCTTTGAACTCATGTAGAATAGGAACAATGACGGTTCCGTACGTAATGGTAGCTAAGAAGGTAACCGCCCAATGGGCACTGTTTCGTCCACAGACAGCTATTTTATCACCCGGCTGAATACCGGCACTTTCCAGAACAATGTGAAACTTGGCTATCTTACGCGCTACATCCTTATATTGAAGCGTGATTCCTTTGTAGTCTGTCAATGCATCTTTATCCCAGTTTTTGATGATGCTTTGTTCAATATAATCAATGAACTGATGTTCTTGTTCCATTCGAATTTTGCACATTTGATTTAAAATTGCGCAAAAATAACACTTCATTAACGAAAACCGAAGTTTACAATCAAGTTTTACGGTTAATTAACGGGGGAGGGTTGAACTTCTTTTTTCAATTATTTTCCCGTTATGGATGGAGATTCCGGTTGGAGGCAATGGAGGAGGCGAGTTCTCTTTTCCGGAAGGGGCTGATATACAAAATTATGGTGTCACTATACCGTCAGTATAGTGACACCATCTGTTGCATATAGTGACACTATCCGCGTACGATAGTGTCACCATAATAAATATCAGGATTCACTGCTATTTTCTTCCTCTTCTTTGGACTTTTCGGAAATAAGCAGCAATTTATCATTCACATGCAGTTTCAGTGTTCCGTTAGGAATCAGAAATTCATCTCCGCGTTTCACAATCATCACCAATGTGCCTTTGGGGAGATTCATATCTTTCAGTGTATCTGCTTCTTCCAGCATTTCTTGTGTGATAGTCATATCCTTGAGGTCTGTATCAATCTCTTCCGGAAGTTCCACTCCGAAGTCATTGCCCGTTTTCTCCAGCGGTTTGGATAAATTCAGCAGGCGGGCAACGAAAGAAACGGTTGTTCCCTGCACAACCAGTGAAACGATTGTGATAAAGAATACGACATTAAAGATTATATTCGAACCTTCGACTCCCGCAACTACCGGATAAGTAGCGAAGATGATGGGAACTGCTCCACGCAATCCTACCCAAGACACGAACAGCCGTGATTTCATGGTTATTTTCCGGAAGGGAAGCAAACAAAGGAATACACTTAGCGGACGACCGATCACGATCATAAAGATACCGATCAATAAAGCCACTGCTGCGACTTCCAGCATTTCGTGAGGATTGACGAGAAGACCGAGGCAAAGGAACATGATGATCTGAAACAACCAGGTAAGTCCATCCATAAACGTATAAATGTCTTTGCGGTGCATAATCTTATTGTTTCCCACCATGATACCTGCGATGTATACGGCAAGGTAACCGTTACCTTTTAGCAAATCAGTGATGGAAAAGGTGAAGAAAACAAAAGCCAGCAACAGGATAGGGTACAATGCCTGATTGTCAATGTTGAGCTTGTTCAGCATGCGGATAGCCAACTTTCCGAGCACATATCCGGCAGCCGCACCGACTATAAACTGAATAACGAAAGAAGCGGCGATAGCCCCGACTCCCATACCTGCCGATTGGATAAACTGTATCAGGACAATGGTAAGCATGTAAGCCATCGGGTCATTACTTCCACTTTCCAATTCCAGCATGGGGCGGAGGTTGTGTTTCAGATTCATTTTCTGTGAACGCAGGATGGCGAATACCGAGGCAGAGTCCGTAGATGACATGGTGGCTGCCAGTAACAATGAAGTAGTGATAGGCAGATAGATATTCGTCCAGCTCATTCCGGACAACCACCAGATAAATAATCCGGTAAAAAGAGCGGTTAGTAGCACTCCGACGGTAGAAAGCACGATACCTGGACCTAAAATGGGTTTGATTTCTCTGAATTTTGTATCCATACCTCCCGAAAACAGGATGATGCTCAGGGCGACCATACCGATGAATTGTGCATCTTTGGCGTCATGAAACTGGAGCCCGAGTCCGTCACTTCCGAACAACATTCCCACGACGAGGAACAGTAATAAAGTGGGTACTCCGAAGCGATATCCGGTTTTTCCGACAACGATACTAACGAAAAGTAAGATAGAACCAATAAGTAGGGTGTTTTCTGCTGTAAATATCATAGGCAATCTATTGTTAAGTTATAAAAAATGTCGTATGAGCTCTCACCGTGCGAAGTTACACATTATTTAAAACAAATAAAGAGTCTTTTTGGATGTTTTTTTGTGAAAAGAGGTAGTTAAATTGTCTAAAAAGATTAATTTTGCACTCAATTAATCTACATCATACTTATGGATTCAAACAATCTTACTCCTTTACGGAAAGGGGTGGTAGGGGTACAATTCTTGTTTGTAGCTTTCGGAGCTACGGTGCTTGTACCGTTATTAGTGGGGCTCGACCCTTCCACCGCTTTGTTTACAGCCGGTATTGGTACACTTATTTTTCATGCGGTCACGCGGGGGAAAGTACCCATCTTTTTGGGAAGTAGTTTCGCATTTATTGCCCCGATAATAAAGGCGACAGAACTTTATGGTCTGGCGGGTACTTTATCCGGAATGCTGGGTGTCGCACTGGTTTATTTCGCAATGAGTGCGCTGGTCAAATGGCAAGGGGTGAGGGTGGTTGAACGTTTGTTTCCTCCGGTAGTCATTGGTCCGGTTATTATTCTGATCGGTTTGTCGCTTGCCGGTACGGGAGTGGAGATGGCGAAGGAAAACTGGGTGCTGGCTTTGTTATCGCTGGTTACTGCGGTTGTCGTTTCGATGAAGGCAAAAGGGCTTTTGAAGTTGATTCCTATCTTTTGCGGTATTATTGTCGGGTATCTGGCGGCATGGCTTTTCTATGATCTGGATTTGTCCGGTGTCAGAGATGCGGCCTGGATCGGGTTACCGCAGTTTGTATTTCCCAAGTTCTCATGGGAGCCGATCTTGTTTATGATTCCGGTAGCCATTGCTCCGGTGATAGAACATATTGGAGATGTATATGTGGTAAATACGGTTACGGGAAAGGATTTTGTGAAAGACCCCGGTTTGCATCGTACTTTATTGGGGGATGGGCTGGCTTGCCTTTTTGCCGGATTGGTGGGTGGTCCTCCGGTGACGACTTATTCGGAAGTAACGGGAGCCATGTCATTAACGAAAATTACGAATCCGCAAGTTATCCGGATTGCAGCCATATCCGCTATCTTGTTCTCCGTCATCGGTAAAATCAGTGCGTTGCTGAAATCAATTCCGAGTGCAGTATTGGGAGGAATAATGCTTTTGCTTTTCGGAACAATCGCCTGTGCCGGAATTGGTAATCTGGTCAATAACTGCATTGATTTGAGTCGTACAAGGAATATTATCATTGTTTCTCTGACGCTGACCGTCGGTATCGGTGGGGCTGTCCTCACTTGGGGAGACTTTTCATTGTCCGGTATCGGACTGGCTGCTTTGGTCGGAGTTCTTCTCAATTTGATATTGCCGAAAGATGATTGATGCTATCTTTTAATTAATAATTATTAGGCGCGGATTACACAGATGATGCAATTCGCGCCTTTTTATATTTAATAGTTAAGGTTTAGCTGGTAAATCTTGCATTTATGACAAGAACTTCATGATATCTTCGTCCACAGTACTGATACCACCGATTCCGAATTGTTCGATCAATACATTTTTCACGTTCGGTGAAAGGAAGGCCGGAAGAGTAGGGCCCAGATGAATATTCTTCACTCCCAGTGCCAGCAATGCCAACAAAACGATTACTGCTTTCTGTTCGTACCAAGCGATGTTATATACGATAGGAAGTTTGTTAACGTCGTCCAATCCGAATATTTCTTTCAGTTTCAGGGCGATGACAGCCAACGAATAGCTATCATTACATTGTCCTGCATCCAGTACACGGGGGATGCCGTTGATGTCACCTAAAGCCAGTTTGTTATATCTGTATTTGGCGCAACCGGCAGTCAGGATCACTGTATCTTTCGGAAGTTTTTCTGCAAATTCGGTGTAATATTCACGGCTCTTCATGCGTCCGTCGCATCCTGCCATTACGAAGAATTTGCGAATTGCTCCACTTTTGACGGCTTCTACCACCTTATCTGCCAGAGCTACTACTTGCGCATGGGCAAATCCTCCGATCAGTGTTCCGTTCTCAATCGCTGTTGGCGGCTGACATTGCTTGGCGTGTGCGATCAGTGCGGAGAAATCTTTCGGTTTTCCGTCTTTACGTTCGGGGATATAGTGTGCACCATCCAGTCCGCAGGCTCCGGTGACATAGATACGGTCTTTGTAAGTAGCGTTGGCACGTGGAGGAACAATACAGTTGCTGGTAAACAAAATCGGTCCGTTGAAGCTTTCAAATTCTTCTTTCTGTTTCCACCACGCGTTTCCGTAGTTTCCTGCCAGATGTTTGTATTTTTTTAGTTGAGGGTAATAATGCGCCGGAAGCATTTCGCTGTGGGTATAGATGTCTATCCCTGTTCCCTCGGTCTGTTCCAGCAATTCTTCAAGGTCCTTCAGGTCATGGCCGCTGATAAGGATACCCGGATTGTTGCGCACACCGAGATTAACTTCTGATATTTCCGGATTTCCGTAGCTGCTTGTGTTGGCTGCATCCAGCAGAGCCATTGCGGAAACTCCGTGTTTACCTGTGGTCAGTGTAAGTTGAACCAGTTCTTCCATCGTAATATCATTGCGGGTGAGTTCGGCTAATGCGTGTTGCATAAAGGCAAAGATTTCTGATGATTCGTGTCCCAGATTATGCGCATGCTCAACGTAAGCTGCCATTCCTTTCAGTCCGTAATGTACAAGTTCTTTCAGAGAGCGGATATCTTCGTTAGGTGTGCGAAGTACTCCTACTGTCTTGGCTTTTTCTTCGAACTCATCTTCACTTCCATCCCATAGGCATTCGTCGGGAGCATTGGCAATGGTTACTTTGCTGCCAAGTTCTTTTTTCAGCTGCAATCCTTCTTTTATTTTCCTGATGATAGCCGTTTTATCAAAATTGGCGTTGGTGATAGTGATAAACAGGGCATCGTAGATAAATTTGTCTGCCTGTTCGGAAGGTTGTCCTTCCTGACGCAGATGTTCGTTGTACACAGCAATTCCCCGTACTACAAAGAGCAAAAGATCTTGCAGGTTAGCCACTTCGGATGTTTTTCCGCATACTCCTTTTAAGGTACAACCTGTACCCATTGCGGTCTCTTGACATTGATAACAGAACATACTCATAACTTTTACGTTTTTAATTAGTCTTCTTGATTATGAACGCAAAAGTAGGGGGAAAGTTTGAGGTATGTTTGTAACCAATGTTACATTGGCCGAAAAAAAATCAGATGCTGTGAGCTAAATTATTTTAGCTATAATCATATTCCGATTAGCTATAATGAAAACTAGATTAGCTATAATGAAACCGGAGTAAACTCTTGGTTATTGAATCAGCCGGACCAGCTGTTCTTTCTGTAAAATAGTGATCTGTTTGCGGTCGGCTGTGATCAGGCCGTCATCCTGCATGTGTGACAGTTCACGTGCCAGAGAGGGACGGGAGACACCGAAGTAATCGCTCAACTCCTGTTGCGAACGGTCGAGGGTGATCTGCAACTGTTGCTGTTGTTTGTGCAGTCGGAGCAGATAGGATGCTATCTTTTGCCGGATGGTCTTGAAAGACATAAAGAAAAGTTTATCCGACAAGGTACGGGCATAATTGGCAGATAGATTCATATAGTTCTCCAGAAACTGCTCGTTCTTGCGAAAGAGTTCCAGTACGCTCGATTTGGGGATTTCGATTACTTCCGTCAGTTCGTTAGCGGTCACTTCTACCGGAAAACGGTTCTCTTCTCCGAAGAGGAAGAGAGGAGCAAGGGCCCTTGGTGCGGCAATGTCTTCTACTTTGATGAGTCTTCCGGAATAGTCTATCATTTCGCCGCGTACACTCCCTTTGGTCAGTATCATGAGACGGTTGCACACATCTCCCTGTCGTGCCAGAATTTCTCCTTTCTTATAAGAACGGGTATGAAAACTGATCTCTTCCAGATTGGCGGATAACTTCTCCGGAGTAATTCCCCGGAACAATGGGTTATTGATGAGTGCAGGTATCATAAGCTTATCTGTTATTTGAATTTTAATATGAATTTTGTTTCTTTATTGTCCGGCAGCAAGATGAGGCTTCCACCGGAAAGCCGCATAATCTGACGTGAAATACTAAGTCCGATTCCGCTGCCTCCTTCTTTGGTGGTGAAGAAAGGGATAAAAATATGTTCCGCAATTTCCGGCGGAATAACGGGACCGTTATTCTTTATCTCAATCAGTACCTCTTCCGTTTCATTGCAATATACCTGAATATCGATTTGTCCGTCCGGCTGATTACCGATTGCCTGAATCGCATTTTTCAGAAGGTTAATGACTACTTGTGAGACTAGATTTTCATCTGCATATAAAATCAGGTCGGCTGGATCGATCTTCGTATGGAATGTGATATGGTCACAGGGATTCTGATGACGGGCAAGTTCTACCATTCGTTCGATGAATGCTTTTAAGTAAAACAATGAAGGCTCCGGAGCCGGTATCCGTGTGAATTTGCGGTAGGATTCCACGAAAGCAAGCAGTCCTTTTCCCGTTGTACTGATGGTCTGTAATCCGTGGCTGATTTCTTCGTCTTTGTCCTCTACCATCGAAAGGAGCGTATCGCTGAGGGAGGTGATAGGAGTGACGGAGTTCATGATTTCGTGAGTCAGTACACGGGTCAGGCGAATCCATGAATCTATTTCTTTCTCGTCCAGTTCTATATTAATATCATTCAGCGCAAGGATACGCAAATGTTCCTTGTGCACATTGATTTCTGATACACGGATGGATAGATTGACCGTTCCCCGTTCATTATGAAACATCACCTGTAATTTGTCTCCGGGATGGCAGTTCTCCATTTTCTCCATCAGCGTGGTGTCTACTTTACTCAATTGCCGGACATGTGTGAATATATTGAGTCCCAAAAGCCGGAGGGCCTCCTTGTTCTTCTGATAGACTGCTCCGTTGTCATTGAGCACCAGCAACCCTGTGCTGACAAAATCAAGAATCAGTTCGTAGTATTTTTCCTGTTGGGCAGTTTCTGCTTTTACATTATATAAGATGCGTCCCACCCGATTGAGTGCCCGGTTGATCTGTTTGCTTTCGGGAGTGCCGGACTCTTCGGGGAAGCGGAAGGCACTGTCATTATTCTCCAAAGCGTCGATCATGAAAAGCACCTGCTTGATGTGCAGGCGATAAAGACGGACTTGCCAGATGATACTTAAAACCAGCAGACAGCTACTGATACCGAGCCAGATATAAGACTGATATACACCTGACCAGACAACTGCCAGACAGCAAATGGCGGTCAGTGATACTCTGAACCAATATTGCTTGGTTAATTGTTGCAGCATCCGGTTCATAATCCGAACTTTTTCATCTTATTATAAAGGGTCTGACGGGTAATTCCCAGTTGCGCGGCTACTGCCGAGAGGTTTCCTGCACAGGTATCCAGTGCTTTCCGTATCATTTGTATCTCCATCTCTTCCAGTGTGGAAATATCCTTTTCGGAAGTTTCTGTCTTTCGGGTGGATAACTGGAATAATTCCGCCGGAATTTGCAATCCGTCGTTCATGATGACCACCTTTTCGATGGCATGTTCCAACTCTCGGATATTCCCGTACCATGGGTACGCAATGAGTTTTTCCTTGGCTGCCGGGCTGAATTTCATCGGTTCCTTATCGTATTGTTTGCAGAAACGGATGATAAATCTTTCGGCAAGCGGGATAATATCTTCTTTTCGTTTCCGCAAAGGAGGTATTTCGATATGAATGGTGTTGATTCGGTAGAGTAAGTCTTCCCGAAATTCTTCCCGGTCCACCATTTCCTGCAGGTTCCGGTTGGTAGCACATATCAGGCGGATGTCGATAGGAATCGGAGTGTTGCTTCCCACCCGTACGATGCTTCTTCGTTGGATAGCTGTCAGCAGTTTAGCTTGCAGATGATAGGGCAGATTCCCTATTTCATCCAGAAACAAGGTGCTGTGATCGGCAGCCTCAAATTTTCCTGTCCGGTCGGCATGCGCATCGGTGAAAGAGCCTTTTACATGACCGAAGAGTTCGCTTTCAAATAAAGATTCAGTGATCGCTCCCATGTCCACAGCGATCATTTCTTGTTGTCTGCGGTTGGAAAGAGCATGAATTTCACGGGCAAGCATTTCCTTCCCTGTTCCGTTCTCACCTGTAATCAGGATATTGGCATCTGTGGTGGCTACTTTCTCTATCAGCATTCGGAGCTGCTGCATCGGTTTGCTTTCTCCCCAATAGATCGGCGGAGTGTTGACAGGCTCCTTTTTGTTTCCCGTTTTTCGTCCATGCTGTGCGGACGAGGCGGCAGCCTGCAATGTTTCTACCAGTTTCTGATTGTTCCAAGGTTTGACGACAAAGTCCGAAGCTCCTTCTTTTATGCCCCGGATGGCAAGATCAATATCCGCATAAGCGGTAAAAAGTACGACGGGAAGTTCCGGTCGTACTTTCTTTATTTCGTGCAGCCAGAACAATCCTTCATTGCCGGTATTGATGCCCGAAGTGAAATTCATATCCAATAGTACCACTTCCGGTGTCTCTTCCCGTATCACGGTGGTCAATGTGACCGGTGATGACAGCGTGACAACCTTTGAAAAATAGTTTTTTAAAAGGATTTGTACCGCAGTCAGCACTCCTTTGTTATCGTCTACAATGATGATTGTTCCTGATTTACTCATGTCCGAATTGGTTTGTACGCTACAAACTTACGAAAAAGTAACTCATAATTCAAAATTCGGATTTGAATTTATAACCATTGGAACTTTAATCCGAATGATAAACTTAGATAATCGCGGGGACGGAGATAGCTATTCGTTACGGCGCTGATGAGGTAAAGGTCGCATGTGCTTATCTCGTAGAAGAAAGTCACGGACTTTGCCAGAAACCTGCGGTTCGGGTCAATATCATAAGTCAACCGTTGTCCCAGGAAAACATGAATACGCACTTTGCTTGAAAAGCCATAGTATCCCTTCGGATAACGTTCAGGCTCACTTACCCAGAACTGGTTGCCAAACACGGTATTCAGATACAATCCGCAGGCGAGAGGTTCTGTGGAGAATCCTTTTCCCAGATTGATGCTCCAAGGCATATAGTTCTGTTTCAGCGTCATGGTTACTTTAGCCTTTTTGGACGAATACTTCGGGATGAATCCGAGTAGTAAATCTGTTTCCCACTGATTTCGTTTTCCGTAATCCCATCCGGTACCGAACGAGATTAATCCCATATTTCCCGCATACTGTATTTTAGAGTGAGTCGGGATAATCCGCTCCCAGTTTCTGCGGAAGCGATGGACACGTCTGTCATAACCGGTACGGAGAATCGGTTCCGGTACATAAGGTAGTACTGTGTCTGCTTTGACTATTGTAAACGCGGAATCGCCTTCGTGAAAGGCTATAATGGAATCTGCCTTGATCACCAGTCTCAGTGAGTCAGGTTTGTAGTTATTGATAATTGTATCTGTCTTGCAAGTAGCCGATATCAGGCCGGGAAAGAGCAGGAGTGTAGTCAGCACTCCTGTGCGGATGATATATTTAGTATTCAACCAGTTCATATTCATATTTTTCCGGGGTTATAGTAAATACCAGATAACTGCGACTTTTCATGCAGTCACTGACAATATAATGCACATCATCATCGAAAAGGACTCTGTCATCGAACCCGTGATTGTGGGCAGCCGTGCAGAACTGTAGTCCCGGATATTGAGTGACATAGTACTGGAATGGTTTCGCCACATTATCATTGAACACGTCTGCAAATGGATGCGCGTGCATACTGACTACGGTTTTTTCAAACTCATCAGCCCTGGCTGTCAGTTCCTCTTCCATAAAACTGAAATTGGGAATAGGTTCCGAATAATCGTATTCCAGCGCATTGGTATTGAGGCAGACAAATTTCACATTGCCTGCGATAAATGAGAAGTTGGCAGGTCCGAAAACAGCCTGATAAGTTTCTGCTCCGGTGCCCAGACAGTCATGATTCCCGATAAGGGCGACATAAGGAACTTTTAGCCCGTTCATGATATCCCGCTGCCAAAGAAATTCTTTGGTCAGTCCGAAGTCACTCATATCTCCTCCGTGAATGACAAAGTCGATATCGTCTCTCTTATTGACCTCTTTTACAAAGTCTTCGGTCTCGTCATACCATCGCTGTGAATCTCCCATAGTGATAAAACGGATGGTTGTTTTTCCTTTACACTTAGCTTCTATTTGTTCAATGTTATGAGCATTTACATCTGTCTCTCCACTGATACGTACATCGTAGGGATGATAGTCTATCAGGTCACATCCTGTCAGAAGCAGGCAGGTCAGGAGAGTGTACAAATTCTTGTTTACCATAAATAGAATGATTTATTTAATTGAAAACTTGACGCGAAGATAGAGTTTTCCGATGACATTGAAATACATTAAAGTCGGAAATAGGAAAAACAGAACAATAAATGGGCGAAAATGTATACTTTCCGTTGGACAGTAAACAGGAAGGATTTCTGTCTAATAATTAGACGGGAGTGTCTAATTATTAGACAATGGGTAGTACTGTCGAAACATATAAATAGTTGTGAATGAATACTCTTGCTATTGTGGCACGCTATCTGCATTGCATTATGAAGAAAAATAGGAATAAGCATGAGACAAATTTATTATGTAATTGTTTATCTTAGTGACCGTTTGGTGCGAAAGAGATTTGATACGGAGAATCCGGTCAATAGTATAAAGAGCGAATAAAGAAAGAATAGAAAGTGAAACAACATAATCAAGAAATAAAATGATACAGATTGAAAACATTAGTAAAGTATTTCGTACTACTGAAGTAGAGACGGTTGCATTAAATCACGTGAACCTTGAAGTTAAACAAGGAGAGTTTGTTGCTATCATGGGGCCTTCGGGCTGTGGAAAATCCACTTTGTTGAATATTCTGGGCTTATTGGATAACCCTACGGAAGGCTCTTACCAGCTGATGGGAGAGGAAGTTGCCGGATTGAAAGAGAAGGAGCGTACTCATGTCCGTAAAGGCAAATTAGGCTTTGTATTCCAAAGTTTCAACCTGATAGACGAACTGAATGTCTACGAAAATGTAGAACTTCCGCTTACTTATCTGGGTATTAAATCCTCCGAGCGCCGCCGTATGGTGGAAGATATTCTGAAAAGGATGAATATCAGCCATCGGGCCAAACACTTTCCGCAACAGCTGTCCGGTGGTCAGCAGCAGCGTGTTGCTATCGCTCGTGCGGTAGTGACTAATCCGAAGCTTATCCTTGCCGATGAGCCAACAGGTAATCTGGATTCAAAGAACGGAGCGGAGGTAATGAATCTGCTGACGGAACTGAATAAAGAAGGTACCACCATCATTATGGTGACTCACTCACAACATGATGCGAGCTTCGCACACCGTACCATACATCTGTTCGACGGAAGTGTAGTGGCAAGTGTAACAGCATAAACCGAAACGACAATGAGACAAATCTATTATAGCATCCGAACTTTATTGCGTGAACGGGGCACGAATATTATCAGGGTAATTTCTCTTTCGCTGGGACTTACCATTGGCATTTTGCTCTTCTCGCAGATTGTGTTTGAATTGAGTTATGAACGTTGCTATCCGGAATCGGAACGTCTGGCGATTGCACGTTGCCTGACGACTAACCTTAGTACGGGGGAGAAAATGGGAGACGACGGCAACAACTTTGATTATACACTTTTTGATGTGGTTGCACCGACTTTGGCGCAGGATATGCCCGAAGAAATTGAGTTTGCCAGTTGCGTCCTCGCAGAACAATGGATGAGTATATATTATGAAGATAAATTATTATCGGACATCAACTATATATACGCTGATACTTGTTTCTTCCAGACTTTCGGTATACCTGTCTTAAAAGGAAATCCGAAAGATATGATTATGCCGGGAAGTGTGTTTGTGTCAGAACACTTTGCACGTGAAACATTTGGAGATGCAGATCCTATCGGCAAAATTCTTAAAGCAGACAGGCAAAATGATTTTACGATTCGTGGTGTGTACAGAGATGTGCCGGAGAATACGATGCTCGCTCATGACTTTGTTGTTTCCATCCATCGGGATGGAGGATATCAGGGAGGATATGGCTGGAAGGGAAATGATATCTTTTACACTTTTCTTCGCTTGCGTGATGCTGCGGATATTGATAAAGTGAATGACAAGATCCAGCGGGTAATCGAAAAATATACGCCTGCCCGTTTTGACGACTGGAAATTAAATTTCAGTGTCATCCCGTTAGTGAAGTATCATTTGGAATCTTCCGATGTGCAGAAGCGCTTGGTCATATATGGATTTTTGGGGTTCGCTATCTTTTTTGTCGCCATCATGAATTATATGCTGATATCTATCGCTACCCTAAGTCGTCGTGCCAAAGGGGTGGGTGTTCATAAATGCAGTGGTGCCAGTGCCGGAAATATCTTCGGCATGTTTTTGGCGGAAACAGGAATCCTTGTTGTCATATCTGTACTTCTCAGCCTTCTGCTGATAGTCAATGCACGTGAAATAATCGAAGACCTGCTTTCCGTCCATCTGTCTTCACTTTTTACATGGGAGACACTATGGGTGCCTTTGCTTACGATCGTGATTCTTTTCCTTTTGGCGGGTGGCATACCGGGACGGTTGTTTTCGCGCATACCAGTCACACAGGTGTTCCGCCGTTATTCTGATGGTAAGACAGGTTGGAAACGTTCGTTACTGTTTATACAGTTCACGGGTGTCTCTTTTGTTTTGGGATTACTGCTGGTTACGCTTCTGCAATACAACCATCTGATGAGCCGTGATATGGGGATAAACGTTCCGGGATTGGTTCAGGCAGGAACATGGTTGCCGAAAGAAAGCGTAGAACATGTTACCGATGAACTGCGTCGCCAGCCTATGGTAGAAGGAGTGGCTGTTGCTACAAACGGAGTAATCGGACAATACTGGACACGCGGACTGATGAGTAATGACGGTAAAAGAATCGCTACACTTAACTTTAATTATTGCAGTTATAACTATCCCGAAGTAATGGGAATAAAGATTATCGAAGGCAGCACTCTTAAGAAAAAGGAAGATTTATTGGTGAATGAAGAGTTGGTACGTTTGATGAAGTGGACAGATGGGGCAGTAGGAAAGAAATTAAATGATATAGAGGGTACGATTGTCGGTGTCTTTCGGGATGTTCGCAACTATAGCTTCTTTTCAACTCAGGCACCTATTGTCTTGATAGGATCAGAAAATGCCAATCAAGTATTTGATGTCCGTTTGAAAGAGCCGTATGATGATAATCTGAAACGTCTGAATGAGTTTACCGATAAGACATTTCCGAATATAGCCATGCGTTTCAGTTCTGTGGACAGTATGATAAAGGACATATATAAAAGTGTATATCGCTTCCGTAATTCAGTCTGGATTACTTCAAGCTTTATTCTGCTGATTGTAATTATGGGATTGATCGGCTATGTGAATGATGAAACTCAACGTCGAAGCAAAGAAATAGCTATCCGGAAAGTGAATGGAGCCGAAGCCTCTCATATTTTGCGCCTGCTGATACGCGAGATTCTGTATGTATCCGCATCCTCCATATTGATTGGTATCATTGTTTCTTATTTCGTAGGAAAGGCATGGCTTGACCAGTTTGCCGAACAGATTTATCTGAACCCGTTATTGTTTATAGGTACAGCGCTGTTTGTCTTATTGCTGATTGTTGTTTGTGTTGTGCTGAAAGCATGGCACATAGCCAATGAGAATCCGGTAAATAGTATCAAGAGCGAATAGAAATATAAGAATATTATTATCTTTCAGGCACGGATTAATACGGCTTCTGCGATGAATGCATCTTTTAGAAAACGTGTTAATTCGTGCCTGAACTTTTTTTATTATGATATATCTTCCGATGCAGTGTTAATTTGATTTATTCCGCTACCTTATTTGCTATCGGATGTTCCTTCGATACCTTCTTTATATAAATCATCAGACTGATAACAGCAGTGACGAATGCCAGTGCATCCGATACTGGCATACTGATCCAGACACCTTTCAATCCCCACCATTGCGGGAAGAGTAACAAGCAAGGCAACAGATAAAGCAACTGTCGTGTCAGCGAAAGGAAAATACTGATTTTTGCCTTGCCGATGCTCTGGAAGAAGTTGCCAATCACAATTTGTGCTCCCACAAACGGGAACATAAGTACTGCCAGACGGATTCCTTCTACTGCCAAATTTATCAATTCATCACTATCTGTGAAAAGTGCCGATACCGCATGGGGGAAAAATTCACAGATCACAAAACCACTGCTGGTAATCACTACACCGGAGATAATTCCCAATCGTAGTGTCTGTTTTACCCGGTCTATCTTCTGTGCTCCGAAGTTGTAGCCTACAATGGGTTGCATTCCCATAGTCAGTCCCAACACAATCATTACGTAGAGTGTCAACAGGCGATTGATAATGCCGTAAGCACCGATAGCCATATCGCCTCCGTATTCCTGTAAGCTGTTATTGACTATGATAACGATAGCACAAGCGCAAACATTCATCAGGAAGGGAGACATGCCGATAGCGAAAATACTTTCTACAATTCTTCGTTTTACCTTCCAGATCTTTCCCTCAAAATGAACCGTGCTCTCCTTCTTGCAAAAGTGGCTTACTACCCACACCATACCGATCAACTGTGAGATGAGCGTTGCCGTAGCGGCTCCTCGCATTCCCCATTCAAAATGAAATATAAAGATGGGAGCGAGGATGATATTGGCTACTACCGTTACCATCGAAGTAAGCATCGCCTTCTTCGGATATCCGGTAGCACGCATCACATTATTCAAACCGATCATCGTATAAGTGATCGGAGTTCCCAGCAGAATCACTTGCATAAAGCTGCGTGCGTATGGGAGCGTGTCGGGACTCGCTCCGAAGAAAATCAGTATGTTGTCAAGAAAGATAAAAGACAGTATGCCGAAGAAAAAAGCATTCGTGATGCAGAGCATCAGTGTGTGCGACAAGATTTCCGTAGCTCCTTTCATATCCTTCTGTCCCAGACGGATAGAAGCAATGGTAGAGCTACCTGCAGATACCAGCGTACAGAAAGCGACTACCAGATTCATCAGGGGAAAGCTGACTGCTAATCCGGCAATAGCCATTGGTCCCACGCCGTGTCCGATGAAGATGCTGTCGATAATGTTATAAATAGACGTGATCGTCATCCCAATGATGGCGGGAATGGAATATTGCAACAGTAGTTTACCGATGCTTTCTTTTCCTAATATGTGCGGATCGTTTTTGCTCATGCGCTCGTATGGATTGTTGGATGAAAACGAATGTTACGTTTTTTTAAGTGGGGCAAAGGTACGAATTATTTGCCTGATTCGATGATTATTCGGAACTTTGCACAATTCAATACACAAGGTTTAACGTTTTAGGTAAAAAGAAAGAGTAAGTATGGATACAACAAAGACAATTGCGGCACTGTTTGATTTCGATGGTGTCATCATGGATACGGAAACACAGTACACTGTTTTCTGGGATGAACAAGGGCGTAAATATCTGAATGAACAAGACTTCGGACGCCGTATCAAGGGACAGACGCTGACCCAGATTTACGACAAATACTTCTCGGATCAGCCGGAAGCTCAGCAAGAGATTACAGCCGGGCTCAATGTCTTCGAGAAAAGCATGTCTTATGAATACATTTCCGGTGTGGAAGCCTTTATCTCCAATCTTCGGAATCACGGGGTGAAGATAGCTGTAGTCACCAGTTCCAACGAAGAGAAAATGCAAAACGTTTACAATGCCCATCCCGAATTTAAAGGAATGGTAGACCGTATCCTGACCGGAGAAATGTTTGCCCGCTCCAAACCGGCTCCCGACTGCTTCCTTCTCGGTATGGAAATATTCGGTGCTACTCCTGAAAACTCTTATGTGTTCGAAGACTCCTTCCACGGTCTGCAAGCCGGAATGACTTCCGGTGCTACCGTTATTGGTCTTGCCACTACCAATACGAGAGAGGCCATTACCGGAAAAGCACACTATATTATAGATGACTTTTCGGAAATGACCTTCGAACGGTTACTGACCATACATCACAAATGATGAAAATCAGTATACAGCAGTGCACGTAATGCTTTATGCTATCTGTGTGCACTGCTGACTTATCTCATCAGCTTATGCCTTGTCGGCTTTCTCTGCAGGCTTATCAGTGTCGATCAATCTCCACACTACCGAAGCTACGGCACCTCCGAGGAACGGAGCAACGATGAACAGCCATAATTGTGAAAGCGCTTCTCCTCCCTGGTAAAGAGCCGGTCCGATGCTACGTGCCGGATTCACGGAAGTTCCTGTGATAGGGATACAGACGATATGAATCATCACAAGCGTAAGACCGATGGCGATTCCTGCAAATTTGTTATCAGCTCCTTTTGACGTGGAACCTAACACCACCAGTACAAAGATAAACGTGAATACGGATTCGGCAATAAAAGCCATGGTTGCATTGGTATATCCGTTGGCCCCGGTCAGCGTGGTGACAGAACCGGAATCTCTGGCAAGGAAATAAAGGATAGACGAACCGATAATACCTCCGATAACCTGGAATATCATATACATTCCGGCATCTTTAGAAGACATCCGTTTAGAAAGCCATACTCCGAGAGTGATGGCAGGATTGATATGGCAACCGGATATTTTCCCGATTGTATAACACATTACAAGCACGCTCAATCCGAAGGCAAAGGCGACGCCGAGCGTTCCGACAGATGCGAAAGGCTGGATAGCTCCGGCAAATACGGCACTGCCACATCCCATCAGGACAAGTATCATCGTCCCGATCATTTCAGCAAAATACTTTTTCATTTTCAATTCTCTTTTTTATTTGGTTTGAATCATGAATCCCCTGATTCATATAGAGAAATAACAGTTCAAAATTCCTTTTGTTTTTTGTCGGAGTCTTTATCTTGAGTGATTCTTTTTCGTTTTCTTTCTCACTTATGAAAGAAATGTTATAACTTTGCCCCAATTTTTGATAACGTTCGCGTTGTCAGAAGCTCTTTATCTTTTAATTATTAATTTAAAATTTGAAAAGACATGGCTGGTTATATATCAGATGATACAAGAAAGGTGACTACTCATCGCTTGGTTGAAATGAAACAGAGAGGCGAAAGAATATCTATGCTTACTTCTTATGATTACACGATGGCACAAATCGTAGATGGTGCGGGAATGGATGTGATTCTGGTGGGCGACTCCGCTTCTAATGTAATGGCAGGTAACGTGACTACATTGCCTATTACTCTCGATCAGATGATTTATCACGCAAAATCAGTCGTACGTGGCGTAAAACGTGCTATGGTCGTAGTCGATATGCCTTTCGGATCTTATCAGGGAAACGAAATGGAAGGTCTTGCTTCTGCCATCCGCATAATGAAGGAAAGTCATGCCGATGCTTTGAAACTGGAAGGTGGAGAAGAAATCATCGGTACGGTGAAACGCATTATCAGCGCAGGTATTCCGGTGATGGGCCATTTGGGATTGATGCCTCAGTCTATTAATAAATATGGTACTTATACAGTGCGTGCCAAAGACGACAGCGAGGCTGAAAAGCTGATTCGCGATGCTCATCTTCTCGAAGAGGCAGGTTGCTTTGCCATTGTGCTCGAAAAGATTCCGGCAACTTTGGCTGAACGGGTAGCTTCGGAATTGACGATACCTATTATCGGTATTGGTGCCGGTGGTCATGTAGACGGACAAGTGTTGGTCATCCAGGATATGCTTGGAATGAATAATGGATTCCGTCCCCGCTTCTTACGTCGGTATGCAGACCTTTACACAGTGATGACTGATGCGATCAGCCGTTATGTGTCCGACGTGAAGAATTGCGACTTCCCCAACGAGAAGGAACAATATTAAAACAATATATGGCAGTTAAATTGTGGACAGTTCATTTTATGCGGATATGCGTAGCTAATTTGCTGTTGTTTATCTCTTTGTATATCTTGTTTCCGGTGCTCTCCGTTGAGATGGCCGACCGTCTTGGGGTACCGGTAGCACAGACAGGGGTTATCTTTCTTTTTTTTACATTGGGAATGTTCCTTATCGGTCCGTTCCATGCTTATCTCGTAGATGCCTACAAGCGTAAGTACATGTGTATGTTCTCTTTTGCCCTGATGGTGGCGGCAACTGCAGGATATACCTTTGTGACCAATGTAACGGAACTTGTCTTGTTGAGCACCGTACAAGGATTGGCTTTTGGAATTGCTACTACCGCAGGAATCACACTTGCCATTGATATAACGAACGCTACACTTCGCAGTGCCGGAAATGTCAGCTTTTCCTGGATGGCACGTTTGGGGATGATTATCGGTGTTGTTTTGGGTGTCTGGCTCTATCAGAGCTACTCATTTAAAAACTTGCTGTCCGTGTCGGTGATCACCGGAATAGCAGGTGTTTTGATGGTAGCCGGAGTATATGTGCCTTTCCGTGCGCCGATCGTTACCAAGCTCTATTCCTTCGACCGCTTCCTGCTGTTGCGGGGATGGGTGCCTGCTATCAACATGATTCTGATTACTTTCGTACCGGGATTGTTGATTCCGCTCGTACATCCTTTCCTCAACGATTTCGTACTGGGGAATAGAGGAATACCCATCCCATTCTTTGTCGGTACAGGAGCCGGATATCTTGCCTCCTTGTTGCTGGCACGTCTGTTTGTTCTGAAGGATAAGACATGGCGGCTGGTGCTTGTAGGAATGATACTGGAGATTGTAGCTATCACTCTGTTGGCTTCCGGTTTTCCGGTGGCTATTCCTTCCATCCTTCTTGGATTAGGCTTGGGACTGGTGATGCCTGAGTTTCTGGTCATGTTTGTGAAGCTGTCCCATCATTGTCAGCGAGGTACGGCAAATACCACTCATCTGTTGGCCAGCGAAGTCGGATTCTCATCCGGAATAGCCGTTGCGTGCTATTTCGATCTGGAAGCAGATAAGATACTTTATACCGGACAAGTAGTAGCTGTGATCGCTTTGGTTTTCTTTATACTGGTTACTTATCCTTATTATAAGAATAAGAAAGTAAGATGATTTAAATGAAGAATGAAGAATGAAGAATGGGCTGCGCTATTATGCTGCAAAGTAATTCTTCATTCTTCATTTTTTTAGTTTCTGCTTACCTGTTTTACCCCTTTCACTGTCCTCAACTTCTTGATGAGTGCTTCCAGTCGTCCGGTATCACCTACCATTACCGTTAGTGTTCCGGAGAATAGTCCGTCGTTGGAATCGATTCCGATGGAGCGCAGACTGATTCCATTCTCTTTAGAAATGATAGAAGTAATATTGGTAACAATTCCAATATCATCGTGACCTACCACACGTAGTGTGATAGGATACTGTGTGCCGACTGATTTTCCTGCCCAACGTGCTTTTACAATCCGGTATCCGAACCGTTCGCGCATCTGATTGGCATTCGGACAGTCCGCCCGATGAATTTTGATACCTCCGCTTACTGTCACAAATCCGAATACATCATCTCCGTAAATCGGATTGCAGCATTTGGCAAGTTTAAATTCCAGTCCTTTCAGATTCTGATCGATGACAAGCACATCCTCTTTGGAGGTGACCTCTTCTTGTGTTGCCTGCAAATTGTATCCTTCAGCACTGCGATAAACGATCTCATCATGCGTGTCATTGTCCCGTCTCTGCTGTTCAAGGTATTTATCCAGAATATCGTTGACATCCAGTGTCTCATCTGCAATCTTCTGATAAAACTCTGTCACATTTTTAAAGCCCAGACGCTTGATAAGACGCATCATCGTAGCTTCGTCATACTCCATCTTCCGGTTTTTGAACTTCCGTTCCAATGTCTCTTTGGCGAAATCGTGCTGGCGTGCTACCATCTCCTTAAGTGCCTGACGTATCTTGGTGCGGGCTTTGGAAGTCGTCACGATGTTCAGCCAGTCCTGCTTCGGAGTCTGGGTATTCGACGTCATGATTTCCACCTGATCACCGCTGTTCAGTTTCTGCTTTAACTGTACGTTCTTGCCGTTTACTTTTGCTCCGATACACTTGCATCCCAGTTTACTATGAATATGGAAAGCGAAATCGAGTACGGTAGCCCCTTTGGCAAGCTTGAACAAGTCTCCTTTCGGTGTGAATACGAATACTTCATCTTCGTAAAGGTCCATTTTAAACTGGTCCATCACTTTCAAAGAGTCGTTATCTGCATTTTCAAGAGCTTCGCGTACTGAAGTCAGCCATTCGTCCAGTCCTGTTTCACCTTTGATGCCTTTGTATCTCCAGTGTGCGGCGAGTCCCCGTTCTGCGATCTCATCCATTCGCCGGGTACGAATCTGTACTTCCACCCATCTGCCTTCCGGCCCCATCACAGTGATATGCAACGATTCGTAACCGTTGCTTTTCGGAATTGAAAGCCAGTCCCGCAAACGTTTCGGGTTGGGCTGATACATATCCGTAACGATAGAATATACCTGCCAGCATTCCTGCTTCTCTTTAGCCGGGTCCGGTTCGGAATCCAGAATGATACGGATAGCGAACAAGTCATAAATTCCTTCGAACGGAGTCTTCTGCTTCTGAATCTTGTTCCAGATGGAATGAATCGATTTGGTACGCCCTTTGATGTCGAACTTCAATCCGGCTTCCTTTACCTTCTTCTGGATAGGGTCGATAAAGGAGGCGATATACTTATCACGAGAAGCTTTCGTTTCGTTGAGCTTCTCCTTTATATAATAGTAAGTTTCCCGCTGTGTATATTTCAGCGACAAGTCTTCCAGTTCCGATTTCAGCTTGTAAAGTCCCAGCTTGTGTGCCAGCGGAGCATACAGATAAGCTGCTTCGTTCGCCACCTTTACCCGGTCTTCTTCGTTGCCTGTATCCTTGATCTGGCGCATCACGTTCACACGGTCTGCAATCATGATCAGAATGACGCGCATATCTTCGGCAAAAGAGAGCAGGAGATTGCGGAAGTTTTCCGATTCAATCGCCGGACTTTTGGAGTACAGTTCGTTTGTTTTCACCAATCCTTTGATGATACTGCCTACATCTTCGCCATATTCGGCATTCACATCCTCAATCGACAGGATATGTGCCTTCACGATTTCGTGAAGCATAATGCCGATGAGACACGAACCTTTCATTCCGATTTCTTCGGCTACGATAACCGCCGTTTGTAAATCTCTGATGACGGGATTCATCCCGAAGTTATTGCGTTGCAGCCCGTTACATTGGGCAGTTTTGATAAGATGTTTCTTTAATTTTTGGCAATCCTTCCAGAAAATCGTATCTCCGGCAGATTGCAACAGATGCCTGTAGAGTGAAAAAAGCTCCTTCTTTTCCTCTGATGTAAAAAAGTCGTCCATATTCAATCTTGTTAATTCGACGTAAAATTACTTTTTTTCCCGGTTATTCGGCAAGAAGTAAATAACATTTTGTATTTTTGGGCATCAATTAATAAAAATAGATATTATGATAACGACACAGGACAAAGAGTTGCTTGCCAAGAAAGGCATCACGGAAGCGCAGATAGCAGAACAGCTGGCTTGCTTCCAGACAGGTTTTCCTTATTTGAAACTGGATGCTGCCGCTTCCATCGAAAAAGGCATATTGGCTCCTGATGCAGAAGAACAAAAAGTATATCTGGCTGCATGGGATGCTTATAAAAATACGGATAAGATCATCGTGAAGTTTGTTCCTGCTTCGGGTGCTGCCAGTCGTATGTTCAAGAATCTGTTTGAGTTTCTGTCCGGAGAATCTGACAAACCTACAACAAAGTTCGAACAGGCATTTTTTGACGGAATCAAAGATTTTGCTTTCTATGACGACTTGAATGTAGCCTGCCAGCGTACAGCCGGGAAAGATATTCCGGGGCTGATGGAAGAAGGCAACTACAAAGCAGTAGTGGCTGCCCTTCTCGAAACTGCCGGGCTCAACTACGGTGCACTTCCGAAAGGTCTGCTCAAATTCCATAAATATCCCGAAGGTTCACGTACTCCGCTTGAAGAACACCTTGCCGAAGGTGCTATGTATGCAGCTGGAAAGAGTGGCAAAGTCAATGTACACTTCACCGTTTCTACCGAACACCGTGAACTCTTCAAGAAACTGGTGGAAGAGAAAGCCGCGGCATTCGGCAAACGCTACGGAGTAGACTATTACATCACCTTCTCCGAACAGAAACCGAATACCGATACCATCGCCGCCGATATGGATAACCAACCGTTCCGTGACAACGGCAAACTCCTGTTCCGTCCGGGTGGTCACGGTGCGCTGATCGAGAACCTTAACGATCTCGATGCCGATATTATCTTTATTAAGAACATTGACAATGTGGTGCCCGATAAACTGAAAGACGACACTGTAACTTATAAGAAGCTGATTGCCGGTGTACTCGTATCCTTGCAGAAGAAAGCATTCGAATACCTCGAACTGCTCGACAGCGGAAAATATACGCATGAGCAAATCATGGAAATTCTCCAGTTCCTGCAAAAACAGCTTTTCTGCAAGAACCCCGAAACGAAAAATCTCGAAGATGCCGAACTGGTGATCTACCTGAAGAACAAACTGAACCGTCCAATGCGTGTCTGTGGTATGGTGAAGAACGTAGGCGAACCGGGTGGCGGTCCGTTCCTTGCCTATAACAGCGACGGAACAATCTCCTTGCAAATCCTCGAAAGTTCACAGATCGACATGAACGATCCGGCCAAGAAAGAAATGTTCGAAAAGGGTACGCACTTCAATCCGGTAGACTTGGTTTGTGCCGTACGCGATTATAAAGGTCATAAGTTCGACTTGGTGAAATACGTAGATAAAGCGACAGGCTTCATCTCTTATAAATCGAAGAACGGTAAAGACCTGAAAGCACTTGAACTTCCCGGTTTGTGGAATGGTGCTATGAGCGACTGGAATACCGTATTCGTAGAAGTCCCTCTGACCACTTTCAATCCGGTGAAGACGGTGAACGACCTGTTGCGTGAACAGCATCAGTAAGAAGATGTCGCGTTTGACTGATGAAATATGTAGTTAGGCACGGATTACGCGGATTACACGGATTTCTTTTATGATCCTATTTTTATATAGAACCCAACTCTTTATCCGTGTAATCCGCGTAATCCGTGCCTAAATCTAATTGCAACATAATTAAAAAGAGTGTTTAGGATGAATCAGATAGAAAAGATCATCGACCTTGCGACATGGAACAGAAAAGAGCATTTTGAGCATTTCAGCGCATTCGATGATCCCTTTTTCGGAGTGACGGTCCATGTGGACTGTACCCGTTCTTATGAGGAGGCAAAAGCAAAAGGCGTTTCCTTCTCCCTTTTACTACTACATCGTATTATCACTGCCGCAAGCAAAGTCGAAGAATTCCGTTACCGCATCGAAGGAGACAAAGTAGTCTGCTATGACAGTCTGCTTCCCGAAGCGACGGTAGGGCGTGCCGATCACACGTTCTCTTTTGCCGCCTTTGAGTACGATCCGGATGAACTCACTTTTATTCGCAAGGCAAAAGCCGAAATGGAGAGGCTGCAAGGTACCACCGGGCTCAATAAAGGAGGTACTTTCCATCCCAATGCCATTCATTACTCAGCTGTTCCCTGGCTGGCCTTTACCGACATGAAGCACCCCACAAATATGCGTTCGGGTGATAGTGTCCCCAAAATATCTACCGGAAAATACTTTCGGGAAGGCGAGAAACTGATGCTTCCCATTTCTGTCACTTGTCATCACGGACTGATGGATGGTTATCATGTTGCCAAATTTATTGAAACGCTTGATTTATGAAACTGTCAGGAGGCCCAGAGACTAACATGTCGACACTATGAGAAACGCGATTGAGAGATGGAAAGCCATCGTTCTTTGTTCCGTTATGTTTTGCCTGCCGGAAGTTGTTCTGGCAGAGCAAGGAACTTCCTGTGACAGTGTACCGCACCCATCCGGATATGCTGAAAACCTTTTGCGCAGAGGAAGTTATTCAAGATATCCGGAACTCACGGAAAACGTGGGAAGTGCCGAAATATACATCCCGCATCGTTTCATCCATCGTTTGGGGATAGAGGCCCGTCCGCAGTATGTATTTCCTACCAACCCTTTCCTGCAAGGAGAGAACGAGCGTTGGAAGCCGATTCAGGCATCGTTTGCCGCTCATCTGAAGTACTCGTTCAAGTTTCGTCCCAACACTTGTGCCGACCGTATTTACGGTGGAGCTTATCAAGGCGTCGGTGTATCCTTTTCGACTTTTGGCGATAAGAAACAGTTGGGCGATCCTTTCTCTTTCTATGTATTTCAAGGCGCCCGGATCGCTCGTTTCTCCTCACGTGTCTCGCTCAATTATGAGTGGAATTTCGGTCTGTCCGCCGGATGGAAGCCTTATGACAATTACTATAATACCTATAATGGTGCTGTCGGGTCACGGATGAATGCCTATATCAATGCCGGAGTGTATGTGAATTGGGCGTTTTCCCGTTATTTCGATCTTATAGTCGGAGGTGATTTCACTCATTTTTCCAATGGCAACACTAAATATCCGAATGCGGGAATCAATACTACCGGAGCTAAGATCGGAGTCGTTTACAATTTCAACCGTACGGAAGAAGACCTTTCAAAACCGTTTTGTCAGCCTGTTATTACCCGTTTTCCCCGTCACATCAGTTATGATGTCGTGCTGTTCGGGTCATGGCGTCGGAAAGGCGTGTGGGTAGGCGAGAAGCAGATAGCGTCTCCCAATGCGTATCCGGTTGCCGGATTCAATTTCGCTCCGATGTATAATCTGAGTTATAAGTTGCGTGTAGGTGCTTCGTTGGACGGTGTCTATGATGGCAGTGCCAATGTATACAGAGAAGAATATGGGAGCAGCAGCTCTACCCGTGAGTTTCTGAAACCGGGCATTCAGCACCAATTGGCTTTGGGACTTTCGGCGCGTGCAGAGTATGTGATGCCTTATTTTACGATTGGGGTTGGTATGGGAGCCAATGTGCTCAGTCGTGGAGATATGAGAGGCTTTTATCAGATTCTTGCATTGAAAATAGACATCACCCGCAGCTCCTTCCTTCACATCGGATATAATTTGCAGGACTTCCAAACACCTAACTATCTGATGCTCGGACTCGGTTTCCGTTTTCACAATAAATATCCGAAGGTGCGTCATTAATAAAAAGAAATATACTAATTTTGCATCACTAACATAAAACACTCAAAATAATGAAGAAAATAAATTTTTGTTTGCATTTACTGTGCTATTCAGCACCTTAAATATATTTGTCGTTTTTATCTCCTTATTTCTT
>ENA-UEQB01000561-UEQB01000561.1-human-gut-metagenome-genome-assembly--contig:-NODE-561-length-35240-cov-34.081449_pt1 | contig 35240 bp, 27 predicted proteins | sample MGYA00242901_ERZ507918 | MGnify/ENA primary metagenome ERZ507918 (study PRJEB26167, sample SAMN06115405) | human gut metagenome | host: Homo sapiens | place: China:Sichuan | collected 2016-04-06... | reverse complement strand
TGCTGCTATAGCTCAGTTGGTAGAGCGCATCCTTGGTAAGGATGAGGTCTCCAGTTCGAATCTGGATAGCAGCTCCATCGAGAAAAACCACTTGAATCCTTGCGGTTCAGGTGGTTTTTTGTATTTCCGGTCATTTTTACCACCCGGTTTTTCTTTTTGCTGCGCAAAAAGGCCCCCCGGCACCATGCGGACGTGCCGGGGGGCTTTGCAATATGGAGGAAGCAGGGCGATGCGGTACGCCCCGCCGGGGTAAGTCAGTGGATCAGCTCGTTATGAGCTGCGCCGTTGATGGTGAGCCGGGCCTCGCCGCCGTTGTGGGCAAGCACAAAGGGGGTAGCATCGGGGCCCATGGCCAGCATCTCGTCGATGACAAGGCTGGACTCCCGGCTCCGGGTGCGGAACACCACCACATCGGCACCCTGTGCCTTGATGGCCCGCAGGTCGCCCAGCACAGCGTTGAGGGCGGCATCCTCAGAGGGTACCGCAATGATGTACCGGCCATCCACCACAGAGGTCTCGTAGGTCTCTGCGCCGGTCACGGTGTAGTTGGGGGCCGCAGAGGACGAGCCGCCGTTTTCCTGAGGCTCCGGTGCGCCGCAGCGGGTGCAGACGCCGTTCTTGTACTCGTGGCCCAGAGGGGCAACAATGTTGGTATGCTCACCGGTCTCCTTGCCGCAGCGGGTGCACTTGCTTACCGTGTAGCCGCTTTCCGTGCAGGTGGGGGCAACGGTGATCTCGACGAAAGGATTCGAATGATCGCACTCTTCCGGGGTCTGCTCCCCGCTGGTCACCCATTCGCCGTTCCGGCGTGTTTGGGTCACCGTGTTCGAGCTGTCATTGCCTTTATTGGTCATTTTTATTTCCGCATTGTCCTCGATGTCGTTGGCAATGGTAAATTGATTCTTGCCGTTCTGGACGGTACTACCGCTCTCACCAGCCGTTCCGCCATCACCAATGGCAGCGCCCGCGCCATAGGCTCTGCTGTGATCGTCCTTCTCGGCACTGCCGGTGGCCTGGACCTGCGCTTTGCCGCCAATGGTCACATGGCCCTTGCCATTTGCGCCGCCGCCGATGCCTGCGCCGCCGCCGTACCAGTCACTCACCTGCTCAGCCGTCACCTTGGCGTTGCCGGTAATCGTAACATTCGCATCGCCGCCTTCACCGCTGCCAATGGTTGCTGCGTTGTCGCCGCCAAAAACATTTACCTCAGCGTTGCCGGAGATGTTGATCTTAGCGTCGCCGCACAATTGTTCTCTGCGTACACCACTGCCAATGGTTCCGTTTTGAACAGTCACCTTGGCGTTTCCGGTGATGGTAACGTCCGTTTCACCGGGTTTTTCTGTATCCCAAGAAGAAAACCCACATCCGCCGATGCCAAATTTTCCCACATTGACCACAGCGTTTCCCCGGATCACAATGCCAGTAGCTGCGCCGCCTCTATAGCCGCTGCCGATCTGGGCATTCGTGTTGACGGTGCCGTTGCCCTCGATCACAATGTTCTTCGTGCCACAGCCGCCGGATTTTTCATCGGTTTTTCTTCCTCCTCCACCGATGGCGGCGCCCTGGTTATCATTCCCCAAGGCCCATTCATCGACCTTTACATCGAGGGTATCGCTCCGGCTGTCTGCGGTAATGGTGAGCGTGCCGGTATTCGCCTTACCATACGAGTCTTCATCGTTTTTCTGGATACCGGCGCTCCCGCCCGAGCCTGTCAGGGTGTTACTGCCCGAAAACTTGAGCTCTACATTACCGGTACCCTGCACATCAATGGCCGCCTGTCCACGAGCCGAGGTATTTGCCGCAGTCGGCAGATCGATATGCGCATTGCTCAGCTTCAGCTTGACCAGCGTGTTGGCGAAGATCTGGATGATGCCTCTGCGCTCTCCCTCGCCGCCGCTGCGGGCCGAAGCCTTGCGGGGGCCATTGGAGGCATCATCAGAGGCGCTGGCAGTAGCCTCAGCAGAAGCCTTGGCCTCTGGCTTGGGCTGGCCCTCGTCCTCTGCTTTGGACTCCTGCCCCTCGCCAGCGGAAGCATTCAGCTCCCCGTTTGCAGAGGCATTCTGCTCCTTCTTTTCCTCGTTATCAGGGTCGTTGTTGTTATCCTTATTTTCGGTCTCGGTCTTCTGCTCAGGGTCAGCCGGAGCTTCGGCATCCTTCTGCTCCTGCTTTTTCTCAGCAGCGGGGGTGTCCTCTGCCTCCGAGGTCTCCTCCGAGGTCTCCTCCTTGGCCGGAGCCTTGGCCGGAGTCACAGGCTGGTTTTCTTCCTGCCGGTTCTCCTCAGCGGTCTGCGTAGCTCCATTAGCGGAGCTATAGGCACCCTTGATCTCGATTTCCTCATCGATGCTGTACGTAGACGATGTTCCGTTGTCCTGCTCCACGGTGATGCCTTTATCATTCGCCGTGATCACAAGGCCGCCGTTGGAAAGATCAAAGGTGGCCGCAAATGCCGGGGCGGAAAGGGATACCGCCATGCTCAGGGCCACGGCCGCCGCCGCGACTTGCCGGAGCAATTTTTTTCTTCGCATGATTTTTACCTCCTGTTTTGCATTTTGTGGCTTTTCTGCCAAATTTATTATACCCCCCCCCCCCTACCGCCTGTGCAATATGACGGTTGAACAATCTTGCCCCACTTTTTTTAGCAAAAATGACAAAAAACGCCGTTGGCCCGCACCTTTTGTGCAGGCCAACAGCGTTATCGTCCATGTATCCCGGCTAAAATATCACGCTCGTGCGTTTGCCCCCTCTGCCCCAACCGGCCGGAGCAAACAAAAAAACACCCCGAAGCCTTGATGGCTTCAGGGTGTTCTGAGCTGGAGCTGCTATCCAGATTCGAACTGGAGACCTCATCCTTACCAAGGATGCGCTCTACCAACTGAGCTATAGCAGCGCAATCACAGCTCAATTATAATACCACAGTTTCCACCGTTTGGCAAGAGGTTTTTGCAAAAAAATCCGGATTTTTGCAAAAAAGTCGTTTTTTACGCAAAAACTCCCCCAGTCTGCTTACGCAGACAGCCCCCTCGGAGATGGGGCCTTTGGCAGTACGGACAACTTTCCGGTTTTGCCAAGGGCTCCCTCTCTGAGGGAGCTGGCATCGCGCAGCGATGACTGAAGGAGTTTTACTTTATCACTCGATCAGGCCGTTCAGCAGGGACAGGCACTTGCGGCTGTGCAGCTTGCGGATCGCCTTTGCCTCGATCTGGCGCACACGCTCACGGGTAACGCCAAAGTCACGGCCAACCTCTTCCAGCGTACGGGGACGGCCATCGTCCAGACCAAAGCGCAGGCGGATGACCTTCTCTTCACGAGGGGTCAGGCTCTTGAGAGCCAGATTGATCTGCTGTGCCACCATGGCGCGGTCTGCGGCCTTGCCAGGGGCTTCGGCGTTTTCGTCTGCGACGAAATCGCCCAGAGAGGAATCCTCTTCCTCACCCACGGGGCTTTCCAGACTTGCCGGCTCCTGTGCCATGCGCTGGATCTCGCGCACACGCTCCACGCTCATATCCATGGCCTTTGCCAGCTCTTCCGGGGTCGGCTCGTGGCCGTTCTGGTACACCAGCTGGTTGGTGGCCTGACGCATCCGGTTGATGGTCTCCACCATGTGCACCGGAATGCGGATGGTACGGGCCTGATCCGCAATGGCACGGGTGATGGCCTGACGGATCCACCAGGTTGCATAGGTGGAGAAGCGGAAGCCGCGGTCACAGTCGAACTTCTCGGCAGCCTTGATCAGGCCGATGTTGCCCTCCTGGATCAGATCCAGGAATGCCAGATTGTGGCCCACATGCTTTTTGGCAATGGACACCACCAGACGCAGGTTCGCTTCGCTCAGGCTGCGGCGGGCGTTCAGGCCATCGCGGCGGGTCTTGAGCAGCTCAGCGCGCTTTTCGTCGCTCAGGGGGCCGTTCTCCACAGCCTCCATAGCTTCCTCTTCGGCAGCCTTTTCCTCGGCATCCTCGCTGGGCTTCTCGTTGCCCTCCTCGTCCAGATCTTCGGTATAGCTGCGGCTGTTCTCATCCTCTTCAAACGAGAAGCGGGCGCTGTTCTTTTTGATGTACTCCGGCCCGCCGTACTTCTGGCGGTCGGCCTGCAGGATGTGCGCCGCCTCGGCACCGGCATGGATGCGGCGGCTCAGCTCCACCTCCTGCTCCGCGCTCAGCAGCGGGATCTGGCCGATCTGCTTGAGGTAGTTCTTAACGGGGTCGTCCAGCAGTTCGTCCATGGCGGCCTTCAGGTCTGCAGGGTTCTCCTCGCTCTGTTCTTCCTCGTCCTCGCTGATGCCCATATCATCGTTGTTGTTCTCGGCATTCTCGACCTCGGCCATGATGCTGTCCACATCCAGCGTAGGCTCTGCATCCTCTTCCTGAACCTTGATGCCGCGTTCTTCCAGAAGGGTGTAGAGCGTTTCCTCATCCATTCTGCACTGTGCAGCCAGCGCCTTGGCCTCCTTGGCCGAAATGGTGCCTTCGCCTTTCGTCAACAGTTCCTTTAAAGTCATGCCCATTTTGCTCTCTCCTTCTTGCTCCGGGGATGCTCCCGCCGGGGGAAATCCTGTAATAAAGTGTTCCTGCGCATCAGATCACAAGTCCTCCGTTCACGCCGAACACCTGACCGGTGATGTAGCCCGCACCCTCGCCGGCAAGGAACACCAGCAGCTGCGCCACTTCGTCTGCGCTGCCAAGACGGCCCACAGGGGTCTCTTCGGCCAGCGCGGCCTTATCCTCGGCGGTGAATGCTGCCATCATATCGGTATCAATGACCCCGGGCGCAACACAGTTCACTGTGATGCCGCTTGGGCCTTCTTCTTTGGCCAAAGCCTTGGTCAGGCCGATCAGGCCTGCCTTTGCTGCAGAGTAATGCACCTCGCAGCTGCCGCCGGTCTGGCCCCACATGCTGCTCACGGTCAGGATGCGTCCGGCCTTGCGGCGGATCATACCCGGCAGCGCCAGCTGACACAGGTGGAACGCACCGGTCAGGTTCACGTCCAGCATATGCTGCCACTCTTCCGGGGTGATGTCGGTGAACAGCTTCTGCTGGGCGATGCCCGCATTGCTCACCAGCACATCCACACGGCCCAGTGCCTGTTCTGCGGTGCGGAACGCAAGCTCGCAGCTGGCGCGGGATGCCACATCGCACTGCACGGCGGTGATGCCGGGCAGCTGTTTTTCCAGCTCTGCAGCGGCTTTGGCATTGCTGTGGTACAGCACCGCCACGCGGTAGCCCGCCGCATAGAACGCCCGGGCCGCAGCGGCACCAATGCCGCGGTCGCCGCCGGAGATCAGCACACAGCGGCCATTGGCTGCTGTGTGCACGGTAGGTGCCGGTGTTTTCTCCGGCTCTTCCTGCACAGGCTCCGGCATTTCCGGCTGCGGCGCAGGCTGGGGCTTTTCCAGCACCATCACCCGGGTGGGTTCGTCCACCACAGGTGCTGCCGCCTTTGGCTTTGGCGGTACGGGCGGCTCCTGTGCAGCCTGTTCCGGCTGCGGCTCCTCACCCGACAGATTGAACGTCAGTTCAAATTCATCTTCGTACAAGAGTATAGTCCTCCTGTCGTGATCTCTGCACTGCAAAGGTATGCCGTGCAGGAGATGTCTGTGCGGCCCATCGCCGTCCGTTCAGCGTCCATTTCTTATCCGGTCAAAGTCCGGTGCTCGGCGCGGCAGACAGCTGCATAAGATGGGTTTCGACAAAACACCATTAAATAATATAGCACAATTTGCCGAAAAAAGAAAGTGGAAGCCGCCTACTTTTTACGCAGCTTCCACTTTTTTACGGTTTCTTCATATTCCGTGCCGGTCATACAGGCGGTTTCCACTTCGGCCGGGCCGCAAGCCGTGCCCGCAGATCCTTGAAAAACGCCTGCAGCAGCTCCTGTGCTTCCTCTGCGCGCAGCCCCTGCTCCACCACCGGGTGGTGGTTGAAGGGCATTGCAAACAGGTCAGTCACACTGCCGCAGCAGCCCGCCTTGGTGTCTGCCGCGCCGTATACCACCCGCCGGATGCGGCTGTTGATGATGGCCCCGGCGCACATGGGGCACGGCTCCAGCGTGACGAACAGCTCACACTCCCACAGCCGCCAGCCGCCCAGCTTTTTGCACGCCGCATCGATGGCCAGCAGCTCTGCGTGGTGCAGCGCGTTTTTTTCGGTCTCGCGGGTGTTGTGGGCCGCAGCGACCACCTCGCCCCTGCGGGCCACTACCGCCCCCACCGGCACCTCGCCCAGTGCAGCCGCCTTGCGGGCTTCTTTCAGCGCAAGGCCCATCAGTTCAGAATCGGTCATAGGTTCCCCTTTATCCTGCTGCAAAAAACCAGCAGATTATTCAATGTATGCAAAAGCATCCCCGGCCATACCCTGCCGGTGCGTTCACGAAGTGCGCCCAGCACAAGGCCGCAGCCAAGCGCCCACGCCATGCCCGCCGGGGTGCCGTGCTGCACCGCAAACAGTACCGCCTGCAGCGCCGCGGCCTGCCATCTGCCCAAGGGCTGCGCCAGCTGCTGGATGGCACCGCGGAACACCAGTTCCTCCACGACAGGTGCAGCGATGCAGTGGTGCACAAAACTCAGCGCCCGCACATCCCACGCCGGGGCAGGCAGAAATGCCAGCACTTTTCCTGCCAGCAGGTAGGCCAGTGCGCAGCCGAACGCAGCCAGCAGCGCCCTTGTTTTTGCCTTTTGCTCCATGGCCTGCCCTCCCTGCCGTGCGTTTCTCAGCGCCTATCTTATCATAAGCAGCGGCTTTTACGCAAGTATTTTGCGCTGGGACGAAGCAATTTTCGCTCAGGTAATTGACTTTTCCCTGTGGATTCTGGTATAATGTTTCCCGACGTTTTATTGCAAAGCGTTGGGAAATATGACTTGAATTTGTTTTTACCGGAAATCCGGAGGTATTTTATGATCCGTATTCTCACCGATTCTGCGTCCGACATCCTGCCCGCCGAAGCCGAGCAGCTGGGCGTGACCGTGATTCCTCTGAACGTGACGCTGGAGGATGGCAGCATCCTGCGGGATGGCATCGACATGACCCCCACCGAGTACTATGCCCATCTGGCCAGCTGCCGCAAGCTGCCCACCACCAGCCAGCCCAGCCCGGAGCTGTTCGAGAAGTTCTATCTGGAAGCCGCTGCCGCCGGGGACGAAGTGCTGGGCATCTTCCTGTCCCACGAGCTGTCCGGCACATGGCAGTGCGCAAAGCTGGCCGCAGACCTCGTCAATGTAGACAACGTGCTGTTTGTGGACAGTGCCACCGTGTGTCTGGGTGAATCGCTGCTGGTGCGTCTGGCCGTGCAGCTGCGTGACGCAGGCAAGACGCTGGTGCAGATCGCCACCGATCTGGAGCACGCCAAGGAGCATCTGCATCTGGTTGCCGCAATCGACGATCTGAAGTATCTGCGCAAGGGTGGCCGTCTGCCTGCCGCTGTGGCCGTCGCGGGCGGGATGCTGGGCATCAAGCCCCTCATCACCATCAAGGACGGTAAGGTAGCCATGGCCGGTAAGGCCCGCGGCCTGCCCGGTGCCTATGTGGCCCTGTTCAAGAAGATCGAAGAGCTGGGCGGCATCAGCCCGGACTTTGCCGCTGTTGCCGGTTATTCTTCCAGCCTGCGGGAAGTGCAGCCCATCGAGAACTACTTCCGTGAAAATCTGCACATGGGCGAACCGTTGGTGCGCCAGATCGGCTGCGTTATCGGCACCCACGCAGGCCCCGGTGCATTTGGTCTGGCATTCTTTGACAAAGGGCTGGTGCTGGAATAAGCGACCACCGAAAAAAGATCATCCGAGCAAAGTCGGGCAGCCTGCGGGCTGCCCGGCTTGTTTTTTGCAGCGGGAAACGGGCGCAGACTCCCTCAGTCAAAACCTGACGGTTTTGCCAGCTTCCTCGGAAAGGGAGTCTCTGGCGCGCCCGGCGCTCACAGCACTGCGTCCGAGATGAGCTTGCCCAGCAGCAGCACCAGCACCACCAGCATCATAGGACGGATGAAGCGCGCACCCTTTTTCAGGGCGAAATGGGACCCCATCAGGTTGCCCAGAATGTTGCTGACGGCGCAGGGGATGCCGATGTGGAACACCACCAGACCGTTCATCAGATAGGTGAACAGGCTGGCGTAGTTGCTGGCAAGATTCAGCACCTTGCCGTTGCCGTTGGCGGTGCGCAGGTCAAAGCCCATCAGGGTGGTAAAGGCAATGATGGCAAAGGTGCCGGTGCCCGGGCCCACGATGCCGTCGTACAGGCCGATGCCCAAGCCGATGCCCAGCGCCAGCAGGATCTTTTTCAGGTTCAGGGTGCCGTCGTCCCGGTTCTTGTCCGGCAGGTCGCGCTGCCACAAAATGACCACCGCCGCCACTGGCAGGATGAGGAACATCATGGTGCGCAGCAGCTCATCGCTGAGCAGCAGCACGATATGCGCCCCCAGTGCACTGCCCGCAAAGCTGCCAATGGCTGCAAGGATGCCCACCTTCAGGTTCATTGCACCGTTTTTGAAAAAGTTGGCTGTGGCAAAAGTGGTGCCGCAGGCGGCGCTGAATTTGTTGGTAGCATAGGTGTAGTGGGGCGGCAGCCCGGCAAACAGATAGGCCGGCAGGCTGATAAGACCGCCGCCTCCGGCTGCCGAATCCACAAAGCCTGCAAAGCCCGTCATCAGAACGAGAAACGCCATCATCCATGGCGAGAGCGTGATACCCATTGTTATAATTCTCTCTATTTTTCCAGTTTTTGCACGTGCATTTCAGGACAGAGACAGCCGTCCCTCACAGGCCAGCACCTGATCCAGGATCATCCGCGAGACGCGGGCACCGTACACCATGGCGGGGTGTTCATTGTACTCGATGATATCGTGAAAATCCTTGTTCATCAGCACGATGACATACTCGCCGTAGGGGGTGTGGACGATGCCGCCGTCGTTGCGGCAGGCGTTCATGCTGCCGCTCTTGCTGGCCACCCAGATGAGCTCCGGCGCACCGGTCTCCTCGCAGTCGAGGTAATACTGCGGGAAGTCGTGGGTCAGCATGGTGTTGTAGTGCTGCTGGCGCAGGATGGCAAGCATCTCCGCGCTGGCTTCCCGGCTGACCAGCTTCCCTTTTGCAATGCGGGCGAACAGCGCCGCGTAGTCGCGCGGCGTGGTGGTGCCAAGCTGGCGGTAGCGGTCAAAGTGGAGTGGATTGCGCAGCACAGTATGCGCAAAGCCCAGCTCCCGGATGCAGGCGTTGATGATATCCAGTCCCAGATAGTCGATGATCATATTGGTGGCAATGTTGTCCGAGCAAATGATCATCATGGTGGCGGTGTCCTTCACCTTGAGCTTTGCGCCCACGCCCAGCGCGCGCAGCATGCCGCTGCCGTCCACGAACTGGCTCTGCTCATAGGTGATCTCTTCGGCAAGGTCTGCTTTGCCGCGCTGCGCCTGCAAATACAATGCAGCGAGAATGAACGCCTTGATGGTGGATGCCGTCTCAAATTCTTCGTCCGCGCCCACCTCCACGGTATGGCCCTGCAGGTCGTCCACAAACACGCTCATTTTGCCCTGATAGCAGTACAGCTCCGCAGCAATGCGCTTTTCCAGCGTCATGTTTTTATCCATATCGGCATATTCTCCGTTGTTATTACAAATTTTCCTCAAAAAAGCGCATGGCGTTGCGGAAATAGATACCTTCCACCTCGTCCTCAGTAAAGCCCTCTTTGCGCAGGGCATCCGCCAGCAGCGGCAGGAAGGAAGCATTTTCCAGCTGGTGGGGGCCATCGATGCCGTCAAAATCGCTGCCAAGGGCAATCATCTGTGCACCGCCTACCTGCTTATAGTGGGCTGCATGCTTTGCGATCAGCTCCACCGTGCTGTGGCAGTTTTCCGGGTGGGTGGGGTCGGTGTCCAGGAAGGGCGCATAGTAGTTCAGGCCCGCAATGCCGCCGCGCTCCGAAAGGGCGCGGATCATCTCATCGGTCAGGTTGCGGGTGTGGGGTGCCAGTGCACGGCAGTTGGAGTGGCTGGCCGCAAAAGGCCGGGTACCGTACTTCACGATATCCCAGAAGCCCTTGTCCGAAAGGTGGCTCACATCCACGATCATGTGCATCCGTTCCATCTCGGCCAGAAATTCAAAGCCCTTCCCGGTCAGGCCCTTTTCGGTCTGGGGCACCAGCACCCCGCCGGGGTTCCGCTGCGGGCTTGCCAGCTCGTTTTCGTGGTTCCATGTCAGGGTCATCATGCGCACGCCCAGTTCATACATCCGGCGCAGCACCCCCACGCTGCCCTTGCAGCAGGCGCCTTCCTCGATGGTGAGCATCCCGCTGATCTTTCCCGCCGCAGCATTCCGGCGGATGTCCGCCGCCGTGTACACCGGGGCAATTTTTTCCGGGTATGCCGCCATGATGCGCTTGAACCAGTCGATCTCTTCCAGCGCTGTCACCAGCGGGTCCGCTCCGGGCGTTTTGTCACCCAGATTGACGAATGCTGCAAAGCACTGCAGCAGATAGTCGCCTTTCTGTAATTTTTCAAGGTCGATATGCAGATCGTTCTGCGCGAAGCTCTTGGGCCGGCCCGCATGTTCGGCTTTGCGCAGCTCGCTGAGGGTATCGCAGTGCAGATCCCAGACTTTCATGATGTTTTCTCCTCTTTATTCCTCTTGCAGCAGCTGCAGCAATTCCTCTGGTTTCATGGACAGGATCGCTCCGTCTGCCGAGCCGGTGACCGTCTCGGCAAGGTCCTGCTTTGCCTGCTGCAGCTCCACGATCTTTTCTTCAATGGTGTCCTGCGCAATGAGCTTGTACACCTGCACCGGATTGCGCTGGCCGATGCGGTAGGCGCGGTCGGTGGCCTGATTCTGCGCAGCCACGTTCCACCACGGGTCGTAGTGGATGACGATATCTGCCGCCGTCAGGTTCAGGCCGGTGCCGCCCGCCCGCAGCGAGATGAGGAACACGTCCGCTTCGCCGCTGTTGAACCGGCGCACAAGCTCTGCACGCACCGGCTTTGGGGTGGAGCCCTGCAGGGTAAAGTGGCTCACGCCCGCTTCGTCCAGCCGTTTTGCCAGCAGTTCCAGCATGGAGGTGAACTGGCTGAACAGCAGGATGCGGTGTCCGCCCTCCACAGCAGCCGTCACCAGCTCCATGCAGGCATCCAGCTTGGCACTGCCGCCGTCCCAGTTGTCTGCCACAAGGCGCGGGTCGCAGCAGATCTCCCGCAGGCGCATGAGCACTGCGAACACCGCCATTTTATCCTCCGGCTTTGCAGCGCGCAGCTTTTCCCGCGCGTCCACCACGGCGGCAAGGTAGAGCTTGCGCTGCTGCTCGTCCAGCTCGATGCGGTGGAGATTCTCGGTCTTGGGCGGCAGCTCTTTGAGCACCTCGGACTTCATGCGCCGCAGGATGAACGGCCCGGTGAGCTGGTTCAAACGGCGCAGTGCGTCTTTGTCGTTCTCCTGCACGATAGGCTTTTCAAACCGGGCGCAGAAGGTCTTGTAGGGCGGCAGATACCCCGGCATCAGGAAGGAGAAGATGCTCCACAATTCGCCCAAGCGGTTCTCCACCGGGGTGCCGGTAAGGGCGAACCGCACTTTGCTGTTCACCCCGCACACCGCCTTGTACTTTTGGGTAGTGTGGTTCTTGATGGCCTGCGCTTCGTCCAGAATGCAGGCGTAGAATTGCTGCCCGCTGTAGAGCTCCTCGTCCCGGCGCATCAGGTCATAGCTGGTCACCACAAGGTCGGCTTCCGCCCACTGCTTTGCCAGCTCTGCCCGGTGAGCAGCGTCACCGTCCACAGCCACGCAGGAAAGCTGCGGCGTGAACTTCTGGCATTCCTCCTGCCAGTTGAGCACCAGCGATGCCGGGCAGACGATGAGGCTGGGCAGGCGCTGGCCGCTTTCCTTCATGGCCAGCAGGTAGCTGAGCACCTGCACGGTCTTGCCAAGGCCCATATCGTCGGCCAGAATGCCGCCCATGCCGTAGCCGTCCAGCGTGCGCAGCCAGCGGTAGCCATCCCGCTGGTACTTGCGCAGCACATTGTGCAGGCTTTCCGGCGGAGTATACTCGCTGTCCTTCACGGCGTGAAAGCTGCGGCTGATGCGGCGGAACGCATCGTCGCGGTTGAAACGCAGGCCGTTCTGGCCCGAGAGCGCCCAGTCGAGACTGGGTGCACGGTAGAGCGGCAGCTTGGCGTGGCCGCTCTTGAGCTTGGCCCCGGAAAGTTCCAGTGTATCGTTCAGTTCGTCCAGCCCTTCCAGACTGTCGTCCAGCCGCAGCAGACGGCCGTCCCGCAGGCGGTGGTAGCGCTTTTTCTGGTGCAGGGAGCGCAGCAGGTCTTTCAGCTCTGCCACCGGGAACTCGCCGGTATCCACTTCCAGATCCAGCACACTGCCGTGCACCGAAACGCCCACCGTGATGCGAGGCGGCGCGGCCTGCAGGCTGCGGAAGGCATCCGTCAGGTATACTTCACCCTCGGCCAGCAGGGCCGGCACGCCCTCCTCCAACATGCGGTAGATCTCGTCCTCGTCAGCGGTGCCGTACACTTCCTCTCTGCCGTCCACACCGGGCTGCAAATAAGAGGCCAGCAGCCGCTTTGCCCGGCTCTCGGCGCGCACATCCCGCAAAAGCCCTGCCGGAGACGGCACGAACGGCGTGACCTTATCCTCCCCGTACAAAAACTCCGCGTGTGCTTCGATGCGGAAGCTGTCCGGTGCGTCCAGATAGAACTGCACCACCGGTTCCAGCGGGATCTGGTTCAGCAGCAGACGTTCCGGGTCCACGATGTTCAGCTTGCTGCCCAGCTCCGGCAGCACATAGCTGCAAAAGGCCGTGGCATCTGCGCTGGTAAAGAACAGGCTTTTGCCGCCCAGCGCCTGCAATGCGGGCAGGATGCGGGTGCACCCGGGCTGCTGCAGCCGCCAGAGCGTATCCTCGCTGAACAGGTAATCATAGTCAAGGCCCTGCACAGCGGAAAGTGCGGGTTCGCCTTCCACCTGCACACCGCCGCGGCGGCGCTCCACGGTCATGGTAATGACGGGCAGACCTTCCCGCAGCTCGTACCCGCCCAAAAAACCGGTATGCTCGTACAGCTGCACAAGGTCATCAAAGATCTCGCCGGTCAGGATCATGCCTCCCGCCGGGCCTTGTTCGGCCCCGCCGTACACCCGCACGGCGGCTTTGTCCATGCTCTGCCTTGCGTTCACCTGACGGCGCAGCAGCTGCAAAAGCGCACGGGACTCTTCATCAAAGGCATCCCACCGGTGCACAAAAGCCAGTGCCTTGCCGTAGCTGACGCTTTTGCCCATCTCGACGGCTTCCATCAGGTTCGGGATGCTTTTTACCACATACTGCCGCCCGCCGTCCGAGATGCGCAGCCGCAGCCATGGCTGTGCGCCGGGCACGAGGGTCAGCTCCGGTTCCAGATGGGCAAAGCCGGTGCGCTGGGCGGTCTCGTCCACGCCAAGGTTTTCAAGGGCTGCTTCCTTATAGGTATCCAGCAGCCTGAGGGCCTCGTGATCCGACACCGGCGTTTCGCCGTGCCACTTTTTTCCAAACAGCATTTCCAGCCCGGAGGCATAGCTGTCCCGCCGGGCCGGTTCCGGGGCAAGGCCCGCCGCGCCGCGCACAACACCGGGAATCGCATCCGGCTTTGCCGCCGGTACAGGGGCATTCTTTTCGGCATCGTCCAGCAGCAATGCGCCGATATGCTTGCAGTAGGTGCCCTCGCCGTTCTGGTTATACGGGCAGCTGCAGGACGCACTGACAAAGCTGCCGTTCTCCCGCAGCCATGCCTGCGTATAGTAATAGCTGCCGCCGCTGCCCTGTACCATGGCCGAAATATGGCGCACGCCATCGGCGTTCACGGTACAGGTGCTCTGCTGGATGCGCTTGCGGTATTTCTTGGCCCGCTCAAAAATGTTATCGCCCAAAAGCGTGCGGATCTCGTCTGCATCCATGGCTCTTCTCTCCCCCGGTTCGTCGGTAAAAACCTTCTGATTTTATAAGAATACCGCACCCGGTGCCCGGATGCAAGGGGCAAAATCGCAGCGGCAGCGCAGCAAACGCGCCAGCGAGCAAAACAGCCCCCGCCGTTTTCACGGCGGGGGCTGTTTTTACGCTTATAGCGTTCAGGTCTCAGAGATCTGTGCCGGGGCTTCGGCAGGGGTTTCCGCCTGCGCAGCCTGCTGCTCGTCCAGCAGCTTTTCCAGCTGATACCAGCGGGTCAGTGCGTAGGGACGTGCCACATAGCGGCCGGGCTTGAAGGTCACCGTCTCGGTGCCGTCGTCGTTCTGCTCGTGGTAGTCCTTCAGCAGGCCCTGCTCCACACACCAGCGGGCAGCGGCCTGTGCGTCGGCATCGTTCTGCCCAATGTCTGCGTACAGCTCGGTGCTTACCGGTGCCGGGCAGTTGGCACGCTTCCACAGGCCGAGAGCCAGTTCCATGCGGTTGGCGGGCACATAGCCATAGGTGCCTTCCAGCCATGCGCGGGTACCCAGCAGATAGGCCGTGCCGCCAATGAGGGCACCGGCGATGACGGCACCTGTGCCGCCGTCATCGGCAGGTTCCGGGTCGGGTTCCGGCTCTACCGGGGCGTTCACCGTAAAGGTGACGGTCACCGGGCTGGCGGGCATACTGAAGGTAGCTTCCAAATCGGAATCAGCTGTCACTTCAACGGTGGTCTGCTCGGGCAGCAGCTGCGTCACGACCCACTGGCCGAAGGTATAGCCATCCGGCAGGGTGGTTGCATCAAACTTCAGGGTCACGAGCTGTTCCGGCTCTGCGCCAAGTGTGGTGGTGCTGGTGCGGTCGGGCTTCGGGTCCTCGTCGGTGCCCGTGGTGTCCGGAACAGACACGGTAACGGGAGCAGCATCTTCCGCAAATGCAACATCAGCGGGCAGCTGCACCTGCACGCGGTAAGCACGCGGAATGACCGGCTTGCTCTCAGCAGAAGCTTCAATGGTCACAGGGTTGGCAGGCATAGTAAAATGTGCCGGGTCATCGTCGGCGGCATCGATAACGCCATCCGGCAGCTCGGCGGTATTCCAGCTCCAATGGGAGCCATTTGCACCGGCAAATGCAAGCTGGACCGTGTCGCCCGCCTTTGCGTAATAGTAGTAGGTGCCATCCTCATTTTCGGCGTTGTCGCCGCACTTCTTGCCGCCCTTGATGGTGATTTTGTACTGGTCCACAGCGGTAACGCTTACCGGCCCGGAGGGCATGGTAAAGGTAAGCTCGTGCTCGGCAGAGCCGTTGACCTCGCTGCCGGTGGCTTCACCGTTGATGGTAAGGTTGTTATCCGTTTTCCAGTTTGCAAAAACGGTGTCCGGGCTGTCTGCAGCCGGGGCGGTGGCAGCAGGGGCGTTGGCCGTAATGGCCACCGGTTTTCCGCATTCCACAAGGTCGCTCGTTGTCAGGGTTTTCTCGCCCGCTTTTGCCGTTGCATTTTGGGCGGTAACAGTGTTCTGTGCAACAAGGCAGCGGTATTCACTTGATTGATCGTCCCAATATCTCTGTTCTCCAATACCGATCGTATAACCCGGATTCAGGCTGACAAGTTTAAGATTTTGCTGATAGGGAACGTAACTGCTTTCACCGTCATCTACGTCCGGCGTTTCCACCGTGATTTTTCGTCCGTTGCTGGGGTTTTCTACCAGAACTGTCAGTTCCTGATCATAGTCCCGTCCGATCAAGACTGTGCTATCATAGTACGTCTCTTTTCCGAGATAGATATCCGCTACCGTGCCCGAAATGGTTCCTCCATTGATTTTCGGTTGATCTGAATCATCATATGTACCATCTTCATCATAAAGGCCATACTTGCCTCTGAGTTCGCCGCCATTAACCGTAACACATCCACGACTGGTTTTTATCGCACTTCCGTTCGGCGCTATGACCGTGCCTGCATTGATTTCTACGCTGCCTCCTTTGCGATAAATTGCCGCAGAATCGCTGGCTGCATTCTGAATCTTCGTTGTACTATATGTTTCATCAATATAGCATTCTCCATTGTCTATGCCGATTGTAGAATTATCAGACCCGTTTTTTGTATTGGAACTGATGAAGGTTCCTCCATGAATCCATGTTTTAGAAGAATGAGAAGAATATCCATCAAAGTAAGTATATACCACACAACCATCACTCGTATGGGTACCGCCATTGATCGTAAGTTCTTCTTCATTAAAAATACCACCCTGTGTGGTCACATTATTCAATGTAATCTTGCCGTTGGTTCCATAATGTGAGTTGTTGATCCAGCTGTAATAGGTTCCGCCGTTGACAGTAACGGTTCCGCCTTCCATTCCGATGGACGCGAGATCACTATTTTTGTCCACTGCAGTTGCCGTAACATTGTTCAGCGTAACCTTTCCACCGAAAACCGATATCGCACCGCTGTTTTCATAATCCTCAAGAGATGTTTTCGTTCCATAAAAGTCACTGTTCGCTATCTCTGCATCGCAACCATTCATAAACACTGCTCGGTTTCCCGTTGCGGTGACCTGTTCCATGGAGACCTTTGTGGTACAGGATGCACCGCCTGCATAAAAATCAAAAGTGTCACTCTGCGTTGTGTATGTGCCGCCGACCACATTTATTTTACATTCCGGCAAACTATCGTTTGGATAATCAGAGTACAAAAAACCTCTGCCCTGACCTGTTACAGTCGCACCCGTACCATTGATGGTCAGTTCCGAAACCTTCTTGACATACAGCAATGCTTTCGTGTAGTACCAATCGCCTGTTACCGTATAATTCACGTTGCCGTCAATGTTGATCGTGACCGGCTCGGTGCTGTCAATGATGATTTGTTGCGTGTAATCACCGCGCAGAATGTATTCGCCCCCATTGCGAATCGTCTCTCCGCCCGTCAGCACCGTGCCTGTGACTGCCGCCTGCGTGCTTATGCTGCTTTCAGGGTCTGTCGCCGTCCCCCCCCCCGGATGCAAATGCATTCACCGGGAGAACAGAAGCCATCATGCACGCCGCAAGCGCTGCACTGATGAACCGCATGCCAGATTTTCTCATGGTTCAAATCCTCCATCTTTCGTTGTTTTTTCTGCCAAAAAGGCAGGTTTACAGCTAAAGTATAGCACCTGCGGGATAAAATGCAATATGTCCGCTATGCCTGATACCGACGAATTTTGTGTATGTTTTTTCAGCAGAATGCCAAAAGGGCCGCTGCACATTCCTGTGCAGCGGCCCTTTGCCGGTACAAATGATTCTGCCGTCACTGCGGGGCAGAGCCCTGCTCGGTGTCGGTCTCCATGGCGCGCTCACGGATCTTTTCCAGCGTCTGCTCACTGAGGATATGCTCTGCCTTACAGGCATCCTCGGCGGCAGTCTTTTCGTCCACACCCAGCTGCATAAAGAAGTGGGTCAGCAGACGGTGACGGCCATAGATACGCTCCGCGATCTCGCGGCCCGGTGCCAGCAGGGTCAGGTTGCCCTCGCCGTCCACCGCGATATAGCCGTTCTCGCGCAGCTTCTTCATGGCAATGCTGACGCTGGCTTTGGTAAAGCCCAGCTCATTGACCACGTCGATGGAGCGCACTTTGCCCATACGCTGACTCAGCATCAGGATCGTTTCAAGATAATCTTCTGCGGATTGGTGGATCTGCATGGTATGTTTGCCTCCTGTCTGTGCCGGGATGCAAAGCACCACGGTTTCATATAGTACAAGATATCACACTTTTTGCCGATGTGCAAGCAATTCGCAGAAGTTTGTTAAAACAAACCAAATTTATCCTGCGCAAATCTGCTGTTTTGCCGGTTTTTAGTCGGCCGCGTTTTGTGCAAAGGCGATAAATTATTTTGCTTCCAGATATGCCGCCGGGCCGGACTGGTACAGGTCGCCGCCGTGGGCATCCAGGATCACTGTCAGCGGCATATCCTTCACAGTCAGGCGGCGCACGGCTTCACAGCCAAGGTCCGGCCATGCGATCACTTCCAGCGTCTGCACGCTTTTTGCCATCAGCGCACCGGCCCCGCCAAGCGCTGCCAGATACACAGCCCCGTTGCGCACAACAGCAGCCTTTACAGTATCGTCCCGCTTGCCCTTGCCGATCATGATCTTATTGCCAAGGTCCAGCAGGCGCGGGCTCATGGCATCCATGCGGCCGCTGGTGGTGGGTCCCGCCGAGCCGATCACCTGGCCCGGGCGTTCCGGCGTGGGGCCAACGTAGTAGATGGCGCTGCCGGTCAGATCAAAGGGCAGCGGTTCGCCTTTTTCCAGCGCTTCGGTCATCCGCCTGTGGGCCTGATCGCGGGCGGTGTACACCACACCGGAAAGCAGCACGGTGTCGCCCGCCTTGAGCGGGGCAAGGTCCTCGGCCGTGCAGGGAGTCGTCAGTCTGTATTCCATCTTTGCCCCTCCTTACAGTTCCGCGCTTGCACGGCGGGTCACATGGCAGGAAACATTCACCGCCGCAGGCAGGCCCGCCACATGGGTTGGCATCTGCTCAATGGCAAGGCCCAGACAGGTGGTCCTGCCGCCAAAGCCCTGCGGGCCGATGCCCAGCTCGTTGATGGCGGCAAGCAGCTCCTGCTCCAGCTGTGCGTAATAGGGGTCGGGGTTCGGCACATCCAGCGGACGCAGCAGGGCCTTCTTTGCCAGATACGCCACCTTGTCAAAGCTGCCGCCCACGCCGATGCCCAGCACGATGGGCGGGCAGGGGTTGGAGCCTGCCAGCTTTACCGTGTCCAGCACGAACTTTTTGAAGCCCTCCACGCCGTCGGCGGGCTTGAGCATTTTGATCTGGCTCATGTTCTCGCTGCCAAAGCCCTTGGGTGCCACCGTGATGCGGCAGCCCTCGCCGTCCACCAGATGCACTGTGATGGCCGCCGGGGTGTTGTCGCCGGTATTGCCCCGGCGCAAAGGGTCTGCCACGATGCTCTTGCGCAGGTAGCCGTCGGTGTAACCCCGGCGCACGCCCTCATGGATGGCAGCTTCAAAGCTGCCGTCAATGTGCACATCGGTGCCAAGCTCCACAAACACGCAGGCCATGCCGGTATCCTGACAGATGGGCAGGTTTTCTTCTTTTGCGGCGGAAAGGTTCGACCACAAAAGGTCGAGAGTGCTCTTTGCCAGCGGCCACGGCTCTTCCTGCCGGGCCTTGTCCAGCGCCGCCTGCACGTCCTGCGGCAGGCGGGTGTTGGCTTCGATGCACAGCCGTGCAACGGTATCCGTGATCTCCTGTGCGGAAATGGTTCTCATAAACGCTTCCTCCGCTTACAGACGGGCAACGCCGGTCTCGCGGGCAGCCTTTGCCACGGCATTTGCCACAGCTTCGGCCACGCGGGGGTCGAACGCGCCGGGGATGATGTTCTCCTCGCTGCGGTCGGCATCGGTGATGAGGTCGGCGATGGCGTAGGCTGCAGCCAGCTTCATCTCATTGTTGATGTCACGGGCGCGGACGCTCAGTGCGCCCTTGAACAGGCCCGGGAAGCACAGCACGTTGTTCACCTGATTGGGGAAGTCGCTGCGGCCGGTGGCCATCACCCGCACGCCGCCTGCCTTGGCCTCGTCCGGCATGATCTCCGGGGTGGGGTTGGCCATGGCAAAAACGATGGCATCCTTGTTCATGGTCTTGCACAGCTCAGTGGTCAGGATGCCGGGCTTGGAAACGCCGATGAACACGTCGGCACCTTCCAGTGCTTCCTTCAGGCCGCCCTTGACCTGACGGGGATTGGTCACCTCACCCAGCCAGTTCTTGTGGGCTTCGGCGCTGTTGCAGCCCTTGTACAGGGTGCCGAACTGGTCCACTGCAATGATGTCCTTTGCACCGGCGGTCATGAGCATCTTGATGATGGCAGTGCCGGCAGCGCCGGGGCCGTTCAGCACGATGTGCACATCTTCCATCTTCTTGCCCACCACACGCAGGGCGTTGATGAGGGCAGCAGTAACGACGATAGCAGTGCCGTGCTGGTCATCGTGAAACACAGGGATGTCCAGCTCACGCTCCAGCGTTTCTTCGATCTCAAAGCATTCGGGGCTCTTGATATCCTCCAGATTGATGCCGCCAAAGGTGGGCGCAATGGCCTTGCAGGCAGCAATGACGCTGGCTGCGTCGTGGGCATCGATGCAGATGGGGAAGGCATCCACGCCGCCGAACTCCTTGAACAGCACCGCCTTGCCCTCCATGACCGGCAGACCGGCTTCCGGGCCGATATCGCCCAAGCCCAGCACGGCGGTGCCGTTGGAAACGACAGCCACCATGTTGCCCTTGAAGGTGTACTTATACACGTCGTCGGGGTTTTCCTTGATCTTGCGGCAGGGTTCGGCCACACCGGGAGTGTAGGCGGTGGACAGGTCATCGCGGGTGGCGACCTCCACCTTGCTTACGATGCCCACCTTGCCCTTGTGGGTCTCGTGCATTTCCAGAGCAGCTTTATTGTAATCCATTTGAATTTCCTCCAATATCTTACCATCCTCGCCCTCTCCATTGCACAGCGATGACGGAAGGAGGAACTCCTCCAGTCTCGCATACGCTCGACAGCCCCCTCAGGGAGGGGCCTTATGTTCCCGGGAAGGCTCACTTATTTTTATTGTAACAGAACCGCCCGCCCATTTCCACCGGTTTTGGTCACTTTTGCGCCTGTAGACGGGCAAAAGTGATACAAACCCGCCGCAGGATTTGTGGAAATTTTGCAAAGAACTTTCCTTTTGCCGTCAGAACGTATATAATAAATGGGTATCTGTTCTGCCTGTACCGGTCTTTTGCTGTGCATCAGGCCGATTTTTATGGAGGTATTTCTTTTGAAAAACAACACAAAAAAACTCCTGTGCATCCTGCTGGCCATCGCCGCAGCGGTGTGCGTCATTTTTGCCTGTTTCATGCTGACAAAGCACAAGCAGACCGACAGCGCTTCTTCAGCTGCCGCATCCGTCTCGCAGTTTGGCTCTGTTGCCGACTTCGACTACGAGGCCTTTGATTACAGCGATGGTCTGGACGAAAACGGCTATTGGAGCGGCATCAAAGCGCTGGACTATGTGACCCTGCCGGAGGACTTCGGCTCCATCGCCCTGAAGGAGAACGACCTGACCCCCACCGAAGATGAACTGCAGCAGCAGGTGGACAACCTGCTGAACCAGTACACCTCTCCCCAGCCCGTTACCGGCCGTGCCGCCCAGAGCGGAGATGTTGCCAACATCGATTACACCGGCACCGTGGACGGCGTGGCCTTTACCGGCGGCACTGCCACCGGCTACGACCTGACCCTTGGCAGCGGTTCCTTCATCGATGGCTTTGAGGACCAGATCATCGGCCACAATGTGGGCGTTACCTTTGATGTGACCGTCACCTTCCCGGACGGCTACGGCGATTCCACCGATGCCGAGGGCAACACGATCACCCTCAGCGGCAAGGAAGCCGTGTTCAGCGTGACCCTGAACTCCATTTCCGAAAGCGTGACCCCTGAGCTGACCGACGAGTGGGTGGACTCCAACTTTGGCACCAGCGATGATCTGCACACCGTCGATGCCCTGCGCAGCTACTTTAACGATGCGCTGTATGCCACCAACTACGAGAACGCCATCGTGGACTACCTGATGTCGAACTCCACCTTCAAGGAGCTGCCCAGCGAGATCACCAGCTATTACATCCGCATGTTCCTGAACTACTACAACCAGTACGCCACCGCCTACGGCATGGATCTGAATGCTTTTGCCCAGACACAGGGCTACACCGATGCCGATGCCATGCTGGCCGCATCCGACGCTTACTTTGATCATCTGGCAAAGCAGGACCTGATCCTTCAGGCCGTGGCCGAGACCAAGAGCCTTGCTCCCACGCAGGAAGAGCTGGACGACGCCAACAGCACCTATGCCGACACCTACGGTGAGAACCGTGCGCACCTGAACGCCCTGCAGTCCTGTGTGCTGGACTGGCTGGAAGAGAATTCCACCGTAGCGTAAAAACTCAAGAACCATTTAGAATGCCCTCCGCTTCGCTCTGGGCATATGCAGAGGATAATTTATCTTTAATTTGCAGCTCCGAAAAGCCTGCGGGCTTTTCGGAGCTGCTTTTTCACAGGAAGGGCCGGAGCTTTCAGATGCTGTTTTTCTTTGCGGCCCCTTCTGTGAAAAATGCAATACCGGACAGACCGCAGTCTGTCCGGTATTGCTTTAATAAAAAATAGTATTTCCGCTATTTATGCCCAGAGCAAAGCGGAGGGCATTTCAAATCGTCAGGCTTTTTCTTTCTTCCCGCCGTTCAGCTTCCAGAGCAGCCATGCATAGAAGTAATTCATCAGCAGGATGACGATGCACCACAGCACCGACGCCTGCACACTCTGGTCATACACCTTCATGAAGGGATATGGCCCATCTACCACGCGCTGGATGTTCAGCCACAAAATGATGCCGCCGTACAGCACCGTGGGCAGCAGCGCCCACTTGACCGTACTGCGGGGCAGGCGCGGTGAGCGCTCCAGCAGCACAAAGGAGAAGATGGCCGCCAGCGGGTTGAGCAGGTGATGGTACAGCATGGAGCTGGTGCACAGCATGATGTACCAGCCGTTGCCGTCCTCATACATGGGACCCAGCACGAACACCACCGTGAGAAAGGTCATGGTCAGGCAGCAGGTGGCAATGTACTTGAGGGTGTGCAGCCAGTGCGGCAGTTCCCTGCCGGTAAAGATGCACACCAGCTGGCCCACCGCCACCATGGCGCAGATGCAGGCCGAAAGGATGTTGGAATCCTCGGTGTAAAAAATGAACATCTGTTCTTTGCCCCAATCCCAGCTCATGGGCAGGGCAATGGGCTCCGCCCAGACGATGAACAGGTTCAGTGCGATAGAGAGCAGGCGGCGCACTGTATCAGCAAATTTTTTCATGGAAAGCCTTTCCGTCTTGTAATATTTCCTCGAAAATTTGAAAAAGGGCAGGTCACCCTGCCCTTTTTCAAAAAACGCTTTATTTTGCGGTGTTGATGAAGCTGCGGTTGTCCCACAGGTACTTGATGCCGGAAATGGCCGTCACGGCAGCCACCAGCCAGCACAGCACCACCGAGGCTCCCACAACCATGACCGTGGCATCCCAGGACACATTCGCCGCAATCGCCATGCCAAAGAAGTAGAAGATGATGCTCAGCATCTGCAGTACGGTCTTCACCTTGCCCCACATGTTGGCGGCGATCACCTTGCCGTCCTTGGCACCGGCGGCCACCATGCGCAGGCCGGACACCGCGAACTCGCGGGCCAGAATGATGCACAGCACCACCGGGCTGCATACGCCGTCCCGCATCATGTAAATGAAGGCCACAGTGGTGAGCAGTTTGTCGGCCAGCGGGTCGGCAAACTTGCCGAAGTCCGTTACCATGTTCCACTTGCGGGCCAGATGGCCGTCCAGAAAATCAGTAAAGCTGGCGGCAGCAAAGACGATGCCTGCGATCAGGTAATACGTCGGCTGGAAGGAGCCATCCGCGATGCCGCTCAGGCTGGTGAGGGACACAAAGACCATGAACACCGGCACCAGCAGGATGCGGGTCAAAGTGAGTTTATTGGGCAGATTCATACAGATTCCTCCAATTTGTTATTTTGCAACAGTACCATACAGATCGTAAAGGTCGCTGTCGTCCACCAGAACATCGTAGAACTGGCCGGGATACAGCGGCTCCTCACTGGAAACGCACACATTGCCGTCCACCTCAGGAGCATCGCCGGTGGTACGGCACAGATACAGACCGCTCTCCTCGTCGATGCCGTCGCAAAGTACATGCACGGTCTGGCCCACCTTTTCGGCCTGCTTCTGGGCCATGATACCGGTCTGGATCTGCATCACCAGTTCGGCGCGCTTGTCCTTGGTCTCCTGATCGATCTGGCCGTCCATCTTGGCAGCAACGGTGTTCTCCTCGGCCGAGTAGGCAAAGCAGCCCAGACGGTCAAACTTTACTTCCTTGACAAAATTGCACAGATCCTCGAACTGCTCCTCGGTCTCGCCGGGGAAGCCTGCGATCAGAGTGGTGCGCAGGGTGATGCCGGGGATCTCGCGGCGCAGCTTGCCAATCACCTCCAGCAGCTCGGCGCGGTTGGAGCGGCGGTTCATATTCTTGAGGATGGTGTCATTGCAGTGCTGGATGGGCAGGTCAAGGTAGGGCACCACCTTCTCATTGCGCTTCATGGCGGCAATGAACTCATCCGTGATGCGCTCCGGGTAAGCGTACATAATGCGGATCCACTCGAGGCCCGGCACCTTGTTCAGCTTATCCAGCAGCTCGCAGATGCTGCCGGGCTTGCCCCAGTCCTCGCCGTAAGCGGTGGGGTCCTGTGCGACCACGATCAGCTCTTTCACGCCCTCACCGGCCAGCCAGCGGGCTTCGGCCACGCAGTCGGCCATATCGCGGCTGTGCAGCGGGCCGCGGATGCCGGGGATGGCGCAGTAGTGGCAGCGGTTGTTGCAGCCTTCAGCGATCTTTAAGTACGCATAGTGGGCAGGCGTGCCGATGACACGCTTGCCGCCCAGCGGAAAGTCCTTTTTGGCACCGTAGCTTTCCAGATGGTCCTCACCATGGAACAGGCGGGCCACGATGGTGTCGATGGCCTTGTTGGAGGCACAGCCCACCACCGCGTCCACCTCGGGGATTTCTTCCTCGATCTGGCTGCGGTAGCGCTCGGCAAGACAACCGGTGACGATGACCTTCAGCTCCGGGTTCTGCTGCTTGTAGGAGCAGGCTTCCAGAATGTTTTCAATGGCTTCGGTCTTGGCGCTCTCGATGAAGCCGCAGGTGTTCACAAGGATCACATCTGCTTCAGCCAGATCGGCCACGGTCTCGTGGCCGGCAGACAGCAGGATGTGCACCATCACATCCAGATCGACCTGATTCTTGGGGCAGCCAAGGGAAATACACGCAATTTTCATAGGGGATGATACTCTCTTTCTCTTTTGAGGGATGCTTTTTATTCTTCTTCCGCTCTTTTTATCGCTTCTTTTATGACCGAATACGCAAAGCCGCGGCGCTGCAGGGCGGCCACCACAAGGTCGCGGCGGCCATCGGCCAGCTTTTTCATATAGCGGCTTTGCACCAGAGCGGCGGCAGCTTCCAGCTCCGGGCTTTCGCCGTCTGCGTCCGGGGCATAGACGCTTTCCAGCGCCTGCTCGATCTGCGCGCCGGAAAGGCCCTTCTGCCGCAGGTTCTGGGCCGCCGCACGGCGGCTCTTGCGGGCGGCAAGCAGGCTGTGTGCCCGGGCTTCGGCATAGCGGTCATCGTTTACGTAATCCAGCTCCACCATCTCAGCCACAGCAGCCGCTGCAGCCTGCTCGGTAAAGCCATAGCACAGCCGTTCATACAGCTGTGCCGAGGACATCTCGCGCGAGGCCAGCGCATCCAGTGCGCGGGCGCGGGCCTTGGCCGGGTCGGCGCACTTTTCTTCTTCCGGCTTCGGGCGGCGGCGTTTATAAAAGGACATTTAGTCCTCCACCATGATATCCAGTTCGCTCTCGCTGCTGCGGGCAGGAGCCTTGACCACCGGCTCCTTGGCATCTGCAGCCTTGGCGGGTTCTTCGGCCTTGGCCGCAGCGCCCTTGCCTGCCGGGCGGCGGGATGCGTACAGCTTGTCGGCATTGGCGCGGATCTGGCCCTCGATGTCGTTTGCGATCTCGGGATTGTCCTTCAGGAACTGCTTTGCGTTGTCACGGCCCTGACCCAGACGGACATCGCCATAGTTGAACCATGCGCCGCTCTTCTGCACGATGCCCAGCTTCACGCCCACATCAATGAGCTCACTCATCTTGGAAATGCCCTCGCCGAACATGATATCGAACTCTGCCTCACGGAACGGAGGTGCCACCTTATTCTTGACGATCTTGGCGCGGGTGTGGTTGCCGATGAACTGGCCGGAAGAGTCCTTCAGGCCCTCCACGCGGCGGATGTCGATGCGCACCGAGGCGTAATATTTCAGGGCGCGGCCGCCGGTGGTGACCTCCGGGTTGCCGTACATCACGCCCACTTTTTCACGCAGCTGGTTGATGAAGACGCAGACCGTGTTGGTCTTGCCGATGACCGAAGTCAGCTTGCGCATGGCCTGACTCATCAGGCGGGCCTGCAGGCCCACATGGCTGTCGCCCATTTCGCCCTCGATCTCAGCCCTCGGCACCATGGCGGCAACCGAGTCCACCACGATGGCATCGATGGCACCGGAGCGCACCAGTGCTTCGCAGATCTCCATGGCCTGCTCGCCGGTGTCCGGCTGGCTGACCAGCAGATTGTTGATGTCCACGCCCAGCGCTTCGGCATAGGTGGGGTCCAGTGCGTGCTCCACGTCGATGAAGGCCACTTCGCCGCCCTGCTTCTGGGCTTCGGCCAGAATGTGCAGAGCCAGCGTGGTCTTACCACTGGATTCCGGGCCGTACACCTCAATGATGCGGCCGCGGGGCACACCGCCCACGCCCAGAGCCAGATCCAGACCCAGACTGCCGGTGGAAATGGCATCCACCTGCATGGAGGCGTTATCACCCAGCTTCATCACGGCACCCTTGCCGAACTGCTTTTCAATCTGGGCCAGCGCAGTGGCCAGCGCATCCTTTTTGGCCTCCGGCTCGGTCTTTTTGGTCGCCGGGGCAACGGTGTTGTTGTTCTGATTTTTTGCCATAGCGTGCTGCTCCTTTTCTTCCTGCTGCCCGCCGTGCGCGGGCTGTCCGTATACTTTCCAGTATAGTATACCACAAAATCAAAATATTACAACGAGAAGTTGTTTCTATTTTCACTTTTATTTTTCGGGTCTGTGGGCGATCATGCACCGGTCGTTGCCGCCAAAATCCTTGCGGCACTCAATGTCTGCCCAGCCGTTTGCAGCCAGCAGTGCCGCCACAGCCTGCCGCTGCTGCCAGCCGATCTCCAGCACCAGCGCTCCGCCGGGCCGCAGTGCATTCTGGTAATGCTCTGCAAGGGCACGGTAAAACATAAGGCCGTCCTTTCCTGCTTCCAGCGCCATGGCCGGCTCCTGCGCCACCTCCGGCTGCAGGTGCCGCATCTCCTCGGCAGTGAGGTAGGGCGGGTTGGATACGATCAGATCAAGCTGCCCTTCCGGCAGGCCCTGCCAGTAGGTGAACAGGTCGCCCTCCACCGGCTGCACCGCATAGGCTGGCTTTGCCTTTGCGCGCAGGGCGTTCAGCGCCGGCCCCCAGTCAAAGGCCGGGGCATCTGCCTGCTCAAACGCGGTAGGCTCCAGCAAGTCCTCCGTCTGCCCGCCCTGCCCTTTCAGGGCGCAGCGGCAGTTCTTTTCCAGATAAACAAAAGCTTCCGGGCTTTTTTCCACGCAGGTCACCTGCGCCGCCGGGCAGAAGCGCTTGACGCCCAGCCCCAGACAGCCGGTCCCCGCGCAGAGATCCAGCACCCGGGGCGCTGCAATGCCCGTCAGGGTATTGGCAGCCGCTTCCGCTACCACCTCAGTGTCTGCCCGGGGGCAGAGCACCCCGGGGCCAACGGCAAGGTCAAAATCCAGAAAGCTCCAGATCCCGCACAGGTATTGCAGCGGTTCCCGCTGCTCACGGCGCGTGCAGAGGGCTTCCAGCTTTTCCGCTTCCTCCGTGGTCAGCACCCGGTCGGAAAGGCGGGCATCCCGCCCGGCTGCCACGCGGAACAGCTCCCGTGCATCGTAATCGGCATCCGGACACCCTGCAGCGGAAAGCCGGGCTTCCACGGCCCGCACCGCTTCGCGCGGGGTCAAACCAGCAATTACCATCTGCCATCCTCCGGGTCCTCGGGCAGCACAGGGGTCACGGCGGCAATGGCCACCTCGATCATGCTGTCGTCCGGTTCAAACACGGTCAGGTGCTGCACCCAGATGCCGGGCTGGCGGATGATGCGGGTGGCAATGTTATCGGACCGGCCGCACCACTTGAGCAGCTCATAGCTGATGCCCATGACCAGCGGCAGAAGCAGCAGCTTGAACAGCACCCGCAGGCCGATGCTGCCCCACGGCAGCACGCTGTAGAGGAACACGCTGACGATGACCACCAGAATGAGGAAGCTGGTGCCGCAGCGCGGATGGAACCGAGTGTACTTGCGCACATTCTCCACGGTCAGCTCATCACCGGCCTCATAGCAGGCAATGGTCTTGTGCTCGGCACCGTGGTACTCAAACACGCGATGGATCTCCTTCATCCTGGAGATGGCCACCATATAGGTGAGGAAGATGCCAACTTTCAGCACCGCTTCCAGCACCACCTTGGCCCAGCGGCCCAATGTTACAAAGTGGTTCACGCCGCCCACGATGAGGGTGGGCAGCACGGTGAACAGCAAAATCGCCAGCAGGCCGCCCAGTACGGCGGCACAGGCCAGCAGTGCGTCCTCTGCCTTTTTGCCCAAGTGGTCGCCCACCCATTTTTCAAAGGCAGTCTCTTCCTCTTCGGGGTCGTAGTCGTCACCCATGCTCACCTGAGCCGAGTACATCATGTAGCGGTAGCCCACGATCAGGCTTTCGATCATGGAGATGGCACCGCGCACCAGCGGGATCTTTGTCCAGATGCCGTGGTTCTTCACAGGGTCGATCTTGGTCTCAATGGTGCCGTCCGGCTTGCGCACGGCACAGCAGATGAGCTTCGGGCCGCGCATCATGATGCCTTCCATCAGCGCCTGCCCGCCGACGCTGGTCTTAAAACGTTCCTTTTTGGGTTGATTCATTGGGTTCTCCTATCGGATCATATTTTTCCTGGCTATTCTACCACAGAATTGTGACAAAATCTTCACGCCTTATGGTACAGCGGCAAGCCCAGTGTGACCACTGTGCCGCGGCCCAGCGTGCTCTTGATGTCCATGGTGCCGTCCAGTGCAGTCATGATGGAATCCACCAGCGCAAGGCCGATGCCGCTGCCCCGCACCGAATTGCTGCCCTTGTAGAACTTGGTCTTGACATTCTCAAGGTCTTCCGGCGGGATGCCGCGGCCCTGATCGATGATCTCCGCAAAAGCCTTGTATTCGCCCGCCCACAGCTTGACCGTGATGCGCCCGCCGGGGGCCGAGTACTTGATGGCGTTGTCCATGATGTTGATGAACACCTGCCGCAGACGGTCCGGGTCGGCATAGACCGGGATCATCTCCTCCGGCTCGGTGTAGCTGAGCACAAGGCCCTCGCGCTGGATGCGTGCTTCACAGAACAGCACCGCATCGGTCAGCTCTGCCACAAGGTCCAGCGGGCGGCAGTCCATACGGATGCGGCCGTTCTGCAGACGGCTGAAATCCAGCAGCTCTTCCACCATGTTGTACAGGCGGCCCGTCTCATTGTTGATGATCTCAAGGCCCTTGCGGTAGTTCTCGTCTGCCGGGTCGTCCAGTGTGCGCAGGGTCTCCACCCAGCCCCGGATGGAGGTGAGCGGCGTGCGCAGCTCGTGAGAGACGGAACTGATGAACTCGTTCTTCATCTTCTCGGTCTCTTCCAGCCCTTCGGCCATCTGGTTGATGGTGCCGCGCAGGCGGTCCACCTCGTCGTGCTCGTTGCCGGTGACCGGCAGGCGCACATCCAGCTCACCCCGGGCGATGCTGGCTGCGGTGCGCTCCACCTGTCCCAGCGGCACCACGATGCTGCGGATGAAGTACAGGCCGGACATCACGGTGAAAGCAAGGATCACCGCCGCGATCACAACACTTACCGCGAGGGCGTTCTTGATCTGCGCTCCCACAAGGGTCAGGCTGGTGACAAGACGCATCGCCGCCACATCCTCGGCGGCATAGGGCACCAGATAACAGGCCGCCATCACCAGCTCGCCGGACTGGGTGCGGTAGACCGCCACACCAAGGCCATCAGAAGCCTCCTGCGCCTGCTCAAAGTCGATGCCGGTCACAATGCCGTCCGCATTTGTGCCGCTGGAGGACGCAATGACCCCGCCATAGCTGTCCAGCAGCATGAACTCGTATTTGTCCTTATCGGCAAACTGCTCCACCATGCGGCGCAGGGCCACGCTGCGGGTAGCCGCCGTGCTCTGCACCGTATCGCCGGTGTACATTTTCAGCTGGCCGGACACCGAAGAGAACCGCCGGTACATGGTCTGCTGCACGCTGTTATAATAGCTGCGTGTGTAGTTGTACAGGAACATGGTTTCGGCCAGCAGCACCAGCAGCACGGTGATGAGCAGATTGCCCCGCAGCCACCGGCGGGTGATCCCGCTTCTCATTCTTCCCATCTGTAGCCGTAGCCCCACACAGTAAGGATATGGGTGGGATGGCTGGGTTCATCCTCCACCTTCATGCGCAGACGGCGGATGTTCACATCCACGATCTTCACGTCACCAAAATAGTTCTCGCCCCAGACACCCTTCAAGATCTTCTCGCGCACCAGCGCAATGCCGGGGTTGCGGAAGAACAGCTCCATGATCTGGAATTCCACCTGCGTCAGCTCAATCGGCTGGCCTGCCTTGAGCAGCACGCGGCGGTTCTCGTCCAGCACAAATTCGCCGCTGGTGAGCATCCCCAGCGGGTTTTCCTTTTCTTTTTCGTCCCCGCCTGCAGTACGGCCGACGCGGCGGCACAGCGCTTTCACACGGGCCAGCAGTTCGCTTACGCTGAAAGGCTTGGTCATATAGTCATCGGCACCAATAGAAAGGCCGCGGATCTTGTCCTGCTCCTGTCCCTTGGCGCTGAGGATGATAATGCCGATCTTCTGATCGGTGCGGCGGATGGTCTCGCACAGGGAGAAGCCGTTCATGCCCGGCAGCATCACATCCAGAATGGCCGCATCGCAGCCCGGCTTCTTCTCCAGCAGCGGCAGAGCCGCCTCGGCGCTTTCGGCCTCCACAGCCTCCATGCCCGCAAGGCGCAGGTTCAGCGCGATCATCTCGCGGATGTTGGCTTCATCTTCAACGACAAGCACTCGTACCATGAACTGTTCCTCCGTTCTTTAGTTGAGCAGATACAGCGCCTTGGACAGGCGGTAATTTTTATCACGGATCTCCACATCCGGGGCAAGCTTCGCCTGCATCTGGCGGGATGCCACGATGCCAAGGCGGGTCCAGCCCTTCAGGCTGGAGGTGGTGCGCACCAGACGCAGGGTCATTACCAGCTGGTCTTCGTCCACCGTGCGCAGCTCCACTGCACCATCATATTGTTCGCTGTCGGTCAGTTTGAGGTTCCCCTCCCACTCCATGGGCAGCTCGATATAGCAGTTGGTCTCTTCGTCCAGCAGCCCGAAGCTTTTTTCCGGGTGCGGGCTGGTATAGTCCATCCACACGATAAAATCCATGCGGCGGCTCTGGCTCATGTTCAGCAGGCCCGCTTCGTCCGGCTGGGTGGGGATCTCCACGATGCCGTCGCCGTCCAGATCCTGACTGACCAGACTGGGCACATTGCGCAGGGATGCGGTGTAAAGCTTTTCGGTGCTGATCTGATCGGCAGGCACCATCTGCTGCGTGTCCTCGTCAAAACGCAGCAGCACGCTGGCCAGATTGTTGCCGGAAATGCCGGTCCAGCCATCCAGCACCAGATAATGCCTGCCGTCCGCACCCACACCCGCCGCCACCGAGGCGCAGCCGGCGAACCGATTGGCGGAAAGGCCCATAACAGCCACCTGCTGGAAGCTGCCCTCTTTATCCACGGTCAGCAGTTCGATCTGCACGCCGCCGTCCTCCAGCGTAGACATCAGGATCAGGTCCTGATTGCCGCCGCCGGTGATATCCTCCACCAGATACTGCTGGTACTGCTGCTCCAGGATCGTGGAAAGCACGCCGTCGGTGTAGGAATACACAGCCAGATAATGGTCGCCCTGTGCCGCTGTATAACCCACCACCAGTTGGGTGGCATCGCCGGGCTGCAGCTGGGCCAGCCCCACCGACTCTACCGTGTCTGCAAGGCCCTCTACGTTCTGGCGCACATGCCAGATGTCGGCATCATCCTTCTGCAGGATGGCAATGCACACGTTGGAGCTTTGGGCGGTGGTGTAAAGCACGGCGGCATCCTGCCTGCCGTCACCGTCCAGATCCTGCAGCAGGAAAGGCGAAAGCAGGTCGCCCTGCATGGGATATTTGAGCTGTGCGCTCTCCCCCAGCCAGTCGTTCAGGGCAGTCTGCACATCGCCGTAATCGCCGGAAAGCTTGGGCGCACGCAGAAGCTCTTCCACCTGCACCTGTTCACCGGGCATGCTGCAGCCTGCCAGAAGCAGGCACAGCAGCACGCAAGCCAACCACCGGCCAAAATGATTCGGATGTTTCAACCGCTGCGCCTCCTCTGTGTGGAAAACTTGTCCGGCCAAAGGCCGAAAACATGCTATTGTCAGTATACCACGGGGCGGGCGCAATTCCAACACCCGAAAACGAGAAAAGGGGCTGCCGCACCACATTTGGTGCAGCAGCCCCTTCGGGGTCCTGATTTTTATTCTTCGGTCTTGTCAAACAAGCCTTTTTCTTTTGCGGCGTTCCAGGTCAGGCAGACCCGCAGCTTGCTGACGGGGAAGGCCGGGTGGAATTTATTGTTGTCCGCATCGTCCTTCATCAGATCCTGCTCCACTGCCCAGCGGGCGGCCTTTTGTGCGTCGGTATCGCCCTCGTCGATGTCGCTGTAGAGGGCGGTGCTTACAGGCTCAGGCTTCCCGGCGTGCTCCCACAGCAGCTCGGCCAGCTCGATACGGTTGGAGGGCATGGGGATGCCGGGCATATTGATGACGCGGTAGATGCCGGTGCCGGCTTCATAGATAATCGCACCTGCGGCAGCACCGATCACCACAGCAGAGATTGCGCCCTGAATGTTGCCGGTATCGCTGGGTCCAACCGGGTCGGGTTCAGGAATGGGGTCATCCGCGAAGGTTGCCGTCACCTCTACATTAGCATCCGGCATGGTAAAGGTCACCTTGGTGAGGTCGTTCGCGTCCGGGGTCTTCAGGAAGGTGTCCGGGTCTTGCTCAATACCATCCACCTTCACCGTCCAGCCGGTGAAGTGCTCGTTGGCTTCCGGCTCCCTGCGCGTTGCTGTTACAGTATCGCCCATAGCAACTCCGGTCTTATCCACAGTGCAGTTTTCAGCTTTGATGTTATACGGAATATCGCTATAATACGGTTCCGCCTTAACATCATAGGCGGGCATGGTCAGGGTCGCGGTGGTGGCGGTGCCATTCTCCAACAGCTTGGCAAGTTCTGTTGCGTCCGTGATTTCACTCTCAGTATCACTTACAACTTTATACAGCTTCCAGCCTGCAAATGTCTTTCCTTCGGGAGCATCTCCGGCAGTCAAAGTCACTTCAGTGCCTGCGGCCACAGGGGCATTCAGTTCTTCAGTTTCGCTCTCAAGCTTTGCAGCGGCATTGTCTGTGGTCACAGTGTACAGCGGACGCACATAACCGCAGGTGTTGCAGTCAGGATCTGTTGCATCGGTGTAATCATGGGGGGCTTCTGCCCTCTGCTCACTCGTCAGACCCCGGCAGCCCTCTAACACACATTTTCTCCAGTGTTTGGCGTTATCATGGTCCCACTGATATTTATGCCCATTAACTTTTAATATAACAGACATCCATTTCTGTCTATAATAATTGCTCCCTGTATTATATTCATACCGCACCTCATGGCTATTCACGTTCAGAGTGTTTCCGACCCTAGTACCACCATCCCAATCGGTGGTTTTACTTGCGTCAAAACCTTCAGGTAAACTAGTCAAATCAAATGTGCCATCTTCGTTCACATCAATTGCATAAGACTGAACAGCATAATCGAAATTCCAGATTTCCCATTTGCCATTAAGATCCAGTGAGGTAAGCTGGTTGTCCCTCAAATACAACCCCGTTAATTTGTACTTTTTACCAATCACCACTCTTGTCAACTTGTTTTCTCTGCACTGTAATTCTTCCAAATACGGGTTTTTGCTCACATCCAGTTCTGTTAAATTGTTATCTTCGCAACGCAGCAAAGTCAGGTGTGTTATATCACCCAGATTCAGTTTCTCCATGCCATTATTATAGCACCTCAGAGCGCTTAACTTCGCATTCTTGCTCACGTCCAGCGTCGTCAGTTGATTGTAGGAACAGTTCAGATCTGTCAGATTCTTATTATACTCCAGGTTTAATTCTTTTAGCCCATTATGCTGACAGCTCAGCGTCGTTAGATTTGCAAAGTACGCAATGCCTGTAAGATCCGTACAATTTTGATTGTCTATATTGATCTCCGTTACTGCATCTCTTTCTGCCCTCCTGCTGCCCGTCATACTGCCTGTTATTATTTCGTTGTTACTGTCCACTCCCTGTCAGACGTTCCAGTAACGATTAGTTTGCTGCACTTAATTCCTGGATCAGTTTCTGTGCTTCTCTCTCTTTATCATAATCAGAAGACTGTGCCGGCTCATATCCGTTGTGGCTGTAGATAGAGATAACTGCCTTACCTTCCTCTGTGTTACCGATATTGATGAGTGCTGTCTGGATTGCTGATTTTAAGCCGTCATCCATGATCGGAGATGTCTTGCTGACACAGACTGTATCATTGTAGATCGGATCTGTTACACCGATAACATTTGTCTCTTCCCAGATAGATTTTGTACGACCAAATTCACTTGTCCAGCTTTCTTCATAGTCACGTCTTGCATCTGCATAAGTTACAAGTACGTCGATCTGTCCGGAAGCAAGTCTTGCAAATGCACTTGCGTAGGAATCAGACTGTACTGCAGAAGAAAGATCTGTAATACCTTTCTGGTATCTGTCCTGTAACCATAAAGCCGGGTAAATGTAACCTGCCGGTGAGGAGGAGGACATAACGCTCCAGTTTGCGCCGTTTAAATCATCCCAGGTAAGTTCTTCGCCGGAGTTAACTTTATCAGCAAGTTCCTGTCCTTTGTCAGAAGGACCTGCGATGAATAATGCACGGTAAGAAACTGCCTGTTTGTCAGTACCTTCTGTAGGCTGTCCGTCATTCCAGTCTGCAGGGTTGTCCGAATCTTTATTTAAACCATCTCTGGTTGCTGTTAAGATCACATCTGCTCCATCATCATAAAGTACATAGGTACCACCCGGAATAAATCCAACATCAGCAGTTCCTGCTGCAAGTGCCTCACCTACTGCCTCAAAAGTTGTACCAACGGTAATCTTTACTTCTCCGATATCATATCCTAAGCCTGCTAACTCTGTCTGCATTAAATTTGCAAGCGGCTCTGTTGCAGTTACGATCTCATCCGGATCTCTGGATGGAACGAAATATACGTTTAACGTATCGATCTTTACGTTATCAGCAGAAGCTGTCACGTCAGAACTTTCTGTTGCAGCTGCCGTATTATTTGTCGTATTGTTGTCTGCTGCGCTGCTGTTGTTTGATGTGCTGTTTCCACATCCTGCAAATGTACCCATGCATAATGCTGCTGCAAGTAACATAGCAATTTTTTTCTTCATAATGAAATGTTCTC
>ENA-UEQB01000559-UEQB01000559.1-human-gut-metagenome-genome-assembly--contig:-NODE-559-length-35254-cov-15.203258_pt1 | contig 35254 bp, 29 predicted proteins | sample MGYA00242901_ERZ507918 | MGnify/ENA primary metagenome ERZ507918 (study PRJEB26167, sample SAMN06115405) | human gut metagenome | host: Homo sapiens | place: China:Sichuan | collected 2016-04-06... | reverse complement strand
CTTGTGCATAACGCTTCAGTTCGTTTTTCCGAATGACATATTCTGAACTGGGAAAAATATTCGGATTGAAATAAAACAGTGTAGGTCGGTAGTCATTTTGAAGAAGCCACTCCAAAATGGCTGACGAACAGGGCGCGCAGCAGCAGTGCAGTAAAACGTTTGTCATGAAAAATGTCAGAAAGCGCTTAACGATTTAATTGTCGCAATTGTATACTGCTCTGGTTCTCTGAGTAATGGCAAAGATATGAGCACAATTGCAGAAAATCTTATTCATGTCCGAAAAAACATCGCAGAAGCGGCCGGCGGCCGCTCTGTCAAACTGCTCGCTGTCAGTAAGACCTTTCCCGTCGGCGCAATTGTTGAGGCGCTTCATGCCGGGCAGCTCTCCTTTGGTGAAAATTATGCTCAGGAGGGAGCAGCAAAGATAGAGTATTTCAATACTCACTATCCTGATACTCCGATTGAGTGGCACTTTATCGGCCCCCTGCAATCCAATAAAACCAGATTGGTTGCCGAGCACTTCCAGTGGGTTGAAAGTATCGATCGGCTTAAGATCGCACAGCGGTTAAACGAGCAGCGACCGGCCGATTTGCCTCCGTTAAATGTATTGGTTGAAATTAATATCGATGAAGAAGACAGTAAAAGTGGAATATCGGCCAAAGAACTCAAAGGACTGCTGGCAGAGCTCGAGACGCTGCCTCGTCTGAGGGTAAGGGGACTGATGTGCATCCCTAAAGCTGATGCTGATGAGTCGCAAAAGAGGGCGGCATTCAGACGTATGAGAGCTCTATTTGATGAGTGTATGGCTCAGGGATACCAGTTTGATACTTTATCCATGGGGATGAGTGCGGATTACGTTTGCGCCATTGAAGAAGGCTCAACTTTGGTGCGGGTCGGTTCTGCTATATTCGGAGCAAGAGATTATTCAAAAAAATCGGAAGGGAAATAGAATGCAAAAACGAATTGCCATGATTGGCGGCGGCAACATGGCCGCTGCGTTGGTCGCCGGTTTGGCGGCAGCCGGTTATCCGGCTGATTGCATTGCTGTGATGGATCGAAACGAAGATAAATGTGCGCGTTTGCACACACAATACGGGATTTTCACTCATCTGACAGCGGGGCAGTGGCTGACAAAAGCCGATTTGGTTGTCTTAGCCGTGAAGCCTCAAGGCATGAAAGTCGCTATTGAGCAGATTAAACCGTATTTAAGTGACAAGGCCCTTTTTATTTCTATTGCTGCCGGTCTTCGTATCAAAGACATTGCCCGTTGGTTGGGTTCTGGTCAATTGGTCAGAGCTATGCCCAATACGGCTGCACTGGTTAAAGCCGGGGTGGTGGGACTTTACGTGCCGGAGAATCTTGAGGGTGAAAAGCCTTTAGTCGTTGATGTTCTTAAGGCGATGGGAGAAGTGATTGTTGTCAAGAGCGAATTGGAGCTTGACTTGCTCTCCACGGTTTCAGGCTCCGGTCCTGCGTATGTTTTCCGATTTATCGAAGCTTTGGAGGAGGCGGCGGTTAAGCGCGGGTTTGACCGCGAAGGTGCAAGAAAAATGGCGATTCTGACTGTGGTGGGAGCAGCTAAGTTGGTTGTGCAAAGTTCTGATTCGCCGGCTCAGCTTCGCATTAATGTGACAAGTAAGGGCGGTACGACGGCTGAAGCCTTACGGGTTATGCAGGAACATCATTTTATGGAAATGATGGATGAGGCTATCCAGGCTGCTTTTGATCGCAGCCAAGTGCTCGCTGATGAGTTAGGAAAAGATTAAGAAGGAGCAGACGGGAAAATTCCCGTCTGCTCAAAAAGATCAGTTGGTTGCGGATACGGAACTCACCGGAGGAAGGTTAAGCGTTCTGCAACCTTCCATTTTAAGGCTGTTGACGGCCTTCTTTATGGCTTCAATTGCCGGCATTCGGCAAAAGCTCTTTCTCCAGGCAATAATCACACGACGGGATGGAGCCGGTTTTTCAAAGGGAATCGCCTTAATCAGATCATCACCCACCGTTTCTTTGAGTGCTGAACTGGGTAAAACAGTGATGCCAAGGCCTTGAGCCACCATATGATGGATGGTAAGCAGTGAGGAGCCTTCCACTGTTTTTTGTATGGCAGTGGCACCGTTTTTACGGGGAACTGATTCCGGACATGCCTCGAGGATCTGATCTCTCAGACAGTGTCCTTTGCCCAATAGCAGCAATTTTCCTGAGCGTACTTCATCGGGGTGAATCTCTGTTCTTTGTGCCCATGGGTGATCATGAGGGACAGCGACGACAAAATCTTCATCGTACAGGGGCATAAACATTAGTCCCGGTTCATTGATCGGTAAAGCCATGATGGCGACATCAATATCACCGGAGCGAAGCTGCTCAAGTAAATTGACGGTGTAATTTTCCGAAAGTATCAGCGGCATTTTGGGCGCAAGGTGCAGCATTTTGTGCACAAGTCCCGGCATCAAATAGGGACTGATCGTGAAAATCGCTCCCAGACGCAAAGGACCGCACAAGGGGTCTTTGCCTTGAACGGCCAACTCTTCGATTCTTCGAACCTCATCGAGTACCTTCTGAGCCTGCTCGACAATGTTTTCCCCGACAGGTGTCAGTGACACTTCCTGAGATCGTCTTTCGAAAATGTGTACGCCCAGTTCCTCTTCCAGTTTGCGTACAGCAACGGACAACGAGGGCTGAGAAATAAAACAAGCCTCTGCAGCTCGACCGAAATGTCTTTCTCTGGCCACTGCAATAATGTATTTAAGTTCAGTAAGAGTCACTTAAGCCTCCAAAAATTCCTCATAACCGCTCAACCACCGTTTGGCATGACGTTGGGCACTCTCCGGATCAGTCTGAAGCCACCGATAGGCAAAGTCTCTGGCCGCTTCAAGTAACCGATCGTCTTTTTCAAGGTCTGCAAACCGCAAAAGAGGAACGCCGGACTGTCTGGCTCCTAAAAATTCGCCAGGACCTCGGATTTCTAAGTCTCTTCGGGCGATTTCAAACCCGTCTTGAGTTTCGCGAATCACTTTCAGGCGTTCTCGGCCGGTATCGGACAACTCACCATAGAGTAGCACACAGAAGCTTTTTTGAGCACCGCGCCCGACTCGGCCTCTGAGCTGGTGCAGCTGCGCCAGGCCGAAACGCTCAGCGTGCTCAATAACCATCAGTGTTGCGTTGGGAACATCGACTCCGACTTCAATGACTGTTGTCGCTACAAGAACATCTATCTGGCCGTTTTTAAAAGATTGCATGACTGCCTGCTTTTCATCGGGCGCCAGAGCTCCGTGGACCAGTCCGATTTTAAGTCCCGGCAGATCCCGGCAGATTTCTTCATAGGTCTGAGTAGCAGCAGTGAGGTCAATTTTTTCACTTTCTTCAATCAGGGGGCAGACCCAATAGACTTGCCGACCCTCTTTAACCTGAGTGTTAATGATGCTGATTACTTCATTTTTTCTCGTCAGGCTGACTAGCTTGGTCGTAATAGGCTTGCGACCGGCTGGCAACTCATCAATGACGGAAACGTCTAAGTCAGCTAAATAGCTCATTGCAAGCGTTCTGGGAATCGGCGTAGCAGAGAGCATCAGCATATGGGGAATCTGTTGGTTTTGAGTTTGCCTTAATGCCAGACGCTGCGCAACACCGAAGCGATGTTGCTCATCGATGATGGCCAGCCCCATGCGTTTGAATTTCACAGCCTCCTGTATAAGAGCATGGGTACCTACGATCAGTTGAGCCTCGCCTGAAGCAATGGCTTGCAGCGCAAGCTGCTTTTCTTTCATTTTTTGTTTACCGGCGAGCCACACAATTTGTACGCCCAAGGGCTTTAACCATTGGGCGATTTTTTCAAAGTGCTGCTCAGCCAAAATTTCGGTCGGAGCCATCAGCGCGGCCTGCATGCCGTTATCGATGCACAAACACGCTGCCATGGCCGCTATGACCGTTTTACCGCTTCCCACATCTCCTTGAACCAGTCTATTCATAGGGGTTGTTTTAGCCAGGTCCGTTCGGATTTCCTCAAACACACGCTTTTGAGCGCCGGTTAAAGAAAAGGGAAGAGTATGGCGAAGCTGGTCAGTGACAGGGTGATGAGCCGGAGCAATGACGGGCGCCAGATAGGCTGCCTTCAGAGCGCGGGAACGCCGTAAAGCTACCTGCTGAGCGACGAGTTCATCAAATTTAAGACGCAGCCATGCCGGATCTGTTCTGTCGTCAAGCGCTGTGAGACTGGCTCCGACGGGCGGGTGATGCAGGTAGCGAAGAGCCTCGGATAGAGAAGGCAGTTTCAATTGTTTAAGAATTGAAGCGGGGATTAAATCTTTAATTTCAACGTCGAGTAAGGCTCGGGCGATCCGCTTTCTCAGCCAAGTTTGAGTAATACCTTCACCGGCCGGGTAAACAGGCGTGAGCGTAGTCGGTAAAGCGGCGCCGGCTAACGAAGTCCGGATTTTCGGGTGCATCATTTCCAAACCGAAATACCCCTGACGGACAGGACCGTACAGTCGAACTTTTTGACCTACGGCCAATTGCTTGACCTGAGAGGGATAGAAATGAAGCAGTCGCACGTAGACCGATCCGGTGCAATCTTTGACAACAGCCTGGAGCTGTTCGCCGGAAGGCCGCCTGATTCTCTCGCATCGTGTGACTTCACCTTCACACTGTTGAGTGCAGCCGGGCTCAAGCTGCGCGATGGGTGTCAGAACGGTTTCATCTTCATACCTAAGAGGCAGATGCAAAACGTAATCCCAATCGCGATTGAGTCCCAGTTTGGCGAGGCGCTCAGAAAGGGGAGGAAGTTTTTCCCCTTTTTTTCTGGCATAGGCGGCCATCGGCATAGAACCCCCTTTTTATTAAAGGCTGACGATCGCTTCTACCTCTACAGCGCCTCCCTTAGGCAGTGCCGCGACGGCAAAACAGCTGCGGGCCGGATAGGGGGCTTGGCAGTACTCTTGCATCACGGCATTGACGGCAGGGAAATTCGCCATATCCGTTAAGAAGATCGTAACTTTCATGATGTTGGTCATGGAACCGCCGGCGGCTTCGATAATGGCTTTGAGGTTTTCGAAGGCTTGGCGTGCCTGTGCGGTAAAGTCTGCCGGAAGCTCACCGGTGACGGGGTCAATACCGAGCTGACCGGAGGTAAAAAGGTTCGCACAGCCTTTGGTGGCTTGAGAATACGGGCCGATAGCTGCTGGAGCCTTGTCGGTGTGAATAATGTCGTGAGCCATGAGTACTCTCCTATAAAAAATGAGTTAATAACTTCGTTATCATCATCGTCGTAAACCACCTCATTTATGAGGTGGATATAAGACGGCAATCCATAGGATTGCTATAGATCAGTGAGGAAGTTTAAATTAGTTGTGCTGATTATTGAATATCGAGATCTAATTATGATACTATTCAAACATGTCATTCGTATCGTATCAATTCAGGATCTATCCAAGTGCTTCTCAGTGTCAATCTCTGATTGACCACTTCGGCTGTACCCGTTGGGTTTTCAATCGTTACCTCTCCGAGGCTGATAATTGTTACAAACGAACCGGAAAATCCTTGCGGTGCAATGACTTCATTGTCCGTTTGGTTAATCTCAAAAAACAATACCCGTGGCTCAAAGAGGTTAATTCACAGTCGCTTCAGATGGCAGCACGTAACGCTGACCGTGCCTTTGCGAATTTCTTCGAAAAAAGAGCTAAGCGTCCACGCTTTAAAAGTAAACATTCAGGACGTCAATCTTTTCAGTGTCCGCAGCATTGCAAAGTTCTCTTTCCCGTTGTGGGAACTAAGGGACAAATTGTTCTGCCTAAAATCGGACCGATCAAAGCAGTCTTGCATAGACGCTTTAGTGGTACGGTTAAAACCGTTACGGTGGTTCGGGAAGCTACCGGGAAGTATTACGCAAGTGTCCTGGTTGATGATGCACAACCCGCTGTTGCAGCTGATACGGTTGATTTTGAACGTACAGCAGGGATTGATGCCGGCATTAAAACCGCTTTTACAGTAGTGAGTCAGAGCGGAACGGAAAAAATCGATAATCCGGCTTTTTTGAAAAAGCATTCTGAGCAACTGAAAAAGCAACAAAAGCGATTGGCTCGGTGTCAACGCAGCGTCAGTGTTAAAGAAACCGAAAAAGGAGAAAAGATTAAGGAAGTCACCGTCTCAAAGCGCTATGAGAAGGTGAGAAAAGAGTTAGCCCGCACTCATGAGAAAATACGCCATTGCCGTAAGAACTGGATTGATCAAATCACACATCGGTTAGTCAACGATAACCAAGTGACAAGCTATGTGATTGAAGATCTTAATTTGCGAGGGATGCTCAAGAATCACCGTTTGGCACGAGCCGTTTCCGATGTTGGGATTGTCAATTTCTACCGGACACTTAAATATAAGCTAGAAGCGGTTGGAAAGAACCTGATTGTGGCGGGTCGTTGGTATCCGTCCAGTAAACGGTGTCCGGAGTGTGGGGCAAAGAAAGAGAGTTTGACCTTGAAGGAACGCAGTTGGAGTTGTGCGCAGTGCGGTCATAAGCATGACCGTGATGAAGCTGCTGCAAAGAATTTGCGTGATTGGGTCAAATTGTCAGATGAAGACAAACACCGATACGGCCGGAACGGTCGTGCGCTGAAAAAGGAAGCGATTCCTTTTTGAAGAGTTCCCCCGAGGACAGTCCCGTCGGTGCGGGTTCCTCGGCGAGAGGCTTGAGCCTTAACGGCTCAAGCGGGTCGCGCGAAGCTCCGGCTTTCAAGCCGGATGTAGTTCAGTGTAACGGTTAGCCTTAATGTTAAGTCATGCGCAAAGATTCTGTTTTTTGTCAAAAACTTTACGGAATTCGTCAATGTTAATGAATGTCGTTTAACGTGTTTTTATAGATTGGTGTAAACTTCGGGTTAATCCCAATGGGTGTCTCTTCGGTTGCCCACTAAACTGCTTGCCGTTTAAGTGGTTCTGAGCGGCCGATGCTCGGAGACACGAATGGAGAAAGATATGTTTTGTCTTTAAGCGTGGCGTTTCGGACTTTGGCGAGTTACCGAGGCGTTCTGTTGTGCTTGGAGATTTAACTTATTTTGTTGCAGCCGGATTCATAAAGTGCTTTGCCATAAACTGACAACTTGTGGCAGACGAATCCGGCAGAGTATTTGTCCGTGCTTAACTCGTGAGAGCACGTCCCCTTCAAAAGGGTCGTCAGTGATCGTTATGCGAGAGCTGTCGACAAGAGAGAATAAGAATTCTCTTGGGTTTCCCGAGGCGGACGGTTCGGTAGCAACGGTTGAGACGAACGAGGGGAACCTTTTTAAGAAGACCCCTGCCGGTGCAGGATGAAAATCCTTAACCGGTGGCCCTCTTGGATCAAGGAGACCAAGTAATTATGAAAATCATCTACACCGACGTGCTGGTGGTTGGTGCCGGCTTGGCTGGTTTGCGTATGGCAGTTGCTGCCAAGCGTCGCGGTCAGGACACCATCATCTTGTCGCTGGTGCCGCCCAAGCGTTCTCACTCGAAGGCCGCTCAAGGTGGTATGCAAGCTTCTTTGGGTAATGTGATTAAAGGTTTGGGCGATAACGAAGACGTCCACTTTGCCGATACGGTCAAGGGTTCCGACTGGGGCTGCGACCAAGATGTTGCCCGTTTGTTCGTGAACACCTCTCCGAAGGCTGTGCGTGAATTGGCTGCCTGGGGTGTGCCCTGGAGCCGTATCACCCCGGGTGATCGTCAAGTGATCATCAACGGTGAACGCGTGACGATTACCGAACGTAAAGAAGCCGCTGGTTTGATCGGTCAGCGTGACTTCGGTGGTACGAAGAAGTGGCGTACGTGCTTTGTGTCTGACGGCACGGGTCACGCCATGTTGAACGCCGTGAGCGACCGCGTGATCGCTGAACACATTCCGGTTGTGGAACGTGTTGAAGCCATCGCTTTGATTCATGACGGCAAGCGTTGCTACGGTGCTGTGGTTCGTGATTTGATCACGGGTGAATTGATGGCCTACGTTTCTAAGGCTACGGCTATCGCTGCCGGCGGTGCCGGTCGTTTGTTCCGCGTGACCACGAACGCTGTGATCTGTGAAGGTACGGGTCACTCCTTGGCTTTGGAAACCGGTGTTGCTACGTTGGGCAACATGGAAGCCGTTCAATTCCACCCGACCGGTATTTTCCCGGCCGGTATTCTTGTGACGGAAGGTTGCCGTGGTGACGGCGGTTTGTTGCGTGACGTTGACGGTCACCGCTTCATGCCGGACGTTGAACCTGAAAAGAAAGAATTGGCTTCCCGTGACGTGGTGAGCCGCCGTATGGAAGAACGTATCGCTCAGGGCAAGGGTGTGAAGAGCCGCTTCGGTGAACACATCTGGTTGGACATCACCTTGTTGGGCGAACATCACATTAAGCACAACCTCCGCGAAGTGTATGAAATCTGCCACTACTTCTTGGGTGTTGACCCGGTGAAGGAATGGATCCCTGTGCGTCCTGCTCAGCACTACACCATGGGCGGTATCCGTACCGACTACAAGGGTGAAAGCCGTCAATTGAAGGGCTTGTTTGCTGCCGGCGAATGCGCCTGCTGGGATATGCACGGCTTCAACCGCTTGGGTGGTAACTCTGTGGCTGAAACGGTTGTGGCCGGTATGTTGGTTGGCGAATACATCGCTGACTTCTGCGAAAAGCCTGAAAACGTTATAGATATTCCGACTTCGATCGTCTATGACTTCATCAAGCGCGAACAAGCTAAGCTTGATCGCTTCTGCGACGGTCACGGTTCTGAAGACCCGGCCAAGTTGCGCGCTCGTATGCAAGACATCATGACGTCTAAGATCGGTATTTTCCGTCGCGGCGCCGATATGGAAAGCGCTATCAGCGAATTGGAAGATTTGTACAAGCGTTCTCACAATGTTTCTTGTAAGCCGCATCTCGGTGCCAACACCGAATTGACGTACGCTTACCGTACGCAAAAGATGTTGCGCTTGGCCTTGACGATTGCCTGCGGTGCTTCTGCCCGTACGGAATCTCGTGGTGCTCACTTCCGTGAAGATTACCCGGTTCGTGACGACAGCAAGTGGCTCAAGCGTACCTTGGCTTCTTGGAAGGATGAAAACGACACGTTGCCGACGCTCTCTTACGAAGACCTCGATGTCATGAAGATGGAATTGCCCCCGGGCTGGCGTGGTTACGGTGCCAAGAACTACATCGATCACCCGGATACGGCCAAGCGTCAAGCTGAAGTCGATGAAATCCGCGCTAAGATGGAAGCCGAAGGCGCCGATCGTTTTGCTATTCAAAACGCTTTGATGCCGTACGCTCACCTCTTGCCGAAGCGCTTGCAAGGTAAGAACGAACGTATCGATGAACCCTTGGCCTAAGGAGCTGACGAAAAATGGCTGAAAACAATACCCAAAAACAACATCGTCTGCTCAAGATCAGCATCTTGCGCTACAACCCTGCTGATCCGGCTAGCGTGCCTCATATGCAGACGTTTGAATTGGAAGAATCCGATTCAATGACCTTGTTCATCGCTTTGAACGAAATTCGCGATAAGCAGGATCCTTCTTTGCAATTTGACTTCGTGTGCCGTGCCGGTATCTGCGGTTCCTGCGCCATGATGATCAATGGTAAGCCGGGCTTGGCTTGCCGTACGTTGACCCGTGACTTGCCGACCGAATTCACGTTGGCCCCGTTGCCGGCTTTTGAATTGATCGGTGACTTGTCCGTCAACACCGGTAAGTGGATGCGCAACATGAGTGAACGCATGGAAACCTGGGTTCACTTGAAGGAAGAAGAAGTCGATATCTGCCGCAAGGAAGAACCGATGGATCCGCAATTGGCCGAAGATATTTACCTCTTGGACCGTTGCGTGGAATGCGGTTGCTGTATCGCCGGTTGCGGTACGGTCCGTATGCGCCCGGACTTTGCCGGCGGCGTGGCCATCAACAAGATTGCCCGCTTCCGTCTTGACCCGCGCGACCATCGTAACGACGCCGACTACTATGAAGTGATCGGTGACGACAGCGGTGTGTTCGGTTGCATGTCCTTGTTGGCTTGCCACGACTTCTGCCCGAAGCAATTGCCGTTGAAGACGCAAATTGCCTTCATCCGTCGTAAGATGGCTGAACAAGGTATCCGCGGCTACGATAAGGTTTTGCCGACCCCGAAGAAGGCTATTCCTATCAAGGTCGTGAAGTAATTCTCAAAGCCGAAGTGAGGGTTTGAAGTTTCGGCAACGGAACTTCAAACTCGATCAGAAGTTTTGAAACCCTACGAGAGGTCAATAGACCGACGGTACCCTGCAGGGTTATCGATTGACATCACGTAGTTTATTAGAACGGAGACGCCTCAAAGACGCCTTCTTAATTGATTTAACGAGGAGCAAAAAAACATGTCTCGTATTGAATATGACTTCCTTGGTGGCAAGGAAATTCCTGATGATTGCTACTATGGTGTGCAAACCCTTCGTGGCAAGGAAAACTTCCATGTGACGGAAATGTCCATGGCTCAAGAACCGTTCTTCATCATCGGCTTCGCCTATGTGAAGAAGGCTGCTGCTATGGCCAACAAGGAACTCGGCACGATCCCGGCCAACGTTGCTGACGCTTTGATCTGGGCCTGCGACCAATTGATCGCTGGCAAGTACCATGACCAATTCGTTACCGACTGGGTCCAAGGTGGTGCTGGTACATCCACGAACATGAACTGCAATGAAGTCATCTGCAACTTGGCCGCTGAAAAGTTGGGTTCCAAGAAGGGTGACTACGCTTTGGTTTCTCCGAACGACCATGCAAACTTCGGTCAATCCACCAACGACACGTACCCGACCGCTTTCCACGTTGCCTTGTTGCTCCGCAGCAATGTGATGTTGAAGGCTGTTGAAGACCTCGTCGCTTCCTTCTACAAGAAGTCTGAAGAATTCAAGACCGTCTTGAAGATGGGTCGTACGCACTTGCAAGACGCTGTGCCGATGACCTTGGGTCAAGAATTCCACGGCTGGGGCTTCACCATCGCCGACGAAATCAAGACGATTAAAGATGCTCAAGAACATCTCTATGTCGTTAACCTCGGTGCTACGGCTATTGGTACGACTGTGACGGCTCACCCGGATTATCCGGCCTTGGCTGTCAAGTACTTGGCTGAATTGACTGGCTTGCCGATGCGCAACAGCGAAGACTTGATCGCCGCTACCTCTGACTGCGGTGGTTATGTTGCTTTGTCTAGCGCTATGAAGAGCTTGGCCGTTAAGTTGACGAAGGTTTGCAATGACTTGCGCTTGCTCGCTTCTGGTCCGCGTTGCGGCTTCCAAGAAGTGAACCTCCCGCAAATGCAACCTGGTTCTTCCATCATGCCGGGTAAGGTCAATCCGGTTGAATTGGAAGCCATGAACCAAGCCAGCTTCATCGCTATCGGTTTGGACACCACGGTCATGTTGGCTGCCTCTGCTGGCCAACTTGAATTGAACGTGATGGAACCGCCGATCACGTGGGCTTTGTTCTTCGGTATGAAGGTCATGACCAACGCCATGAACGGCATGCGTACGAAGTGCATTGACGGTATCACCCCCAATGTCGAACGCTGCAAAGACTTGGTGATGGGTTCCTTGGGCATTATCACGATCTTGAAGCCGCACTTCGGTTACAAGACCTGCTCTGAAATCGCCCACGAAGGTTACCACACTGGTAAGACCTTGCATCAACTCATCGTTGAAGAACGTAAGTTGATGACGCAAGAAGAATGGGACAAGGTTTTCAATTTGCAAAACTTGATCGCTCCGAAGTTCGAAATGTAATTTCGGACCTAGGGAAAACTCCGTAGTGAAATTTTTTGTTACGGGGTAAAGTTCTCTCAGTCGTATTGGCGGCGGATTTTTCCGCCGCCGATGCGAATGGGATCTAGATAGGTTAGGGAAAACCCTTCTCTGTTCTAGGTAATAAAAAAGATAATAACTACTCCGGTTTTGGGGGTAATATGGATCTGATGTTAATTCTTCAAATTATTGTCCTCTTGGCGTTCATCTTTATTGGTGTTCGCTTGGGCGGCATTGGTATCGGCTACGCCGGCGGTGTCGGTGTGCTGGTTTTGGGTCTCGTTTGCGGCATGACGCCGGGTGCGATTCCCTGGGATGTGATCTTGATCATCATGTCCGTGATCGCTGCTATTTCTGCTATGCAGTTGGCTGGCGGTCTCGACTACTTGGTTCAAATCGCTGAAAACATTCTTCGTAGCAATCCGAAGCACATCAACTACTTGGCTCCGGTTGTTACTTATGTGTTGACGATCTTCGCCGGTACGGGTCACACGGCTTTCTCCATGATCCCGGTTATCGTTGAAGTGGCTAAGGAACAAGGCATTAAGCCTGTTTGCCCGTTGTCCATCGCTGTGGTTTCTTCCCAGATCGCTATTACGGCTTCTCCGGTTTCCGCAGCCGTGATTTACATGACGGGTGTTTTGGAACCGTTCGGCTGGAGCTACCCCGCCTTGCTCGGTATCTGGATTGTGACGACGTTTGCTGGCTGCATGGTCACGGCTTTCGTTATGACCTTGATCCAAAACATGGACTTGAACTCCGACCCGGTCTACAAAGATCGTTTGGCTAAGGGTCTCGTGAAGGCTCCGCAAGGTGCTTCTCACCGCGAAATCAGCGCTTCTGCTAAGAAGTCCGTTTGGATCTTCTTGGTTGGCGTGATCGCTGTGGTGTTGTACGCCTCTGCTATTTCTCCGGCTGTTGGTATCGTCAGCCCGGTTATCGTTGGCCGTGATGCTGCCATTATGGGCATCATGTTGACGATCGGTACCTTGATCACTGTTATGTGCAAGATCAAGATCGACGAAATCGCCGGTAGCTCTGTGTTCAAGAGCGGTATGGTTGCTTGCGTTTGCGTGTTGGGCGTTGCATGGCTCGGTAACACGTTCGTCGCTGGCCACACGAAAGAAATCACGGAATTCTCTTCCACGACCGTGTCTCAATATCCGGCTTTGTTGGCTGTGATCTTCTTCTTCGCTGCTATGTTGTTGTATAGCCAAGCTGCTACCGCTAAGGCTATTACGCCGGCTGTGGTTACGGCTTTGGGTATCACGGCTGCTAACCCGGGCGACTCCTACATGTTGGTCGCTACGTTCGCTGCTGTGTCTGCTTTGTTCGTTCTCCCGACGTACCCGACGTTGTTGGGTGCTGTTCAGATGGACGACACCGGTACAACCCGCATTGGTAAGTTCGTGTTCAACCACGCCTTCTTCTTGCCTGGCGTGTTGGCCATCGTCTTCAGCGTGGTGTTCGGCTTTGCTGCTTGCGCCGTGTTCTAATCAGAACATTAGCTGAGAAGCGAATCAGGTGCTAAGCACCTGAAAAAATAAAAACGGTAAACTGATCGTCGGTTTACCGTTTTTTAATTTTTTTGACGGATTCTCATAAAAAAGCATTTTTGAATCGTAAAGTTTGGACGCTTAACGAATTTGCTATGAAGCATGAATCGTTAACACTTTTAGAAAGTACCAATAGTACTTAATCGAGTGACTCTTTGGGTTTCGGTCGAACCAGCAAAATGATAATACCGGTACTTATGACGCCAAGTGCAGTACTTAGTCCAAAGGTTTTAATCGCCGGTGTAGAACTTAAACCGATAAAACAAAATGAAAAGCTGATCGCTAAGAAGGCAAATGTGGTCAGACTGAAGCTGAGAGCTTCGTTTTCTTCATTGGTGTAGTACAGCAGGGCGATAACCATTCCAATAGCGTATACCAATATCAAAGTCATGGCACTAAATACAGAGAAGGGCATTCCAAACCAAGCAGTTAGAGATACTGAGCACAGAACGCCCGCTAAAGCCGGCACTACGATTCTCCAGGAGCGTAAGCCATAGTGAAAAAGACTGACGGTAAATGAGCAGACAACCGCTAAAATGAAAATACCGGTAAAAATAAAGCGGTATTGGGCTAAAAAGCTATTGGCATCGCCAGTCACATCAACAAAAGTTACTCCGGCCAAATGTTCTCCCAAATCTACCAAATCATCAATTTGTTCATTTTTCATCCCGGCAACCTGAACAATCGAACTGTAGCCTTCAGGAACATCAAGCCAGAGGTGACGAACCGAGCGTGCGGTTGGGGAATTGAGCCACTGCTCAAATTGCACTTTTAATTGCACAGGATTGGGCCGGTGAAGAGAGTAGCCCAAAAGGTCTGACAAGGGCTCTCTGACACGTTCAAACATGTCGTGACGCAGCTTTTCAATATCGTACTGCCGGGTATAAGAGGGGAACCATTTTGAAACACAGGTTGTTGTCATTTCGGTTTGATTCATCCCTCGTTTGACAAAGCCTAATCGAAGAGCTTCTTCGCTCATTAGAACATCCTGTGCGCTCGAAGCGGTAACGATAAAAAATTTATCGTTATTGGGCAAACTTAGTAACCTCTCGACTCTTCTTTCCTCAGCGGCTAATTCCGGAGAAACATAGGTCAGATTTTGAATGTTTTGAGAAAAATTGAGCTGGACATAGCCTGCAATTAAGAGCAAAACGAAAGTGATTCCGATTGCGGTGTAGTCCGTCGGTTTTTCCTGCCAATGTTTCAAAGAAAAGCGAGGAAAGCGCAAACTCAAAAAATACATCCGTTTACTGAAGTCGCTCTCTGCAATAGGGCCCGGGTTAAAACTGGGGAAAATTAAGAATAATGTGATGGCACAGCCGAGAAGACCGCTGACCATGAAGACGACAACTTGCCTGACCGCGACCAGGGGAATGACATATAAAAGAGCCAATCCGGCGCAAAGAATAAATACAATCCACAGCAGCGGAGTGAAAATGCGGTCCAAAACTTCAAGGGGAGAGGCCTTCACAATATTTCTGTGAACGAGTAAAAAGTAGCCCACCAGCATCACTACAATGCCCGTTAAGGCTGAAGAACAAACGATAGTCCACAGTGAAACACTGCCGAAGAAAACAATAACAGTCGACAAGCCAACAATGTAGCTTGATAAAACGGCAAAGACTACGAGAGTCGGAAAACGGTTCGAAGGTGACCATTTACGGATGAGTCCGCCCAGGAAAATGAGAATAAAGGTTGCAATACCCGATAACTCAAGTAAATGTGTATGAGCCGCTTCAACACTGACATAGGGCTTCCCATGAACCAAAACTGTTGCATCGGATACTATCGATGAGCTCACATGTTTAAGTTCTTCAATGCAGCGGTTAAGTTCAAATACCGAGAGGTCTTTGAGATCTTGCGGCGCCTCATAGACAAAAATTGCCCATACATAATTGGCGGCATAAAGCTTTAACGTATCGCCGCTGGATACAACAGTACTGCGAGGCAAGCGTTTTTTTGCCCATCTGTCAAAAAAGCCCAGAGGATCGTCTGCTTTGGGAATTAAACTCGCCTGTCCGACTCCGGTGAGACTTTCCAGTGCTCTGGCTAAAAGTTCATCGTCTGTTAAAGCAGTCACTGAGTGTTGGTCAACCAGATTCATCAGGCGGTTGGAAATCAGCCGGTAAAACGAGAAATATTCATTTATTTCCAAGCCTTCCCAGCTCACTTTTTTTAACTGTGCCGGAACTTTCCATTGCCCCTTAATTTTCAGGACATTATCATCAAATGACGAGGCGGTGTATTCCGGGAAGCCCACCATGAAAATGATTCGATAGTTGGCAAAGGGGGAAAGATTTTTTTGCGCGGCAGCTCGAGCATCATCGAGTTCGACGACGGGATAAAGATGAGCCTGATCGTAATCGAATCCGTTTTTCAGTAAAAAATGGCTGGTAAAGCCAAGCGCCAGGATGAGCATCAATGCCCAGGTGACGGCGAGCACTTGCCAGGATGCGAGAATGATTTTACGGATTGGCAAGTTCATTCTCCTGACGGGTCGATGAGGTTTCTGCCAAAGTAATATTGCTGATTGTCAGCGTCGTGATGTCGCTCGAATAGTGCTCCACAACAATTTTTTCAGGACTGTCCCGGCCGGTGACTGTAATATGCTTGACGATACTGCCGGTCATATTGCTTTTCGGGTAAAAATCCATACGCCAATGGCTCGGATTGTTCTGAGTGAAAATTTGAAAGTCCAGCTCCAATGCCGTCATGTCCTTCGATAGCATTCCCCAAAGAATTCGATTGACAGTATTTGTCACTGAAGCAGAGGTATTTTCTATCCTTTGGCCATTGAGATGGATGTAGGTTTTAAAGTGTTGATCATTATAGATAGACGTTGTCGCAACAGGCTCTTTGGCTTTCCACAATAAAACGTCATTTTTCCAAAATATGAAAAAACCTTCTGTTTGAAATGGCTTCGGAATGGAGACTAGCTTTTCTGTCTGGACAAAGCGCCCTTCAATGACAGGAGCGACTTTTAATCGAGCGATGATGCTGCTTGTTGAGGCGTACACCGAACCTGTCACTGTCAAAAAGAAAGTGACAATCAGCACAAACGGTCGCAGAGCAGTTTCAGACAGCATAAGGGAGATAGCATATGAACGGTTGTGTACATTTTAGCTGAGTGCATCGGCGAAATAGTACAGCAAAGGCAGAGATGCGGACAAAAAATACCCGATACCCATACTCTAAACGGATACCGGGATTTTTTGAAAATTTCAGTGGTTATTGCTGAGTTTGAGTTTTGGCTCGCGCGGCATCCAAGTCAGCCTGAACAAATTCATCGGCTCTGTTGGCCTTGGCTTCAATCATTTTCTTTTGCAAATCAATCTGAGCTTTTTTCAGTTCAATATCCAGGCGCTTTGATTCCAATTCCATTTCTTTGGCTTGGTCTTCATAAGCCTGAAGCTTTTTCTGGCGTTCGGCTTTTTGTTTTTGTTCTTGAGCACGAGCTTTGGCGCGTGCTTGCTCAGCGCGTTTTTGAATATCGGCTGCTTTCTTTTCAGCGGCAATCCGTTCCTGTTCCTTGGCTGCATCTAAAGCCTGAATTTCAAGCTCAGCCTGATGAATTCTTGCGATTTGCTCGTCCATAGACATTCCGCCTACCTGAGCATGAGCCGTCGGAATCATGAATGCAGCGGCCGTCAGAGCAATCAAAGAGTATTTCAGCATTTGTTAACTCCTTTGAAAAGAAGACTTATTGACCGCATCCGCCGGGATTATTCGGTTGTATACGAGTCTCTGTCGGAGTGGTAGAAATCATCACGGCTAAGCCGGGCTTAAATTCGCAAACCCGACCGACCTGAGCGGAGTTATAAAGCTTGTTGTTGTAACGGAAAGTGAGCTGAACGCCGTCAACATAGCTTGTGCGGTCTCCGGCCACAGCGCCGCCCGCAAGATTGCCGATTGCACCGCCCGCCAAGCCGCCTAACACTCTGGAAGTGGTATCGTGGTTATTGTGGTTGCCGATGGCTGCACCGGCGATAGCTCCGATGATCGTTCCAATCGTTTTGGCATCGGAGCGATTGTCCGTATTAGAGACTGCTACCTGAGCAGTACCGATAGACAGAATTTCAACAGTACGAACCTGCTGGGCCTGATTAACTGCCCCGGCCTGATAGGTATCGGAGCGGTAATAGCGTCCGTCGTTAGCACAGCCTGCCAATACAACTGTAGCGGCAACAATAGCAAGAGTCAGTTTTTTCATGAGAGCATCCGAAAAAGTTTGAAATTGATCACTATGCTTTCACTTTACCTCAATTTGTTTTCGACTGCATATTTTTAGTGGACTAAAATACAACGGTTAGAAAAAAATGTAACGGCCATTTTTACAGATGGCCTTCAGGATGCTGATTATGACAGTGAATACCCTTGATGAAGATGATGAAGAGGTCGGATTGCCCGCATTGCCTCATGGTACAAAAAACTATATGACCCCGCAGTGCTATCGCCGCATGCTCGATGAGCGGGAACACTTGGTCAGGGTAGAGCGTCCGGAGATGGCCAATGTAGTGGCCTGGGCAGCCAGTAACGGCGACAGAAGCGAAAATGGTGATTACCTTTACGGTAAACGCCGCCTCAGAGAAATTGACCGTCGAATTCGTTTTTTGAGCAAGCGCATTGACTCTGCAGAAGTGGTTGATCCTGCCACACGGCCGGCAACTGATCAGGTCTTTTTCGGTGCTACGGTCACCTATGAAGATGAAGACGGCCACGAGCACACGATCCGTATTGTGGGCATTGATGAGGCTGATGCGAGCGTTGGGGATGTGAGTTGGATCAGTCCTATTGCCCGTGTTTTTCTTAAAGCTCACGAAGGCGATACAGTTGCCTTGCCAACACCTTCAGGCGTTCAGCATTTGGAAATTGTCGAGGTGAAGTACTGCTAAAAAATAAATTTCATTTTTTGTGAAAAAAGACTTGCATTTTATTTTTTGAGTCTATAAAATGCACCATCTCTGTCGGGGGTATAGCTCAGTTGGTAGAGCACTTGCATGGCATGCAAGGGGTCAGCGGTTCGAATCCGCTTACCTCCACCAAAAAATGAATTGCGTCTCCATCGTCTAGAGGCCTAGGACACGACCCTTTCACGGTCGGTACCGGGGTTCGAATCCCCGTGGGGACGCCACCTTCTCAATGAGCAACCTTCATAGGTTGCTTTTTTGTTGCCCAAAAAAGGCCGCCTGATTTTGAGGCGGCCCGTCTGAATTAAAGGCTTCTTGCAACGACAGTGATAATCACAATCGGAGAAATAATTCCGATGCCGAGCCTGATGATAGTCAGCATAGTGCCGGAAAGCGGGCAGGCAGTTGTTAACTGTTTGCGGGTCTCAGGCCAATTTACCCAAGCTGCAACCACAGCCAATCCCAGAGCCGTTAAAGGCATCCCGACGTTACTTGTAAGGTAGTCAAGCAGATCAAAAACTGTTTTGCCGAAAATCTTAAAGTCAGCCAGAGGTCCGAAGGACATCGTGCAGAATACGCCGATCACCATGATCGAAATGAAGGCTACAGGTACAGCTGTACGGCGTGATATATGAAGGTCACCCATTGCGGCAACCACAGCTTCGAAAATACTGACTGAACTGGTAATAGCCGCCACAATTAAGCAGATATAAAAGAGAACGGCAAAGAAGGTACCGAAGGGCATATGCGCGAATACGGCAGGCATCGTGACAAATGTAAGACCGGGGCCCGCGGTGGGTTGCAGGCCGAAGGCAAAGACCGGGGGCATCACCATCAGGCCGCCCAGAAGAGCTGCGAGAATTCCTAAGAAAGCGACCCATGCGGTGGAATGGGGGAGGTTAGCTTCATCGGAAAGATAGGAAGCATAAACGATTAAGGTGCCCGCGCCGACAGATAAGGAGAAGAAGCAAAAGCCCATCGCGTTAAAAAGCGACTCAGCGGTGAATTGTTCCCAGTTGAAGCTGAACATAAACTCAACGCCCTGCCAGGCACCGGGCAAAGTTAATCCGCGAATAATCAGGACAATCATCAAAATAAAGAGCGTCGGCATCAAGTATTTTGCCAAACGTTCAATACCGGCCTGAACTCCGAAAATCACCACTCCGGCTGTCATGATCATAAAGACGATTTGATAGAAAATACCTAAAACCGGGTCACTGGCAAACTGATTAAAGTGCACACCGAGCTGAGACAAATCCGTGATGATGCCGTTACCCATTGCAGCGTCAACAGCATAAGCAACGCACCAGCCGCCGATTGTGGAGTAGAAAGTCAGAATTAAAAAACCGGTAGCAATACCGACCGTACCGAAAATGCCCCAGAATTTAGAGCGACCGACCCGGATCATGCTGTTGATCGATGCAGCGCGGCCAGCGCGGCCGACAACCATTTCAGCCAACAGTAAGAACATGCCGAGCGTAAAACAAAACAGAATATAAGGAATGATAAAAGCTGCACCGCCGTTGGTACCGGCCATGTAGGGGAATTTCCAAATGGCGCCTAAACCTACTGCCGCTCCGGCACTGGCGAGAATGAAACCTAAACGCGAAGTCCATAAATCGCGGGAAGACATAGCAAAACACCTTTTAATTCATGAAGAAAGCTTGCAAAAGTGAATCTCTTTTCTGTGAAAGCTTTCGAAAAAATACTTTATTAAACGTTCTGAGATTTTCCTCGTGAGGGAAGGCGTTGAGAGGCCTTCCCTTCTTTTAAGAGGAAGCTAGCCGAGAAGCCCTGCGCCTGCGATAACAATGATGACGCAGGGCACAATAAATCGAATCAAAAAGTGCGTTAAAGCTAAAACTGTTTCATTCATGGGTTGGGTGAGTGTTAATTGTTTTTTCATCACCGGCCAAACTAAGTAGCCCCCGACAATTGCAATACCCATGGCTCCGATCGGCATCCCAACGTTGCTCGTCAGAAAATCGAGCAAATCGAAGAATGTCTTGCCGGCCACTTTGTAGTCCGACAGGGAGCCGAAACTGAGCGAGCAGATCACGCCCAAAACGGATAGAACAACTGTATTGGCGGCAATGCTTGCACGACGGCTAAAATGATATTCGTCAACAAGGAATTGTACGCTCATCTCCAGGATGCTGATGGCACTCGTGAGCGCCGCCACCACCAGGCAGATGTAAAAGAGGATAGCAAAGGCTTGACCGAAGGGCAATTGGGCAAACACCGCAGGCATTGTGACAAAAGTCAAACCGGGGCCGGCTGCAGGGTCTAAATTAAAGGCAAAAACAGCCGGCATAATCATCAGTCCGCCCAGAATGGAAGCCAGAACCGCTAAGAAAGAAATCCAGGCTACAGATGTGGGGAGATTCACTTTATCGGAAAGATACGAGCCGTAGTTCATCATAGAACCCGAGCCCAATGACAGTGAGAAAAAGGCAAAGCCCATCGCATTGAGCAGTGACCCGCCGTTAAAGGCTTGGGGATCAAATTTGAACATATAAACAAATCCGTCCCAAGCGCCCGGTAAGGTCAAACCCCTGACAATCAGACAGAGCATCAGGATGAAAAGAGTAGGCATTAAAAATTTGGAAATTCTTTCAATGCCTTTTTCAACACCGAATAAAATCACGCCGGCAGTCAATGCCAGAAAGGCTAACTGCATGGTAACCGCACTCACCCCATCGGTGACGAAACCGTCAAAATAAGCGCCCAATTGAGCGGTATCGGTGATCAGGCCGTTGCCCATACAGGCATCAAAGAGATAGTTGAGGCACCACCCGCCGATGACTTGATAGAACGCGAGAATTAAAAAGCCGGTCAGAACACTGATTTTTCCGACGTAACCCCAGAGCGGTCCGCCGTAAAGCCTCAAGGCATGTGCAGCTCCCCCTCTTGAAGCTCTGCCGAGCGCCATTTCAATCATCAGGACGATAAAACCGATAGCAACGGTCAAAATAATGTAGGGAAGAATGAAAGCGGAGCCGCCGTTGGTGCCGGCCATGTAGGGAAATTTCCAGATAGCGCCCAGTCCCACGGCTGAGCCTGCACTGGCAAGAATAAAACCTAAACGTGTGCCCCATATGGAGCGGTCTGAAGATGTAGTCATGATGCAATTTCCATTGTTAGTAGCATGTGATGGCATCAGTCGGTAACCCGTCAGTCAAATAAAAGAGCCATCGAGCTTTTTTAAATAATCTGTTTGGTATTCTATGACAAACAGCAAAATAAATAAGTGATTCTCTGCGCACAATCACCTACAAAAATCAAAAACTTTTCGGTTTTGGCTTCTTAAATTCCAGTCAGAAGAACGGTTATAACCAAAATCGGAGCGAAAATCGCAATACTCCAGCGCAACAGAGAGTATGTCCATTGGGCATGCTGATGGGATTTGTCCCCCGCAATAAACGGTTTAACCTTATCCCAGGCAAGCCAACTTGATAAAACGGCAATCATCAGACCGCCGATCGGTAAGCTGATGTTGCTTGTCAGGTAATCGATCCAATCAAAGAATGTTTTATTGAGCCATTTCTGATCGGCGAGCGGGCCAAAAGACAGTGCGCTGAAAGAGCCCACAATCATCAGGCCGACCGTTGTGGAGACAACCGCCTTCGGACGGCTCCAATGCCATTCATCGTGCAAGAAGGCGACATCAATTTCGAGCATGGAAACTGAACTCGTGATGGCTGCTACGAGCAGACAGGCATAAAACGCGATAGCAAAAAGATTGCCGAAAGGCATCTGAGCAAAAATAGCAGGCATTGTCACAAAGGTAAGTCCGGGGCCAGCTGTGGGATCAAGTCCGAATGCAAAAACAGAGGGCATCACCATCAGCGCTCCCAGAAGGGAACTCACAATGGTAAGAAAGGCAATCCAGGCAGACGATCCGATCAGATCCACTTTGCTGTCGAGGTAACTGCCGTAGGTGAGCATGCAGCCGCTGCCCAGGCAAAGTGAAAAGAAGGTAAAGCCCATGGTCGAGAGCAGTGCATCGAACGTGAAAGCTTCCGGGTTCCAGCTGAAAAGATATTCGATGCCTTCAAAGGCGCCGGGCAAAAAAAACGAGCGGACAATAATGACGAGCATCAAAATGAAGAGTAACGGCATGAGTACCTTGGAGAGGCGTTCAATGCCGCTGCTTACACCATAAGCGACCACCCAGGCGGTAATAATCAGAAAAAGCGCCTGATAACCGATAGCCAGGACGGGGTCACCCGAGATGGAAGCAAAGTGAGCGCCGAGCTGCGCCTGATCGGAAACGAGACCGGAACCCAAACAGGCGTTGACAAAGTAAGCAATGGTCCAACCGCCGATAGCAGAGTAAAAGCTTAAGATCAAAAAGCCCGTGATGACACCCAGGTAGCCTGCTTTGCCCCAGTTTTTACCGCCTAATTTTCTGAAGGCCGTTACGATACAGCCCGCACCGGCCCGACCGATGGTTAATTCGGCAATGAGTAAAACCAGGCCGATCGTAAAGGTGAGTACGATAAAAGGAAATAAAAACGCAGAGCCTCCGTTGGAGCCGACCAAATACGGAAATTTCCAAATAGCTCCCAAGCCTACGGCTGCGCCGGCGCTCGCCAGCACAAATCCTAAACGCGAACTCCAGGTAGAACGGTTATCCATAAAATCAAATCATAAAAAACTGAGTGATCCCGAAATAGCGGACAGGAAACCCTCTTGTCATTCTAGCTTAAATGCCGGAGACCAAAACAACAATCACCAAAGCCGGAGCCAAAAGAGAAATCGTCAGCCTGATCCAGCCCAGGGTAAGCCAGGAGTGCTGACGAATAGCCAGCATCTGTTCTTTCATCACCGGCCAGGCTTTCCAACCGGCCAATGCTGCAATACAGAGTCCTCCGATCGGCATCAGGATGTTGGAGCAGACATAATCGGAAAAATCAAAGAGCGACATTCCGTAAATTTCCACCGAAGACAGAGAACTGAAGGAAAGAGCCTGAATGCTCGCCAAAATGAAAAGGGTTACCCAGCAAAGTGCGGTAGCGGCCCGTCTTCTCATTTTCCATTCGTTAATTAAATAAGCCACAACCACTTCCAGCAAAGATACGGAGCTTGTAATGGCAGCAATAAATAAACAGACGTAAAAGGCTACCGCCAAAATATCCGCCAAGGGCATATGCTCGAAAATCATCGGAATGGTGATAAAGACGAGCCCGGTGCCTGCTGCCGGATCCATCCCGAAGGCAAATACGGCAGGAATAATCATGACACCGGCTAAAAGCGCTGCTTGAGTCGACAGAAACGCCACCCAAACCGAGGAGCCCGGAATATCAGTGTGAGAACTTAAGTAGGAGCCGTAGGTGACCATGATGCCCGCTCCGAGAGAAAGCGAAAAGAAGGTAAAGCCCATCGCATTTAAAATGGTGGCCCCGCTTACCTGCTCCCAGTTAAAAGAGAATAAAAACTGCATGCCTTCCCAGGATCCCGGCATCATCAATGAGCGGATGATGATAAAAATCATGAGAACGAAAAGTAAAGGCATGAGGTATTTGGCAATTTTTTCAATGCCTTTTTCAACCCCGAGCGCCACGACTGCACAGGTAGCTGTCAGGTAAAGGAACATAAAAAAGACATTCACGGTGCCGTTTCCGACCAATGCATTGAAGTGATCGGTCAGAATTTTGGGATCACCGTTGACAACATTGCCCATGAAAGACTCTGCCATATAAGAGACGCACCAGCCGCCGATGACAGAGTAGTAGGTGAGAATAATGTAGGCATTAAGCACTGCAATGCCGCCCACCACAGCAAAAAAGGGGCCCCCGACGCTTTTGAGGGCATGAACAGCTGAACCGCGTCCGGCGCGCCCCATGGCGCACTCTGCCATGACTAAAACCACGCCGATCGTAAAGGTGAAAATTAGAAACGGAACAATAAAGGCAGCTCCGCCGTTGGTACCCGCCCAAAAGGGAAACTTCCAAATCGCGCCCAGGCCGATTGCGGAACTCGCAGAGGCTAGAATAAATCCCAAACGTGAACTCCAAACGGTGTCGGCAATGCTGTTATCTGATGCCATCTTTTTTCCTTTTTATTTTTCTGAATACATGAGACAAACTGAGACAGCTCATTTTAGAGAAGGCTCATCACGAAAACGAATTTAACCTAGGCGCTTTCAACTAGTTGGCCTGTGGGAGTTCAATATCCGCAACCGGCTATCCGATCATTAAAATAATGACTCTCGCGCAAGAGAATCACCGGTTGTTTTCTTTTTTGTTTTTTTTCTGATGAACGAAATATCTACAAGCACTCAGACTATTTTCAAACTCGCCACTCCCATGCTTTTGAGTCTGATCTTGGAGCAAATCATCGGACTCACTGACATTATTTTCCTGGGGCGAGTAAGCGAAGTCAGTGTCGGCGCAGCTGCGATCGGCGGCATCGGGTTTTACCTTCTGACTATGATTGCTTTTGGTTACAGCATAGCCTCACAGTCAATGATGGGAGAGGCCAACGGTGCCAAACGTTACAGTGATGTGGGCGGAATTTTTCAGCAAAGCGGTCTTTTCCTGCTACTGTTTTCGGTCGTGATTTTGGTGCTGATGCCTATATTCATGGAGCCGGTTTTCAAAGCCTTGGTACAGTCCCCGGAGGTCCGCGAAGAAGCACAAGCCTACTTTTTTTGGCGAACGATTGGGATTGTCTTTGCCTTAGCGGCTGTGCTTTTCCGCGGTTTTTTCATGTCGGTTTTAAGGCCTCGGGTTCTGACTTATTCTTCTGTTGTCATGGTATTTAGTAATTGCGTACTTAATTACCTGCTCATTTTCGGATGGGGACCGTTTCCGGCAATGGGGATTACGGGAGCCGCTATTGCGTCTACTTTGGCTGAGATTGCTGCAGTGATCTTTTTTCTGGCCTATGTTTTACGCTATCGATTGCATCGGAACTATGAGCTTTTTGTTTTCAGGGGGCCGGACAAGTCTATGCAGCTCACGCTTTTTAAACTGGGCCGCTGGATGATGCTTCATGAAGCTGTGATTATGACAAGCTGGCTGCTCTTTTTTGTTTGGGTCGAGCATATGGGCGAAAGAGCGCTTGCGATCAGCAACATTGTTCGCTCCGTATCAAATCTTCTTTTTATTATTGTTCACGCGTTCGGTGCAACCTGCGGAGCAATAGGCGCCAATCTTTTAGGAGAAAACCGCGCTGAAGAAATCGATCGGATGATGAATAGAGGTCTTAAATTGTCTTTTGCTGTCACCATACCGTGCTGCCTGTTGATTGCTCTCTTTCCCCATCCTATTTTGGCTCTCTTTACTAATATCGGTGAGCTCTCAGAGGCAAGTGTGGCCTCGGTACGCGTGATGCTTTTCGGCTACCTTTTGTGTGTGCCGGCCGTGCATTATTTCTCAGTTTTCGGCTATTTGGGCTGTACTCGGGAATCCATGATCGTTTCGGTGATTACGTCAATTGCCTACGCAGTTTATGCATGGGGAATTTCCAGAATGGTGACTGATGTTGCCTGGGTTTGGACGGCTGACACCTTCTACTATCTGGTACTGGGTGCTTTAGTTTGGTACTTCTGGAAAAATGCCCGCTGGCGTGCTCTGATTACTGTTGGAGAAAAACAAGCCGCCTGAACAGGCGGCTCGTCTCGCATTTTCAATTCAATATTAAAAAGATGATTCAAACCGACGCTTAACGTCTCTGACGTTAGTTACCTGTTTGAGGCTTCTCATGACGCGCATGAGCTGAATACGGTTATCAACCTGAACCAAAAGTTGCAACTCAGGATCATTGAGATCATCGGGGATGTTCATCCCGACAATTGAGCTGCCCTCTTTGGCCACAGCCTGAGTGGCTTGTAAGATAGCCGGTCTGATGTCATTGACTTTAATGTCGATCGGCACGGTAAAGTGGTGATTGTCGTTTTCTGCCCACTGAGCCTTTTCCCAACGTTCGGCATTATTGTTCTGACCTTGCTGGGCATGTACACAGGAAGCGCGGTGAACCGTAATGCCGTGACCGGCGCGCTCAAAGACGCAAATATCGTCTCCCCATACCGGGTGACAGCAGCGTGCTATTTGGGCTGCGTGATGCTTGCCGCCGACAATGACTTCAATATCACCGTCTTCACGCTCGGGCTTTTGTTGCTCGGCCGTTAAGCTCTGAAGTCGGTGCAGAACCACAACAAAACTTGCTTTGCCGGAGCCCACGAGAGAATACAGCGAGGCTCGAGAGTCTACATTGAGTTCCTTTTCAACAGCATTCCAGACTTCATCGGACATATCATCAAGAGAAATCTGCGCTTTCGGAGCTTCCTCTTCAAGCACCCGGCGGCCGATTTTCACGGCTGAGTCAAAGTCCAGAGAACGCAGGTACTGACGCACCTCCGCTCGGGCTTTGCCGCTGCGAACAAAGTTAAGCCACCGGGGATCGGGGTGCGAGAGTGAACTCGTGGAAATTTCCACCATATCCCCGTTTGAGAGCTTGGTGTCGATATCACTTACCTGGCCGTTGATTCGGCATTCACGAACATGATTGCCCACGTCGGAGTGGATTTGGTAGGCAAAATCAATAGGTGTGCTGTCTTGAGGCATCGAAATGATTTTGCCTTTAGGCGTAAAGACATAAATACGGTCCGGGAAAAGGTCCGCTTTAATATTTTCGTAAAATTCGCTCGTGTCAGAAGACTTCTGCTGCAAATCAAGAAGCGACTGCAGCCATGCATGAGTCAGCGTCTGGATATCGCTTTCACTGCCGCGGTTGAGCCAGTGCGTAAGGATTCCCTGCTCGGCAATGTCGTTCATCTTTTCCGTGCGGATTTGAAATTCCACCGGCGTGCCCTGAGGGCCGATCACCGTGGTGTGAAGTCCCTGATAGCCGTTACTCTTAGGGATGGCGATAAAATCCTTGAAACGCGATTGTACGGGCTTATACATCATATGCAGTGCACCCAGCGTTCTGTAGCAGTCTTCTCTCGTTGTGACGATGACTCGAAAACCGTAAATATCAAAAACTTCTGAGAAAGAGAGTTTTTTGATGCGCATCTGATTGTAGATGCCGTAGCAAGTCTTTTCTCTGCCTAAAACACGTCCTTTGATATTGGCACGCTCAAGCATGCGCTTGGTGTCATTTAAAATTTCTTCAAGCGCAGGGCGGCGATTGATGCGGGCTGCAACGAGCTCTTTGTAAAGAACCTCGTAGCGGCGGGGATAGTAATTTTGCAGGCACAGATCCTGCAGTTCCCGGAATGCGTGATTGATGCCCAGATGATGGGCCATCGGTACGTAAATATCGAGCGTTTCCTTGGCGATGCGGCGCCTTTTTTCCGGGCGCATCACACCCAATGTCCTTAGGTTATGAAGTCGGTCGGCGAGCTTGACAAGAATGACGCGAACGTCTTTACTCATCGCCAAAAGCATTTTCTTGAAGCTTTCTGCCTGAGCAATTTCATTTGAGGAAAACTTCAGTTTGTCGAGTTTTGAGACCCCGTCCACAATTTCAGCTGTGACTGTGCCGAACTTTTTAGCCATTTCATTTTTGGAGTGCCCGGTGTCCTCAAGCACATCATGCATGAGGCCGGCCTGAATGGCCGCGCAGTCCAGATGCCACTCCGCGAGGATACTGGCTACGGCAATAGGATGGGTAATGTAGGGTTCGCCTGACTTACGAAATTGCCCCAAGTGAGCATCATCAGCGTAACGGTAGGCTTCTTTGATTCTTTCAATATCGGCCGCACTCATGTACTTGGAGCAGATGTCAATCAGCGAAGCAGCTGTTGCGATCACAGCCTTTTTAGGCGGTGTCATGAGCGGCAGCTCAGTTTGTTCTTCTTTCGGTGCGGGCGGTTGCACAGGTTTCGATTCGTTTTTCAGAACAGATTGACGAATCGAGGCGAGAATATCGGTTGAGCCGGTCTGAAAATATCTGGGTACCATACAAGCCCCTTATTGTTAACTCGCCTCTGCCCGCAATAAATTTAGTTGGCAAGCAGAAGTTGAAAAATAAAAAAAAGCGAAGCAGGGCACAAACCATCACTTCGCTTTTTCTATTGCCTTAAGAAATGCGCTTGAACATTTCATCCCGAGTAATTTCACCGGCAGCAATTTCACGCAATGCCAAAACGGTGGGCTTATCCTTGGCATCTATGCGGGCAACAGCACCGGAGGACAGTTGGCGGGCACGCTGAGCGGCAGCCAACACCAATTCAAAACGGTTGTGAATCTTTTTCAAGCAATCTTCAACAGTTACACGAGCCATATTTTGTTTTTATCAATTTAAAAAATTAAAGTTAAAACATTCCGGTTTTATAAAAGCGGAATGCCTAAATGTTTGAACGTTTCACGTTCGCGAACAGCCTGGGTTTTAAAGCTCAGGCGAGACGCACGCACAATAGCGATCAAGTCACCCGTGGCGCGATCAAAATCATCATTAATTATAACGTAGTCAAACTCTCCCGCATGTACCATTTCTGCACCGGCACCGGCCAAACGCCGTGCAATCACCTCATCGGAGTCGGTCCCTCTCTTATTCAAACGGTGACGAAGGGCTTCAACCGAGGGCGGAAGAATAAAAATACCGACAACATCCGGGAAGAGCCGCTTGACCTGAAGAGCTCCCTGCCAGTCAATTTCAAGCAGAACATCATGACCTTTTTCAAGCTCTTCGGCAATCCACTGCTTGGAAGTACCGTAGTAGTTGCCGTGCACATAGGCCCACTCTAAAAAGGCATTATCTTCTTTAAGTGCTTCAAATTGCTCAATCGTGACGAAATGATATTCACGGCCGTCCATCTCGCCCGGACGGGGAGAGCGGGTGGTGTGTGAAATAGACAAATGAACCGTCGGATCTGCCTTCAAAAGAGCGGCAACCAACGATGACTTGCCTGCACCCGAAGGAGCAGTCACTAAAAATAAACGTCCGGCTTTTTGATCTAACATGAAAGGCCTCTCAGGTTAATTAATTTATTTTAGCGAACTTTGCTCTCAAAGAGATCTAATCCGTAGTCTTTGAGCAAGGCGCAGGTTTCGTAAATGGGCAGCCCCATGATGCCGCTGTAAGAGCCGCGAATTTCAGAGATAAAGGCACCGGCCAAACCTTGAATACCGTAGCCGCCGGCCTTGTCATAAGGCTCAGCCAGTCGAACATAAGCGCTGATTTCTTCCTCAGAGAGCGCTTTAAACTGTACGTGAGAGACGCTTACGCTCATTTTCCAGTTGTCTTTATTCAGACCGACGCAGACGGCGGTCCGGACTTCGTGACTGCGGCCTGAAAGCAGTCTCAGAAAGTTCTTCGCTTCGATCTCGTCGCGCGGCTTGCCCAATATCCGGTTGTTGCAGATTACAGTCGTATCGGCAGATAAGACGGGAAGAGGCAGAAGCGATTCCCGCTCAACTTTTTCAATGGCTTCAAGTATCTTTTCCTTGGCAATGCGTTCGACGTAATCTTGGGGAGCTTCATTGGCAAGCGGTTCCTCATCGCCTTGGAAGTAGCCCAGTGTGTGGGTGTGACTCGCTATGACGATGGGAGTAAAGCCCAATTGCTCCAACAGAGCTTTGCGTCTAGGGCTTTTTGAAGCAAGATATAAAGACAGTGACTCAGTCATACTTATGCCCGATGGTAGGGGTGATTGGTGAGAATGCTGAAAGCTCTGTAGATTTGCTCAGCCAAGAGAACCCGAGCCATAGCATGCGGCAGCGTCATTGAAGACAGTCTCATGAGCATCCGGGCCTGCGCTTTGAGTTCTGGGTCAAGACCGTCAGCCCCGCCAATGAGAAAACACAATGATTCGCCCGCATTGCGCCAGGCTTGAATTTTTTTGGCAAAGTCCATCGTGCTTAAATCTTTGCCGCGTTCATCCATCGCAATGATGAGACTGTTGTGAGGAATGGCCGCTCGGATGCGTTCAGCTTCAATACGCATGATATTGGCTGTACTTTGCCCGGCCCGCAGCTCCGGTTTAACCGCTTTGACCGTGACGTTCCAGTCTTTCGGAAAACGTCCGAGATAGTCAGTGACAGCACTGTCAGCCCAAGCGGGTTGGCGTAAGCCGACGGCAACAATGGTAATTTTCATAAGCTTAAAAAAGCGCAGGCTGCGTGGGCAGCCTGCGATTAATGAGAGTCATTGAGTTAATCTTCAACGATTTTAATCGTTTTGGCCCGAACAATCTGCCGGCGGCGGGCGGTAGGCTTCGGCTCTTCAGCCTCTTTTTTCTCAGAGCTCAATTTAAGATGAACCTTTTTGCCGCCCCAGACTTCCTCAAGGTTGTAGTACTCACGCATGGCAGGCTGCAGGATGTGAACGATAGCCTGACCGCAGTCAACGAGCACCCATTCACCGGTGTCGGTTCCTTCCATACCGATCACTTCGCCGCCTGCCTCTTTGACTTCATTACTGACGTTGTAGCCCAAAGCTCGAGTTTGTCGATTGGATGAGCCCGTGGCAATGATGACGCGCTCAAATTCAGACGTGAGATGCTTTGTGTTGTACACCACGATGTCCTGCGCTTTGACATCTTCGAGCGCATCGACGATTACGCGCTGTAATTTACGAATATCCATAAGTTTTTTCTCTAAGGTTTTAATCTTTCAGAAGAAATTGTATCAGGCTTTTACCGCCGCTTTTGTTTGCAAAAAAGATAAGACTTTTTCTGAAAGCATGGTTTTCAGTACAGGAGCCTTGATTTTCCCGTCTGACAGAAGTTCTCTGATTCTTCGGGATTCAATCGCCAGAGCGGGCATTTTAAGAAACTTCACATCAATTTGGTTCTTTTCGATAAATGCACTCACTTCAGGGCTGCTCTTTTTGAATTCACCGCTTCGGCTGAAAACCACCAGATTGATGTAGCTGAAAATTTCCTGCCAGTTTTTCCACGTATGAAAATTTTCCCATTGATCGGCACCGATCAGATAAAAGCGATCATCTGAGCGATAGGTTTGAGCCAGTTCCCGAACAGTATCTATTGAATAAGATAACCCCGCTCTGCTTAATTCGCGCGTATCAACAGACATTTTGGGTTCATCAGCCAGGGTAAGCTCGAGCATGTGCAGGCGATCGGCCTCAGGCATTAAGTCAGCAGAGTCTTTTTGCCAAGGGTTGGCCGGAAGCCACCAAAGGTGATCAAGCCTCAAAGAGCTAAGAGCCTGTCTGGCCAGTGCTAAATGACCGAGATGTACAGGATTGAAAGTACCGCCGAAAAAACCGTATCGCATAAAAAAAGCGGAAAAGACGGGATCTTTTCCGCTCTCAAATTCGTTATTTCATTGCCCTGTAGCCGATATCAGAGCGGTATTGCATGCCGTCAAAATGAACCTTTTCGACTCCTTCATAGGCTATGCGAGCCGCATCTTTGACGGTTTCGCCTAATCCGACGACGCACAATACTCGGCCGCCTGAAACGACTGTCTTACCGTCTTGGGCTTTAGTGCCTGCATGAAAAACGTGAAGATCGTCAGAGTCGGAAGGCAGCATCGTAATCTGAGCACCTTTTTCGGGTTTTTGAGGATAGCCTTTGGCTGCACAGACGACGCCTAACGCCACACGAGGATCCCAGGAAGCTGCAACGCTGTCAAGTTTGCCGTCAATGGCTGCTGCAACTAAATCCACCAGAGAGGAACTCAAGCGGCTCATAATGGGCTGCGTTTCAGGATCACCCATTCGGCAGTTAAATTCAAGCGTTTTCACAACGCTTTGACCTTGGCTGTCACGATCGATCATCAACCCGGCATAAAGGAAACCGGTAAAGGGGATACCGTCGGCGGCCATGCCCTTTACCGTGGGGTAGATGATTTCTTTCATGACTTGGTCATGAATGGCAGGCGTCACAATCGGAGCAGGGGAGTAAGCGCCCATGCCGCCTGTGTTCGGGCCCATATCATGATCGAGCAAACGCTTGTGATCCTGACTGGAAGCAAGCGGCAAAACATGCTCGCCGTCCACCATCACAATAAAACTCGCCTCTTCACCCTTTAAGAAATCTTCAATGACAACCCGTGCTCCGGCCTGTCCGAAGGCATGACCTTCGAGCATACTGTCAATGGCTTCATGAGCTTCCTGAAGGCTCATGGCGACGACCACACCCTTGCCTGCAGCCAAGCCGTCGGCTTTGATGACAATAGGTGCGCCTTTTTTATCCACGTAGGCGTGTGCAGCAGCCGCATCGGTAAAGGTCTCATAGTCGGCAGTCGGCACACCGTGGCGCTTCATGAAAGCCTTAGCAAAGTCTTTGGAGCTTTCCAGTTGTGCGGCAGCTTTTGTCGGTCCGAAAATTTTCAGGCCGCGTGCGCGAAACAGATCCACGATACCGGCTGCCAGGGGAGCTTCAGGGCCCACAACAGTGAAGTAAATGTCATTGTTTTGTGCGAAGTCTGCCAAGTGTGCAATGTCAGACTCGGCGACGTTGACGAGTTTGGGCGTTAATGCCGTGCCGGCATTGCCGGGGGCAACGTAAACCGTTTTTACGCGGCTGTCTTGAGCTAAACGCCAGGCAATCGCATGTTCGCGACCACCGCTGCCAATAACAAGAATATTCATGAGGGGGCCCTCCGGAAGGAAGTTTTAGTCTTCAAAAACGGCGGTCGTATACACTTGTTGGACATCGTCCAAGTCTTCAAGCGCATCGATGAGGCGCTGCATACGTTCAGCATCTTCACCGCTCAAAGACGTTTCATTCAAAGCCTTCATAGTCACTTCAGCCATTTCGGGCTTCATGCCGGCCTTTTCAAAAGCGTCGTTGACAGCCTCAAAGGCTTGCGGATCACAAATCACTTCAATGCCGCCTTCATCATCGACGATCACATCATCGGCACCGGCATCCAGTGCAACGGTCATCACATCATCTTCAGTGGCCGTACCCGGAGCAAAGAGGAATTGGCCGCAGTGCTTAAACATAAAAGAAACTGAGCCTTCGGCACCGAGGTTGCCGCCGTTTTTGCTGAGGATATGGCGAACGTCAGCCACGGTACGCGTACGGTTATCGGTAGCAGCATCGATAATCAGGGCAGCGCCGCCCACGCCGTAACCTTCATAGCGGGCTTCTTCGAACTTCACGCCTTCAAGTTGGCCGGAACCCTTCAAAATAGCGTTTTTAATCGTATCCTTCGGCACATTACCGGCGCGGGCTTTAAGCAGAGCAAGACGCAGACGGGAGTTGCTGTCAGGGTCTGCACCGTTACGGGCTGCAACCATGATTTCACGAACAAGTTTCGTCCACAAATTGGAACGCTTGGCGTCTTGACGACCTTTACGGTGTTGAATATTGGCCCACTTAGAGTGTCCGGACATGGGAAATTTCCTTTCAAAAACAATCAATCAGGTAAAAAGCCTGCGCTTTAGGCAAGCTGATGTATAACCCAAACATTTTACTCGTCAAGACTGCCTTTGTCTTCTGTCGCAAAAGATTTCTCATAAGTAGCGACCGGTGAGACTTTCCTGAGAAGCTTTAACGGCAGCAGGAGTGCCGGTAGCAACGACTTTTCCTCCCATTTCGCCGCCCCCGGGCCCCATGTCAATGATGTAGTCGGCATTTCGGATAATGTCCAGATCGTGCTCGATGACGATGACTGTTGCTCCGTTTTGGATTAATTCATCAAAGACTTTCATCAAAACTTCGATATCTAAGGGATGAAGCCCAATGGTGGGCTCATCAAAAATGAAAACACTTTGGCTTTGGACCTTCCCCATTTCGCTGGCGAGCTTCAGTCGCTGAGCTTCACCGCCTGATAATTCCGGAGTCTGCTCCCCAAGCGTTAAATATCCGAGTCCCAGCTTTTTCAAGGTTTGCAGTCTTTGGGCGATAAGCCTCTTATTCCCCGCAACTTTTAAAACTTCTTCAACATCCATGGACATTAAATCCGGGAGACTTTTGCCGGCAAAGACCGTCTCATCAAAAATGTTTTTCGCTTCTTCTGCGTAACGTGAGCCATTACATTGTGGGCAGGTAATGTTGACGTCGGGCAGAAACTGTACGTCCAGGCTGATCACACCGGTTCCGTCGCAAAGCGGACAACGTAATTTTCCCGTGTTGTACGAAAAGTCTGCCGCTTTAAAGTCTTTTTCCCGAGCTCTCGGCATTTTGGCAAAAGCCTTTCTCAGTTCGTCATGGATATTGGCGTAAGTGGCTACTGTTGAGCGGATATTGATGCCGATAGGCGAAGCATCAATTAATTTCACTTCAGAGATTCCGTCAGCTTTAACGGATTTGATGTGCGAAGGGAGTTTTTCTTTTTTAATTAAAGCTTTTAAAGCTGGCACAAGGCTCTCGAGGATCAACGTGGTTTTGCCTGAGCCTGAAACGCCTGTAACAACGGTCAGCTTTCCCTTTGGGATTTGAACTTTAAGCGGTTTAACTGTGTGAATGCTGTCGGTTGTTAAATCAATCGAACCGAACTCAAAAAGTTTTTCGCCTGAAGTTAGTTTTCGGGAGGCTCTGCGGGTTTTATTTTTGAAAAAGGGACCGATTTGTGACTGAGGGTTTTCTGATAATGACTCTACTGATCCCTGAGCGATGATGTGACCGCCTTGAGCTCCTGCCACAGGTCCCAATTCTATGATCCAATCAGAGGCAGACAAAATTTGAGTATCGTGATCAACCAGAACTACGGAATTTCCGTCAGCTAAGAGATCGTGCATTAAGCCGATCAGTCCTTCTACATTGTGGGAGTGCAAACCGATAGAGGGTTCATCCAAAACATAGAGTACACCGGTTGTTCGATTGCGGACTGCCCGAGCTAGCTGCATTCGCTGCCGCTCACCGGTTGAAAGCGTGGAAGATGCACGATCCAGACTCAGGTAATCCAATCCCAAGTCAAGCAGACGCTTTGCGGTTACCTTAAAAGAATCAACAATACTTTGAGCCATGGGGCGCATAGGCTCGGGCAATGAAGCGGGGACAGTATCAACCCATGTGTTGAGTTCCCCCAAAATCATGTGCGTTGCTTCATCTAACGAAATGCCTTTCAGTTTTGGGGCTCTCGCCTGCTCATTTAAACGTGATCCGTGGCAATGAGGACAGACTTCATGCTTGAGAAATTTCTCAACCCGTTTCATCCC
>ENA-UEQB01000545-UEQB01000545.1-human-gut-metagenome-genome-assembly--contig:-NODE-545-length-35769-cov-6.442396_pt1 | contig 35769 bp, 16 predicted proteins | sample MGYA00242901_ERZ507918 | MGnify/ENA primary metagenome ERZ507918 (study PRJEB26167, sample SAMN06115405) | human gut metagenome | host: Homo sapiens | place: China:Sichuan | collected 2016-04-06... | reverse complement strand
AAAACGTTGATTTATGGAGGAGCCAATCTCGGACTGGTGGAATGCGTAGCCCGCGCCGTGAAAGAGAATGGCGGTACGGTCATCGGAGTAGTTCCTGCCAAACTGGAAGAAAAAGGTAGTGTGAGCACATTACTGGACGAGGTGATTCATACCCGTAACCTGAGCGACCGGAAAGATGTGATAACAGAGAAGTCGGAGATATTGGTCGCATTGCCCGGTGGTGTAGGTACACTCGACGAGATTTTCCACGTCATAGCCGCCGCCTCTATCGGATATCATCAGAAAAAGGTGATCTTCTATAACGAATACGGTTTTTATAATGAACTTCTGGCTGCACTTAAGACGTTAGAGGATAAGGGCTTCGCCCGACAATCTTTCTCTACCTATTATGAAACAGCAAACAATCTGGATGAATTAAAAGAAAAAATAAACTGATTATATGATAGACTCCATCAAACAACTCTTGCAACAAGAGGCACAAGCAGTGCTCAATATCCCTGTAACAGACGCTTACGAGAAAGCAGTACAACTGATTGTAGAACAGATACATCAGAAAAAAGGGAAATTAGTAACTTCCGGCATGGGAAAAGCCGGACAGATTGCCATGAACATCGCCACCACCTTCTGCTCCACCGGCATTCCATCGGTCTTCCTGCACCCCAGTGAAGCGCAGCACGGCGACCTCGGCATCTTACAAAAAAACGATTTGCTCCTGCTTATCTCCAACTCCGGCAAAACACGCGAAATCGTGGAACTGACCCGACTGGCACATAATCTGGACCCGGAACTGAAGTTTATCGTTATCACCGGAAATCCCGACAGCCCGCTGGCCAACGAATCAAACGTCTGTCTGAGCACCGGTAAACCTGCCGAAGTTTGTACGTTAGGCATGACTCCTACTACATCGACTACCGCCATGACCGTCATCGGTGACATACTGGTAGTACAGACAATGAAGAAGACAGGATTCACCATCGAAGAATACTCAAAACGCCATCACGGTGGTTATTTGGGCGAAAAATCAAGATCGCTATGCGAAAAGTAATCGGTATCGGAGAAACAATCCTCGATATCATCTTTCGGGGAAACCAGCCTTCCGCAGCCGTACCGGGAGGCTCTGTATTCAACGGCATCGTATCCCTCGGACGAATGGGGATCAAGGTAGGTTTTATCAGTGAAACAGGTAATGACCGGGTAGGAACTATCATTCTGCAATTCATGCGTGAAAATAATATTCCGACGGATCACGTAAATGTCTTCCCGGATGGTAAATCACCTGTATCACTGGCATTCCTCAATGAACAGAGCGATGCTGAATATATCTTCTATAAGGATTATCCCAAGCAACGTCTGGATGTGCTTTATCCTAAGTTAGAGGAAGACGATATCGTCATGGTAGGCTCTTACTATGCGCTGAACCCGGTACTCAGAGAGAAGATTCTGGAACTGCTGGACCAGGCACGCGAGAAGAAAGCAATCATCTACTACGACCCGAACTTCCGCTCTTCACATAAGAACGAAGCAATGAAACTGGCTCCTACGATTATCGAGAATCTGGAGTACGCCGATATTGTACGGGGATCGCTGGAAGATTTCTTCTATATGTATGGCTTGCAAGATGTGGACAAGATATATAAAGACAAGATTAAATTCTACTGCCCGCGGTTTATATGCACGGCCGGTGGGGACAAAGTATCACTTCGCACCAATCTGGTCAGCAAAGAATATCCGATAGAACCGCTGGAAGCAGTCAGCACCATCGGTGCCGGAGATAATTTCAATGCGGGATTGATCTACGGATTGCTTAAATATGATGTACGATACCGTGACCTTAATAATCTGAATGAAGAAGTCTGGGACAAAGTAGTTCAGTGCGGGAAAGACTTTGCCGCCGAAGTATGCCGCAGTTTCAGTATTTCGGTAGCGGTGGAGTTCGCCGGACAGTACGCATCGAAGTAATTACGGATACAACCATCCCCTAAATTACTATTAACTTTGGCTAATTATAGCAAAGGAATTACCACATCTAGCGGTAATTCCTATCTTTGCAGTACATGATTCATCAGACAAAGAAACTATGTACAGAAACCTGTTAAACTGGCTGACCATCCTACTGGTACTTCCGTCATGTTCCGGCACTTCGCCCACTATATCCGTAGTGTGTGAAGAGAACAATGTAGGAAACGCCATTATCAAATGGGAAACAGCCCCGATACTGAAAGGACAGGTAAAAGTATATGCTTCCACTTCTCCCGACTTCATTCCCGAAGAAAATCCCGTAGCCACCATCAACATTGAAAAAGGGAAAAAGACCATCGTGACCAATGATCCGTCTCAGCGCTATTACTACCTGATGGTATTCAACAACAGATACCGAGTGAGGGTAGCTGCCCGTAACGTCAATATTCCCGGCATTCAGAACTTCCGTGACCTGGGAGGATACAAGTCTGCAGAAACAGGCAAAGATACCCGCTGGGGAATGCTGTACCGTTCTGCACAGATTGACAGCATTCCATTCTGCTCCCGCCGGGAATTGAAAAACATGGGCATAAGGACTATCATCGATTTGCGTTCGGAAGAAGAACGCCATAACTATCCACAGTTTCATGATGAAGACTTTAACGTCCTGCACCTCCCCATTGCAACAGGAAACATGGAACACATCCTGCAAGACATACGTGATAAGAAAATAGAAACGGATACGATCTATCGTTTAGTAGAGCGAATGAACCGTCAACTGGTCACCAACTACCGCAAGGAATACAAAGAACTGTTCACACTCCTGCTCGACCGCAACAATTATCCCGTCGTCATCCACTGTACTTCAGGCAAAGGACGTACGGGCATTGTTTCAGCACTGGTACTTGCCGCTTTGGGAGTCAATGAAGAAGCCATCATGAAAGACTATCGCCTGAGTAATGACTATTTCAACATCCCCAAAGCCTCCAGATACGCGTATAAACTCCCTATCAACTCGCAGGAAGCCATCACTACAATCTACTCTGCCAAGGAAGACTTCCTGAATGCAGCCAAAGAACAGATTGATGCGGAATACGGCAGCGTACAGGCATATCTGAAAAAAGGAATAGGACTCTCGGCAGAAGAAATCGAACGGTTGCGCAGCATTTTATTAATAGATAATGGTTAATGGAAAATGGAGAATGCTATGCAGACAGCAATAATTATCCATTATCCATTATTCATTATTCATTATTTTTCTCTATCTTTGCGCCCGAAATAAAAGATATACAGAGATTTAATGAAGACATTTGAAGAGCTTGGCGTTTCTCCGGAGATACGTAAAGCAATTGAAGAGATGGGATATGAGAATCCCATGCCGGTACAAGAGGAAGTGATTCCGTACCTTTTAGGAGAAAATAATGATGTAGTAGCTCTTGCACAAACTGGCACAGGTAAAACAGCCGCATTCGGTCTGCCCCTGCTCCAACAGATTGACGTAAAGAACCGGGTTCCCCAGTCGCTTATCCTTTGCCCCACACGCGAGCTTTGTCTCCAGATAGCGGGCGATTTGAATGATTACTCGAAATACATTGACGGATTGAAAGTGCTGCCCGTTTATGGCGGTTCCTCAATCGACAGTCAGATACGCAGCCTGAAACGCGGTGTACATATCATCGTTGCTACCCCAGGACGTCTGCTCGACCTGATGGAACGCAAAACGGTTTCCCTCTCAACCATCCACAACATCGTGATGGACGAAGCAGATGAAATGCTGAATATGGGATTCACCGATAGTATCAATGCTATTTTGGCCGATGTACCCAAAGAACGCAATACATTGCTCTTCTCGGCAACGATGAGCCCGGAGATTTCACGCATTTCCAAGAACTACCTAAACAATGCCAAAGAAATAACCATCGGACGCAAGAACGAAAGCACAAGCAACGTAAAACACGTAGCTTATACGGTGCAGGCAAAAGACAAATATGCTGCACTGAAACGCATCGTCGACTATTACCCACAGATATATGGTATCATCTTCTGCCGTACCCGTAAAGAGACACAGGAGATTGCCGATAAACTGATGCAGGAAGGCTATAACGCCGATTCACTTCACGGAGAATTGTCACAAGCCCAACGTGATGCGGTGATGCAGAAATTCCGCATCCGCAACCTGCAATTGCTCGTAGCTACGGATGTTGCTGCACGCGGGCTCGACGTAGACGATCTGACGCATGTAATCAACTACGGTTTGCCGGATGATACGGAAAGCTATACGCACCGCAGCGGACGTACCGGACGTGCCGGAAAGACAGGTACTTCCATCGCCATCATCAACCTGAGAGAAAAAGGCAAGCTGCGCGAAATCGAACGCATTATCGGCAAGAAGTTCATCCCCGGAGAGATGCCGACAGGCAAGCAGATCTGCGAGAAACAGCTTATCAAAGTGATCGACGAACTGGAAAAGGTGAAGGTAAACGAAGAAGAAATCACTGACTTCATGCCCGAGATTTACCGTAAACTGGAATGGTTGAGCAAAGAGGACCTGATCAAACGCATGGTATCTCATGAGTTTAACCGCTTTCTGGATTACTACCGTGATCGCGAAGAAATTGAAGTTCCTACCGACAGCCGTGGAGAACGTAACACACGCGACAGCCGTGAAAGAGGCAGCCGGAAGGCCGCACCGGGCTTTACCCGCCTGTTTATCAACCTGGGAAAGATGGACGGTTTCTTCCCTAGTGAGCTAATTACTCTACTGAATAACAATACACGCGGACGCATTGAGCTGGGACGCATTGACCTGATGAAGAACTTCTCTTTCTTCGAAGTAGAAGAAAAAGAGGTGCAGAACGTTGTTAAAGCGTTGAACCGGGCCAATTGGAACGGACGCAAGGTATCTGTTGAGATTGCCGGTGAAGAAAACGGAGAAGGTCGCAGAAATGGTGGCTCATCCGAACGTCGGGGTGGTAAACGTCCTTTCGGTACTTCTTCGGAGAGACGTAGCGACAATGGTCGCGGCTCACGTTCTGAAAAGTCAGAAAGAGGAACAAAGAGTGACAGATCATCCAAAGGGGGTAATGACAAGACCGACAAGAAAAAAAGAAGTGAGAAGCCCAGTCGCGAAGAACGCGGCTATGGAGCACGGGGGCCGAAAAAGACAGATGACTGGCAGCAGTTCTTCAAAGATAAAGAGCCTGACTTCAGCGAAGAAGGATGGGCACGCAGAAAGCCGAAAAAGAAATAATAAGCGAATACGAAACTCAGTAAGTTGCTAAGATCGTATCTATACGAATTTATGGGGATGTCAAAACTCCCCTTTCAACCAAATCACCCTCGCTACAGATTGAACTGCACCCCAAAAGTTGGACACAAAACTTTAGGAGTGCAGTTCAGATAGTTGTAGCGAGGATGATTTTTTATTTATAAGGGTTTTAACACACCCTCACAAGAACATTCAATTAACTTTTATGCAGCAATCACAGCAAACTTAACTCCCTCCCATAGCCTTCGGTTTATTTCCTCGTCAGGCTTAATCCCGAACGAATTTGAATATATTCAGGCACGGATGACGCGGATTCCACGGTTTTAATGCTATGATTACATAAAACAACCGTGTTAATCCGCGTCATCCGTGCCTAATCCTTTATTTAAATTGAGTTCACTTCTGCTTCTTTATCCTGTAGCTTTTTAAGCGCAGCAATCTGCACGTTACAGAAAAGGTGCACAGAATGAATGAAGCTCGTATTCTTCGACAGAAAGACAACAGCGTCCATGAGTTGGGCAGAAAGCTGATAAGTTTTCCGGTTATTGGTATTTTCGTCCGGATGACGCATGTAAAGAGCAAAACTTCGGTACAGGATAGGGATAAAGCGTTCCCACGGAAGTTCTAAACTAAGCAGCAAATGGTTCATATTCTCCAACATGCGTTGAAGAGATTCAAGGTCCGGCTTATCAAATTGCTTGCCGTACACCTCTGCCCAAAGACGGGCTTCTTCTTCAAAAAAGAGTTCATTGAGACTTTCTTCCGCGATAGTCAAAGCGTTTTCAGTTTCCATAAGATAAAAGTATTAATAAAGGGGCAAAAAAGAACGGTTTCGCCTTTCCCGCTGACTATCACTTTCTAGAAGCTGGGGGTACATTATATACTCCCCACGGGGGTACGAAACCGCCTATGAGGAAATTGTAAGCATAGAAAATGCCTACAACTTGTCAAAAGCAGGTACACCGCTTCTAGAAAAAATGATAGTCACTGCAAAGATACTATTTTTCAAATATAAACAGGAAATGACCGGAGAAATAATTTTCCCGCATTTTCTACATAATGATTAAATATCGATTTCTATTGTCATCTGTCAGCTTTTCATATATAACAACCTCATAACAAACAGATTACCACATGACAATAAGCCCTGACAATAAGCTGATAATAGCAAAAATTCCATTTTACTGTCAGCTTATGGAGCGAGGGAAGCTTCCGATATATCAGCCTTCATTTCATACTGTCACCAACATCTCTCCTTTCGTCGTTTCCCGTTCAAGTATCCATACGGTTTGTGACAAGCTATCAGAACAGTTGTGCCACCTATGGAAACGATTGTGCCAAACCTCTGAAATGGTTGTGCAAAGTGCTTGGCACAGTTGTGCCACTGCGATGGCACAGTCGTGCCAAAGGCGTGGCACAAGCATGCCAAAGGCGTGGCACGAGCAAAGCATACTTACCAAGGGACTCTTTATCAAATAGTCAAACTGGAATAACAGCATGATACGGCTGACAATAGAATGGACGATTGCTATTGTCAGCCGTATTATCAGGGTGTATTGTCAGGAGATAATTATCTCATTATAAACAGTTTGTCTACTAAAAGCTGACAGATGACAATAAAACATCGGTTTTAATCATTATGAAGAAGTTTGAAATGAAGAATTACTGGGTCAGTCCGAAAACCGAGTTTAAGCTCCATACTGTACCGGAATGAGCTAAATTAAAAGTAGGCAGTATCTTTATTGGGGCCGACTAAAAGTCGGTAGTATCTTAAATCTCCTCCTTCGGGAAGGAGGAGTACCCGTAGGGGGAGGTGGTAGGTGAATGCATAAAGCTTTCATTTACAATGCTGTTCGTATACCTACCACCCCGCCCTTTGGGCACCCCTCCTTCCCGAAGGAGGGGAATTTGAGTTACTATCGACTTATGAGATTTATTCATTTCGGTACGGTTTTGAATCAACTTTAGACATAAGAACAAATAAGTTATAAAAGCTATAGGAAATATGTTCTTTTGTTCTTATGTCTAAAAAAAGAATTATTAACCCATGTCTTATCGGAAACGAACGATTGTTATCTCCCAAGATATTCCGGAATTTATTCGGGGGCTCCTTCTTCGGAACTCTCCTGCACGTCCTTCGCTTTTATCTTTCTATACTGTTTAGGCGTCATTTCAAACCGCTGTGCAAATGCCTTATAGAAAGTTCCTCTGTTCGAGAATCCGGTTTTATCCATGATCTCTTCGATTGAAAGCTGTGTTGTCAGCAGCAAACGCTCGACAATAGTCAGACGATATTCCCTGATAATGTCGGCAGGAGTCTTGTCCGTGATATTCTTCAGTTTTCGATAGAACTGGCGGGTACTATATCCAAGTGAATTACTCAACAATTCAACAGACAACTCCGTATCCTGAATATGACTATCGATAATCTGCATCATCTTCTCAAAGAAAGATTTATCTTCTTTATGCAGGAAATGCCCGTCATCCAGTTCAAAAGCGCTCAGAACAGAACTATAATACTCTTTCAGGTCTTCCTCACGTTGCAACAGTCTTCTCACTACCTTCTCCAGATATTCCACGTTAAACGGTTTGGTAATATACGCCTCTGCTCCGGACTCAATTCCTCTTGTCTGCTCATCGATATTATTCAGAGCAGAAAGCAGGATAAGGGGAATACGGCTCAACAGCTTATCTGATTTGATCTTCTTGGCAAATGACATTCCATCCATTCCGGGCATCATCACATCCGAAATAATCAAATCGGGCAATTGAATGCTCAATTGTTTTAAAGCCTCCTCCGCACTACTCAATGCCACCACATTATAGGGTCCCACAAAGATTTCCGTCACAAACCATAGCATAGAAGGATCATCGTCAATGATCATTATCGTTTGCTTGTTTTTATCATATTCGGTCGATGAGTTCCGGAGTTCAACAGATCGCTCGTCCGGTACCGGCGGTAACTCTTCCACCACTTTTTCGTCTTCATTATCGACCGTAACATCCATCGTGGGAAGCAACACTTCAAACGTAGTTATCTCATTAGGAGTGCTGGAAACATGAATCTGACCATTCAATAAATTCACCATACTGTGACAAATAGCCAGCCCTAAACCATTTCGCGGAGCAATGCCATCTTTGTTTTGTACTTCGAAATTATCCAGAATCTTGTAGCGGTCAAATATCTTTGTAAGATCAGCCGCCTTGATACCTTTTCCGGTGTTAGACACGCGAATGCAAAGCTGGTCATTCTCCACTGTCTGCATCACCGTTATGGTACCATTTTCCGGAGTATACTTGAAAGCATTAGAAATCAGGTTATTGACTATCTTGCTCAGACAGCTGATGTCTGTATTCCAATACACTCCGTTCTCAATCTGCAAACGATAATTCAGTTTCCGGCTTTCAGCCAGTTCTCCGAATGATTCCGCAATTGTCCGTATCTGTTCTGTGACAGGAACCGGCTTAATCTTCAGGACTTTATTTCCCGTTTCCAGCCGACGAAACTCGATCAGTTCCAGAATCAGTGCATTCAGTTTCAATGCATTCTGCTGAATCATCGTAGCATACTTACGCACATAACCATCCACCCTGCTATAGGAAAGAATCTTTTCACACGGGCCATTAATTAATGTCAGTGGGGTACAGAATTCATGTGTTATGTTCGTAAAGAAGCGTAGTTTTGATTCGTACAACTCCTCGCGTTGCTGGCGGTTCATCTGTTCAATCATCACATTCCGCTTTCTACGATAATGCCTTATTATCATCCAGACAGACTCGAGAATCAACAGAATAAAAAGCAGGAAATAAAAAGCGTAGGCCCAGGTAGTCATATACCAAGGGGGAATGATACGAATGAGCAATGAAAAAGGTTCACTCTCCTGTCCGGTTATATTGCTCCGGTATTTCACCAGTAAGGTGTATTCTCCCGGCGACAGATTGGAAAAAACAGCTACTGTAGAAAGTCCGTTCTCAATCCAGCTGTCACTCAATCCATCTATCTTATAAGAGTAAGTATAATTATTGCCATTGATATAATCGACTGCCAGAAAAGACAGATTGAAGAAATTCTGGCTATAGTCAAGCACCAGAGTTTCTTGCTTAGGGCCCTGCAAGAAATCATAGATATTACATTCTTTACCAAAAATAGACAAACGGTTGAAATGCAAAGGAGGCATATATTCTTCTGACATATGATCGTTCTCGGTAATTGTAATGAATCCGTTTGTCCCGCCAAAGAATAGCGTACCTGTCTGCTGGTCCTTAAAGAAAGCACCATCACTGAACTCAATCACTTCCAGGTCACCTTGCTGGCGGTAGGTCTGTACTGTATTCTCGCGAACATTGAACCGCACCATCCCCTGATTGGTACTAAGCCACAAATTATTACCCCTTCCTTCCAATATACCATGAATCGTATTGTTGGGGAAGCCGTCAGTCTCGTTATATACCCTGTATTCACCCTGATAAAGCCGGGTTAATCCGAAGCTCGTGCCAAACCAGTATCCTTCGTCATTTTTATGAATGGCAAAAATATCATTCACCGTCTGATTCTTCACCACATCATCAATGCGGCAAGGGGTTAGTTGATTGGTGCGTGTATTCATCTTATATGCACCATATCCGCGATTACCAAACCAGATAGTCGAATCATTCTCCTGATAGGAGACAAAGAAATAATTAGAGTTTCTCTTTCCTCCATCCAAAGTAAAACGTTGTGCCGACTTCACTTTCGGCAAGGACGAAGAAGCCTCTAAAGTGATTTTCACAATGCCCTCACCTGCCGAAACAACCCATAATGTACTATCATTCGTCTCACAGATGGAATGCACATACTTCACTTTTTTACCATCCGCTATAACCGGAAATTCTTCTATCCTTTTCGTGAGGTAAGAATAATAGTTCAGTCCGTCTTCCGTACCAATCCATAATGAATTTCGTCTGCCCGGAGCAAAACTATAGACTGAGTTATCCATCAATGCACTATTGTTCGCCAGAATTCTCTCTGCCTGCGGCAATGTCTCCCTGTCAGGATAAAAGTCCATCATCCTTAGAATGCCTCCCCCCTTTGTGCCTATCCACAAGGTCTGTTCATGATCAAGGAACAATGCCCGGACAGGGTTATTTACCCGATATTCCGGTACGTCCAGCAACACATTTTCAATAGAAAATTCATCCGTAAAATACATATATATGCCTTGCCCGTCAGCCCCTACCCAAATAATATCCTGAAACCGGTCTTTCATCAGGCAGAAGATGCCCGACTGAATATTAATAGACTGTATAGCATACTTCACCTTCGAATCCGGCAAATATTTCAGCTGAATCAGTCCGCTGCTTTTAAAACCAATATAATAATCGTTTTTCTGCTTAATGATAGATGAGATATCGCCACGATGCTGAATCTCCTCTTCCAGATCCGCTATAAAATATTTATTATGGCTATTCAGATCGTACTCATAAAACGCATAGGTACTATCTACAAAATAGATTAAATCTCCATCTACAAATGTCCACAGAAGCTTTTCCGAATGATTTAAATGATTGCAGGGAACCAGCTTGATCTGATTTTCATTCTTTTCTATCACATAGCTCCGGTTATCATTATCCGAAGAGAAAATCCAGAGAACACCGGAATTATCAATAGACATCTGCTGTACTTCCTCAAAATGTATTTTCTTCACGTCCAGTTTGCAAAATTCTTTCAACTCCGGTTGATAATAATAAATATAGCCGTCATCCTTTATTATAAAGAAATCGTCTTCCGGACTTCTCGCCATACGGTTGATATACTTAAAATCCTTGAAACTTTGTATAGTCTGCCTTTGTGTATCGAAGCGGTCAAGCCCATAATTAGTCTGTATCCACAGTACATCATTATCGGCTTCAATAATCCGTTCTATCAGATTGCCGGAAAAGCTATTCTGAAGATTCGTAGGTTTGTATAATCCCAGATAATTGCCATCATAAACATTCAGCCCGTCACACGAACCGATCCATATCACTCCGTGTCTATCCTGACAAAGAGAGAGAATAGCGCTATTGGACAATCCGTTCTTACTGGAGAATTGCCGCAAACTATAAGAAGCATTTGCCTCTGCCCCTATCAAAAGGCAAGAAGCTATCAGAAATAGGATTCGTTTAAGAAAAGAAGTTTTTTTCGTCCATTCACTGTGTTTTTCCATATAGCATTTCTTTATTTTAAATCACGCCATAAAAATCGATGGAAAGATATAGAAAATCAGGAAAACGTCCAAGAACTGCACAGAAAACATTCAAGGCATCTGAAAATTAACAAAATAAGAGTACGCTTTTAAGACATATATATCTATTTTTGCGCCATTTCATCATAAGTAGACACAAATGACACGAGTCCGTACACAATCTTATACTAACCCTGGTACCTTTGTAACATCAAACGACAAAATGAGGTAAAAAGCAAAATAAAAGGATGGTAGTTTGAAATAGGTAACCCAAAAACAGGTAGCTTCCCAGCTACCTGTAAATTGGAAATCAACTTTTTAGTTAATAATGAATATAATACTATATAAAATGAAATCATTACATTTCTTATTAGGTATAACCTGCATAGCCTCATTAACAGGTTGTGTATCCTCCGCCCAAGTAGAACCTAACTCAAACTTGGACAGAGCCCGGCAAACACTAGACTCTCTCTACCTAAATTACTCTGTAGACAACTCATCGTTACTCCGCGAAAACTATCCCTTCGACGAACAACATACCGTCACTTATCTGGCATCAGAAGAACAGGCTAATATTCCCAACCAATTCTCTTATTTATGGCCATATTCGGGAACATTCTCCGCAGTCAATGCACTATTCGAAGCCACACATGATAAAAAGTATAAGAAACTATTAGATAGCCGGGTATTACCGGGATTAGAAGAATATTTCGATACCCAACGGGTACCCAATGCCTATTCGTCATATATCCGGACTTCTCCAGCTTCCGATCGGTTTTACGATGATAATGTATGGTTAGGTATCGACTTTACCGATACATATCAAATGACCCAAGAACAAAAGTACCTAGATAAAGCCCAACTAATATGGAAATTTATCGAAAGTGGAACTGACAGTATATTGGGAGGTGGTATCTACTGGTGTGAACAAAAGAAAGAATCCAAAAATACTTGTTCAAATGCTCCGGGATCGGTTCTGGCACTCAAACTATTCAAAGCAACCAACGACAGCAACTATTTTGAAAAAGGAAAGAAACTGTATGAATGGACCCAAAGAAACCTACAGGACTCCGCAGACTATCTCTACTTTGATAATATTCGACTCGACGGGAAAATAGGAAAAGCCAAATTCGCTTATAACAGCGGGCAAATGATGCAATCGGCTGCCCTGCTCTATCAGTTAACAAAGAATCCTATCTATCTGAAGGATGCTCAAAATATTGCAAGAGAATGCTTCAACTATTTCTTTGCAGACTTTACCCCTGCAACCAATGAAGAGACTTTCAGAATGCTTAAAAAAGGAGATATCTGGTTTACTGCTGTTATGCTGAGAGGATTTATCGAACTTTACCAGATAGATAAGGATAAAACTTATATCAATGCTTTTAACAAGAGTTTGTCCTATGCATGGGACAATGCACGCGATGAAAAAGGATTGTTCAATACAGACTTGACCGGCAATAATAAAGATGAGAGGAAATGGTTACTGACCCAAGCCGCTATGGTAGAAATGTATAGCCGACTTGCCACAATCCAATAGATTGTAAACAATAGAATCATACCAATACATCAAGGAATGGCTATATCGCAATATAAATAAAATCTAAAATAAAAGACAGGCTAATATTTAAAACAATAATTAATATGAAACAAAAAAGACTTACGCTTATACTATTATTCGTAGCCAACCTTTTTTGTGCATCTGCTCAAAAATGGTATACACCAGAGATAGACCAGAAAGTTGAAGATCTGCTAAAACAAATGACAGTAGAAGAAAAACTAGGATATATAGGTGGCGTCAACTGGATGTACACTAAAAGTATAGACCGTCTAGGAATTCACCGAATGAAAATGTCTGATGGACCGCAGGGGCTAGGAACAGATGGAAAATCGACAGCCTATCCGTCTACTGTAACATTGGCTGCTACCTGGAATGAGAATCTCGCTTACCAATACGGAAAAGCATTGGGACGCGATTGCAGAGCCAGAAACGTTAATGTTATATTAGGGCCAGCTGTCAATATCTATCGCGCTCCAATGTGTGGACGTAACTTTGAATATATGGGAGAAGATCCGTATCTCACTTCCCGCATCTGCGTAGGATACATCAAAGGAGTTCAGGACCAAGGAGTAATGGCAACAGTAAAACATTTCGTAGCTAACAATTCAGATTATGACCGCAATAACATTAGTAATGACATTGATGAGAGAACGCTGAACGAAATCTATTTTCCAGCTTATAAAGCCGCTATACAAGAAGCTGAAGTCGGAGCTGTAATGACCAGTTACAATCTGATGAACGGTATCTATACCACGGAAAACCCTTGGCTGCTGAAAGAGGTCCTGAGAAATCAATGGGGATTTAAAGGGTTAGTGATGTCCGATTGGGGATCCACCCACTATTGCGTTCCGGCGGCCAAAGGCGGACTGGACCTGGAAATGGCAGGCGGTGAGAAAATGAATCCTAAAGATATGGCTTATTACCTGAAAACGGGTGATGTCACAATGGACATGGTTGACGAAAAAGTCCGCCATATTCTACGCATACTCATCGCTTTCGGATTCAAAGATGGAACACAAGCAGACAAAAACATCCCCCTGGATGATCCGAAATCTGCTGAAACAGCATTGAATGTTGCCAGAGAAGGACTTGTATTACTGAAGAACGAAAACAATATCCTTCCGCTGAACCCGAAGAAATACAAACACATCATTGTCACCGGTAAAAACGCACATGGTTATGTACATGGAGGCGGTAGTGGTGCAGTAGTTCCTTTCCACTACACAAATCTTTTCGATGGAATACAGAAAGAAGGTGAACAGAACAATGTCAAGGTGGAATATATAGATGAGCTTGACTTCATGCCCTCCATCATGTATACAGACGATAACCTCAATGAGCAAGGGTTCCATGCCGAATATTTTAAGAATATACATTTTGAAGGTGCGCCTGTTGTAAAGCAAACAGAGAAAAAGATTAATTATTCCTGGGCAGCGGGTACAGAGCTGGAAGGTATGCCAAAAGATTATTTCTCTGTAAAATGGTATAGCACAATGTGTGTGGACGAAACTGCCGACTACGAATTCACATTAGGCGGTGATGATGGTTACAAGCTGTTTATCAATGACCAACCAGTCATCGACGACTGGACTCCGGGAGGTTTCAGAAGTACAAATATCACAAAAACACTAAAAGCCGGTGAAAAGTATCACGTCCGCGTAGAATACTATCAACAAGGTGGAGGAGCAGGAGTCTGCTTTTTATGGAAACGCAAAAACGATACTCAAAATAAGTTTGCAGACTACTTGAACAAAGCCGATTTGGTAATAGCCTGTTTCGGCCATAGTTCTGACACGGAAGGAGAAGCAAGTGACCGTACATTCGAACTTCCGGAAGTAGACAAAAAAATGCTGGCTAGTCTGTCCGGATGCAAGAAACCGATTATTGGAGTAGTCAATGCCGGAGGTAACATCGAGATGCAAGGTTGGGTCCCGACTTTAAAAGGATTAATCTGGGCATTCTACGGAGGTCAGGAAGCTGGTACAGCTGTTGGAGAAGCATTGTTTGGCAAAATCAATCCGTCAGGTAAACTGCCTATGACTTTCGAAAAAAAATGGGAAGACAATCCTGCATATAACAGTTATTACGACCCGGACGGAGACAAACATGTAGCATACACAGAAGGTATTTTCATCGGCTATCGTGGTTATGACAAATTAAAACGAGAGGTACAATATCCCTTCGGCTATGGATTGTCTTATACAACTTTCAAATTATCTGACCTGACTGTTTCGAAGCCAAATGCTGACGGCACAGTAGAAGTAACCTGCCGTCTTGCCAACACAGGAAAGAGAGATGGTGCACAGGTAGTACAAGCTTATGTAGGTAAAACTGAAAGCAGCCCGGTAGAACGCCCGGAAAAAGAACTAAGAAAATTCGAAAAAGTATTCTTAAAAGCAGGAGAATCGACAACAGTTAAGATGACATTACCCAAAGAATCATTTATGTACTTTGATGTTAACAGTACCCAATTTGTCACTGATCCGGGGACCTATAATATCATGCTCGGTTTCTCATCAAGAGACATTAAAATACAAAAGAATATTCAATACTAAATCATTCTCTCATCACTGGAGTTTCGCTATGCAAAAGACAAGCGGAACTCCTGATTAAAGCAACCGTCACAAGCTGAATACAAATAAACATGACATTCATTTTTTAATAATCAAACAAGAATTTATGAAATATACGTGTATTAAAACAGTAGCAATTTACTTGCTTACAGCATTCCCCTTATTGGCAAACGCTTCTACGCAAAAAGTAGATATCGCATGCAGCATCATGGTGGGAAATGGAATTGCTAAGTTCATCCCGGAAGGTTTCGATGCAAAAAAGGTACCCTCTTTTGCTATTGAAAAAGAACCTCGCGAACAGGGGGCACTCCCTTCTGATTGGGTACTTGTCCCTAATTTCTCACTTACAGACGGTAAAGCAAATGCATCACTGACAGTACCGGAAGGAACAAGTATTTATGGAGGAGGAGAAGTTACCGGTTCTCTTTTAAGAAACGGAAAAACAATTAAACTATGGAATACGGACTCCGGAGCCTATGGAGTTGATAACGGTACGCGCCTGTATCAATCACATCCCTGGATGATGGGTGTAAGGAAAGACGGAACTGCTTTCGGTATCTTGTTTGATACCAGCTGGAAAGCTGAACTTAGCAGTACGGACAATAAAATAGAATTGAGAAGTGAAGGAGAACTTTTCCGAGTGTTCATTATCGACAGAGAATCTCCGCAGGCAGTTGTCCGTGGTTTATCCGAACTAACAGGTACTATGCCGATGATCCCCCGCTGGGCATTAGGTTATCACCAGTCCCGTTTCTCTTATTCTCCTGATCGCCGAGTTATTGAGATAGCAGATACCTTCAGACTCAAACGTATACCATGTGACGCAATCTGGATGGATATTGACTATATGGACGGATACCGGATTTTCACATTCAACCCACAGGGATTTCCCAATCCTAAAGCAGTTAATCGTGATCTGCACTTACGTGGTTTCCATTCTACATGGATGATTGATCCGGGAGCAAAAGTAGATCCTAATTACTTTGTCTACAAGTCGGGTACTGAAAATGACATTTGGGTAAAAACAGCCGATGGTAAAGATTTTAATGGCGATGCATGGCCTGGTGCAGCTGCATTCCCTGATTTCACTTATCCCAAAGCCAATAAATGGTGGCAAAATCTATACAAAGACTTTTTAGCGCAAGGTGTCGATGGAGTTTGGAATGACGTCAACGAACCTCAGATTAACGATACTCCCAATAAAACTATGCCAGAAGATAATATTCACCGTGGAGGAGGAAATCTACCAGCAGGAAAACATATCCAGTACCATAATGTATACGGATTCCTTATGGTGAAATCATCCAGAGAAGGTATTATGGCAGTACGTCCCGAAAAACGTCCGTTCATCCTGACTCGTTCCAATTTCTTGGGGGGCCAGCGCTATGCCGCCACATGGACTGGAGATAACGGTTCTTGCTGGGATCATCTGAAAATGTCTGTCCCAATGTCACTGACTCTAGGTCTATCCGGACAGCCCATCAGCGGTGCAGACATAGGCGGCTTCTTATTTAACGCTGATGCTGACTTATTCGGAAACTGGATTGGTTTCGGTGCATTTTATCCCTTCGCACGCGGCCATGCCTGTGCAGGAACAAACAACAAGGAGCCTTGGGCTTTCGGTAAAGAAGTAGAAGATGCTTCACGCATTGCTTTGGAACGTAGATATATACTGCTACCTTATTTCTACACTCTCATGCATGAAGCCTCAACAAACGGCATGCCCATCATGCGTCCCGTCTTCTTCTCCGATCCTAAAGATTTATCATTACGTGCTGAAGAAGAAGCGTTCCTGATCGGCGATGATTTACTCATCATCCCAGCTTTTGCCAGTCAGCCGGCACTTCCAAAAGGAATTTGGAAAGAACTTTCACTTGTAAATGGAGATACTAACGACAAATATCAGGCAAAAATGAAAATTCGTGGCGGTTCTATCATTCCTACCGGGAAAAATCATCCAAAACACTACAGAAAGTTCATTAGACCCTCTGACTCTACTAGTCTGCTTAGATGAGCAAGGAAAAGCCTCCGGTAGCATGTATTGGGATGCAGGTGACGGCTGGTCTTACAAGAAAGGAGACTACAGCCTACAACAATTCACTGCTGAACGTAAAGACAATAAAGTCATTGTAAAACTGACAGGAAAAACCGGCAAAGGAGAAACTGAAAATAAAGATATGGCTATAGTTAAGGTCATAACAGAGAAAGGCATTCTCCATGCCAGTGGAAATCTGCTAGAGGGCATTGAAGTGAAACTATAAAAGAACACAATTATACTTTGTTTGAGAACCTAAAAAGAAGTTTTATGAAAAAAGAGCACATGAAAAAGCAATATCCCTACTGGTGCGGGGTATTGCTATTGTATCTGATGGCATGTATTACTAGTTGCCAAGATGATAAGATTAGTTCCAATGGGTATGATCCGTCCAAACCGGTCGTATTCACGGATTTTACACCTGACCAAGGCAGCCTCCGTACACAAATCCACATCTACGGCGACAACTTCGGAACTGATCCATCAAAGATTCACATTACAATTGGTGGACAATTTACAACGACCATCGGTTGTACAAACACAGAGATCTACTGTATGATTCCACCTAAAGCTTTCGACGGTAACATCAAAATAACAATCGAAAGTGCTGATGGGAAAACAGCTCCTGCGGAATATGAGTTTGAAAAAAAGTTCAATTATGTATCGCAAACTTCTGTTGGAACACTTGTTGGAAACGAGGATGAAAATGGAAATTCATCAGACGTAGATGGAAATTATGAGACTGCGAGATTCGGAAATGCGGAATGGCTTTTACTGGACACTTTTGGAATCCAAAAATGCTTAATTGTAAATGCCAAAGGAGGACCTGTACGTAGGGTGAACCTGGAAACCGAAGAAGTTTCGACTCTCATTACCAATGGACAAGGAGGGTTTGCCAATATGCAATATATGTCTTTCGACGCCACCGGAGATACTTTGTTTATATCAGACGATCACGGAGGGGATAATAAGAATAGAAGAGAAATAGCCTATATATTACGTTCGGAGGAGTTCCGAAAGGCTCATCCCTACGTGTACGACCGCACAGGATATAATAATGTCTACTGTGCCAAAAACCATACACTTTACTACAACACTTACTGGAAAGGAGCACTTCAGAAAGCTGTTGATGACCCTGTAACCGGCAGTAAAGTGGGCGTGGAAGTTTTTGGAGTATATGAGAACGGAGACTTCGGAACCTATATGACTATTCACCCGGACGGCAGATTCATGTACATCACAGGCCGTAACTGTATTTTAGTCTCACAATATAATGAAGTGACAAAAGAATTTCAGAAACCAACAACCTTTGTTGGCAAAGAAGCAGAAGGTGGCTATAGCCCGTCTCCAGGCCCCAATGCCCGGCTGTCAGAACCGTATCAAGGAACATTCGTGAAAAACGAAGATTACATAAAAAATCCTCGACCGGACGGAAACATCTACGATTATTATATTTGTGACAGGGGCAACCATTGTATCTTCAAGATTACTCCTGACGGAAATGTTTCTCTTTTTGCCGGAAGGGGTAGCGTTTCTTCCGATGGCAATGTAAAAGGATACATTGACGGAGACCTAAAAACCGAAGCTCGTTTTGACAACCCTTGCGGAATCGCTTACGACGAAGATACTAAAACATTCTACATTGCAGATAAGGACAATCACCGGATTCGTACAATTTCTGTAGAATAACTATAAAAACACATTTCGAATGAAAAAATATTTATTAAGTTTATTCCTCCTGATCGGGTGTAGTCTCAGTATATATGCCCAAACAGTAGTACAGGGGGCACAGGAAAATAAAGTTGAAATCAACGGCATCGTGTTAGACGAAAACAATGAGCCGTTAGTGGGAGTAAATGTCAGTATCAAAGATATAGCTGGATTAGGTGCCATCACAGACATAAATGGTAAGTTCAAAATAAAGACGCCCCCTTATCATTGGCTAGTTTTCTCTTTTATCGGCTTCGAAAAGCAAGAGATATTGGTAAAAGATCAGAAAGCACTCAAAGTAGTGATGAAAGAGGCTAAAGCTACTGCCTTAGATGAAGTAGTAGTAACAGGAACCGGTACACAAAAGAAAATTACAATGACAGGAGCCGTTACTACAGTAGATGTCAATACGTTAAAAACTTCTACATCAAGTATTACAAATGCTTTGGCAGGTAATGTAGCCGGTATTATGGCACGCCAGACATCCGGACAACCGGGTAATAACATTTCCGAATTCTGGATTCGTGGTATTTCCACTTTCGGAGCAGGTTCTAGTGCGCTAGTACTGGTTGACGGCTTTGAACGTAACATGAATGAAATCAACATCGAAGACATTGAGTCTTTTACTGTATTGAAAGATGCTTCAGCTACAGCTATTTATGGTTCACGTGGTGCTAATGGTGTTGTATTGATTACCACCAAACGCGGTAAATCAGGTAAAGTGCAGATAGACGCAAAAGTAGAAGCGACTTACAATACACGCACTATTACTCCGAAATTGGTCGATGGTTATACATATGCAACATTAATGAACGAAGCACGTTCCACCCGTAATCAAGAGCCATTCTATCCAGAAGACAAAATGTATATTCTGCAGCATGGACTTGATAAGGACCTATACCCGAATGTAGATTGGATGGATGTACTTTTAAGGGATGGTGCTCCTACTTATCGCGCTACACTAAATATTAACGGCGGTGGATCACTGGCACGCTATTATGTATCTGGTAGCTACGTAGAAGAAGGCGGTATGTACAAAGTAGACGAAAGTCTGAAAGACTATAATACTAATTCAAATTACCGCCGATGGAACTACCGCTTAAATGTGGATATGGATATCACCAAATCTACTTTATTAAAAGTGGGCGTTGCAGGATCTTTAGACAAAATCAATGAACCCGGAGCCGCAGTAAATGACATTTGGGCAGCAGCTTTGCGCTACAATCCTATTTCCGTTCCAGTAATGTATTCCAACGGATATGTTCCCGCATTCGGTTCAGGAAGCGACCAAATAAACCCATGGGTAGCAGCTACACAAACCGGTTACCAAGAGAAATGGAACAATAAAATACAGACAAATGTAACTTTAGAGCAAAACTTTGATTTCATAACAAAAGGTCTGAAGTTTATAGGTCGTTTCGGATTTGATACCAATAACTTTCAATGGGTGAATCGTAAAAAATTCCCGGAAATGTGGAGAGCGGAACAGAATCGTGCCTCTGACGGCAGTCTCGTTATGAAGAAGATCAGAGACGAGCAACTAATGTCACAAGAATCCAATTCAAGCGGCGAACGCAAAGAATATCTGGAAGCAGAATTACACTACGACCGTACATTTGGTGATCACATTGTCGGCGCTGTAATGAAATATACACAAGATAAAATAGTAAATACTTCCATGAACGGAGGAGATATCATGCAAGGTATCGACAGACGTCACCAAGGACTTGCCGGACGATTCACTTACGGATGGAAATACCGCTATTTTGTAGACTTCAATTTCGGCTACAATGGCTCTGAGAATTTCGCTCCAGGACATCAATTCGGCTTTTTCCCTGCTTATTCCTTAGCCTGGAACATTGCTGAAGAATCTTTTGTAAAAAAGCACCTGCCCTGGATGAATATGTTCAAGGTACGCTACTCTTACGGAAAAGTAGGTAATGACAACATGGATACCCGCTTCCCGTATCTGTCCACATTTGGTTCCAGTGACAATTACAATTATGCAGACTTAGGGCAAAATTATAGCTTTAATGGCTTGACTTATACATATTATGCAACTAATGCAGTAACCTGGGAAATCGCAACTAAACATGATGCAGGTATTGACTTCTCGTTATTCAATGATAAACTAACCGGTACAATTGATTACTTCCATGAACAACGCGACGGAATCTATCAACGACGTAGTTACATCCCACTTTCTGTAGGCATGAATGGAACTGGCACAGGTATGAAAGTATCGACCAATATTGGTTCTGTATTATCTCAAGGATTTGACGGAAATTTCGGATTCAAGCAGCGCATCGGAGAAGTAGACATTACATTGCGTGGTAACTTTACCTACAGTAAAAACGAAATCTTAGAATATGACGAAGAATACAGCAACTATCCTTATAAGAAACAAAATGGATTCCGTGTAGACCAAACCCGGGGGCTCATTGCACTGGGGCTATTTAAAGATTTCGACGATATCCGCAACAGTCCAAAGCAGACTTGGGGAGATGTATTGCCGGGTGATATCAAATACGCCGACGTAAACGGTGATGGTGTGGTCAACGACAATGACGTTGTTCCTATTGGTGCAACTACCCGTCCGAATCTGATTTATGGTTTTGGTGTTTCCGGGGCATGGAAAGGTTTTGATGTCAATATTCTTTTCCAAGGTTCCGGTAAATCAACTTTCTGTATCAACGGACCGACCGTATATCCATTTCAAAACGGAGATTGGGGAAATATCCTGACCGATGTGGTAGAATCCAATCGCTGGATATTAGGTGAAAATGAAGATCCAAATGCCGAATATCCCCGTTTATGCTATGGCCAAAATGAGAACAATTATCGTGCTTCTACTTATTGGATGAGAAACGGTTCATATCTACGCTTAAAGAATCTGGAAATTGGTTATACTATTCCGAAAAGCATTATTAATAAAATTCATTTGAATAATGTTCGTATCTACTTTATGGGAACCAACCTGATAACATTCTCAAAATTTAAACTATGGGACCCGGAATTAGGTATAAGCGACGGACAAGCTTATCCGTTATCAAAATCATATACTTTAGGATTAACGATTAACATTTAAATTAGAACTAATGAAAAAGATACATATATTATCCATTATTGTGATTCTGAGCATTGGATTAGTTACTTCTTCCTGCTCTGACTATCTGAGCGTGGAACGCTTCTTTAAGGATCGGCAAAGCGAAGAGAAAATCTTCAAAAGTAAAGATTTTACCGAACAATGGCTTGCAAAATGTTACAGTTGTCTGCTCCAAACGAATCTGGAACTTACACGCATCAGTTACTCAGTGACTAACTATGCCGACGATATTATTTTTAACGAGAGTGACGGTGCTATTAATTATAATGCCTTTAAGTTCGGACAATATGATAACGGATGGACGAACGATTCTTATATTCGCTGTTACGAGGGTATCCGTCAGTCTTCCATTTTGATTAATAATATAGATATCAATGAAGAGTTGGCACAGGAAGAGATAGCTGATTATAAAGCACAAGCTCGTTTTCTAAGGTCCTATTTCTATTGGTTATTATTGAGAAAGTATGGTCCAGTCCCTCTGATACCAGAAGAAACAGTCAGTATCGACGAAACATACGAAGGTATGTCTTATCCAAGAAACACATATGATGAGGTAGTTGACTATATTGCTGAAGAAATGGTACTTGCAGCCAAAGACCTACCAGAAAAGCGGAACAGACAACATATAGCTCGTGCAACCAAAGGTGCCGCATTAGCAGTACGTGCAAAAGTTTTATTATATACAGCCAGCCCACTAAATAATCCGCAGGCAAATGACCCCGAAAAGTTTCCGGACTTTGTGGATGATCAGGGGCGAATGCTAATGTCGCAAACCTATGATGAAAGTAAGTGGGCACGCGCAGCAGCAGCTGCCAAAGATGTTATTGACTTGGCTAACACTACCGGTGTATATAAGTTATATACTGCAGATTATCAAGCCAAAGGAGATGATGCTTATCCAGCAACTATAAAACCACCTTATCATCCCATATATTCCAATAAGAATTTCCCGGAAGGATGGGCGGATATTGATCCATTTGCATCATACCGGTCCCTCTTTAACGGCGACCTATATGCCACTGAAAACCCAGAGTTAATATTTACCAGGGGAAACAACAGCCTGGACGACCAAGTTAAACATTTTGTAGACAATCAAATGCCTGCAAGCGCGGGAGGTTCCAATCGTCATGGACTAACTGCTAAACAATGTGACGCCTACGATATGGCAAATGGAAACCCTTTCGATCTGCAGAAGTTCCTAGATACTTGTGAAGTAAACAAGCGTTTTGTATCAGAAGAAGAATATAACAAGAAAGAACTTCAGCCACTCCGACCGGGAACCTGGAAAGAATATGCCAATCGAGAGCCACGTTTCTATGCGAGTGTAGCATTTAACGGCGCCTTCTGGTCATTTTCAAGCGCTCAGAATACGGAGTACCGTAACCAACAAGTATGGTACTACAGAGGTAGCAAAGATGGAAGAAAGAATAGTTCGGACAAATGGATACCAACCGGAATCGGTATGATGAAATTTGTTAGCCCAAACGACTGCAATACAAACAGTGGAAAAATTTACGATAAAGTAGATATACCAATCCGATATGCCGACATTCTGCTGATGTATGCAGAAGCCCTGAATGAACTGACTCCAGGCAACAGCTACGAAGTAACTACTTGGCAAGGAGATCTTTTCAGCATTTCCCGTAACACAGAAGAAATGCGTAAAGTAGTTTCACCAGTACGTATGCGTGCAGGAGTACCGGATTATCTCCCGGAAGTATATAACGACCAAACTCTTTTCCGGAATCGACTGAAACACGAGCGCCAAGTAGAGTTTATGGGTGAAAATCAACGCTATTATGATCTGCGTCGCTGGAAAGATGCTCCGATCGAAGAATCAGAACCAATCTATGGCTGCAACATACTGATGACAGAGGCCAAAAAAGATCGCTTCTACGAACGTGTACGTGTAGAAAATCTACAGACTAACTTCTCACGAAAAATGTACTTCTGGCCAATGATAAAAAATGAATTGCAATGGAATCGCCGAATGACACAGGCTCCGGGATGGGAAACTATTGACTAATCTAAAATCACATAGTAAAAATGAAAAAGATACATATTTATATAGCAACATTGTTTGTCGCATCAGTTCTGTTCTGTGCATGTAATGATGAATGGGAAGATGAACTTTACGTTCATATGGTTTCATTGAAAGCTCCTATCAACGACGGGGAAGTCTCAAGTATCTATGTACGCTATAAACCTAATGGAGAAGTCATCTATGACCTACCCGTATTAGTTAGTGGCTCTACCCCACTGGATAAGAGTCTCGATGTACGCATTGCCGTAGATCCCGACACGTTAACAGCCCTGAATGAGGCTAACTATCATGAACAAAGACGAGACTTATGGTACGAACTATTGCCTCAGACAAATTATGAATTTCCCTCTACCACTTGCCACATTCCAGCCGGTTCAAGAAAAGAGTTGTTCCCTATCAAGTTCAAGTTCTCCGGAATGAACCTGTCGAAAGAATGGGTATTGCCTTTAACTATAGAAGAAGACCCCTCGTATGTAACCAATAAGAGAAAGGGATGGCGCAAAGCTCTACTCCATATATTGCCGTTTAATGACTACTCCGGAAACTATTCTGCAACAGCAATGAATATTTACTTTGCCGAATCAAGTGATGACCCGTTAGTTGTAGATAATCGCAGAGCACATGTAGTAGACGAAAACACCGTATTCTTTTATGCAGGAACCAAAGAAGACGACGCCATTGACCGTGAAACATACAAGATTAATGTGAAATTCGAAACACCGGTAGAACAAACCGACACTAGAAAAAAGGGAAATCTCACTATTACAGCAAGTAATCCGGCTATCAATTTCCAAGTATCCGGTCAACCCACTTATGAAATATGGGATGAAATGGATAGTAATCAGCCATATCTGCTACATCGTTATTATGTATTATACATAAGTTACACATACGATGATGTAACGACCTCACAAGTACCAACTTCATACCGAGCAGAAGGCTCATTAACAATGGAACGTAAGATCAACATACTGATACCAGATGAAGATCAAGCCATCCAGTGGTAGAAGTAAATATTAGAGTTTGTACCAATACATAAAAGACGGCTGCCTATCAATCACTTTCTCAAGATTGATAGGCAGCTTTTTAGCAAGAAAAAGCAAAACTAATACTTCCTTACCAGTCCATCATCAATCGTATAAAACAACGCCTATAATAGCCTTTCTCTTCTGACAGTTTACCTTCGATAATACCCACGCTTTAAAGTAATAGTCTATCATGAGAGATATATCCCATTCAATGCATAAGGGGCTACTAAAAAAGGGGGGATATCCCAGCATTTTATCTGAGATATCCCCCTCTTTTTATCTTTTTTTAGTTCAATACATAAATTTATCCTGTTTTAGTGTCTGACATCGGACATAGAAGGAGGAAGTTCTCCATTCCGTGACCATTGGGAAGGTTTAGGTCCCATTACAAACTCCAACGTTCCACCTTCTGCTATATCTCCATGACGGAACCAGTTCTTCGTTAGTGGTTTGCCATTCAAAGAAGCCGATTGTATATAAATGTTCTTGTCACTGCCCTTCTTTGTTAGAATATTCAATTGTTTTCCATTTTCAAGATGTATAGTAACCGTTTTAAAAATAGGGCTTGAAATAAGGTACACATCTTGTCCAGCATTGGGGTAGAATCCCAAAGATTGGAAAATATACCATGCCGACATCGAACCAGAATCATCATTTCCGGGAATACCATCACGAGTTATTTTATATCTGTTCTTTAAAATATACCGAACAATATCAGCCGTTTTCTCCTGCCTGTTTACATAATTATACAAGGCAGGCGCCAAAAAGCCTGGTTCATTAGATATCTGAAACAGACCTACGTAATAATTCTGGTCCCACTCTTTATGAGTAAAAAAAGTATCTAATCGCTGCACAAACTTCTCTTCTCCTCCACATTTACCAATCAAAGTTTTCATATCATGCGGAACGAAAAGTGATAATTCAAAGGAAAACGTTTCATAGGTAGGGTTCGCCCAGCATCCGCCTGTGAGTACAGTATAACTATCTTCAGACCAATAGCTACCATCTCTATTTCTTGGCCAGGCGTAACCTGTCTGTCCAAGACTCGTTATCTTATCATTCCACGTATTCTGCCAATTGGAAGCTTTCGAATAATACTTATCGGCAATATCTTTTTTACCCAGACGTTCTGCTACTGTAGCAATAGCAAAATCACAATTAGAATATTCAAAAGTACGAGTCAGGCATCTTTCGTAAGCTGAAGAAACATATCCCAATGAATTATAGTCAGGCAATCCACCTCTTCCCTCCTTCTTTTCATCTCCACCGGGAGCAACTTCTGCATTTTTCAGCATAGCTTGCAGCCCTGCTTCATAATCTATTCCCTGCAAATTCTTTACCATTGCATCAGCTATCAGAATATCACAATTGCTACCACCCTGTACTCGCCCATTGTCATTTCCACTACGGGCATCAGGCATATATCCTTCATAACGGTAAATATCAATTAGTGAACGTACCATATCAATCTGAGCTGAAGGTGTCAGTAAGGTAAACAATGGATGAGTAGCACGAAAAGTATCCCAGATTGCGTAGAAATCATCATAATTAGGTTCATCAGATTCCCATTTAGGATTTTCTCCTGTCTTGTTAACCGGCTGCAAATAACAATGATATAAAGCCGTGTAGAACTTTATCTTATCCTCTTTATTACCAGTAATTTCTACTTTTCCTAAAATTGTATTCCATTTGGCAACAACTTCCGAGTGGATCTTATCAAAATCCCATGAAGTTATTTCCTTCAGATTTTCCTTAGCTTTTCCACAACTGATATATGAGATACCTACACGCATTTTAATCTTCTGATTCTCTGTAGTAGAGTATGCAAAATAAGCTCCAGTCTTTTCACCTGAGTCAAACTGGCATTCAGTATCAGGCATCAAGGAGCCACCTTTCCAAGTTCCATAGTTTTTTGCTGGTGTGTCTAGTTCTGCAAAGAAATAGACTGTATATGCCTCTCCTTCATTCCATCCCCCACGAACACGAGTATAGCCCTCAATTGTCGAATTTGATAAGATACGAACCTCCGAACCGACAAGTCGTTGTGTCTCACAAGCAGTCAGAGCTAAACAACTTCCTAAATCAATCAAAATCTTAGACTCAGTACTGGCAGGAAATGTATATTCATGGAATCCGGCCTTTTCTAAAGCTGTCAATCGTGCCGAGGTATGATAACGAGGCAATTCAACTTCATATTCTCCTAAAACGACTTTTTCATTAGCCCGGGGAGAAGAATAATCTTCCAAATGTATATCTCCGGTCAGAGGCAGCGCCAAAACATTTCCATATTTACACCCTCCACCTGTTCCGCTTACATGCGTATGACTAAATCCATGAATATTACCGTCAGCATTCCAACCGGCATTCCAATCTTTATTACCACAATCAGGACCTAATTTTACCATTCCAAACGGAGCACATGGTCCTGGAAACACATTCCCCCCTCCTTCTACACCAATAAAAGGGTCTACATAGCGGGCATTGCCTGTCACCACTTGAGCATAAGCATTCATTATTGCTATCAGCGCAACAGCCAAAAGCACAATTCTTTTCTTCAACATAGCATTTGTCTTTAATATTATTCTACTTAGGTTTTTGTTAGATAAAGCGGAGTCTGACCAGTCATTGAATTTAGGTTCTCATCATGAATGATACCAATGAAAGATCTCGCTACAAAGGTAGTGCATCCCCATTATTATGTGTTACGGAATTATGACTTTACTATACGCATATCTGACAAATACAGGATTTATATACTTCTCAGAATACATATACCACAAAAAACAGGACAAAAAAAGACAGACAATTACTATACTAGCAATTGTCTGTCCTAAAATAACAATTCTTTTTATATCATCAGCTATTTATTCAGCTGTCAACATCTCCAACTCTGCCACAGCGGCCATTTTACCATCCTTCACAACAGGAGACAAAGCCTGAAGCTTCACATAGCGTGCCTTGCACGGAGTAAATTCAATCGTCTGCACTTCTTTGGAATCAGCGAACGTACCGGAAGTTACTGCCTTTCCCCACTCTTTTCCATCACGGCTGACATACACTTCATACTTAGCTATCCGACCTTCGGCAGCATCCTGGCGGGGAGTATATTTGATTCCCTTTACTACCGTTTCTTTGGTTAAGCCTATTTGTATTTCATGAGGATAAGGTGCCAGATAGAACTGATTATGTACCGTATGCCAATATGTATTCATATCACCATCAGCAGCCAATTTCATACTTCCGTCTGCATCACTGTCTACATACACCACTTTTTGTCTACCTCCGGACACACCTGACAAATTCCGTATGGCGTTTACATTAAGTTCAGCAGCCGAAGCCCAATCTCTGCCATAAATCTCAGACAAAGCTATCAGTTTGAAATAGCGGGTTACAATGGGCTTTTCCAATGTAACGAACTGTGCAGAAGCCGAATTTTCAAAGCTACCTTTCATCTTATTCCCCCAGTTCTTTCCATCCTGGCTAAAATAAAGTTCATAATCCTTGATACGTCCATTTTCAGAATTACGCGGCTGATAAATAAACTTATCTATTTCAAGCAAAGAAGACATATCCACTACTATCTCATGCGGATGTTTTGCCACCGGATCGTTCCAACGGCTGTGCCAGATCGTATTCAAGTCTCCGTCGATCGCATTCCGGGCTTCTTCACCCCCATTCTCACTACTAACTGAAACAATCTTCCAGGTAGAACGATCTACATAGATCGGCAACTTAGCAGAAGACTTTACGCTTTTCGCCAATTGTTCTGAAATAGCATATGCTTCTACGTTACCACCAGAAATTAATTCAAATGGTCCGTCATATATTTTATCTTCTCCGCCATTCAAGCTATAATGAATAGTCGCTCCCGGTGTACTAGTCTGCAAATTCAGGTAGCCGTTGTTATCTCTTTCTATCAGTACAGGCATACATACAGGCATCTGTACCCGTGCTTTCTTTACAAGTTCCTCTTTTGAATAACTTCTCTCCAAAGGCAGCATGATAAAGCTGAAAACAGTAGGTTGTGAACGAAGTTCATACTTTTGCATCGGACCAGGTCCACAGCTTGCATTACCAAGTGGGCGCACCTGTGCATCTAAACAAAGAACAGTTTCTTTTCGCATCGGCACTTCATATTTATGAAGCAATCTACGACGATTAGCAGGATCAACCATATCTTGTGCCCTAGCATGCAATGCTGAGGCAGACATCTTATCTCCTGCAACAAAAACAAAGCCTATACCATCGGGATTGGTTATTGAAATCCAACGTACATCTTCATGATTGCCCATCTCCTGAGCTCTCACATAATTCACCCACTGATTAGACACCAAATCATCATAGACGCCTACATACGTAGCATCTTTACGGTCTACATAATTCTCCCATGGACCACGTCCATACCAGCGCATCCGTTCAAATCCTTCCGGCATTTCCATGCGATACCCTACACGAGGGATAACTGCTCCCTTTGTTCCGGGAATTATGGTACTATTCACCATGATAGAGCCATCTGCACCAACTGTATATTCTATATTCGTCCGATAATCGAAACCTGATTGTCCCCGATACAGATTTTCTATCTGCAACCTCACTTTACCGTCTTCTTTATGCACCTCCCAGTGTCCGGCTTCAAGAAGCATACGATTCAGTCCATTTTGGAACCAGTCTCCATCCACTTGTTTGTCATTGTCGGTAGGAGCACGGAAAACGTTCAATTCCAATCCCTTGCTTATCATCGGCACTTCGTTCAATGTATAAGCAGAAATAGTACCTTCCTGCTTTGAGAAGGTTGCTTCAAACTGTAATCCTTTTACCAGATATGCGTCACTGGTTTCCACCAGTTCAATACTGCCTTTTTCTGATTTAAAAATTGGCTTCGCACTATCAGAGAGCTTAAATTGTTCCGATGCTACTTCATACCCTGCCTCTGCCCATTCAGTATCTTGCTTCTGGCAGAAGCTGAACTTAATGAAGTATTCGACTCCGGGAAGTCTCTTTATCCGGCTATCATCTATAGTAATAACCTTACTGCTTTGCGCATCCAGTGACAATTCTTCCAAATTGCCCGAGAACACGACTCTTCCGTCCTCTTCAATTTCATATCTTCCATAGAGGTCATCCAGCCCTGCATGGAATCTTTTATTAGTCAGCTTATATTTTCCACTTCCCATAGCCTCAACCCATACAGGCTGATGCATTTTCTTTACTTCATAAGCCTTGGCAGAATACGTACGGTCGGAGAATATAACACCATTCGTGCAGAAGTTGCCGTCATTCGGGGTATCGCCGAAATCTCCTCCAAAGGCCATATAATAATCGGAACCATCCGGAGTAGGCATCTTAATACTTTGATCTACCCAATCCCAGATAAAACCACCGACAAGTGCCGGATAACGTTCATAAGTCTCCCAATATTCCTTAAAGTTTCCAATTGCATTTCCCATTGCATGGGCATACTCACAGACTACATGAGGTTTCACTGTTTCTCCATTCTGCGATTTCTGCAATCGTTCCTTACCTACACTCTCCAACCACTGCACATCGGGATACATAGAGCTGGTTACATCACAATAAGAGCTATTTCCTTCATAATGAGTAGGACGGGTATTGTCGAGTTTCTTAACAGCCTCTGCTGCTGACTTAAAGTTAATGCCATTACCTGACTCATTTCCCAATGACCACATTACAATAGAAGGATGATTTTTATAACGTCTTACCATATTCTCGCTACGTTCCGTAAATGCTTTCACCCACGAAGGCTCGTTGGATAACGCCATCAGTCCGTGACACTCCACGTTGGCCTCAGAAAGCACATAGATACCGTATCTATCACATAAATCATAGAAATAAGGATTATTAGGATAGTGAGAAGTACGTACAGCATTTATGTTCAGCAACTTCATCAGTTGCACATCTTTTTCCATTTCTTCCTTGGATACCGTACGTCCATTCAGCGAGCTGTGATCGTGTCTGTCTACCCCTTTAAATAAAGTAGATTTTCCGTTAACCAGCATTCTGCCATCTTTGGCAAGTTCAATCTTACGAAAACCAACCTTTACGCTACGAATATCTACAATTTTCCCTTTCTGTTTCAATACAACAGTCAGATTATAAAGATTAGGAGTCTCTGCTGTCCATTTCAAAGGATTCATCACTTCAAACTGGAGATTATTCGCACCCATCTGAGCACGCATGCTTTGTGTACCGACTTCATTACCTTCCAGGTCTGTCAACCTTGCCTGTATCTCACAGTTACTCTTCTTTCCCGTAACTTCTACGTCCAAAGAAACAGATGCATTTTTATACTCTCCATCCAAGTCCGTACGAAAGAAGAAATCTCTGATCTGCGTTTTGGGAGCCGACCACAGAAACACATCCCTGAATATACCACTGAACCGCCAAAAGTCCTGACACTCCAGGAAACTACCGTCCGTGAAACGATAGACCTCAACTGCAAGTACGTTCTTCCCCGCTTGCAAATAGGGAGTCAGGTTGAACTCAGCAGGCAGGTAACTATCTTCCGAGTAACCTACCTTCTTACCGTTTAGCCAGATATAGAATCCAGCCTCCACTCCGTTGAAACGAATAAAGACGTCGCGCCCCTTCCACGATTCGGGGATGGTAAACTCCCGGCGATAACTTCCTACAGGATTAGGCATTGTTGCAAAGGTATAATTGGAGGGACGTGGCTGAATCACATTCGGCCACTGTATCTTTTTCCAATCCCATTCGCAGAAAGGATAAATAACATTGCAATACAATGGTTTGTCCCAGTTCTTGTGGTGACGTACCGCCTCAATCTGCCACGTGGCAGGAACCTTGATATCATCCCACTGGCTTACATCATATTCAGGTTTACAGAAATCCTGAGGCCGGTCTTTCGGATCGGGTACCCAGTGAAACTTCCATGTACCGTTCAGCGTTTTGTAATAAGTGGACTCTTCAATCGCCAAATTCATTGCTTGCTGTTCATCAGCAAAAGGAATAGCTATCTGGCAGGCTTGTTCCTTGTTTACTCCCGATACATACTCATTGCACCATTCGGGTTGTTCTGTCGTTTGAGTAAAAGCGGATAATGGCACAAACAGAAATGCCGCCATTACACCGGGCATGATTTTTCTTCTCATAAATAGGATTAGTTAGTTATTAGGTAATTCCATGTTTTCTCGTGATAATAGTTCTGTAAACTTTCGCTTACAAAAATAGTACGTTTCAATGATTATTCCTCATTTATTCGTGACATTATTATACACATATACGACGTAAACTGACATTCTTCGGTAAATAGCTCAAAAAACTGTATCTTTGCACTCCGAATATATACTTGACTATGAATAAAGTTAATGGTTTCCTGTATGGGCTGCTTTCATCAGCCTCTTTTGGGCTTATTCCCCTTTTTACCATCCCTGCCATGCAGGCGGGTATGCATTTCGAGTCGATACTTTTCTATCGTTTCATGTTTGCATGTATGGCATTGGGTGGAATTCTGCTGATTGACGGTCAATCTTTCCGGATCAGCCGACGGGATATACCTTCACTGCTCCTTCTCGCTCTCCTTTATCTGATGTCTGCCGTCTTTTTATTCTGGGGATATAAGTTCATGGCAAGCGGAGTTGCTACTACGATTCATTTTATGTATCCGGTGCTCACTACTTTAATCATGATGCTTTTCTTTAAAGAAAAAAAGTCCGGTTGGAGAATGGCTGCCATCGTATCTGCCATAACCGGCGTCTACTTCTTATCCGGTGGAAATACGGAAACTGGAAGTATCTCGTTTTCCGGTCTTTTCATTGTCCTGCTGTCAGCACTTGGTTATGCACTCTATCTTGTCACAATGAGTCAGCTAAAGATAGGACGAATGAAGGGATTACTGCTTACTTTCTATGTATTCCTGTTCGGGGGTATCCTCCTTTTCATCGGGATAGGAACAGTCAGCCAACTGCAACCTATCAGCGAATGGCATACTGCCGGCAACCTGATATTACTGGCGCTTATCCCTACGGTTGTCTCCAACCTTGCACTGGTGAGAGCCGTAAAAAGCATCGGCTCCACACTCACCTCTGTGCTGGGAGCTATGGAGCCGGTAACTGCCGTATGTGTAGGGATCTTCCTTTTCGGAGAAGCTTTTACCACCAGTATCGGTGTAGGTATCGCTCTGATTATTGCTGCGGTAATGGTTATTATATTAAAACGATAAAATCAGCCTTTTCATCGGTTTATCTTCAGTTCTTCAATCAGGTTAGCAGCCTTTCCGTACTTTTCCATGATAAAAAGTACGTAGCGGATATCCACCCCGATACAACGTTGTAATTCGGGTTCAAAAACAATATCGCTGCTCATTGCTTCCCAATTGCCGTCGAAAGCCAGTCCAAGAAGTTCTCCCTTTGCATTGAACATGGCGCTCCCGGAGTTTCCTCCCGTAATGTCATTGTTCGAGATAAAACAAACACTCATATCTCCTTCTTCATTGGCATATCTGCCGAAATCACCGGAGGAAAGTATATTTAAAAGCTCCGGCTGAACAGCAAAATCAATATCCCCGTCATGTTCTTTCACCTTCTCAAAAATTCCTTTTGCAGTCGTAAAATAGTCATAAACAGCTCCATCGAAAGGAGAATAACCACAAATAGTTCCGAAACTAAGACGCATCGTAGAGTTAGCATCGGGATAGAAATTACGATCTGCATACATGCGACGCATGGCTGCATTGAACAAGCGCTCATCCTGCTCTATTTGTTCGGAAGCCTCTGAAATGCTCTGATTCATTTCATAATACTTCACTATCAGATCGAGGCTGAGAGAAATAGCAGGATCTTCAATCAGATTATAAGTCGTATCCCGTTCCAGGAAACGTTTAAGCCCCCTTGGAGAAGTAATGTGAGACGTTGCATACAAAGAATCCACATAAGTTTGAATATTACCATTATACAAGGTGTCTATCTGGGTATACATTGCCGGAAGATATTTCTTGTCGACTTTCGTCTGATATTCCTTTAACATAGCGGCAAATACTTCCTTATCAATATTTAAATCAAGATTATCGTATTTCTCCAATAACTTTTTCATTCGGGTAACCACCTGCTTCTCTTCGGCTTCAAAATCAAAGTTCAGAATTTCCAGTGCAAGCTGTACCAGCTCGGGACCGTTGATAAACGACTCACCGAAGTAAGCCAATGCATGGTTAGTTTCACTGCGATTATTATAATTCAGTTCCAGAGACGAAAACAGGCGGATCAGTTTCTCTCTTTCCGCCGGATTAGCCTGAATCCATTCACGAAGTGCAGCTTCCGCGGCACGCTTCTTTTCCAAGACTTTCAAATGCTGGATAGCCTTATTAGTTCCGATACTGTTCTTCCAGTAATTGGAGCTTTCATCGTACTTAGAAGCGTATTTAATACGAATATCGGGACGACGGTCCATCTCCCGTTTCCAGATAGCCTGCTTTACCCCACGTACATCAATCATTGCCCGGTTAATTCCGTTCATCATTTCTTCGATACCATAAGAAGAGAGATAACGCTCCGTACTGCCCGGATACCCCAAAGTCATACAAAAAGAGCCTTCCTTGTATCCGTCCAGCGAAATAGGAGCCACGTATTCAGGGCGATAAGGGACATTTTCAGGTGAATAATCCGCCGGGCCATTCTGTTTGTTGGCATAAATACGAAAAACACTGAAATCACCTGTATGGCGAGGCCACATCCAGTTATCCGTATCCCATCCGAACTTACCGACAGAAGAAGGAGGAGCAAAAACCAGCCGGACATCGTTATAATCACGATAGACAGAAAGCCAGAACTCATTTCCGGCATAATAAGCATCGACAATTCCCGTCAACGTAGAATCCTTTTCCGATACCTCCATGCCAATTACATTCATGATAGAGTCAACAACTACCCGACGCTCACTTTCTGTGCGAACATGTTTGGCAGCCGAAAGTACGCGCTTGGTCACATCCTCCGTACGAAGGAGGAAGCGGACATATAATTCGGGATTCGGCAGTTCTTCATCTAGGTTACGGGCAACAAAACCATCTTTCAGATAATCATGTTCTACGGAAGAATGCTGCTGGATACTGCTGAAACCACAGTGATGATTGGTAAATACCAGACCATCTTCGGAAACCACCACTCCCGAACAGAATCCTCCGAAGCTGACAACAGCATTTGCCAAAGCCGGTTTCTTCGGATTATATAATTTGCTTACAGGCATCTGCAAACCGAGTTCCTTCATCACCCGTTCTGCCTGTTTGTTCTTGCGAAGGTTCCCCAATAGCCAC
>ENA-UEQB01000540-UEQB01000540.1-human-gut-metagenome-genome-assembly--contig:-NODE-540-length-35861-cov-15.790689_pt1 | contig 35861 bp, 35 predicted proteins | sample MGYA00242901_ERZ507918 | MGnify/ENA primary metagenome ERZ507918 (study PRJEB26167, sample SAMN06115405) | human gut metagenome | host: Homo sapiens | place: China:Sichuan | collected 2016-04-06... | reverse complement strand
TGATAATTATAAGACTCAAATTCGTCTTGTCAAGTGTTTTTGAAAATTTATTTTTTATTTTCTTTTTCACTTGACTGTCACCTCGCGGCGACAGGGAGCGTATTATGCAGACTCTTTTTAGGCTTGTCAAGAAGTTCATCAAAAATTTTTTTTACAAGCTTTTCTTCCTATCTTTCCTGCCTCTTCTCTATCATTTTGAACATTACGTATCTTACTTATTTATCCATTATGAAAAGAGCTTTACTCCTAGCCTCAGTGCTCATCGGTTTTTCTTCTGCTGCTCTTTGCGCCGCAAGTGACACCGATCGAGTCAAAGTCCTCGTTAAACAGAAGATGAATATTGAGGCCACCAGTGCCAAACGTCTCCCCATGGGTCTTTATGAAGTCATCGCTGACCGCAACCTTCTTTATGTTGATAAAGATGTGAAATTCCTTTTTGCCGGCCACATCTATGACATTGCCAACCAAAAAGATCTGACCCAAGCCCGTTTGGATGATTTGTCCCGTATCGATATTAAGTCTTTGCCTTTGAACCAAGCGATCAAAACCGTTCACGGCAAAGGTGAGAGAAATCTCTATGTGTTCGCTGATCCTTACTGTAGTTTCTGTCAGAAACTCGAGCACACTCTTAAGCATTTGAACAATGTGACCATCTATACCTTTATTACGCCGCTTATGAATTCTGCGGCCATGGTTGATCGAATTCTGTGCGCACCCAATCCTGAAAAAGCTTGGAACGACTGGATGCTCGAGCAAAAGGAACCGCCTGAGATGCCTAAAAACTGTAAGACTGAAAACGGCAAACTCAATATGGAGCTCTTTAACCGCTTCGGTCTTGAAGGTCTTCCGACCATGTATTTTGATAACGGTTACCGGCTCGAAGGAGCTGTGAGCATCGAAGAAATCGAAAAACGATTTAATGCAAAATAGCTTTTAACTGGTGCGATCGGTTTCCAATACCGATCGCATTTTTCTAGGTGCAAGAACCTACGCTTTTTCTGACGAAAGCCGACTCTCGTAATATACTGGCGATATCTTTCCTGTTTAATAATTTCCTTTTATTAAGCATTGCTTTTTATTGGCTCCCATGATCGAATTTATTGAACTTTTTGCGGTAGGCATCGGTGTTGGCGCTTTTGGCGCCTTGGTCGGTATCGGAGGCGGCATGATTATGGTGCCGCTTTTTATGTTGACGATGATGGCGCCTAACGGCTCTACATTTGAAAATGTCCAACAAGTCATCGGCACAAGTTTATTCGGGGTTCTCCTCAATGCTCTGTCGGGCACCTGGGCTTACATCCGCCAGCATAAAGTCATGTTCAGAGCTGCCGTTCCTTTTGCGCTCGCCACGGTGCCAGGCGCATTCATGGGAAGCTACATAACAGACTTCTTTACAGGAAACAGCTTCTCGCTCATTTTCGGCTCCGCCCTGTGCATCCTCTCCATTCTGATGTACAGCAAATCACGATCTAAAAAAGCCAATGTATCTGCTGCAGAATTTTCCGTTGAAACGGCTCAATTTAATGTTTTGCTGGGCGTTGCCCTTTCATTTCTCGTAGGCTTTTTATCTTCTATCTTAGGCATTGGCGGCGGTGTGATTCACGTGCCGATGATGGTTTTCATTCTGGGATTCCCGGCTCACATTGCTGTGGCCACGTCTACTTTTATCCTGATGGTGAGCTCTGCCGTGGGCGTCATCGGTCACGCGGCCCTAAACCACATCGTTTGGGTACCGGCTATTGCCGTCGGGTGCGGTGCCATGGTCGGCGCACAGATTGGCGCTTTACTCTCAAAGAAAAGCCGCCCGAGAATCATCATTGTTTTGCTCTCCTGCGTGATGTTCCTTTTGGGCGGCCAGTTTATTTATCGAGGTCTTTTCTGAAAAGAGTCTATCGGGTTTCGGGTTCAACTCCATTGGGCAGCAGCACCCAAGCCTTCACCTGGCTGTTTTGTTTCCCGGCGTTTAATGCGGCCTCATCGCCGCTGCCCCAATAAAAGTCAAAGCGAATCGGCCCGCGAATGGCGCCGCCCGTATCTTGAGCAACGACAGCGCGCGTAAATTTCATGTCGGGGTTCGTTTGCTCAACATCGACCACAATAGGCCAGCCAAGTTGGTAAAAACGTCTGTCGACAGCAACTGAGCCCTTTTCTGTTAATGGCACCCCTTGCGCACCGATCGGGCCTTCATTGGGATCCTGGTCCTTGCGCTCTATAAAGAAGACGTAACTCGGATTTTGATTGAGGACCGCCTGAACTTTTTTGGGATTTTTTCTCGCCCAAGCCTGAATGCTCTGCATGGAGAGCTCGTGGCTCTTTAAGTAGCCCTTTTTCACAAGATAGTTTCCGATTCCTCTGTACGGGTGACCGTTCACATCACCGTAGCCAACCCGCATGTATGAACCGTCAGGCAGCACGATACGGCCTGAGCCTTGCACTTGTAAGAAAAAAGCTGCCACAGGATCCTCGACCCAGGCAATGGCATAGCGGTCCAGATTTCTCTTAGCCAGCTCTGCACGTGAATCATAGGGCACTAATTTATTGCCCTGAATCTGTCCTCTTAAACGCATGCCTTTGAGCTGCGGATAAAGCTCTGCCAAATCCACGGTAATAAGATCATCGGGCATCGTGTGAAGCGGGTAAATATAAGGCGCTTTTTTCTTCTTACTGCCGTAGAGAATCGGCTCATAGTACCCGGTCATTTTCCCCGTATCACTGCTTACTAGCTCACCGTCACCGGTCATACTTTCAGAGACGGCCTGATAGGGGGTGAAATAGGCTGCAAAAAATGATTTGGCCTGACTTGAGGGTAAAGTCTGAGCAATAGAACAAACTTCCTGCCAGCCGGCTTTAGCTGACATTTTCTTGCAGGATTCTTTAAATGCACTCAAGGCAGGCTGCCAGTTCTGATCCGGCATTGCAGGCAATGAGGCATATTCCACAGGTTTGAGTGACAACTTCGTTTCACCCGGCTTCATCTCTTTTTCCGGCGGCGTCGTCGTGCAAGCTGCCAAAAGGGCAGCCAACCCCGCACAAAAACAAATTCTGCTTAATTTCATGTTTTGCCTCTTTTAGAACCTGTTCATTGTACAAAAAGCCGTCCTCTTCTTTGGCTCTCAGTTACAATTGGAGCATCTTTATTTTTTCTGCGGGAATCTTGTCATGTCTATTTTCAGTCGTCCCAAACCTTCTGCGAAATGCCGCATCGCTCCGTCCATTCTTTCAGCCGATTTTGCCAGACTGGGAGAAGAAGTTCGTGATGTTGTTCAAGCCGGGGCGGATTGGATTCACTTTGACGTGATGGACAATCACTACGTCCCCAATCTGACTGTAGGTCCCTTGGTTTGCGAGGCCATTCGCCCGCACATCCAGGTTCCGATTGACGTGCACTTGATGGTTGAGCCTGTTGACAGTCTGATTCCCATGTTTGCCAAAGCTGGCGCCAATTACATCACCTTTCACTGTGAGGCAAGCCGCCACATTGACCGTACCTTGTCACTGATTCACGACTGCGGCTGCAAGGCTGGCCTCGTCTTTAATCCGGCCACCTCATTAAATTACCTCGAGTACGTCATCGATAAAGTTGATCTCGTTTTATTAATGAGTGTGAATCCGGGCTTTGGCGGTCAGTCTTTTATTCCGGCAATCGTTAACAAAATTGCCACTGCCCACCAAATTATCGACCGGCATAAAAGAGCAACGGGCCATGAGATTCTGTTAGAGGTCGACGGAGGTGTTAAAGTCGAAAATATCGGCGCTTTAGCTGCTGCCGGCGCTGACACATTTGTGGCAGGGAGCGCCATTTTCGGCAAAAAGTCTCCTTCGGGTTACAAACAGGTGATTGATCAGATGCGCGAAGCCATTGACCATGATATGGAAATGCTTCGCCGTAAAGAAGTTGCAGAGGCGAGCAGAAATCGTGGTTAAAGCACTTTTATTTGATTTGGACGGTACCTTATTGGATTCTGTCGACGATCTCACGGTAGCGATCAACAATACTCTTGCATCCCGATCGCTGCCTCGTATCGACAGAAGTGATGTTGCCCTATTTATCGGCAAGGGCGCAAGAGTTCTTGTGCAACGGGCGCTAACCAAGGCCTGTGGCCAAGTGCCCGAAGAAAAACTCGTCGATGAAGTGCTTCCGAAGTACCTGCAGGAAATGAAATTAGCCGAAGGGACCCGAACCAGACAAATTCCCACGGTCCCTGAGGCTCTCGCTCGTTTGCAAAAGGCCGGTTTCAAGATGGCGATTGTGACGAATAAACCGGCCAATGTTGCCAGAAAATTAGTCACGCAATTTAATTTGCTGGATTTTTTTGAAACGGTGATCGGCGCAGGCGACGTTGATACCATCAAACCGGATCCGAAGATGCTGATTGAGGCTGCTCATCGAATGGGAGTCGAAATTGAAGACTGCCTGATGATCGGTGACTCTATGAATGACTCTATTGCGGCCCGAAACGCAAAAATTCCTGCTCTTTTAGTCAAAACAGGATATAACGAAGGCATTTCTATCGACCAATGGGCCAAACAGTACGCCCCAAACGATCTCGTCTTTGATACCATGGTAGAACTAGCCGACTTTGTTATCGAAAAAGAACGGAGAAACTAAAGTGAAAAAAATTCTCTTCCTCAGCTCTCTTTTGGCTCTGGCACTGCCGGGTGTCTCTCTCGCCCAAGATTCCATCGAACAGTGCTACAAATCGGCAACCACCACTTCTGCCGTGCGCGAGTGTTTGAAAAAAGAGCTTCAACAGACTCGAGATGAATATCGCGAAGCCATGGAAAAGCTCACTCAGCAAGCAGGTGAATTGGATCGAGTCACAGGGCGCAACGAAGCCTTGCCGGCATTGGAAAAAGCCAACACGGCTTTTGATCGCTACGTCGGCGAGCAGTGCCGCTTTGAAGAAAAGATGATGGGCGGCGGAACAGGTGCCGGTGCCGCGAACCTCGCCTGCCAAATTAATTTGCTGCATGTCCGCATGGGAGCTATTGAGTCACACCTGAATGCTCAATAATTTTCCCATGTACTTAGACACTTCTCGGGTAAAAAAAGATTGGTTGCCGATCCTGTCAGACTTTTTCGACAGTGAAATCGGACAATCTTTGAGAGATTTCCTTCAAAGTCGGATGCAATCAGGGGCGGTCATCTATCCGCCCTCCCCTTTTCGAGCCCTGGAATTAACCTCTTTTGCTCAGACCCGTATCGTCATTATGGGGCAGGACCCCTATCATGGACCGGGGCAGGCTCAGGGACTGGCTTTCCATGTGGCAGCCAACTGCAAAATTCCCCCGAGTCTGAAAAATATCCATAAAGAACTTTTCAGAGATCTACAGATTGCCGCACCTGCAACCGGGGAGCTTTTCGGTTGGGCCGAGCAAGGTGTGTTGCTTCTTAACGCTGTTTTGTCAGTAGAAGAAGGCAAACCCGCAAGCCACGCTAAAAAAGGCTGGGAAGTTCTCACCGATCGGCTCCTTGCGGCATTGGCCGAAGATCAAACTCCAAAAGTTTTTATGCTCTGGGGCAATTACGCTCAGTCAAAAGAGCAGCTGATTCAATCTTTTGCCTCCAACCATTTAATCTTAAAGGCTAACCACCCGTCTCCTTTGTCTGCTCTCAGGCCTCCGGTGCCTTTCATCGGATGCGGGCATTTCTCTGCCGCCAATCGTTGGTTAGTCAGCCAAAACCGAACCCCTATTGATTGGTCGTCTTTCGGCACTTCAGCCACACCCGGACAACAAAGTTTCGATTTTTAACTGACTAAAAAACGAGAGGGGAAAATTTATTTTGGATTTTCTTGCAATCCAAAATTTTTTAGGATAAAATGCGTGTCTCTTACGGCGGCTGGGTAGCTCAGTTGGTAGAGCAGCGGATTGAAAATCCGCGTGTGGGCGGTTCGATCCCGTCCCCAGCCACCATAAATTGTCCCGTGTAGTTTTCAGCTACTCGGGATTTTTTATTTGTCGTTGCAGCAGGAAAGATTCATCACCCGTTCAATCATATGGTGAAGCTCCTGAGCCAGATCCGACTTCGCGGCACGATAAAACACTTCCTTGCCTTCGCGTCTGGTTTCAACCAACTCACTCATTTTCAATAACCGCAGATGATGCGCCACTGCGGGACTACTCATATTCATAAAGGCAGCAATATTAAGAACACACTCTTCTGAGTGACACAGTAAAAGAAAAATTCGACAACGAACCGGATCGCTTAACTGCTTAAAAACATTGGCTACTTGTCCAAAATTCGCCGTTTGAGGCAGATCTCGGAATGCCTTTTCATGATGCCCATGATGATGCGGTAAAAGGATTTCTTCACTCATATTGAATTAAACGATTATTTAATCTTGACAACTTCAAACAGTCCGATTATATTTCCTTTTAACGATTAAGTGATTACTTAATTGATAAATTTTTCAAGGAGATTGCAATGAAAAAATCCTATGCTATCGAAGTTGACTGCGCTAACTGCGCCCGTTTGATGGAAGAAACCACGGCAAAAGTTGAAGGTGTCGCCTCTGTCGTTGTGAATTTCATGACCCAAAAGATGATCGTTACCTTTGCCGAAGGCGCCGATCCCAAAGCCGTGATGAAGACGGTGCTTGCCGAATGCAAGAAAGTCGAACCCGACTGCGAAATCGAGCTCTAAAAATAAAGAAGCATCATTGTCTGAAATGGTGCTTTTTAAATCACAAACAATTAAATAAACACTTAATTGATCTAAGAGTAAAAAGATGACGGCCAAACAAAAAAAGATGCTCATTCGCATCATCATTGCTTCGGTCCTATTGATTGCATTGGTTCTGAGCCCTATTACGGGTTACTTACGGCTTGCCCTGTTTTTAATTCCTTATTTCATTGTCGGCTATGACATTTTGCTCAAAGCCGCCAAAGGCATCTCCAACGGGCGCATCTTTGATGAAAATCTGCTGATGACCGTGGCTACATTAGGCGCCATTGCCATTGCTTTGTATGACAACACGGGCGACTACACAGAAGCGGTTGCCGTCATGCTTTTTTATCAAATCGGTGAATGGTTTCAGGCCTACGCTGTCGGCAAAAGCCGTAAAAACATCTGCCAACTCATGGATATCCGTCCGGACTACGCCAACATTGAAAAAGACGGTCAATTGGTTCAGGTTGATCCTGATGAAGTAGAAATCGGCACTGTGATTGTCGTTCAGCCCGGTGAAAAAGTCCCCATAGACGGTGTGGTCACTGAAGGTGAATCCACCTTAAATACGAGTGCACTGACCGGTGAAAGCCTACCGCGCAACGTTGAAGCCGGCGATGAAATCACAAGCGGCTGCATCAATTTATCCGGGCTTTTAAAGGTTCGGACAACTAAGCTTTTCGGCGACTCAACCGTTTCACAGATTTTGGAATTGGTGGAAAATGCGAGCTCCCGCAAATCCCGCTCGGAAGCCTTTATTTCCCGCTTTGCAAGAGTCTATACACCGATCGTCTTTTTCGGTGCCTTGGCTTTAGCCACCCTTCCGCCGCTGGTTCAACTCTTTGTCATGGGGGTCGATGCTCAGTGGAACGACTGGATTTACCGTGCATTGGTCTTTCTTGTGATCAGCTGCCCGTGCGCCTTAGTGATCAGTATTCCTTTGAGCTTTTTTGCCGGTATCGGCGGAGCAAGTAACCAAGGGATTCTCGTCAAAGGCTCCAACTACCTCGAAGCGCTGTCTGAAACCAAGGTCCTCGTTTTCGATAAAACCGGTACTTTGACAGAGGGTGTTTTTGAAGTGGTCGGCATCCACCACTGCAAGATAGAGGAAAAGAAACTTTTGGAACTGGCAGCGATGGCCGAAAGTGCTTCCTCTCACCCGATCAGCGTCAGTCTGCAAAAAGCCTACGGCCTGCCGATTAACCGCACCCGCATTAAGGACATCCACGAAATCAGTGGCCAGGGTGTCATTGCAAAAATCGATGATATGGAAATCGGCGTCGGCAACGAAAAACTGATGCGAAGCCTCAACGTTGAAGCGATCCCCTGCCGCAGTGTCGGAACGATTGTTCACGTAGCCATTAACGGTGAATATCACGGTCATATCGTTATTTCCGACCGTATCAAAGCACACGCAAAAGAAGCGATCCGCGCTATTAAAAAGGCCGGCATTCAAAAAACCGTGATGCTCACGGGCGACAGCCGTAAAGTGGCAGAAAACGTTGCCAAAGAACTGGGGATTGATGAGGTTCGCAGTGAACTTCTGCCTGCTGACAAAGTCCATATCGTTGAGGAATTGCTCGAGCAAAACAAATCCCGTGGAAAGCTTGCCTTTGTCGGTGACGGCATCAACGATGCACCGGTTCTTTCCCGAGCCGATATCGGTATCGCAATGGGAGCGATGGGCTCTGACGCAGCGATTGAAGCCGCTGACGTTGTCCTCATGGACGACGATCCGTTAAAGATCGCCAAAGGCATCAAGATTTCCAGAAAGTGCCTGGCAATTGTTAAAGAAAACATTTGGTTTGCGATCGGCATTAAGGTACTTTGCCTCTTCCTTGGTGCGATCGGTCTTGCCAATATGTGGATGGCCATTTTCGCTGACGTCGGTGTCATGATTTTGGCGGTTCTCAACGCTATCAGAGCACTTTTCGTAAAAAATCTTTAATCCTTGATTCTGTTTCGAGGCGGCCGATTACCCAGCCGCCTTTTTTTGTACTTCCAAGCCTTTAACCAAAAGCAAAACACTCTCTGCGCACCGTCCTATACTCAAAATAGAAACATAAGAGATTTCAACAAAGGGGGATTTATGGGCTACAACTTTGAAAAAATCTATATCGACGGACAGTGGCAGGACTCTTTAAGCGGTCAGTTTATTGAGGTGGAAAACCCTGCCACCCTTGAGCATTTTGCCAAGGTTCCGGAAGGCAACAGCGAAGATATTGACCGAGCTGTTCGGGCAGCTCATCAGGCATTCGAATCGTGGTCTAAAACAGAATTGGGCACGAGAATCGGCCTCATGAAAAAGATGCTTGCCGTTTTTGAAAGCTATAAAGATCAAATTATTAATCTAGAAGTCAAAGAACTCGGCGCCCCTGTGAGTTTTTCCGTTCAGTCGCACTGCGTGTATCAATTCACAAGAACCCGTTCCTATATTGAGTGCGCCGCAGAGCTTGCCTTGGAAGAAAGTCTGAAACAGTCGACGGTTTACCGTGAACCGATCGGAGTGGTTGCCTGCATTACGCCTTGGAATTATCCGCTGGGCCAAGTGGTTCAAAAGATTATTCCCGCAATCCTGATGGGTAACACTGTTGTATTGAAACCGAGCCAGCACACGCCGCTTACCGCCTATCTTTTAGTCGATGCTTTTGACCAGGCAGGATTCCCGGCAGGCGTCATCAACATGGTAACCGGCAAAGGCAGTGCAGTCGGTGACGCATTAGCCTCGCATCCGTTAGTTGACATGGTTTCTTTCACAGGATCCACCAAAGTCGGTATCAAACTCAGTCAGCGGGCTTTGGAAAGTGTCAAGCGCATCAGTCTGGAATTGGGCGGCAAGTCTCCTTTTATTTGGCTGCCGGGTGCCGATTATGACAAAGCGGTCTCTAAACTCTTTGATTCCATTTTCCTCAATAGCGGTCAAACCTGCACAGCCTTTTCTCGTCTGCTCATCCCTGAAGCCGATAAAAAAGTTATTGAAGAACTTCTGCTCAAACACCTTCCGGACTACACGGTGGGCGATCCGACAGATCCGGCCACTCGGATCGGACCGGTTTCTTCAAAAGCTCAGTTTGACAAAATCACCTCTTATATCAAACTCGGGTTAGAAGAAGGTGCCACAATGCTTGCGGGCAGCATCCCTCAAGATGCAACGAAAGGCTATTACATTCATCCGGTGATTTTCACGGATGTGAAAAACTCCATGAGAATTGCTCGGGAGGAAATTTTCGGGCCGGTGCTTTGTGTTATCACCTATAAAGATATTGAAGAGGCCATTGCGATTGCCAACGACACGCCTTACGGTCTTAACGCTGCAGTATTCGGCAATAAGGCTCAGGCAATTGAAGTGGCTAAACGGATCAAAGCCGGCAACGTCTATATTAACGACGGACCGCGCGACGTGACTGCTCCCTTTGGCGGCTATAAACAAAGCGGCATCGGAAGAGAGGGCGGATACGCCGGTCTTTTGGAATTCACGCAGCCCAAAGCCATCTTTGATCACTGCACTTTTTAGGTCTTAAAAATTAATCTCAGCCCTGCCCACTTGAGGCGGGGCTTTTTTATCGAGGGAAAAAGTCCTGATTAATCTCTTTTTTCTCAGTGAGACTCACCAAGATAAAACTGACGATTGATACCGCTAAGGCGGGCGTGACGGCATGCCAGCCGCCCAAATCGGGTTTAGCCAAACAGGCCCAGCCATAAACAGCCAAACCTAAAAGAACAGAAGCCCAAGCCCCTTTTGAAGTGGCTTTTGACCAAAAGAGTCCTCCCACAAGCGGGCACAAAAAGGCGATTTCAAGACCGCCGAAGGCAAACATATTGATCCAAACAATGATCTCAAACGGATTGATCGCCAAAAGAAGGGAAAGCACACCGATTAAAAAGGTGCAGACTTTGGCATAGCGGGCCACATGAGCGGCACGATCAGGCAGCATGGGGTAGCGTCTTAAAATCAGGTCCTTGATAATGGCAGAAGAGGCAGCAATCAAAAGCGAACTCACGGTTGACATCGTAGCTGCCACAGGCGCTACTAACGTAATGCCCGCTACCCACGGATTCATATGATGCGCAATCAGATAAGGAATCATAGCGTCGGTATTGCCTCCGAAAATACCTGATTCCGGAACCGCCGCTCGGGCTAAGAACCCCAAAAGCGTCATTCCGATCATGAGCGCTCCGCAAACAATCGTGCTCACGATCATGGCCAGATGCAAATCCTGAGTACTTTTATAGGCCATGCACCGAACAGCCGACTGCGGCAATGCGACAGTTGCAAAACCCACCAATATCCAGGAGGAAAAAAGCAGTGTCCAGGGAAGTGCGCCGCAGGAAGTCGGGTCAACGAAAGCTTGCGCCTGTTGGGCTCCTGCGTCAGCGGCAATTTTTTGCATCAGTAAAGTGAGGGCGCCGGCTTCACCGATGATATCTGCTGCCAATACGCCCATGCCGGTAAGCATTAAAAGCGCACAAACCGTATCGGTTATCGCCACGGCTTTAAAGCCCCCGAATGTGGTGTAAAGCACTACCACCGAACCGAAAAGTACAAGGCCTCCCACATAATGAATTCCTGCTGCCTGAGAAATGAGCTGCGCCCCTCCGATAAATTGCCCGACCATCATCGCAACAAAAAAGAATAAAAGCGCAACAGAGAGAAATGCCCCCAGGACTGAGCTTTTAAAACGGGCAACGATTACATCAATCACGGTAATTGCGCCGATCCGTCGGCTTACCAGAGACATCTTCTTACCCAAAACACCCAGTACCAAAAAGCCCGTAATAATCTGAGGCGCCGCGAAAACAACCCATCCCAAACCATAGCGCCACGCCAAGCCCGGACCGGAGACAAAAGAACTTACCGAGCCGTAGGTGGCGACAAGTGTCATCGCCAGAACAAATCCCTGAAGGGCCCTGTCACCTAAAAAGTAACTTTTGACGAAATCAGTACCGCTTTGAGAAGAATCGGACCGAGCGATGAAAAGCAAAGCCAAAAGAAAGAGAAGAAGCGGGACAAAAATGATCCACGATGAAGCTGTCATGGTTTTTTGTCCTCATCAGAAAATAAATCAAAATGACGGAAAGCTTTCTTTACTAAAACCCAGACAACGATAACGGAAAGAACGTAGCCGCCGACGCAGGAGAGCCAAAACCATAAAGGCAGTCCTAAAAGGAAAACACCGCTTTCGGCAGTCAGAAAAAGGGCCAACCAAAAAAACAAAAAGAGCAAAAGAGCCGCCGCAAGCGTATAAGCCGCTTCCCGATGACTGCGTTTAATAGCGTCCTTATAACTGAACCGCTCTTGCATCGCTAATCCATTACTACGGCGCAACTTTAGCCGAAGCTTCAATAAAGAATTCTACAAGTCGGAGGTTTTCCGGCCTTCCCTGATAAATACGCTCGGGGTGCCACTGAAGCGCTACAAGGAAATCCTCCCCTTGAGCCTCAACCGCTTCAACGATCTGATCCGTGTTGCTTCTGGCAATGACTTTTAAGCCGGGAGCCACCCGATCAATCGCCTGGTGGTGAAAACTATTGACTGTAATTACTTTCTCAGCGCACACACTGGATAAATATGACTCTCCCAACACCTCCACTTCATGCATAGTGGGCGTGCCCGGTGTGACATAACGATGCTCGGTCTGCATCCCGATCTGGCTGGGGATATCCTCGATGAGATCGCCTCCCATTGCAACGTTGATCAACTGCATCCCACGGCAGATGCCGAAAATAGGGCGATGAGCTTTACGCGCGGCATCAAACAATTTGAATTCCAGGGCATCACGCACAAAAGCAGGTTTTTGGCAGTATTGAGGATGCTTACACTCAAAGTATTCAGGGGCGATATCCTGGCCACCCGTAAATAAAAAACCGTTGCAACGCGCAACTGCTTCTTCAACAGCCTCATTTGATGCATTTAAAGGCAAGACCATCGGCATGCCGCCTGCGTCCCCAATCAATTCCAGATAGTTCTGCCACATCCAACCGCATGATTTGATGTCATCCCAAAGGGACGTTACGCCGATTAAAGGTCTCATAGAAAGCCTCAAATAAAAAACGGAAATATCTGCCTTCAGATCAGAGAACTGACCTGAAAGCAGTCTATTTCCGACAGTATATTCAGTTTGAGTTTCTTAGGCAACAACGGTTCTTCGTCTTCGACGCCCACTAAGCTCAAAGCCGCCAAAGTAATAAGCTGCGGACCCAAGTGAGTGTCGATCATTTCGAAGAATTCCTTCACGTTGTGGGCATTTTCAGCGTGTCCGCCGGAGCACAGGCACGTTGACGGAATATCCATGCTCATCGGAGCGTTGGCGTCTGTCGAAGAGCGAACGTACTGAGTCAATTCAATACCCAAAACTTTCTGTGCGCTGCGAGCCACTTGGAGCACCGGGCAGTCATGCGGACGGGTGCCGGCAGGACGATCGCCGATTGCGGTCTTCGTGAGCTTCAAAATACGTTCCGGATCCGTGATGGTCCAGGAAGCGTTTTCTTCGGCAACTGCTTCGTCAAACTTCGAAAGAATTTCAGCTTCCAAAGCAAGCAGGCACTTGTTGTCAAAGCTGCGCATGTCGATTTCCACTTCGCAGTGAGCAGCGATGGAGTTCACCGTCGTACCGCCCTTGATCGTACCCACCGTCCAAGTGGTCTTGGGGTCGGCAGCAGGACGCAGATCGGCAAACTTCTGAATGGCACGGGCCATTGCGTGAATGGCACTCGGGGTCTTGCCGTATTCGGCAAAGCTGTGACCGCCCAAGCCGTCGATGCTGATGCGCCAGCGGTGAGAGCCCGTGGCACCGTAGAGCACACGGCCTACATCGGTGGAGTCCACTGCGATAAAGCCGTCAATCTTATTGTTCTTCACCAAGTGCTTGGAGCCGCGGATATCGCCGTTACCTTCTTCACCAACGGTACCCACAAACCAAATGTCACCCTTAGTCTTGATGTCAGCTTCTTCCAAACCTCTGAGAACCTGCAAAATAGCACGCAAGCCGGAGCAGTTATCGCCGATGCCGGGAGCAGAGTAGCGGATGCCGTCTTTTTTCACGGTCACATCGGTATCAATCGAGAACACAGAGTCCATGTGAGCGCCCAACACCAAAATCGGACCGCCTTCGACCGTACCCTTACGAACACCGATCACATTGCCGATATCATCCATTCTGACATCGGTTAAACCGTAGGCCTTCATGCGTTCAAGCACGGACTGGGCGCGTTTTTCTTCCATAAACGTCGGAGCCGGGATTTCACACAGTTCGACCTGTTCATCCATTGCACGTTGAACATCACGTTTGGCAATTTCAAGTGCTTTTTGAACCTTTTCCAACTGGGCAACTTTTTGCACCTGAGCCAATACTGCTTCGCTTAAAGCAGGAAGTTCTTTTGCCATAAAATTCTCCTAATTAAACAAAAACGCACCCGTTCTTTCATTTTCTGAAAGAGGATGAATCAATAAAGAATCTTCAAAATCCTTTGAATTACTTTGTATTTTAAAGGCTTTAGCGTGTTAAGAAGTAAATTTTGTTTTGCCTTAATCAGATTTAGTCTCACTTTCCGAAAGCCCTAATCTGAGACTGACTTCACGGGCGACTTTTTCACAGTCTTTGATATGTTCTCGGCCAAGATAACGCAAAGCGGCAAAACCCAATGCAGCCGCACTGATTTGACCCACCACAGGCACCCATCGCGCAGCCTGTTTGGTACCTAATTTAATGCCCACTGTTTTTAATATGCTGATAGCAATCTGAGCGGTAATCACTTTGCCTGCCAACACGGCGCCCACCCAATTGATCGCCTGATAGGCAATGATTCGCTTGTGACTCGGTAAACGATCAATCTGCTCGGGTGTGAGCCCAAATTCCTGATTAATATGATCAATCATTTTGATCATAACTGAGACATCCACCAGCATATCCACACCGGGAATCGGAACAAATGTTGCCCCTGCACTCATGAGTGCCTGTCGGTCAACATGACGCTTGGCGCGCCAGACGGCCGCCCGGATTTTATCTTCATCGGTAGGAATAACCGGCAGTTTGTAACTCATAAGGCAAATTTAATCGGGACACTATACACTTACGCTTCAATTTTGATTTTAGGGAAAGTTTTTCCCTTTTTCTTTTCATGCACTTACTGACTCTGGGTTTAAATCATACGACCGCCCCGCTTGCTATTCGTGAGCGGGTTGCTTTTGGTCCGGAAGAAATTGCTGAGACAATCGGCAAGGTCTTGTCGCGCCTGTCGGGGGAAGAATCGGGACGCATCACCGAAGCGCTCATTCTTTCGACCTGCAACCGCACCGAACTTTATTGCGCCGCCGAAGATGCTGATTTAGCCATCGGAGCTCTGGAGGCTTTTTTAGCTGAAGAAAAAGGACTTTCCCTGTCTGAGCTCACACCCCACACCTATGCGCTTACCGATTTAGAGGCAGTTGAGCACGCGTTTAATGTCGCAAGCGGTCTAGACTCCATGGTGCTCGGTGAAACTCAGATCGTAGGTCAAATGAAAAAAGCCGAGAAAATGGCCCGCAAAGCCCAAGGGCTGGGCCTGATGCTCAATACCCTTTTTCAAAAGACATTTACCGTGGCCAAAGAAGTTCGCACGGCCACTGAAATCGGCGCTCATACCGTTTCGATGGCCGCTGCCGCAGTTCGCCTGGCTAACCGCTTATTCGGAGAGCTGCACAATCTGAATGTGCTTTTTGTCGGGGCCGGGGAAATGATTGAGCTTTGCGCCGCGCACTTTAACGGTCAGGCTCCGCAATCCATGACCATTGCCAACCGCTCTCTTGACAGAGGTGAGGCGCTCGCAGCACGATTTAATGCCCAATCCATGAAATTGGCTGATTTACCTCAGCACATTGCCCGCTACGACATTATCGTTTCCTGCACGGCAAGCGCTCTGCCGATTATCGGGCTCGGCATGATTGAACGCGCGATTCGCGAGCGTCACCACAAACCGATTTTCATCGTCGACCTGGCAGTCCCTCGGGATGTTGAAGAAGAAGTCTCCCGACTTGATGACGTCTACGTTTATACCGTCGATGACTTGGGTAAAGTCGTTCAAAGTGGCAAAGCCGAACGATTGGCAGCGGTTGAGGAAAGCCGTCAGATCATTGCGCAACGCGTCAAAGATTTTTCCGATTGGCTTCAGTGGCGTGACAGTGTTCCGACTATCGAAACAATGATCGAACGAGCCAGTGCGCTTTCTGCCGGCTGCATTGAAAGAGCCAAAAACAGCATCAGAAACGGCAATGATCTTGATGCTGCATTAAACCGCATGGCCCACGACATCACCCATAAGCTCATTCATGACAATCTGGCTCTGCTAAAAGATACCGAACATCTGACAACGGCTGAGCGCGCACACTTAGAGAACTGCTTTAAACGTTTCTATCTGGAGCGCAGGCGTTAGCTTGGGCAGCTCCTTGCCCCTTTTTTTCTCAGACTGCCTTAACATTAGGCAGATCAAATATCTGTACAGAATTAAATTTTTAGGAGACTCCCCGTGAAAGAGTCAATGCGAAGCAAATTAAAACAAATCGCCAGACGCCTGGAAGAAATCGATGCCATGCTGGCTTCTCCCGATGTCACAAACGACATGAATCGTTTCCGTGACCTCTCCAGAGAACGCGCTGAAATTGAACCCGTGGTGATGAAGCTCAAAGAGTATGAATCTACCGAAGGGGATATTGAAGCCGCACGCGAATTCCTGCAGGATCCCGATTCAGCCGATTTTGCACAGGAAGAAATCGATAACGGGAAAAAGCATCTTGAAGCACTTGAAAAAGACCTTCAGATTATGCTCTTGCCGCGTGATCCCAATGACAGCAAAAATATTTACCTGGAAATTCGCGCCGGAACGGGCGGCGATGAATCAGCGCTTTTTGCCGGTGACTTACTTCGTATGTATACCCGCTACGCTGAACGTCAGGGTTGGAAAACAGAAATTGTTTCGGCTTCAGAAAGCGATTTAGGCGGCTACAAGGAAGTCATCGTTCGCATTATCGGTGAAGGAGCCTACTCTAAGCTTAAATTTGAAAGCGGCGGTCACCGTGTGCAGCGCGTGCCTGAAACCGAAAGCCAGGGCCGCGTGCATACATCGGCCTGCACGGTGGCTGTGCTGCCTGAACTGGACGAAATCGGTGAAGTGGAAATTAACCCGGCTGACTTGCGAATTGACGTCTATCGCGCATCCGGTGCAGGCGGCCAGCACGTTCAGAAAACCAACTCTGCCGTTCGTATCACGCACATCCCGACGGGTACCGTCGTGGAATGCCAGGATGAACGCAGTCAGCACGAAAATAAAGCGCGAGCCATGAGCGTTTTGATTTCCCGCATCACGGCTAACGAAATTGCCAAGCAACAGGCTCAGGAAGCGAGCACCCGAAAAAGTCTTGTGGGCTCCGGTGACAGAAGCGAACGCATCCGTACTTATAACTACCCTCAGGGACGCGTGACCGATCACCGCATCAACCTCACGCTCTATAAGCTCGATTTCATCATGGACGGTGATTTGGATGAAATCATTACGGCTTTAACCACCGAGCACCAGATCGAACAATTGGCCAGTCTCGGCGAATAGTTAAACTTCCATGACAACGATTAGGCAAGCCGAACAGCAAGCCTCAAAGCTCATTGATCGCTTTGAGGCACGACTTCTGCTTGCTCATTGTTTAGGCGTTAATCGAACGTATCTCATTACCCATGACCGAGATGAGTTGTCCGAAGAACTGCTAAGAGACTATAAAGACTGTGTGAGCAAACGCTTTAAAGGGATGCCCGTTCCCTATATTTGCGGCCACCAGGAATTCTACGGCCGCTCTTTTGACGTGACGCCTGACGTGCTTATCCCAAGACCGGATACTGAAACACTCATTGATTTTATTTTGCAGCAATGCCCTAAGAATCAGCCCATGACGCTGATTGACCTGGGGACCGGATCGGGCTGCATTGCCGTTACTTTAGCTCTGGAAAATCCCAAACTCACGGTCAGTGCAACAGACATCAGTACTAAAGCACTGTCGATTGCCCGGCAAAACGCCCAAAAACTGGGCGCAGCCGTAACGTTTTATGAAGGCAGCTGGTTTGACGCAGTCCCGGAGTTTTCACGCTTTGACATCATCGTGAGCAACCCTCCTTATATTCATCGTGAAGATGAACACCTTCTGAATCTTCAGTACGAACCCGCGGGAGCACTCACCGACGGCGCTGACGGTCTGACTCACATTGCTCACATCATTGAGAAAGCCCCGCAATACCTCAATTCAAACGGACTGCTAGCCTTTGAACACGGCTGGGATCAGGCCGAGGCGGTCCGCGCTCTTTTTCAATCCAAAAGCTGCTGGCAAAAAATCACCACCGTCAAAGATCTGGGCGGCAACGACCGCGTCACCTTTGCCTATTTATGCGCGATTTAGTGAGTTTTGTCATTAAATCGTCATCTTTTTATCGTCTTTCTGAAATATTGTCCCATCAAAATACCCTCCCAAGATAGCTGTCCTTAATTTTCTCCGGTCTGTTGTGTTGGCCGGACTGATCCACTTACTTGTGATGGAGTATTTCATGACACTGTTACGTCAAAGGCTTCTTGCCTCTGTAATGATTTCCTGCGGCTTATTGTCTCAAGCTGCTTTGGCCAGTGCCGAACATATGGTGGTTGCCGTTCAGCAATTGCCGCCTACGGTTGAACCGCAAGGCATTAACAACAACGCCATTGATCGCGTTGTTTCCTCTATTTATGAAACGTTGATTTATGCCGATACGCATACCGGTGAAATGAAGCCCGGTTTGGCTGAATCCTGGAAGCGTATCTCCCCTGAAACGGTTGAATTTAAATTGCGCAAAGGCGTGAAATTCCATGACGGTACGGATTTCACGGCCGATGACGTAGTCTTTAGCTTCGGTGCTGAACGCTTCTCCGGTGAAAAAGCCCCGGGTCGTCCCGCCGCATGGGAATTCTTGGGCGGATTAAAAGAAGTCAAAAAAGTTGATGACTACACGGTTCGTATCACGATGAAGGCTGCCGATCCCTTGATCGAACGCCGCTTCTCTGCCCGTATGTCCGAAATCATTTCCGAAGACGGCTTTAAGAAGGCCGGCTCTTGGGAAAACTGGGTGAAGCACCCGATCGGTACCGGTCCTTATCAAATCAACTCCTTCAAAACCGGCAATCGTTTGGACTTGGTTCGTTTCGACGGCTACTGGAACAAAAAAGCACCGGCCGCTAAGTTAAGTTTTGTTGAAGTGCCGGAATTGTCTGCTCGTGTAGCCGGTTTGCGCTCAGGCGAATTTGACCTCATCACGGAAGTGCCGCCCGATCAAATCAAGCCCCTTTCCTCTGACGGTAAAGTCGATGTAGTCGGCGGCCCGATTGATAACATCTACGGTTTAGTCTTTGACAGCCGCTCTTCCAAGGTCATGCAAAGCAAAGAAATTCGCCAGGCCATCCTTCACGCGATTGACCGCGAACTGCTCGTTAACGCTTTGTTTGCCGGTAAGACCACAACGGCTGACAGCTTCCAGTCGAAGACGTTCGGCGACCTTTATATCCCTGAATTAAATAAGAAGCTCTACGATCCGGAAAAAGCCAAAGCTTTGATCAAGGCTTCGGGCTACAAGGGCGAACCCATTGTTTGGCGCATCCAGGCCGGCTACTACACGCTTGAAATGACGGTTTCTCAAGCCATCGCCTCCATGCTCAAAGCGGTGGGCCTTAATATCGAAATCCAAGTGAAGGAAAACTGGACGCAGGTTGAAGCCGCCGGCGCTGACCGCATGATCAATAACGCCAGCTTCTCGGCCTACTTCCCGGATCCCGCCTCCCAATTGTGGCGTCGTATGAAGCCGGGCACGTCCTGGGATACGATGGGTTACATCGATACAACGAGCGCTGAATACAAGGTCTTTGCCGAAAACGGTAAGGTTTTGGAAACCTCTGTTGATCCTGCCCAACGTAAGGCTGCCTGGATCAAGATGCTTGAAGCTTTCGCAAATGACCCGCAAGGCTGCCCGCTCTATGCTCTGCCGATGATTTACGGTAAGCAAAAGAACGTCCAATGGACGCCGGGCACTGAAGGTCGCTTGTACTTAAACGCCGGCAACCTGTCGTTCAAGTAATCTCCGACTAACCCTTCCCCGCTCCTGGTCGTTCATGGCTTAGGGGCGGGTTTCGCATTTCAAACTATCTCATGCAAAACGATCCTCTGATCAGCATCCGAGACCTGCATGTTTCGTTCGGTCCCGTGGAAGTGCTCCATGGTATCGACCTTGATATCGAACAAGGCGTAATCCACGCTCTTATCGGTGAATCAGGTTCGGGTAAAAGTGTGCTTGCCCGCTCCATTCTTGGCCTGGCAGGCAACAATTGCCGCATCAACGGCAGCATCCAGTTTCAAGGCAAAGAGCTTTTAACACTATCGGCCGAAGAATATCGGAAACTGCGCGGAGCAGAAATCGCTATGGTTGTGCAAGATGCCATGAGTGCTCTGAACCCTATGCGCACCATCGGCTACCAATTGATGGAAACCATTGCCTGCCGCCATCCCAATTACCGCGGTCAAAACACAGCCAAAGTGCTCGCCGCCCACAAACACGACCTGCACGATATCGCACTTGAACTCCTAAAGACCGTCGGCATTACTGCTCCTGAAAAGCGAATGACAGCCTATGCGCATCAACTCTCGGGCGGCATGCGTCAGCGCATCATGATTGCGTTGGCTTTGGTAGGCGCTCCGAAACTGCTTTTAGCCGATGAACCGACAACAGCTTTGGACGTTGTTGTGCAAAGAGAACTTTTGCAGGAGCTGCGTGAAACCATTCGCAAACTCAATATGTCCATGCTTTTGGTCACGCATGATTTGCACCTGGCTCACGACGTCGCCGATAAAGTCTCCGTGATGTACGCAGGGTATCTCCTCGAAGAAGGACCGGTTGCAAAGGTTTTGCCCAATCCGGCTCACCCCTACACCGAAGGGCTTTTGGATGCCATGCCCGATATGACAAGCGTCAAAGGCACTTTAAAGCCCATTCCGGGGGAAATCCCGCCGCCTGACAAACTCGGAAGCGGCTGTCCCTTTGCAAGCCGCTGTGCAAAAGTCTGTGACACCTGCAGACAGACACTCACCGATTTAGCCGATGTTGATAAGGCTGTGCATTGGCGCTCCCGTTGCACGAAAGCCCATGAAGCTTCTGAACAAGAGCAAAAAGATGGGCTCAGTCAGGTCACCGACATGATGAAGTCTTTGGTCAACATGGAGCAGACCGACTTTCCGACCCTCGTAGATGCTCACATTCAAAAGCACTGCTACTACACGCGTCAGGGCTTTTTGGGCCGCAAAAAACCGTGGGACGTGCTCCAGGACATCGAAGTTCAGATTGAACACGGAGAAATTTTAGGTTTGGTCGGCGAATCCGGTTGCGGCAAATCAACTTTGGCGAGACTTTTGCTCGGGCATCAAAAGCCCACCCAAGGGGTCGTTCTCTTTAAAAACCAACCGATCCCCGAACCGAGAAGTAAGGCCTGGCGGGCTCAGCGCGCAGCCATGCAGATGATCTATCAGGATCCTTACGGCTGCTTTGATGCGAGAATGCCTGTCATTGAACAGGTTGCTGAACCTTTAATGGTTCACAAAAATCTCTCAAAAGAGGCTGCTCTCGAAAGAGCTGCTGCGGTTTTAAAAGCGGTCGGGATGCCCGCTCACCACATAAATAAACTGCCGGTGGTGATGTCAGGCGGTCAGCTGCAGCGCGCAGCCATTGCGCGAGCCGTAGCCCTTGAGCCCGCGCTTTTGGTCTGCGACGAACCGGTAGCCTCTCTGGACGTTTCTATTCAGGCTCAGGTGCTTGAACTGCTCTACAACCTCCGAAATGCAAGCCAGATGTCGATGCTTTTCGTCTCGCACAACCTCAACGTCGTGCGCTACATCTGCGATCGCGTGGTCGTTATGTACCTCGGGCGCATTGTGGAAGCGGGCGATGTGGATGAAATTTTCAAGCGTCCGAAGCACCCCTACACGAAGCTTTTGATGGCGAGCACCCCCGGGGCCGATGCGAGTGTCATTCACTTTTATCCGAAGGGCTCAATGCCGAGCCCCATTGATCGTCCCAAAGGCTGCGTCTTTGCCAACCGCTGCCCGGTGGCAAGCTCACGATGCCATTTAGAAGTGCCGACTCTGACGAAACTTTCCGACAACCACGCCTGTGCCTGCTTTGAGCAAAAAGCTTTTGAAGCACTCCAGGCCTCCGAAGGAGAAGCGTGATGGTAGCGCTTGTTCTACGTATCGTTTTGCGCTCGCTTGTGACGCTGTTTTTGCTCACCGCGTGCGTCTTTTTCGCTTTGCATTTAACCGGTGACCCGGCTCGTATCATGCTGGGCGATGGAGCTGATGCGACCGCTTTGGCTGCTTTCCGCGCTCAATGGGGACTCGACAGACCGCTTTGGGAACAGTTCCTCGTTTATCTGCAAAAGTTCATCACTTTGGATATGGGCAGAAGTTACCTCACGGGGCTGCCTGTTAAAGAGGTCTTTTTAAACGCCTTCTGGCCGACGCTCGATCTGATGATTCCGACTGCGATTGTGACGCTTTTATTCGGCATTCCTGCGGGCGTGATTGCTGCTTTACACAGAAACAGCAACCTCGATAAAGCCATGATGTTCGTTTCGGTTTTCGGCTACGCCGTGCCGAACTTCTTCATGGGCGTTTTGCTTCTGCTCATTTTCTCCATCTGGTTGGGCTGGCTGCCTTCTTACGGCAACGCGACCGTCTGGCACTACATCATGCCGATTATCACGATGGCTACTTCCGAAGCTGCCATTTTCTCCCGGTATGCCCGAAGCGCCATGATTGATGCAATGAGACTGCCCTGTGTGAAAGCCGCTCGCATGAGAGGGCTGCCGGAAAGACGCGTCATTTGGCTGCACGCTCTGCCCAATGCCATGCTCTCCATTTTGACCATCATGGGCTTTTTCCTGGGAACGCTCGTGGCAGGTGCCGTGATTACTGAAAACGTTTTCTCCTGGCCCGGAGTCGGCAAACTCCTGGTTCAGTCTGTTGCCAACCGTGACATCCCCGTGGTTCAACTGATTGTGCTGGCAACCGGTGCCTCACTTATTATCGCCAACCTTGCGATGGATCTGCTTGCTCTTGTTGTCAATCCTCGCTTGCGTAAGAGCAATAACTAACGGAGTACGAGACAAATGGCTCAATTCATTAATGTGCAAAAGAAAGGCTCGGACATCCTTGTGTATTGCAGTGCGGGTCTGCTTTTTATCTTCTTTGCGTTCGGTGTGCTCGCCCCCTGGGTGGCGCCCTACGATATTGAACAAATGGATTTAACTTCGCGTCTGACGATGCCCTTTACGAGCTTTGCTCATATTCTGGGCACCGATGAGTTGGGGCGCGATGTGTTTTCCCGCTTGGTTTACTCCCTGCGTCTGTCATTTTTACTGGCTATCGCCGGCACAATCTTAGGTGCCATTATCGGCACAACGTTGGGATTTTTGGCGGCTCGCTTTGGCGGACTGGTTGATGATACGTTAAATGCAGCAGTTGACTTCACGGCCTCTCTGCCCTTTATCATCCTCGCTTTGACAATCCTTGCCTTCTTAGGCACCAATGTCACGGTGATTATTGTCATCATGGCCGTATACGGGTGGGACCGCTATGCACGTCTGACGAGAAACCTCGCTCGCTCGGCTTACACCGAAGGCTACGCCAATGCTTTGGAAGGTCTGGGTATTCCGACCTGGCGCATTGCAATCAAACACATTCTGCCCAATATTGCCTCCGCGCTGGTGGTTAACATGACGCTAAACTTCCCCGGCATGATTTTGCTGGAAACTTCACTTTCATTCTTGGGTGTTGGTGTTCAACCGCCGATGAGTTCGTTGGGAACGATGTTGGGCTTTGGACGTGATTATTTGACAACTGCTTGGTGGATTGCTGTGATCCCCGGCGTTGTGATTGTTTTATCTACGCTCTCGATGTCAATTCTGGGCGATTTTGTACAACAAAAATTAGAACCGCAAGGCAGATAACAATATGAATAACAATAAAACTCGTTTCGTTATCGTCGGGTTTGACGGACTGCGTCCCGACTGCATTAAAGAGGACATGCCGACGCTTTCGGCCTTTATCGAAAAGTCTCACCACTGGACGCGTTACATGGCAACTTTCCCGACGGAAACCTATGTCAACCATCCGACGATTTTCTCCGGTTTCAGACCGAATAAACACGGCATCATCGCCAATGCTTATTTTGACCGTTCGGTTCAGTCTCAAGAGGCTGTTTTTGTAGGATCCAGCGTCCCCAGTATTGAAGCTCATGATGCCAACGGCAACTTAATTAACATTCCTACCCTTGGAGATCGTTTAGGGCATGCCGGCAAAACTCTGAGAGTCATCTGCGCAAACTCTTCCGGCAGCACCCGTTTGCAGCATATTCATGCAGACCGCTATCCCGGACACCTCAATTGCTGTGTTCATGACATCGGCCTCACACTCCCCGAATCAGAACGCGAGGCTCTTCAAGCCAAATGGGGAAATGGGGTGCAATTGCATTTCCCTGACTTTGAGGGCACGCAGTTGGTAACGGATCTCTTTTTTGAGCATGAATTGCCCCGCGGTTTAGGTGATGTCACCATCCTTTGGATCGGGGAGCCCGATCACTCCAGTCATGAATTCGGCATTTTTGACCCCAAGACCCGTCAGGCGAGAAAGCACGCCGATGAGGCTTTCAAAAAGATTCTCAATTGGTGGGAAAGTGAAGGAAAGGAAAAAGGCGTGCAGCTTGTTGTGATCTCCGATCATGGTCATGGAGAAGTTTGCGCACACTTTGACTTAAAGGCCAAGCTCATTGAAAACGGCTGGAAGGTCTTTACGCGTAAAGATCTTGCCGAAGGCCGCTCTGTTGAAGAATGTGACCTCATTATGGTCGGAGACTACACATTGGGATTGTGGCTGACTCACCCCGATGAAGAAAAATTATTACGACTCAGAGATGAGTTAATGGCACTCGATGAAGTCGGAATGATTTTCTCTCAACCCAAAGAACATGCCTGCATTGAAGACATTGAAGGCAGGGTACCCGGAACTTTCTCTGAAGCCTTGATCTTTTCTGATCACGCCAGAGGTCCCGATATCCGCGTGACAATGAGAAATAATCCTCAAAAGGGCAAACTGATTATGGGGGCATCTCTTGCAATCGGCGCCGGCAATCACGGCGGACTTTTGCCGGCAGAAATTCAAAGTCTTTTGGCTATTCATGGTGACCGTTTCAGCTCTTCTGAATTGACTCATACAGAGCCTGCAGGGCATGACGATTTTGCTCTGACAGTGATGAAACTCATGGGCCTTACAGACTCTGCCAATGCGCTCATGCCCTTGCCCGATGCCCGTGTACTGACCGAAGCAATCGGCGGCAAAGAAAAAATGGACTCTGAAGAAGAGGTACTGACCATGCAGCACGGTCATTTCATTCAGTACATTCAACGGATTCGTTTCGGCAAACACCTCTATGTTTGCGAAGGTGCTCGTGCGGGCAGCTGTAAAATCAAAGAACTTAATTAACGGGAGTAACTCACATGGATATTGTCATTGAAGGTATGGGGGCAGATGCTTTTGCAGAAAGCTTGGCCATCAAAAATATTTGGGTAAAACCCAATGCTGTGCGCATTAACGGCGCTGACGATGTATTAACCCAAGATTTGCTCGAAAGGGGTACCAAATTAGGCTTTGATGTCAACTGTGTGCCCGATGGCCTGAGCATCAAAAATTTCGGCATCCTTACCTTAGATATGGACAGCACACTCATTGAATTGGAGTGCATTGATGACATTGCCTGGCAGTGCGGTGTGGGTGAAGAAGTGGCACGCATGACAGAAATTGCCATGCAGGGCCACATGCCTTTTGCAGAGTATCTCAGAGAGCGCGTCAAACTCTTTAAAGGAGCTCCCGCTCACTACATGGATGTGACGGCCACTCACGCCAAATTGATGCCCGGAGCCGTTGAACTGATTAATTTTGCCAAGGCTCACGGCCTCAAAACTTATATCCTTTCCGGGGGTTTTGATGCCATTGCCAAAGTTGTCTGCGAAAAACTGGGAATGACTGGTTACCTTTGCAATCACCTGATTATGAAAGACGGCTACTTTACGGGTGAAACGACCGGCCCCGGCGGCGGAGAAATTTTAGATGCTGCGGGCAAGCGCCGCGCACTCGATATGCTCTGCATGCTCCATGGGCTGCACCACAGCCAAGCTATTGCCGGAGGCGATGGTGCCAACGATTTGGAAATGATCAAAACAGCCGGTATCGGCTTTGCATTCCATGGCAAGCCCATTGTCGCAGCAAGCGCCCCTTATCGAATCAATCACGGCAACTTGGACAGCATTATCCCGTTCTTTGTCGAATACTGGGAAGATGGGAAAAAAGAATAAAATTTTGGCTCAATAATAAGACCGGAGGCTTTTCGCATTTTTGCAAAAAGCCTCTTTTTTTGCACTGATTATCGGCCGTTTAATGCGAGTAAACGGCTTTGGGCAATAAGCACCATCAGAGTTGAGCCGTAAACAATCGCCTCATCATTAAAGTCAAATTCACACTCGTGAAGATTGGACCGATGCTCGGCATCACCGATTCCCAAGCGGAAAAGACAGCCCGGACGAACCTGAGTCATAAAGGCGAAGTCTTCAGCCGTCATCTGCTGAGGAGCCGGCATCAAGCCTGCCTCTCCCAGCCAGTCTCGCACGAGCTCTTTAACCGCCTGTGCCTGCTCTTTGTGATTCAAAAGTGCGGGATACAGGCGCTTGTAATGGCACTCTGCTTTTGCTCCATAGGTCTGAGCGACGCCTTCTGCCACTTCGCATAAACGCACCTGAACCCGATCCTGCACTTCAGGCTCAAAACTTCTGCAGGTACCGACAAGTTTGGCGGTTTGCGGCAATACACTCGAACCCTGTGTATCACCCGAGAGAATTGCTCCGAAACTGACCACCGCAGCCTGAAGAGGATTAACGTTTCGGCTCACAATAGACTGGGCACTGACCACAATTTGGGAAGCCACCAAAACGCTGTCGACGGCGCTTTGCGGTCTGGCTCCGTGTCCGCCTCTTCCCGTCACATCAATCGAAAAAATGTCTGCCGCAGCCATAATGTAGCCGGGATCAATGCCGATTTGTCCCACTTGTAACGTGGGTTCGCAATGTGTCGCATACACTTCAGAGATGGGGAATTTTTCAAACAGACCGTTTTCCACCATGAGTCTGGCGCCGGCATAGCCCTCTTCTCCGGGCTGAAAAATGACGGCAACGCTCCCGTTAAAATCCCTGTGGGAAGCTAAAAAACGACACGCTCCCAATGCCACGGTCATATGACCGTCATGCCCGCAGGCATGAGCTCTGTTTTCATTGACAGAGGCGTATTCCACATGGCTTTGCTCGGTTAACGGCAATGCATCCATATCAGCACGCAGCCCGATCCAATGCTTACCGGGATTTTTCCCGTGAATCACGGCGACAAGCGCTGTAGAGCCAAAACCTTTATGAATTTCGTCAACACCGTAAGCCATCAGCTCTTTTTCAATGAAAGCAGCTGTCTGCGGTAAATCCAGACCGACCTCAGGGTGACGGTGCAGATGATGTCTGCAAGTTTTTAAATCTTCAGAGCACTCTGATAAATAGGACTGAATTTCTTGAGAGCTATACATGATCCTGATTCTCCGAATCGGTTTTTAAATGTTATTTGCTTATCTTAACCTTCAAGAAAGCTGCTACGGAGAAAATATCTATTGTTTCTAGGCGGTTGTGATTAATTGAGCCGTCAAATGGTATATGACCTTCCTATCCAATGAACGATTAAAAGAAAGACTAAAATATTGCCTAAATACCTATTGTTTAGGGCACCGAATGCCTTTAAAGCATGTCTATGAATATCCGCGTAATCCGTTATTTCATCGCAACCGTCAGAGCCCAAAGTATCTCGGCAGCGGCCGAGCAACTCTACGTTACCCAGCCGACTTTATCCCGACAATTTATGGAGCTTGAAGAAGAGTTGGGGCACAAGCTTTTTGAGCGCAGTAACCGCAAAATCAAATTAACTCCCAAAGGAGAGCTCTTTTACACTCGCGCCCTGGAAATAGTGGACTTATTTGACCGAACAAAAGCTGAAGTGAGCGCCGAAGACGAAGTAGTCGGCTCCATTAACATCGCAGCAGGTGAAACACCGGTTATACGTTTTTTAGCGCGGGCCATCCGACGGTTTCACGAACAAGCCCCTAAAGTTCAATGTAATTTTGTCAGTGGCAGCGAACTCGATATTTCTTCAGGATTGCACAATGGAACCACCGATATCGGAATCTTTATCGGAACCGTTGATCTTTCCGATTACAACTATATTAAGTTGCCCGAAAAAGACATTTGGGGTCTTTTAACGCCCATTGACGGTCCTTTAGCCGATAAAGAATTTATTACCGTTAACGATATCGTCAAGGTGCCTTTGCTGTGCTCCAGACAAGCGCTCAACAACAACGAATTTAACGGCTGGCTGGGTCAATCTGCCGACAAACTCAATATCGTCGGTACATTTAATCTGATCTATAACGCAGCGCTTTTAGCCGAAGAAGGATTCGGGCACGTGTTGGCGCTTAAAGACATCTATACGCCCACCCAAAATTCCATTCTTCGTCACATTCCGCTCAGTCCCCGCCTTGAAGCTGATGTCGTTGTTGCATGGCCGAAAAATCGGCGTATCAGCCAAGCCACAGAAATGCTCCTTGATATACTCAGAGATGAAATCAAGAAAAAATAATTTTTCGCTGAGCTTTTAAGTAATTAACCGGAGAAAAAAATGAAATTAGTCTGTCCCCCGTTTAAAGGTGAAAATAAAGGCCATTACAGTGCAGGAGTCATCTCCAAAGGCATGCTTTACGTCTCAGGGCAACTCTCCATTGACCCGGATACCCGAGAAGTTTGCAAGGGAGACATTAAAGACCACACCCGCCTGGCGTTAAATAACGTTGACCGGGTTTTAAAAGAAGCCGGCGTAAGACGTGATCAGGTGGTGTTTTGCCGAGTCTACACACCCAGCGTTCAGTACTGGGGTCCCATCAATGAGGTCTATGCTGAATTTTTCGGTGATCATAAGCCCGGACGCGTAGTTGTTTCCACCACGGATTTGCATTTTGGTTGTCTGGTTGAAATCGAGGCGATTGCTGAAATTGACGACTAATCATTAAAAAAATCAACCTCTTAAAAGTCGGTCTGAAAACCGACTTTTTTTATGCCTGTTTTTTTTTCAAAAATCAGCTTTTAAACGTTACGTTTATTAAAAAATGACACTTTAATGACAAAATTTAATTCAGAAAATAAGTTATATCTCATTGTTTTTAAGGTTTTTAATATTTTTCGTTTTCTTTTTTTATTTTTCATTGTCACAAAATCTTCATCAAAGTGTCGAAATCCTTTCATAAGTCCCTTCAATAATTTCACCCATTATTGATAGGAGTTCTGATTCCATGCTCGAATTGCGTCATATTTCGAAACGTTTCGGAGATCGTCAAATTCTCTCCGATATTTCTCTGAATATTAATAAAGGGGAAATTGTTTCCATTTTAGGTCCCTCCGGCTGCGGCAAGACCACGCTGTTGAATCTGATTTTGGGTCTCACCGACTTAACCGAAGGTCAATTGGTTTTGGACGGTGAAGATTTGAGCCACGTGTCCATGAAGGATCGCGGATTTAATATTGTTTTCCAAGACTTTGCTCTTTTCCCCAATTTAAATGCCCGTGAAAATATCCTCTACGGTTTAAGAAACAATCCCAATGCCTCAACACCCAAAGAAGTGGAAGAACTCATTGATCTTTTGGGTTTAAGAAAGCATCTTGAACAACGAATTGATGAACTCTCAGGCGGTCAAAAGCAACGTGTGGCCATCGCCCGTACTTTGGTTCTCAAACCCCGTCTTTTGCTCTTGGACGAACCGCTTTCCGCCCTGGACGGCATCATCAAGGAATCGATTAAAGAACGTATCCGCACGGTTGCCCGTCAATATAAATTGACGACGCTCATCGTCACGCACGACCCTGAAGAAGCTCTCACGCTTTCCGATCGTGTTCTCATCATCAATGAAGGCAAAATCGCTCAATTTGCCGATCCGCAGACGATTATCAGCAATCCGGCAAATGACTTTATCCGTCAGTTCATTTTGTCGCAGCTCAATATCAAGCGCACCAACATTCTGAAGCTTTTCAGTGAAAGCCTGCCGCAGACTACCCCTGCGTCTTCTCGCATTGCCAAACCGCAACCCTTTCAAGAGTTCGGTCAGGCCGTAGCCTAAAGAGGAGTCCTTCAATGTTGAGCACTCTGTTCGGTAAGGGACAAAAGGAACTCAAGGTTCTTTATATCCTCATTACTTTAACACTGGCAGCCATCCTGCTCTACCCCCTTGGCTGCGTGCTTTTTCAATCCGTTTTGACTAAAGACGGCGGCTTGGGTTTCAGCAATTACACGTCTTTGCTGAGCCATCAAAGCTTTTGGGCCGCATTGGGCAACAGCTTCACCGTCTCCGGCATCTCAGCTGCCATTGCTACAGTGATGGCCTTTTTCTGCGCCTACGGACTTCACTTCTCCCGTATTCGCCCGGGCATCAAAAAGGTTATTCAAATCATTGTGTTGCTGCCGCTCTTTTTACCGTCCATTACCTACGGTTTTGCGGTGATCTATTCCTTCGGCCGTTTGGGCTTAGTGAGTCAGCTTCTTGCGCCTCCGCCCTTTTCGATTTACGGTTTCTGGGGATTGTTGATTGCAGACGTAATCTACACGCTGCCGCCGGCGTTTCTCATTCTTTACAACGCCTTTTTCTACGTTGACCGCAACTTCATCACGGTCTCCAAACTCATGGGGGACAGCCCCACGCAGACTTTCTATATGACTGCAGTCCGTCCTGTTGTGGGTTCTTTATTGTCAGCCTTTATTTTGAGCTTCTTCCTCTCATTTACCGACTTCGGTATTCCGGTTTCCATTGCCGGTGAATATGAAGTGATCGCTACTCAGCTCTACACCACGATGATGGGTGCGATCCCCAATTTCGGTGAAGGCGCTGTGATTGCCATGGCAATGCTCGTTCCCTCGGTAGCGTCTGTGGTGATGCTTCGCTGGGTTGATCGCTTCAACTTCCGCTACAACAAGATTTCCAAGGCTGAAGTCTCCGTTAATCCTGTAAGAGACGCTCTCTACCTCGTGTACTACGGACTGATTTCTCTTGCCTTGCTCTCGGTCTTTGTTGTGATGTTTGTCGTTCCCTTTGTCAAGCAATGGCCCTATCAGCCGTACTTCACATTGGACGTGATCACCCGCATTATCAGTGACAGCTCCATCTGGCAAGTCTACGAACACTCTATCGGTGTGGCGCTCGTCTCGGCCGCCGTGGGCACGATTTTCTGCTACGCCGCAGCCCTTGTGAAAGCCCGCTCGCAACTGCCCGCTTGGTGTCAGACGACGATGGACTCCTTTGCCATGATCACCAATACTGTTCCGGGTATGGTGCTTGGTATCGGTTTTCTCTTTGCGATGAGCGGAACGCCCTTAGCCAATACCTTCACGATTTTGGTTCTGGCTAACCTCGTGCACTTCTTCACGACGCCTTACATGATGGCTACATCAGCGCTCTCGAAGATGAATGCCGGCTGGGAAACAACCGGTGCTCTGATGGGTGACTCTTGGATTAAGACCGTTTCTCGCGTGATCGTACCGAACTCTCTGCCGACGCTTTTGCAGATGTTCCAATACTTCTTCGTGAGCGCCATGGTCACGATCAGTGCGGTGGTGTTCCTCACAGGCGCCAGAACAATGCTTTTGACGACAAAGATTAAAGAGCTTCAATACTTTGAAAAATTTGAAGAAATCTTTGTTTTGTCCCTGCTCGTATTTCTTACCAATGTGGCTGCCAAGCTCATCTTCGATGCGCTTAGCAACTACGCTCAAAACAACCAGGGTCAAGGTTTATTGGCCAAATTGAATCACTTTTTGCAATCACTTACGGCTCGAAAAGCGAGTCAATCGATCTAGTATCAAGGAGTTAACTGTATGAAACGCATCTCTGCTCTTTCCCTCTCGGTTTTAACCTCCGCCGTCTTGGGCTTAACGGCCTGCAGCGATAACGGTTCGACGGAAACCAAGAAGACTGCCGCTGCTTCCGAACCGGCCAAACAAGTGGTGATCTACACCAACGCCGACGAAGAAGCTCAGCAAGCGATGAAAAACGCTCTGGACAACAACGGCTTTAAGGGCGCTTACCTGATGCAATCGTTCGGTACGTCCGAACTGGGCGGCAAGATTGCTGCCGAAGGTAAAAACATCGAAGCTGACCTGGTGACCATCAGCACCTACTATTTGGACAGCTTCCAAGCCAAAAACAAGATGTTCCAAGACTTGAAGTTCAAGGTTGACACGGTTAACCCGACTCCGTCTTACTACGCTCCGATTTTGGGTAATACCGGTGCTTTGTTTGTGAATACTGAAGTTTTGAAGTCTTCCGGTCTGCCCGCTCCGAAGGCTATCGCCGACTTGGCTAAGCCCGAATACGCAGGCCACATTTCTGTGCCGGATATCATGGGCTCTTCCACCTCCTGGTTGATGACTCAGGCTGTTTTGTCTGCCGAAGGTGAAGAACAGGGTGCCAAGACGATCGCTGCCATTGAAAAGAACGCAGGCGCTCACTTGGAAAAATCCGGTTCCGCTCCTTTGAAGAAGCTGCGTGCCGGTGAAGTGGCAGTGGGCTTCGGTCTTCGCCACCAAGCTGTGGCTGATAAGGCCAAGGGCTTGCCCATTGACTACATTGACCCGACCGAAGGCAACTTCCAACTCCAGGAAGCCGTTGCTGTCGTTGACAAGGGTGACAAGACCAACCCCAACGCTCAAAAGATGGCCGAAACGATCATCTTGAAAGGCCGTGCTGAATTGTTGAAGTACTACCCGGTTGCTTTGTACAAGGGTGAAACGGTTTCTGCCGAAAACAAACCCGCCAATCCCCAGCTTTACAAAGAACCTTTGACGGTTGAATTGTTGGCTGCCCACCAAAAGTTGGTTAAGGGCCAAAACAAGTAATTTCTCGTTAATTTGAAAAACCGCGGGACGAATGACGGTCGTCCCGCAATACTTTTTTTGAAAAAACAAAATGACTATGCAAGATCCTAATACCTACAAATTGCTGACTCCCGGTCCTTTGACCACTTCCCTGACGGTTCGCACCGAAATGCTGGTAGACCGCTGCACGTGGGATAAAGACTATAAAGACATGACGCAGGAAGTTCGTTCTTCTTTGCTGGAACTGGCTCACGCTGATTCCAAAGAGTACACCACTGTTTTGATGCAAGGCAGCGGTACTTTCGGTGTGGAATCCGTTTTGTCTTCCATTCCGGGGGAAAACGATTGCGTACTGGTTCTTGTAAACGGCGCATATACAGAACGCATGTGCCAGATTCTGACTTATCACCGCATTCATTTCAAGCGCTTGGATTTTGCCTGGGACAGCATCCCGGATGCCAAGGAAGTCGAAGCATTCCTCAAAGTCAATCCCGATGTCACGATGGTTGCGATGGTTCACAGCGAAACCACGACGGGTATTTTGAATGACATTGCCGCTGTGGGCGCTGTTGTGAAGGCTGCCGGCAAAACGTTTATCGTTGATGCGATGAGTTCTTTTGGCGGTGTGGATATCAACGTACCTGAAATCGGCATCGATTTCCTGGTTTCTTCTGCCAATAAGTGCATCCAAGGTGTGCCGGGCTTCTCCTTTATTATTGCCCGCATCGAAAAACTTCAGGCCAGCAAAGGCAATGCCCGCTCTTTGTCGCTCGACCTTTATGATCAATGGCGAGTCATGGAAAAAGACGGCGGTAAGTGGCGCTTTACCTCTCCGACTCATGTTGTCGCGGCTTTCCATCGTGCAATCTCGGAACTCAAGCAAGAAGGCGGCATCGCCGTGCGCAATGCCCGCTACGCCAAGTGCAACCAAATACTCAGAGACGGCATGAAAGAACTCGGTTTTGAAGCCTATATCGATGCTTCTCACCAAGGCCCCATCATCACGACGTTCTTCTATCCGGAAAACGCCAACTTCACCTTTGCCGGTATGTATGACTATTTGAAGACTCACGGTTATGTCATTTATCCGGGCAAACTCACCGAACGTGATACGTTCCGCTTGGGCAATATCGGTGAAATTTATGAAGAAGACGTCAAACGCGTGCTGGCTATTTTTAAAGACTATTTGAATGAGGTAAATCATGCCTAAGATTGAAGCTGTCATTTTTGACTGGGCCGGCACAGCGGTTGATTTCGGCTCCGCAAGCCCGGTAAGCGCCTTTATGGAGGCTTTCCGCCGCGCAGGCGTCGAAGTCACCGACGAAGAAACCCGCGCTCCGATGGGGTTACTCAAACGCGATCACATCCGCACGATGCTGCGTATGCCGCGAATTGAAAAGGCCTGGCAGGAACACTACAACCGTGCGCCCAATGCCGACGATGTGGAAGCGCTTTATGCTGATTTTGAACCTGCGTTAATGGCTGTTTTACCTCAGCACTGTGACATCAAACCGGGCGTACTGGAAACAGTTGCCGCTTTACGCGAAAAAGGCATCAAAATCGGTTCTACCACGGGTTTTACCGCTTCTATGATGGAAGTGGTTGCGCCTGAGGCTGCCAAAGCAGGCTATCAACCCGATATGATGGTCACCGCTGACGACACAAACGGTTTTGGCCGTCCGTGGCCTTACATGGTGTTTGAGAACATGCGCCGCCTGGGTCTGCAGGATGTTCGCCGTATTGTCAAAGTGGGCGATACGGTCTCCGACATGCGTGAAGGTAAAAACGCAGGGCTCATCACGGTTGGTGTCGTTGAAGGCAGCTCCGTGATCGGTCTCGATAGAACCTCTTGGGATAAGCTCAGCGACATGGAGCGCTTCTCACTTCGCAAGAAGGCCCGTGAAACGTTCTTTGCCAACGGTGCCGATTTTGTGATCGACACCATGGCTGAACTGCCGGGCTTAATTGAAGCTATCGAAAAGGGCGAAAAGGCCTAATTCTGATTTGCTTCAAAAGAAAAACTCGTTCTCGCGGACTAATTTGGACACGGGGGCGAGTTTTTTCTCAATAGCTTCCTGGGCTGGCACTGGCAAGCTTCTTGCCCCTTGCGGACAAAGAGCAACACAGCGCATACACAAAATGCACTTGGAAGGATCTGTTTTCTTGGGATCGGTAATCCAGATCGCCATGGTCGGGCAGCGCTGAATACACAATCCGCACTTCACGCATTGATTGCTCACGACCGGCGTCACCGGCATCTTGCTCCAATCTCTGTAGGGGCGATTGCCCGGCACCTGAACCGGTACCGGATGCACCTCTTCAAATTTCTGTAAAGCAAAACGCGCAAAGACAGACAAATTTTGATAATCCACCTCTGTCGGCCGGTTGGCAGCCACAGAAGGAACCATCGAGTGTTGAGTCACAATCGCAGCGCTTGCAACAGGAATAGCGCCACGTGCTAAGACTGTATCGTTAAGCTCCAAAAGCGCATCTTCATAAGCTCTGTTGCCGTACGTCACAACCGTTACAGCCAGCGTTGAATCAAAACAGACTTTTTGAATTCGTTCGATAACGAGCCCCGGAATCCGCCCTCCGTATACGGGACAGGCCACAATAACCCGCTCATTTTTACCGAAAGCGACTTCTTCAAGGAAAGGATCGGATAAATCAACGACACGATCGACACCGCCCATTTGCTCGGCAATATGACGGACAACCTTTAAGGTATGACCTGCCGCGCTGAAGTAGATCATCGAAATTTTCATCAAAAATCGGCGCGGAGACCCCTGCGTTCAGGCAGGGGAGGAAGCGCCGCCTCCTTTTCTCTAATTTCAGTTAAATACGTTTTCCGTCTTTCGATCAACCTCAGCTTTTTGTAGCTGATACCCGCGGAAATTCTCGTGCCGTCGAGCTTCCTAATGTCGAAACTCCCTGAAGATCGACGACCGAAGATAAAGGCTTCTTCTCCCTTATAGAGGACTTTGTCAAAGAGACGGAATCCTTTGACTTCGTACGGTGCTTGATTGCGCTTGCGCACACTGCCCTTCAGAATCGATAGCTTGTGAATCTGCCGGTTGTGACGTCTAATCTGCTTCTGAAAGAAATAACTGCCGAGAC